>ODAK010000065.1_pt1 | contig 111971 bp, 87 predicted proteins | sample 1539591 | NCBI WGS metagenome assembly ODAK01 (sample SAMEA3539303, study PRJEB22396) | soil metagenome | biome: tundra; feature: field; material: soil | place: USA | collected 2010-05 | depth 0.15 m | reverse complement strand
CGTGAAAGCTGTATGCCGGAAATCGGCACGTACAGTTTGAGCGGCGGACGGAGGCCAGCGCGTAAGCGCGCCTCCTCCGACCCGACTGACACACCGTACAACCGCACGGCTTGATTCAGTTTCGAAACTGATTGGCGTCGTCGCTACTAACCAAGATGCAGCTGTTGAGATGGAATAACCCAGGGCACGACACCACACGAGCGTCTTCTATGGGGAGAGGGGCTGGATGTCGCGAAGCAAACCTGCGCCTCCGGCGGAGGGAGAAAAATGCTCTTGACATCCCCTTTTATAGACCAGGCCAGCAACCCTGTTCGAGCCAGAAATCCACAGCCGTGTCGCGAAATCGGTGTGACAGGTTGCCCTTGATCCACAGTTTCGCGTCTTTCATCACCTGTCTCAAATCCGTTTGCCACAATCCCGTCGCGGACGTCGGCAGACTCGTTCCATTCCAGAAGACGTACTTGGGATTGCCGTTAGTGACTTTCAACAGTTCTTGGTACAGCCCGTCGTCCAATTTCTGCACCACTGGTTTGTTCGTCTTCTGACGCTCGATTCGCAACGTTCCGTCACGAAGGTTCTCCCGCTCCAGTTGTATCGTGTCCCGAATGGCGAGGCCCGTAGAGACTTGGCAATGAATGAGCGCCGTCATCTTGGCGGCTTTCGTGGCCTCAGGGAAAGTCTTCGGCACTTGTGCGAGGAGGTTCTTCAATTCTTCCTCGCTGAAGGGCTGAGGCTTCAGGCGGGTCATGTCCGTCTTCGACAGTTTGATAGGCTTCAATACCCTGAGTAGTGTTTCGAGGTTGTCCGTACAGCAGAGTCGGAGAAATCCTCGCAGGTTCTGCTGTGCTTTCTGGCGGGTCACTCCCGATTTCCAAGTCCAGCCCGAACGAAACTCGATGACATCTGTTGGCGTGATTTCCGACGCGAAAAATTTGGACCGCGCGGCTAGGAATTGCTCGAACACCCCAAGCTGGTATTTGAGTTTACGGAGGGTCGCAGGACTGAGACCTTCACTCCGCTTGGCGGTCAGATGCGTCTCGACCTCTTCCGCGATAGTCCGCCTCTTGACCTCAGGAGCGGTCACTAGCGGAGTCGTTTCGCCCACGTCCAACCGGCGTTGGAGTTCCGCCCTCGTCTCCTCAGCCGTACCCCACGCCCGCGTGTTGGCGGATAGCCGGTGCTGCCGTCCGGCGTGGCTATAACCGCACAGGCAGGCATCGCCTGAGTACCGCAGCCACTTCATGCAGTGGCAGTCCCGTACGAACGAACGGTTCCTCTGCCGGGAGTACCGGCAGTCGCTCTGGTGGCTCCGAACGTAAACCGCAACGACTGGGCGTCTCTCAATCATGCCTTGAGGCTAGCACAGCATCTAGCACATTCAATGGCACCAAAGTGCAAATCCCCAGTAACCATGCGGGTTTTAAATGGCGGAAGCGAGTGGGGGTCGAACCCACCGGTGACGGGATTGCCCGCCACCCGCCGGTTTTGAAGACCGGGACGATCACCGGACCGCATGCGCTTCCGTGGCGCTACGAGCAAAAGCCACGGACCGTCAGACCGCTGTGGATCAGAGCGACTTCTTCTCCGATCCACGAGAATCCGTTGATCCGTGGCCCACTCTCTTACGTGCGTCTTGCCCCCTGCTACTTGGGTTGAGCTGCAACTCTCAGATACGGCTTAATGGTCTTGAAGCCGGGAAACTTCTCCTGAGCCTCCTCGTTTGAAACCGCGGCCGTGAGGATCACGTCCTCGCCCGGCTTCCAGTTCACCGGCGTTGCCACTTTGTGTTTCGCCGTGAGTTGCATGGAATCGATGACGCGCAGAATCTCGTCGAAGTTGCGTCCCGTGGTCATCGGATAGCTAATCTGCAACTTGACCTTCTTGTCGGGGCCGATGACGAAAACGGTGCGCACTGTCGCGTTATCGGCGGGAGTGCGGCCTTCGCAGCTTTCCCCGGCCTCGGCTGGCAGCATGCCGTATAGCTTGGCGATCTTCAGTTGCGGGTCGCCGATCATTGGGTAGTTCACCTTCGAGCCCTGAGTTTCTTCGATGTCGGCCGCCCACTTGCTGTGGTTGGTGACGGGATCGACGCTCAGACCTATGATCTTCGTGTTGCGCTTGGCGAACTCCGGCTGCAGCTTCGCCATGTAGCCGAGTTCGGTGGTGCAAACGGGCGTGAAGTCCTTGGGATGCGAGAACAAGATCGCCCAGCCGTTGCCGATCCAGTCGTGGAAGTGGATCGTCCCTTGCGTAGTCTCGGCAGTGAAATCAGGGGCCGTGTCGTTGATCCGGGGGACGCTGTAGGTTTCGGTCGCGGTAGTCATAGTCATCTCCTTGGTGAATTCAAGTAGCTCAAGATTCGAAGTCTGCCCGCTCCGGCTTTCCAGACTCGGTAAAAAGCGGATGAAAATGAAACCCACCCGCTTCACCGGGTGGGCTGGGAAGAATCTCGCTGATCCCTTACCCACGCGCCGGCGCCGGGCGACAACAACCCAGAGCACAGGCAGTGGAGAGGGGAAACATATTTCTTAGGATAAAAGCGCCGACTTCCAGTGTCAAACGGCTGCAGCGCCGAACCTCATGTCCACACATCTTTTATGCATCGCCCTGGAATCGCCCGCATCCGTTCTCTGGGTACCATTTCACCTGTCTCAGGGGATGTTCGTGAATAAGTCGCGGCGATTGGCCATGGCGCAATGGGACGTATTTTCTTCCAAGGCACTGGAGGGAAACTCCCTCGCCGTATTCTTTGACGCTCGCGGAGTGAGCGATGCCGAGATGCAGTTAATCGCGAAGGAAATGAATCTCTCGGAGACGACTTTCATCTGTCCGCGCGATGCCGAGATCGAGCGTCAGCGTGGCGTGCGCGTGCGAATCTCACCGTGCAGGAAGAGTTGCCATTTGCGGGACATCCCACCCTGGGGACAGCTTTTGCCTTGCGCGGGAATTCCGGATCGAAGGAAATTGCTCTCGAGCTGAATGTGGGAAAGGTTCCGGTTCGATTTGAGGAGACCGCGGGCCAGCCGGTGTTCGGCGAGATGACCCAGATCGATCCAGTCTTTGGGATACAGCATAACCGCGAAGCAGTTGCTCGTGCGATTGGATTGCGCGTGGACGATTTCGATGCGTCGCTTCCGATCGAGACCGTGTCTACGGGAATTCCCTACACTATGATTCCGCTGAAGTCTCTTCCCATGATTCAGAAATTGCGGGTTGACCTCAGTCGCGCCGACGACTACCTGGCGAAGACCGGGGGGAAATTCTTCTACTTTGTTACGCGTGAAACCGTCGATCCGGCGGCCCGTTTGCACGCTCGCATGCTGTTCTACAACGGCGAAGATCCGGCCACTGGCTCCGCAGCCGGCTGCACAGCGGCGTGGGCGGTGGCGCATGGAGTGGCCAAGCCTGATGAGCGAGTCCTCATCGAGCAGGGCATTGAGATGCAACGGCCGAGCCGGATCTTTGTGCGCGCTTCTCAGGACAGGAACCGCAATAACCGGATAGTTAACGTGCGCGTCGGAGGCAACGCAATCGAAGTTATGCGCGCCGAAGTCTTCCTCTAGCTTACCTTGCGCAAGCTGCGGAAAACACTACAGCGCACTCACTCGGAGAAAAATCAATAGCCAAAAAGTCCCATTGGCATCCACGCTACTTTACAGTGAGCGCTCTTCCCGTTAGCATTCATCTCGCTCTGACATTCTTCATATTGAGAAAAGCCTCTGTTGGTTTTGTGGCCCGCCGGTGCGGCGTCGCGCGACAGATTGCGGAAGGCTGATGAAACCTAAGCGCACGATTCTGTGTGTAGACGACAACGAACAGTCTCTTTCCCATCGCAAAATCATGCTCGAAACCCGCGGCTACCGCGTGGCGAGTTTTTCCCGCGGGGAGGAAGCGCTGGCGCGCTTCACGCAAGGCGGCGTCGACCTGGTGATCGCCGACATGGCGATGCCTGGCCTGGACGGTCCGCAACTCATTGCCAAGATCAAGGACTTATCTCCTCATACCCCGGCTATCCTCATCTCGAGCAAAGTCCGCATCTACGATCACGACTCGCAAGCTGACGTTTTTCTCACCAAGGGGATGTACGCGCCCGTCGATCTGCTGGAACGCGTCCGTCTTCTGCTGGTGCGCAAGCGCGGGCCCAAGCGCATGCAACAGCAGCCGCGCTCTCCGCAAATCGCGCGCCAGATCGGTGCCGCCTAGAGTCTGCTTCCCGTACAGTTTGATAACTGACACACCGGGTGCCCCCATTCGGCGCGAGCCTTCGTGTAAGATTCTTAACAGGCATGGCCGAAGCATTCATCGAAGCAAAGAACCTGCGCAAGACCTATCACGTGGGCAAAATTGAGGTCGAGGCGCTGCGCGGCATTTCCTTCAGCGTGCAGAAGGGCGAGTTCGTCAGCGTGGTGGGCCCCTCGGGCAGCGGAAAGTCGACCCTCTTCTATTTACTAGGTGGACTGACGCGCGCCGACGGCGGCAGCGTGGTGCTCGACGGTGAAGATCTGGCCACACTCTCCGACGCGGCACGAACCCGAATGCGCAAGCGCAAGATTGGCTTCGTATTCCAAAAGTTCAACTTGCTGCCGACTCTCGACGCCCGCTCCAACATTGGGATCGCCCGGGAGATTTCTGGCAACGGCGACGGAGATCCCGCGCACTTTAACCGTATCACCGATCTTCTCGGCCTGACCAAGCGTCTGGGACATCGTCCTTCCGAGCTTTCCGGCGGCGAGCAGCAACGCGTAGCTCTGGCGCGCGCTCTCATCAACAAGCCTGCGGTCGTGCTGGCCGACGAACCAACGGGCAACCTCGATTCCAAGAACTCTGAAATCGTTCTCAGCATGTTGCGCAAGTCCAATCAGGAGCTTGGGCAGACCGTGCTGATGATTACTCACAATCCCGCGGCAGCGGAGTATGGCGACCGCATCATCCACATGCGCGACGGCCAGATCGTACGGCCGGAAGACGATCCGCAGTGGGCGCTGCATTCAAAGTAGCGCTGGCGTCTCGCCGGCGTGCGGAACCATGCCCCGAACGATTGCAGCGGTCGCGGACCCCCAGGCTGCCGCGCGTACTCCCGCCCGCGGTGGTATCCTAAGAAATCCTATCCCGCGACGAGGGCCGTAACCGTTCATGTCCAATCCAGATACTCCACAAACCCAACCTGCCATCGAGAGCACCGAGTCGTTCGGTGACATCCTCTCTCAGTACACGAAGAGCCATTCCCGCAAGACCGAAGGCAGCAAGCAATTGCAAGCCACGGTAATCGCCGTCAACGCCGAGTCGGTGTTCTTCGACATCGGATACAAGTCCGAAGGAATCCTGCCGCTGGCGGCCCTGCAGGGCGAAACGCTGAAGCCCGGAGACAAGTGCCTGGTCACGGTCAAGGGCCGCGATCTGGACGGCTACTACGAGCTTTCGCGCTTCAAAGTCGAGCGGCCCATGGATTGGTCTGCTTTGGAAAAAGCTTTTGCCGACAAGACCACCGTGTTGGGCACGGTGACCGGCGTGATCAAAGGTGGCTTCAGCGTCGACGTGGGCGTGCGTGCCTTCATGCCCGCCTCACGCAGCGGAGTTCGCGAAGCTGCTGAAATGGAGAAGCTGGTCGGGCAGGAGATCCGCTGCCGCATCATCAAACTCGACGTCACCGATGAAGACGTCGTAGTCGACCGCCGTGCGGTCGCGGAAGAAGAGGAACGCTCCGCCAAAGACAAGTTCTATTCGCAAATCAAGGAAGGCGAAACGGTGAACGGCACCGTGCGCAGCCTTACCGATTATGGCGCCTTCGTCGACCTCGGCGGAGTGGACGCGCTGCTCCATGTGAGCGACATCGCCTGGGGCCGCGTAAACAAGCCCGCCGACGTACTCTCCGTGGGCCAAGCGGTCGAAGTGAAAGTGCTCAAGGTCGGAGCTGAATCCGAGAAGAAGCGCATCTCCGTTGGCCTCAAGCAACTTCAACCGCATCCCTGGGACGCAGTAGCCGCAAAATTCACAGCCGGGGATCGCGTGCACGGCACCGTCACCCGCCTGATGGAGTTCGGCGCTTTCGTGGAACTCGAGCCCGGTATCGAGGGCCTGATTCATATTTCCGAGATGTCGTGGTCGAAGGGCAAGATCCGCAAAGCCAGCGATGTCGTCAAGGAAGGCGAGACCGTCGAGGTAGTGATCCTGCAAGTCAATGCCGGCGAGCGCCGCCTCTCGCTAGGACTCAAGCAGGCGTTAGGTGATCCCTGGGCCGACATCTCGCAGCGCTTTCAGGTCGGCTCGGCGGTCGAAGGACCGGTCACCAACCTCACCAAGTTCGGCGCCTTCGTGCAATTGTCGGAAGGAATCGAAGGCATGGTTCATGTGAGCGACATCAGCGCGGAAAAACGCATCAACCAGCCGCAGGACGTGCTGCGAGTCGGACAAGTCGTGAAGGCGCAGGTGCTCGCCATCGATCTTGAAAAGCGCCAGATGCGGTTGGGCATGAAGCAACTCGTTCCCACTGGCTTGGACGAATACATCGCCGAGCACAACGAAGGCGACGTGGTCACCGGCCGTCTGATGGACGAGTCCGCCGGTCAAGCAAAAGTAGAGTTGGGCGAAGGCATCCATGCCACCTGCAAAGTCACTGCTGCAGCACCCGCGAAAACTGATGCGCCAAGGGAATCGAAGGCGGATCTCTCCTCGCTGAGTTCGATGCTGCAGGCGCGCTGGAAGAGCGGCTCTGGCGGGCCTCCTAAAGCAGAGCCCGTCCGGGCAGGGCAGGTTCGCAGCTTTCGCATCGTGAGTCTCGATCGGGCCGGGAAGAAAATTGGGTTGGAGTTCGCTTAGCCGGAGCGCCGCGGAGGGTTACCATGTTGCGGATCGTGCTGCTGTTGGCGGTTGTGCTGGTCCTCATCGTACTTGTTCCTCGCCTGCTGTCTCATTCGGCGGCGCCCTCCGAGGGCAGCAGCGCTCCTGAGTTTACGCTGCCGTCGCAGGACGGCTCGTCCGTCAGCCTCAAGGACTACCGCGGAAAATGGGTCATCCTTTATTTCTACCCCAAGGACCAGACTCCGGGCTGCTCCCGCGAAGCCCACAACTTCCAGGCGGACCAGCCGAAATACGCCGAGCGGAACGCGGTCGTGCTGGGAGTGAGCCTCGACAGTGTGGACTCGCACAAGAAGTTCTGCACCAAGGAAGGTCTGAACTTCAAACTGCTGGCCGATACCGACCACAAAGTCACCGACTCCTATGGCTCACTGACTAATCTTGGTGTGGTTAAATTCGCCGCGAGGCACACTTTCCTGATTGATCCCAGCGGCAAGATCGTGAAAGCCTACTCCAGCGTCGATCCCCTCAAGCACAGCGCTGAGGTTCTCACGGAACTGGATGTGCTACAGAAATCCGAAGCATGGAAGCACCTCGCTGTCAAAACTAAAACTGATTCGGTACCAGCAGGAAACCTGAATCGCTGAATCTGCGTCTCTTCCTCCGACAAATCGAGTCCACGAAGTAAACTAGCAAGATGGCGACTGCAGCCCGGAACAGCGTACCCAAGAGCAACGTGTCTGGCCCAGCCGCGTATCGCTATCCCCCCGGCCTCGAGAGGAATCTCCTCTGGTTCGCCCTCCGCAAGTTGCGCCCCGCGAATCCGATCCTGCTCTTTCAGCACCTGGCCGAGGAATACGGCGACATCGTCCACTACAAGATCGGATGGCACCACATCGTCTTTCTGAATCACCCCGACTACATCCGGGAAATCCTGGTCGTCCAGAACGATAACTTCATTAAAGAACGCACAGTTCAGCGCACCAAGATGCTCTTGGGCGAGGGCATGATCACCGCCGAAGGCGCCCAGCATCGCACCCAGCGGCAGGTCGCACAGCCCGCGTTCCATCGCCAGCGCATTCCAGAATACGCCAGCACGATGGTTCAGGAAGCGGTCCGCGTGCGTGAGCGCTGGCGCTCCGGTGAGCAGCGCGACATTGCCATCGACATGATGCACCTCACGCTCAATGTCGTCGCGCAAACACTGTTTGCCACTGATCTCGGCCGGGAATCGGGCGACGAAGTGAACGAACTGGCCAGCGCTATCAACCGCATCATGGGCCTCTACAATTTTCTAGTGATGTTGCCGGCCGCCGAATGGCTGGTCCACGTGCGGCCACCCGGCCTCGCCGCATTCGTCAGGGCGCGCAAGCGTATCGATGCAGTCGTCTACCGCATGATCGCGGCGCACCGGCAGCGCGGTCCGCACGGCGGCAGCCTGCTCGATATGATGCTGGCCGCTTCGCCGGATCAAACGCCCGCTTCCGAGCAGTCCCTCCGCGACCAGGTCATCACTATTTTCCTGGCTGGCTATGAAACTGTAGCCAACGCGCTCTCGTGGACGTGGTATCTGCTCTCGCAGAATCCGGAGTGCGAACGCCGCTTTCACGATGAAATTGACCGCGAGTTACAAGGTCGTCTGCCCACGTTCGACGATGTTTCCCGCCTGCGTTATGTGGAAATGGTGCTGGCAGAGTCCATGCGGCTCTACCCGCCGGCATGGGCTATGGGCCGCTACGCGCGCGCCGACTTTCAACTCGGCGATTTTTCGCTGCCTGCCAGGACAACAGTTCTGATGAGCCAGTACATCACCCATCGCGACCCGCGTTTTTTCCCCGACCCCCTGCGCTTCGATCCCGAACGCTTCACGCCCGAAGCCAGGTCGCGGCGCACGAAGCTCACGTATTTTCCATTTGGTGCAGGAGTCCGGCAATGCATCGGCGAGTCGTTTGCCTCGATGGAAGGTGTGTTACTGCTGGCGACGATCGCGCAGAAATGGAAGTTGAGGCTGGTTCCCGGACACCCCGTCGAGCCCGAGCCGCTGATTACGCTGCGTCCGAAGTACGGAATGCGAATGCAAGTTGAAGCCCGCGAAGGCAAGGATATCTTGGCGTAGAGTTGTCTGCCTCCGTGTCCTCAGTGTCCGCCGTGGTGAATATTCCTACTTGTCCGCCAGATACATTTCGGCCACGTGCTGTGTGATCTTACCCGGTTGAGAGTCGGCCAGATTGGCGAGCGCAACCACCGTCAACTGGTCATCCACATAGCGGTCGATCGCCGTCTCGAATCCCTGCCACGAGCCGTCGTGGTGAATGCACCGGTGTCCGGCTCTCTCGTCGATGAACCAGCCAAAACCGTAGTGCCCCTTGTTCGGTTGCCCATTCTTCAGTTTGACCGGAGTCCACATCAGGTCAAGGCTGGAGCGCTTCAATAACTTCTCGGTGTACAAAGCGTCGTTCCACTTCGCAAGGTCGAGAACCGAGAAGTACAAGCTGCCGTCGGCGGTAGTGTTCACCACGGGCGCCACCCACTCCTGATTCTTCAATTCGCCTTTGACCAGCCGGTATCCCGCTGCACGATTTGGGACAATGTCGGCTTCACTAATAACCCGTGTAGAAGTCATCGCCAGCGGCTGAAAGATTCGCTGCTGTAGAAAGTCGCCATAGAACTCGCCAGTTACGCGATGAATCAGAATCCCGAGCGTCACATACCCAAAGTTGCTGTACTCCCAGCTCGTCCCCGGAGGATACGCCAGAGGGATGCTCTCGATCAGCTTCAGTTCCTCGTCTTCTGTCCAGTCTTTGCGGAAATTGAAGTCCTTCGGATAATCGCCAAAACCGGCGGTATGACTGAGCAGTTCCCGCACGGTCACTTCTTTCCAACTGGCCGGGGCGTCCGCAAAGTATTTTGTAAGCGGATCATCGAGACCGATCTTGCCCTCTTCGACCAGCATCATGACCGCTGTCGCCGTGAACTGCTTCCCCACGGATCCCGACTGGAAGATGGTCTCCGGCTTGGCGGGCACTTGCAGTTCCACATTGGCCAGCCCAAAACCTTCGGCGCGTACGATCTTGCCGCTCTTCACCACGAGAAGAGCTAGCCCGGGGATGTGCTGCCGCTGCATCTCGGCTTTGACGTAGTTGGTGACAGCAGCGGTGGTCGCGGGGCTCTGCGCGCTGGCGATGGAAACCGCGAAGAAGAATGTCAGACAAAGGGCGTAAGCAGAAGATCGGCGGAGGCTCATGGATTTGAAAAGGGGCGCTAATTTGCGCCCCTGAGTCTATCGGCAAGAGTCCATCGCCGGCAAGATGAACGTGCGCCTGCCACGCCTTGACGCAAGCGCAAACTATTTCGATCCGCCCGAAGTCTCGGCCAGCCTGTGCACTCCCGAGCGCCGCATCGCGAACAGAATCGCCCACCCGATCAATCCCGCGGCGTAGAAGAATGCGAGGGTTAGAAAGATGCCCCCCAACAAAACGGAGTGCGCCGGCGGGAGCGGTCCAATCGGAGGATTCACATGGGAGGACGAAATCGTCTCTCCCTTCTTGATGGCCACCACAACTCCAGCCAGAATGATTGTCATCAATACGGCGGTTGTTTTCGGGAAACGGAATTCGGTATGCATCGTAAACCTCTTTCGTGGAAACCAAAGCCCGATCGAATCGCCACCCAGAACTCGCCAATGTTCCTGCAGCGCCCCGCCTACAACTCCAGCGGTCTCGCGGGCAAAAAACATTCCCCTGTCGAGCTTGCTCTTCGAGGCCGTCTCGGCCTGCATCTCGCCGAATACCGCCACCATCTCCTCGCCGAACTGTTTGCGGTGAAGTGCCGGATACAGCCGCAGCAGACCCCGATAGATGCTGACGCTGAGCATTCGATCAGGCCTCCTTCACCACGATCCGCAGATTTGCCAAACGCGTGAGATGCTTCATGCGGCCGACTTCGAGTTGCAGGTTTCTGCGTCCGCGCGCTGTCAGGCGATACGCCTGGCGGCCCCGCGACGTGTCCTCTTCTTCGATTCGCTCGATCCATTCATCTTGGAGCAACCGTCGCAGCGCGCCGTAGAGCGTGCCCGTGCTCAGCACGACGCGCCCATCGCTCATCTGCTCGACGTCCTTCAGTATCGAATACCCATGCCGCGGCTGTTCCGCCAGACTAAGAAGGATGAGCAGCACGGGCTCGGAGAGTGGTAATGACTCCATTGTGACCTTCGACGACATGTCGTACAACGCCATATTGAAGCAAGGCCGACAGGAAGTCAAGCCCTGAAATGAAATTCTCTGTGTCCTCCGTGTCCTCTGTGGTGAATGCCCTTGAATCCACCACAGAGGACACGGAGGACACAGAGCAGTATCTGCCTACCCTCTACCCCGGAACTGGATGATGTGCCTGCGGTCGCGTTTCGATGGGCGCCCTTCCGGCAGGATTTCGAACTCGCGCATTGCCTTCCGTTCCGCCGCGACCTTCTGGCGTAGCTCCCGGCTCTCCTCGGATTCGCGGTAGAGTGTTTGAGCGACCGCTGCGGGCCCGCGCGTCTCGCTCAGAAGCAACACTTCCACCTGAAAGTCGCCGCCCTCATTAGTTATGCGCAACCGGTCCCCCACCCGGACTTCGCGCGCGGCCTTTGCAATCTGCCCGTTGGACAAGATTCTGCCCAGCTCGCAAGCCCGTTTCGCCAGTGGCCGGGTCTTGAAGAACCTCGCCGCCCACAGCCAGATGTCCATCCGTACGCCGGTCATGAATCTATTTTCCTACAAGGACAGCGGGAAACACGAAACTAGAAATGAAAGATCAGATCGCTCGCCACGGTCAGCTGATTCTGCCGCCGGCCGTAGTCGTAAGCCTTCATATCCCAGGCCCGCTCGAACCGCAATTCCGGACGGATCTGAATCGTCGTGCCAATCCAGTGACACCATGTAATTGTGTTCTCGGTGTATCGCGTTGCGTAGCCTGTTCGCTGCCCTTTCTTGTCGTCGAGATAGTCGCTGCGGAACGACAGAAAGTCATGCACGGATAATTCCTTCTGCAGAAAATTGACCACCGCATATTCCGGAGCCGTGCACCGCAGTTCTCCGGGCAGGCAGTACGCTGGATTGGCCCCGGCTTCCGACTGAATCGCGCCGCCCAGCGCAGGGACGTCGCGCTCATACATGTACCAGGTCTCGGTCGCCATGTGCCAGGTCTTCGAGAACTTGTGATACCAGGTGGCATCATACTGCTGCAGATTGTTGTACGCGTATTTGCCGTCGTTGATCCCGTTGGCGCAGACGTAGAAATTGTCATTCACCGAAATCGTGGTGTAGCTCAAGCACGCAGTGCCTGAAGGCTTCGCATCCGGCGTCCACATCGCTACATCGTGACCGTCGGTAATTCCCAGTTGCACCAGCCAATGATCGTTCAGCTTCACCGTCGCCATCAGACCAGTGTCGGTAAACGGATCAATCGCATACAGCAGCGAATGGCTGAAGATGTAGTTGTTCGGCGCCAACTGTGCCTCGATCCCCGGCACAGAGATGAAGCGACCGAAGCGCAGATTCATTCCCTGCGCAACCTGTGGCATATAAACGTCGACGTATTCCAGGGTCGGATCGAACCCGTACTGATGATGATCGTTCACCCACTGGCCGTTCCAATATCCCTTCGCCGTCGTATACCGATAGTCCGTGCCAAACAGAGCCGTAAGGTGGTAACCCCAGTCGACGTGATCGCGCTGCACCGAATCCGGCAACCGCTCTGCGTAGAGAACAAGTTGGTTCAGCTCAAAGCGATTCGAATACACATCGTTCGCTTCAGGCTCATTGCGATTGGAAGAAGTGCTGAAGTTCAGCGAAGGATCGATCCATCCATACACCTTCGTCCGGCTCGTGGCTCCGTTGATCGCCGTCATCAGTGGATAGCTATTCGTGTCCGGCTCCCCAATCACCGGCGACCCGCCATATGACCAGTCGGCGTTGGGAAACGGAGGTGAATCGAGCGGCGACGGAGCGCCACGGCGCGCCGGAGCCGGCGAGGAAGGCGCCGTTCCGGACCAGTCCTGCCGGTAGAATTCCGCCCAGCGGGTAAAGAAATTCTTCTTCTCCGCAGTAGCCTGCTTTGGAGCGTCAGGCAGAGGGTTCTCGGACGGTTGCCCTGTTGAGCGCTGGCACCACAAACACACGAACAGAAAAATCAGAGCGAAGCAGTGCCGACCGCCGTGGGAATTACTTCTTAGGCGCATAGATTCGACGCATGGATCAGAACTAGCATGGATCAGAAGCGCCATGACTCGTCGAGGCCAATCAAGCAGGCAGGTTGGAATCGGAGGTAACTACCGGAGTCAGGCAACTACCAGAAAAGTTTGGAGGCGCGGGTCGGAATCGAACCGACGCATAAAGGTTTTGCAGACCTCTCCCTTACCACTTGGGTACCGCGCCCCTGCTCCATACGTTAGCGTTCCGGCCGGAAAATGTCCATCTGGCGCAGACCAGGCTGGGGGACAAAAAACTGGAGCGGGAGACGGGGGTCGAACCCGCGACATCGACCTTGGCAAGGTCGCGCTCTACCACTGAGCTACTCCCGCTCAAAGTGTCATTTTACAGTACTTGCGCGTCGCCTGACAATTCGCAGTGCACGCAGGTAACGGCGGAGCCGTAAGAAAGTAGCCAGTCTTCCTGCGCATCTCCGAGGGGCGTCATCCTGAGCGTAGCCGTTTTTCACGCGAAGTGAAGGATCTCAGGCTCGCGCCACCAAGAATCCTCGAATTTGAATTATGATGAACTATTGCGCATTCTACGATGGAGAAACCAGACGTGGCTCAGACGGAAACCGACGGCTTAGAGGTTTTGGAAACCAGGGAGTGGGTCGATTCCCTGGATTATGTTCTTTCCAAAGGCGGCCCCAATCGGGCAGGCCGTTTGCTGCAGCAACTGGCGCTGCACGCGCGCCGCGAGGCTGGCATCAACCTGCCGTTCTCGGCGACCACGCCCTATCAGAACACGATTCCGTCACGCCAGCAGCCGCCATTCCCCGGCAGCCAGGAGATGGAACGCCGCATCAAGAGCCTCGTCCGCTGGAACGCCCTCGCCATGGTGGTTCGCGCCAACAAGATGCAGGAGGGCATTGGCGGCCACATCTCGACCTTCGCCTCGGCCGCCACGTTATATGAAGTCGCATTCAATCATTTCTTCCGCGCGCAAACCGAAAGCGGCGATCGCGACATCGTTTACTTCCAGGGCCACGCCGCTCCCGGAATTTATTCCCGCGCCTATCTCGAAGGCCGCATTTCCAAAGAGAAGCTGCAGAACTTCCGCGGCGAACTCAAGCCCGGCGGAGGCCTCAGTTCCTATCCCCACCCCTGGCTCATGCCCGATTTCTGGGAGTTCCCCACGGTTTCCATGGGACTCGGTCCGATCCAGGCGATCTACCACGCGCGCTTCATCAAGTACCTAGAGAATCGCGGTCTCAAGCAGTCGACCGGCGGCAAAGTCTGGGCATTCCTTGGCGACGGCGAAATGGACGAACCCGAGTCGCTGGGTTCGATCACTCTGGCCTCGCGCGAACGGCTCGACAACCTGATCTTCGTCGTGAACTGCAACCTGCAGCGCCTCGATGGCCCGGTGCGCGGCAACGGCAAAATCATTCAGGAACTCGAAGCCATCTTCCGCGGCGCCGGCTGGAACGTAATCAAGTGCATCTGGGGCTCCGATTGGGACAGTCTCATTCAGAGCGACCGCGACGGCCTGCTGGTCAGGCGCCTCGGCGAAGTCAGCGACGGGCAATACCAGAAATATTTTGTCGAGAGCGGAGCTTATTTCCGGCAGAACCTGTTCGGCACTGATCCCCGCCTTCTGAAAATGGTGGAGCATCTTTCCGACGATCAACTGGCGCGCATGCGTCTCGGCGGACATGATCCCATCAAAGTTCACGCGGCATTCCGCGCTGCCGTTGAGACGACCGGCGCACCGACTATTGTTCTCGCCAAAACGATTAAGGGCTACGGACTCGGCGAGGCGGGCGAAGGCAAGAACATCACTCACCAGCAGAAGAAGCTAAACGAAGACGAGTTGCAGATGTTCCGTTCGCGCTTCGGAATTCCTATCCCCGACGACGAACTGCAAAACGCCCCGTTCTACCGTCCGTCAGACGACAGTGCCGAGATTAAGTACATGCAGGCGCGCCGCCAGCAGCTCGGCGGATACATGCCCACCCGCAAAGTCCGGGCCACGCCGATGAAGCCCTTCCCCGCCTCGCACTTCGAGGAATTCCACAAAGGCACCGACGGACGCGAAGTCTCCACCACCATGGTCTTTGTGCGCTTGTTGGCGAAGTTGTTGCGCGATCCCGAACTCGGCAAGTTCATCGTTCCGATCGTTCCCGACGAAGCCCGAACCTTCGGCATGGAAGCGCTCTTCCGCCAGGTCGGAATCTATTCCAGCGTGGGCCAGAACTACGAACCCGTCGACATGGACACGCTGCTCTACTACAAGGAAGCCAAGAACGGTCAGATTCTCGAAGAGGGAATCACCGAGGCCGGATCGATGTGCTCGTTCATCGCAGCCGGCACAGCGTACGCCAATCACGGGATCAACACCATCCCCTTCTTTATTTATTACTCGATGTTCGGCTTCCAGCGCATCGGCGATCTGATCTGGGCTGCGGCCGACATGCGCTGCCGCGGATTCCTCGTCGGAGGCACCGCTGGACGCACAACGCTGGCTGGTGAAGGCCTGCAGCACCAGGACGGTCACAGCCATGTGCTCGCCCTGCCGGTGCCGAACCTGCTAGCCTACGATCCGGCGTTCGCTTACGAGATCGCCATCATTATTCAAGAAGGCATCAAGCGGATGTATATCGATCAGGAGTCGATCTTCTATTACCTGACTGTCACCAATGAGCCGTTGCCCATGCCCAGCATGCCCGCCGACGCGAACGTTCGCGAAGGCGTGCTGAAAGGCCTGTACCGGTTCAAGGCCTCGGCCAAGAGCGATGCAAAACTGCGTGCCCAGTTGCTGGGCAGCGGCACGATCATGTACGAAGTGCTCAAGGCACAGCAGATTCTCGAAGAAAAGTACGGGGTTGCAGCCGACGTCTGGAGCGTGACCAGCTACAAGGCACTCTATCGCGACGCTAACGATTGCGAGCGCTGGAACATGCTGCATCCCGCGGACCCAGCCAAGGTTCCATATATAACGGAGACTTTGAAAGACGCTCAGGGACCATTCATTGCCGCGTCCGACTACATGAAAGTGTTGCCGGAGAGCCTGGGCAAGTGGGTGCCGGGACAGCTTGTCTCACTCGGAACCGACGGCTTCGGCCGCAGCGAGAGCCGTAAAGCCCTGCGCGACTTCTTTGAAGTGGATGCGAAACACATCGTGCTGGCCACGCTGGGCGCGTTGGCGCGCGAGAAGAAGATCGGCACCGACGTAGTTAAGCGCGCGATTCAGGAACTGGGGATCAATCCCGACAAAGCGAACCCGGCCATCAGTTAAGGTCGATCGGCTGTCGAGTGCGTCCGAACGACCCTAAGGTTGAAGCGTTAGATCGGCAGTAGCAAACTCAAAGCCCCGAAGGGGCGGAACGTGAAAGCCCGGCACGGCAGTGCCGGGTAAGATGCGGGGACGTGGCACGAGTCCCGTAGGGACGAAACAATTTAGCCCAGCGCTTCAGCGCTGGGTGAGTTGGTCGGCTGGAGAATAAGTCCCGGAGGGACGGCACAATTCCCCGGCGCGCAGATAGAGAATGCTCTTAACATCAAGCTCTGAGAAAAGGAACGACGCGGTGATCGAATTCAAACTTCCCGAACTGGGAGAAAACATCGAACAAGGCGACCTCGTGCGCCTCATGGTTGCGCCCGGAGCCTCCGTCAGCGCTGGTCAGTCGGTCATGGAACTTGAAACTGACAAGGCCGTAGTCGAAGTGCCTTCGTCCGTGACCGGAACCATCCAGGAAATTAAAGTCAAAGAGGGCGACAAAATCAAAGTCGGCCAAGTCATCTTCACCGTCGACGGCGCGGAAGCCAAAGCTTCTCCTCAGCCCGCCGCGCAGGCCGCTGCAGCGGCGCCGACACCCGCGCCTGCGCCCGTTCAACAAAAACCAGTCTCCGTGCCGCCACCCTCGGTTCCTGCGGCCGTCGCTCCCGCCGTGCCAGTCGCGACAACCGCTACTGGCCCCAGCGAATTCAAGCTCCCCGAACTCGGAGAAAACATCTCGCAAGGCGATCTCGTTCGCCTGATGATCGCCCCCGGCACCAAGGTTTCCGAAGGCCAGCCGGTCATGGAACTCGAGACCGATAAGGCCGTGATCGAAGTCCCGTCGTCGGTCAGCGGCATCGTCAAAGACATCAAAGTCAAAGAAGGCGAGAAGATCAAAGTTGGGCAGGTCATCTTCACGCTCGAAGGCGGAGTTCCAGCACAAGCCGAAGCCAGTCGGACTCGCAACGCTCCCGTTGAGCACGTTTCCGGACAGCATGGAGCCCGCCTCGCATTTCAAGCCGCGATTCGCGCCGAGGGCAAGACGGAAGAGCAGGCTCTGCCTCCGGACCAGCCGCAACCGTCCGCGCCCGTGTTCACCATGCCCGTGCAACTGGGCAAGGTCGCGGGCACCGAAAATCGTCAGGCCGTTCCCGCAGCGCCGCACGTCCGACGATTAGCCCGCGAGATCGGCGTCGACATCTACGAAGTGAAAGGCACCGGACCCGGCGGCCGCATCAGCGAAGACGACGTCAAGGGCTTCGCGAAAGCGCTTCTGTCGGTTGCCGCTACCGTTGCGCAAGCGCCCCCGCGCGCCGGGCACTTCGCCCAGCCTCAGCTTCCCGACTTCGCCAAGTATGGCAAGGTTGAGCGCGTCTCCATGCGCGGGGTTCGCCGCAAGACCGCCGAGCACCTTGCAGAAGCCTGGAACACGATTCCGCACGTAACGCAGCACGACCGCGCCGACATCACCGAACTCGAGCAACTCCGCGCCCGCTTCGCTCCCAAAGCCGAAGAGGCCGGTGGCAAAATGACGGTCACCGCGATCGCGCTCAAAGTCTGCGCCGCCGCGCTCAAAGTCTTCCCGCAGTTCAATGCCAGCATCGACATCGACAAAGAAGAAATCGTCTACAAGCAATACATCAACATCGGCGTCGCCGCCGACACGGACCGCGGCCTGCTCGTTCCCGTGATCCGCGATGTCGACAAGAAGAACATCGTCGAATTGGCAGTCGAGTTGTCGCAGCTCTCGAAGAAAGCGCGCGAGAAAAAACTGACGCCCGCCGACATGGAAGGCGGCACCTTCACCATCACCAACTTGGGCGGGATTGGCGGCATCGGCTTTACGCCTATCGTGAATCATCCGGAAGTGGCGATCCTCGGCCTCTCCCGCTCGCGCATGGAGCCGGAGTGGATCCACGGCAAGTTCGAGCCGCGGCTGATTCTGCCGCTCTCGCTCTCCTACGATCATCGTCTGATCGACGGAGCCGACGCCGCCCGCTTCCTGCGCTGGATATCCGAAGCCTTTGAACAGCCGTTCCTGCTTTCGGTGCAAGGATGAGGAAAGCAGGTTTCAAAGTTTCAAGGTTTCAACGCGTATGACGATGCCCGGTTTAACTTTGAAACCTTGAAACTCTGAAAACTTGAAACTTTTTTACACACATGTCTGACACCCAATCCCCCAACATCGCAGTCGTTGGCGGCGGTCCCGGTGGATACGCCGCCGCCTTCCTCGCCGCCGATCTCGGCATGACCGTCACCCTTATTGACCCGGAACTGAACCCCGGCGGAGTCTGTCTTTACCGCGGCTGCATCCCGTCGAAGGCGCTGCTCCACGTCGCGAAGCTGATCGAAGAATCGGTGCAGGCGACGAACTGGGGCATCGACTTCGCTGCCCCGAAGATCGACTTGGTACGCCTGCGCTCGTGGAAAGAGGGCGTGGTCAAGAAACTCACCGGCGGCCTCGGCATCCTTTCGAAACAGCGCAAGGTACATTACGTCCAAGGCCGCGCAGCCTTCGAAAGTTCCACGACGCTGCGCGTTACGAAGTCCGACGGCTCCGAAGAATCCCTCACCTTTGACCGCATCATCATCGCGACCGGCTCCCGCCCCGCCATCGTCCCCACGCTGAAGCTCGACACTCTGCGCATGATGGATTCTACTGGGGCGCTGAATCTCGAGGACATCCCCGGCACCTTGTTAGTCGTCGGCGGCGGATACATCGGTCTCGAACTCGGCTCTGTCTACGCCGCGCTCGGAACGCGCGTGACCGTAGTCGAAATGCTCCCCGGTCTACTCCCGGGCGCAGACCGTGATCTGGTTCTTCCTCTCCACAAGCGCCTGGAAAAGTTGTTCGACGGAATCCTGCTTAACACCACCGTCGCATCGGTGAGAGACGAAGGCACCGGCATCCGCGCGACGCTCAAAGCGCAAGACGGCAACACGCAAGAAAAAGTTTTCGACCGCGTGCTGGTCTCCGTCGGCCGCAAGCCCAACTCCGAAATCCCCGGTCTCGACAAAACGCACGTGCAAGTCGGCCCACGCGGATTCATCCAGGTGAACAAACAATTGCAGACCGATGATCCCGCGATCTTCGCTATCGGCGATGTCGTCGGCGAGCCCATGCTCGCGCACAAAGCTTCACACGAAGGCCGTGTCGCGGTCGAAGCCATCGCCGGACACAAAGTCGCTTTCGAGCCCAACGCAATTCCAGCAGTCGTCTTCACAGATCCCGAAGTCGCCTGGTGCGGCCTGACCGAGACGCAGGCGCAAAAAGAGAACCGTGAGATCAAAGTCGCCAAGTTCCCCTGGGCTGCCTCGGGCCGCGCCGTCACGATCGACCGTCCCGAAGGCATGACCAAGCTTCTGTTCGATCCGCAGACCGAACGCGTGCTCGGAGTCGGCATCGTCGGAGCCGGCGCAGGAGAACTGATCGCCGAGGGCGTGCTCGCCGTCGAAATGGCTGCGCTGGCCAGCGACGTAGCGATGACCATTCACCCTCACCCCACGCTCTCGGAAACAGTCATGGAATCCGCCGAAGTCTTCTTCGGCACCAGCACGCACATTTACCGCCCGAAGCGGGGATGACGAGCGGCCTTTCCCTGGCGCCCGATTTGCCGCAGCCGCGTTCGGTACAATGAATCACACTTCGAGCGGCAATCGACGTCCGTACGCCCGCGGGACTTCGCGCCGGAGAACATCATGCCTTCATTCCTCAAGACGAAGACGTTATTCCTTCTGACGCTCTGTTTCGTTGCGGCTCTGCCTGTCACCGCGCAATCTCCGCTGAGCGGTGTCTTGCCCTCTTCCTCCACGGCAACCAGCACCTCCACCTCGCCAACTGACCCACTCGGCCGCAACACTCCCTCTGGCTCGATCCTCGGATTCCTTCAAGCCGCCCAGTCTGGCAACTACAGCATCGCCGCGCAGTACCTGCAGATGAGCCCGGCGCGCCGACAATCCGAAGGCGAGCAGATCGCCAGTCAGCTCAATGCTGTGTTGAACAGCCCCGCATTCACCGGACGAGTTGGGACCTTCACCCAGCCGGAAGGCATTCCCCAGGAAGGCGTTCCGCTTGGCCGCCAAAAACTGGGCACCATGTCTTCCGGCGATGTGGAAACCGACCTCGATATGGTGCGCGTCTCCGATCCGAGCGCCGGGAAGATATGGCTCATCTCTTCCGACACGCTGACGAAAGTTCCTGAACTCTACGATCAGGTCCAGGCGCGGCAGGTGGAGCGCAAGCTCCCGAGTGTTCTCGTCAAGCACGAGGTCGCGGGACTCCCTCTCTGGCAATGGTTGGCGCTGCTGGTCGCACTGCCCGCATCCGCAGCCATCGGCTGGCTCGTTCTCGTGCTTCTGGAAATCCCCATGCGTTGGTGGGCCCGCCGGCGCGGCCAGGTGGAGATCGCCAACTGGCGCTCGGTTTCCGCTCCGGCATGGCTGCTTACCAGCACACTGGCCCATCAGATGTTCGTCCGCTATCTCGGCGTCGCCCTGCTGCCGCGACATTACTATTTCCAACTTACCTCGATCGCACTCATCATCAGCGCGACTTGGATCGCCTGGCGGGTGGCTCGCTGGTCGCTGCGCCGCGTGCGCAATCGCGCCCTGGCCCGCGGACACGCCGGCACCGGATCCCTCATGCTGCTCGGCGAGCGCATCCTCAAGGCAATTATTTTCGGCGTAGGTGTTCTGGCGGTATTGAGCAGCCTGGGCTTCAACATGAGCGCCGCGCTCGCCGGCGTCGGCATCGGCGGCCTGGCCATCGGCTTCGGTGCCCAGAAGACCATTGAGAATCTCTTCGGCGGGGTCTCCGTTCTCGGCGACGAAGTCTTTCGCGTGGGTGATGTCTGCCGCTTCGGCGACCGCACCGGGGTGGTCGAAGACATCGGCCTGCGCTCCACTCGCATCCGCACCGAAGAGCGGACCCTGCTGGCCATCCCCAACGGGACCGTCGCAACCATTAACCTCGAGAACCTCAGCAGCCGCGACAAGATTCTTTTCAAGACGAATCTTGGCCTGCGCCCCGAAAGCAAAGCAGACCATGTGCGCTTCGTGCTCGCGGAAATCCGCCGCCTGCTCTACAGCCATCCCAAAGTCGAAACCAAAACAGTCCGCGTGCGCCTCACGGATATCGCGGGTACCTCGCTCAATGTCGAGGTGCTGTCCTACATCCTGACGCGCGACTTCAACGAATTCACCGCGATTCGCGAAGACTTGCTGCTGCGCATGATGGACATCATCGAAGACGCGGGCGGCGGCTTGGCGCTCCCCTCGCAGACACTTTATTTGAGCCGCGATTCCGGAGTCGAAAAAGAAAAGGCCGAGAACGCCGTCAAGAAAATCGCCGAATTGCGTGACGGGAAGCAGTTACCCTTCCCGGACTTTCACGAGGAAGACATCTCTTCGTTCAAGGGATTAATCGAGTATCCGCAACCCGAATCGGCCGTCCGCAAACAGCCGGGCGATTCCGGCAAGCCAGGTAGCTGAAAAGAGCAGCGCCGCCGTCCCGGCGGCTGTCCGGGGGGCGTCTCGCCCGCCGCGCCGGCGCTACCACGAACGCGGCTTCCATCTCCGAGTCGCCCAATCGAGAAATAAGTGCGTAGGAAAGTAAACGAACATCGGCACCACAGTCAGATACACCAGCAGATAAGCCCATCCCGGCATAACATGCTGCTCATGGAAGAACGGCCCCCGCGCCCAGTTCACATCCTGCTCGGGCCGCCAGAAATAATTGATCGGCACCACGATCCACGCCATGAGCGTTTGCAGCTTCCATCCTCGCCGGTCATATCCCAGTCGCGAGATCGCCCAAAGCAGCAGCGGCGGCGTCACCACATGAAACAAGCTGAGCAGCCGAATCATCGGCGGCACGCCCGGATCGAACATGTACTCCGTGCCTCCGACTAGGTGGTGTCCCGTCAGCAGAGCTCCCGCAAAATCCACCGTGAAGATCGTCTGGAACAAAAGTAACCCCGACGCTACCCAAGAAAAAATCAGCGGACTCTCCAGCCACAAGCCAATTCCGATCAGCACATTTCCCAGGTCGCAGAAGAAAAGAAAATTCTGCGCCCCATATTGCCGCCAGTACACCGGAGCCCACACCAGCAGCCACACCGTCCACGCGATCTTGAGCCACAGAGGCAGCCGCATGGCCCGCTATTGTATGCGACCCGCTAGCGGTAATTTCGCCGGTCCATGTCCGGGCGAGAGAGGTGGGGAATTCCGCGCGGTGATCTCGCTGTGGAACCCGGAACACCACAAAAATCCACGGACCGCGAATTACCCCCGTAACTTGCCGCGCCTTACCGGTGTACCTACTATGGCCTTGGTATGGGTTACCTAGCTCTTCTCTTCTGTCCCGACGAAAAAACCGCCCGCACGGTGACGCAGGTCCTGAGCGAGCTCGAGTTCGCCGTCGAGTCCTGCATCGAACCCTTTGCTGCAGTCAAGAAGCTGATGGGCCAACACTTCGACGCTGTCGTGGTCGACTGCGATAACGAGCAGAATGCCACATTGTTGTTCAAGAGCTCGCGCAACTCCACGCCCAACCAGGCGTCGCTTGCCGTAGCCGTAGTGGAAGGTCAGGCCGGGGTCGCCAAGGCGTTTCGTATCGGCGCCAACCTCGTCCTGACCAAACCCATCAATATCGAACAGGCCAAAGGAACTCTGCGCGTGGCCCGCGGACTGCTGCGTAAGGGTGAACCAGCCAAACCAGCGTCCGCGGCTCCCGCAGTGCCGCCCGCAAAGCCCGTCGTCGCCGCCGCCAAACCAGTTCCACCCTTGAAATCAGCAGCGCCACTGACGCCGCCTGCAGTCACCGTTTCGATTCCGGCCGCGCCTCCAGAAGTGAAGCCCGCCCCGCCTCAGGCGTGGCCCGCAGCCGCGGCAGCAAGCTCAGTTCCCGCTGCCAATGTTCCCGCTTCGAATGATGACGATCTTCTCGACATCGGCTCCGGCGCGCCAGTTGCTGTGCCTTTGGTCGCCGAGCAATCGGCAAAGTCGCCCGCCGCATCTGCGCCTGCCCCTTTCAGCGCCGGAGTACCGGCCGCACACGGCAGCGGAGCCGCCAGCGCGCCCGCACCAGCTCGTGAAGTTCATGGGGCGTCCGCTGCAGCGGCATCGCCCGCAAGCTCTCCCGCTGAAGACGACATTCTCTCGGACGAGCCGGCAAAAGCAGCTCCCAGCGAATCCTCCAGCTATGTCGGGTCCGCGCCATCATTTACCTTCGGCGGAGCCAACGTCCCGGAAAAATCGAGTGGCGGAAGTAAGAAGATTCTTTTCGGAGTCGCTGCCGCAGCGTTTCTTGCCGGAGCGATCTACATCGGGTTTACCGTTTTCTATGGACGCGCGAGTCAGCCAGTAAGCACTCCGTCGCAAACCGCTCCCGCGCCGGCCCCGGTTCCGCAGACCCCGAAGCCGAGCAGCGGCAAGCCCGCTCCCGCGATTCCCGCAACATCTGCGCCTGCGGCTGTACCTGTATCCGCGGCCCTCACAAAGCTTCCGACTTCCCAGCCCGACGCCGCACCAGCGAAGAGTCAGGCCGCGAATAACACCGACACTGCTTCCGACGACGATGCTCCTTCGCCTGCTGCCAGCAAGCCGACCGCCGCGCCCTTGGTCCTTAAAGGAGGCAGATCTCCTGCCTTGCACGCAAAACCGGCAGCGCCCGACACCGAAGCTCCCAGCATGATTGGGATTGCGACCACCGGCGCTGGAGCACCTCCGCCCAACATTGGCGCCGCAGGAAGCGCGCCCAAGCCCGTGCTGCAGACGCTCAATGTCTCGCAAGGCGTGTCGCAGGGCTTGCTCACCAAGAAAGTTCAGCCTGTCTATCCCAGGAACGCCCTGGCCATGCATGTTGAGGGCGCTGTCGAGTTGCTTGCGACCGTCTCCAAGACAGGCGACATTTCGCACGTGAAAGTGGTGAGCGGCGATGGGCAACTAGCCAAGGCCGCCACCGATGCCGTCAAACAGTGGAAGTACAAGCCGTACCTGCTCAATGGCGAACCGGTCGAGATTCAGACCCAGATCACCATCAACTTCAAGGCACCCAGATAGATTCACCGCGAACGATACCAGGGCATGCGAACGACCTTCGCATGCCCTGTTTGTTTCGGCAAAACTATCTCGGAAAGCCAACCCGTTATTCTTTTTCTCCGGTGCTCGGATTCAGGAACAGCACCCCGTTGTTCCTCACTTTGCTGAAGTTGAACATCTGCGTGATTGAGTTTGCGATTCCATCGAAGGAACCCTGGCCGATGCGCTCGCCGCTCAGCCAGTTGTCTTCTACGAACCGGATGATCGACGACTGGTCGGTCACACTATGATCGACGAAGTTCTGCCGCGCATACGGCGAGATCACTAGCAGCGGTAGTCTCGGGCCGTACCCGCAGCGTCCAAGTGCGTGCGTCAACAAGGGGTTCAAGCCGGGCAAAGCGGTTGCTGCTGTCCCGCAAGCGCCGGGCCCAGTAAGAGCATCGGCCGTTCCGGTCGAGGTGTTGACGATGGGACCCATCTGGTGGTCGTACCATCCATCGGAGTCGTCGTACATAATGACGACTGCGGTGCTGTTCCAGGTGGGCAGCGTTTCCAGGAAATTAATCGTGTTGACCAGGAACGTCTGCTCGTCGAGCGGATCCGAATAACCCGCGTGCCCATCTTGATAAGCCTGCGCCTTCAGAAAGCTCACCGCCGGAAGATTTCCCGCAGCCGCTGCCGTGAAGAAATCCTGCAAGTCATACTGATGGTTCGCCGGCCCGGCATTTCCGATTTCAGAAACCGAAGCCGGAGGCGTGTGCGCGTAATTTGCCGTCGAAGTGTAGTAGTTGAAAAACGAATGGTGCGGGATGTAGTCGGCCGTCGTTCCTGCCAGGCCGGCGGAACTTCGGCTGCACCCTGTCGATCCATTCGGATTGACCGTGGTCAGATTGAAACCGCCCATAAACGATCCCCAAGTCACTCCTGCCGAGGTCAGCAGGTCGCCGATGTTTTTGCTTCCCATGGTGGCTTGGGCTCGCGTGGAACTGGAGCAAACGTCTCCTAGCGGGTCGGCGTCTCCGATCAGAGTCAAAGAACCGTCGCTCCCCCCGCTTACTTCGTCTCCCGTCCCGTTCAGCGTCGCAATCACTCCGTTAGTCTGGCCGGAAACCAGGTTGATGACCCCCGGCGACGACGGACCGAACGTTGTCCCATAAGAGTTATCGCTCATGGCGAAGAACTGTGCGTAATTCCACTCCGCCGTTACTGTGTTGCCGTCGAAGTACGCCATGACTGTGCTCCCGCTGTTGCCCGTGTCAACCGGGAACAGGTCCATCAAGCCGGCATCAAATGCCTGCTGCTCCGCCGTGTAATTGTGATCCTGGTCGGAGGTAACTGCCTGGGAAGGATCCAGCCGGAAAGGATTCGACGCCGCGGCTCCATTCACCGGATTGAGATTCGGATTGACCGTCAACAGCGCATTGGTCAGACCGTTTACGGTCGGCGTATTCGACGCCGCCTTGAATTTCGATTCACCTTTGGGATTGGTCGCAACCGGGTAGGTTCCGAAGTAGTGATCGAAAGAAACGTTCTCCTGGAAAATCACCACCAGGTGCTGGATTGGTGTTGCTGTTGCCGTCGGCCTCTGAGCTTTCGATGCCGGCTTGGACGCGGCAAATGCGGGCATGGCGGTTGGTCCCAAGGCCGTGGTCAATGCCAGCAGCAGAGCCATTGTCTTCCTGGGAGCTTCAATTCGCAGCTTCTTCATCATAGCTTCTCCTGTGCCCCGCACGGGCCAGTGCCCTGAAGACAACGGCCCCACTGCCGCAGCCTTCGCGCCGGTTTCCGGAATCGGGGTTAGAGAGCAACCATATCGAGCTTATGTTTCACGAAGGTTTCACGAGAATGAATTGAACGTGAAAATCAAATTCGACCGAGGTTTCCACAGAATACAAATCGGAAGTAATCCGGCAGGAAACAAAACAATCCTCGGGGATCACTTGGGCACTCGACGGAAACGAATGTAATCCGAATGAGTCTCGGACCCCATGCGGCTTTTTTGGAAACCTGAGCGTCCTACAGATGATTTGGGTAGGGCACGGCTTTCAGACATGCGGAAGAAACCGAATGCGTGCACTGCTGTGGAAGAGCGGCCCTTCCAGGGCCGCGTAAGCCATATGGAATGGGTGTGGGCTTTACAGCTTGCTGAAAAACTCGCTTTTGGGTGGCGCAGCGCTTTGAGCGCTGCGATAAAGCGCTTCTTTTCTATTAGGGCTTTAGCCACTGAGGGCCGCTTCCTCCAGAGGAACTGAAGGATCAACTGTAGCGAGACCACGAAACGTAAACCCGGTAAGGGCTTTCTTAGGTCGGTGCCCGGCTCTTACTGTGGCTGCATCACTTCGTCGACCACAACTTTGCCGCCCTTGTCCGCCGTGACGATCTTGTGTATCGGCGCATACCCGCTCAGCGTAATGTCGACGACGTAGTTACCCGGATCGAGCATCACGTCCACTGGCGAGTTTTTGTCCAGCATGTGCTGGTTGATCGCGACCTGCGCGCCCTTGGGCTGCGTGTGGATGCTAATTGTCCCCTGTCCAGCGTTCCCGCCTTTTCCGCCGAACAGTTTCGACATTTTGCCCACGGTCTTGATGTTATCGACATTGCCCAGCGAGCGTAGCGTGGGCGAGAAGTTGAACGTCTGTCCCAGCGCGAACTGCGTGCTCATGGTTTCGTCAATGTATCCTGACATGCGGACCAGCACCACGTGCTGTCCTTTATCCACACTGACCTGCGCCGGCGTTTTCGCGCCCACATCGCGGCCGTCCACGTAGATGTTCGCTCCCGCCGGATCGCTCCTCACCACCAGCGTCGCCATCAACTGCGCCAGGCGTCCAGAGATCGTCGCTCGGTTTCCCGCACTCACATTCACGTTACGCGTATCGGTCGAGTAGCCCGCCTTGCTGAAAGTGATGCTATGTTGTCCGGGCTGCACATTCGTTAACGCGAACGGTGTAACGTAGCTCGCATCGGTCCTGCCATCCACCTGCACCTGCGCGCCCTGCGGCATGGAGTCAATCGCCAGCTGTCCCGGAATCACCACCGGAGCAGCCGCCTTCTTCTTCGGATTTCTCGCCTTCGCAGGAGCAGCGGGTTCCTCTTCAACAGTTTGAGGCTGGGCAGTCTGGACCGGCTGAATCTCGACCGGCTGGGCTGGTGTGGGCCCTTTCTTGGGCGCCGGCTGGCTGGCTTCCGGCTGTGCGGGTGTCTCCGCCACGGCTGCGGGGCGTGACGCGCCCGTATCGTCGTCGCTGTTCAGGCTATGAACGTAGATGGTGACCCCAATACCGATGACCAGGATCAGCGCAATCGCCCCTCCGATCGCGTATGCCATCAGCTTGGGCGGAACGCCTTTGATTTCCTTAAGTGCCTTCTGGGCAACTTCGCGGGGCTGTACTTTCGGCTTCTCGTCGGCCTTCCGCCCGCTGCCCTGATACCTCGTCGCAGTCGGAGTTGCAACCGGCGCCGGCTCAACCGGTGGGGGCGGTGGCGCGATATAAACTTCCTTGAGCGGAGGCAGTTCCGTCATCTCCGAAAAACTTACGCTGCCGCTGCTTTTCGACCCGCCCTCCGCCATCATGGGATCGACGGCGATCTTCGGACCTTCTTCGGTAACCCGCGGCTCAAAGGTTTCGACCGCTGGCTCGTCCGCCGCCGCCGAAGACATATACGCGGAAGGTGCTTCCGGCGCCTCAGTAGTCTGCGCCGCACTGGAAGTCATAACTTCGTTCGGTGCTTCGAATCCCGAACCTTCGGGAGAAGACACCATCGGTTCGCCGCCTCCCACTCCTGCAGCAGCGGCGGCCGCTTTCGGCATGGCCAGCCTCGACGCTGGCTTGGCCAGCACCGACGGCTTTGCTTCCACCTTGGGCGGCGCTGGAGCGGCCAGTTTTTGCTCCACTGGCTTAGCGACTACGGGCTTGGCTTCAGCAGCAACCACTGGGCGCGCAGCCGTAGCCGCCGGCTTCGCAGCCACCGGAGCCGCAAACTTTGCTTGCGCCACCGGGTTCGCCTTGGGAACGGCCGGGCTCTTGGGTGCTTCCGCCTTTTTCGCTGCGGGCCTCGACTCTTTGCACTTCTCCAGATCGTCCAGCAATTCCCGGCCGCTTTGGTAGCGTGCCCCGGGATCCTTCGCCAGCGCCTTCATGATCAGGTCGCTGAGCAGAGGATGAACCTTGGCATTCATATGCAGCGGCGGCACAGGGGTGCTCTCCAGAATGCTCTGCCGCAACGATTCCGCATCTTCTCGATCGAAGGCTTTCCGCTCTGTCACCATTTCATAGAAGATGGCGCCCAGGCTGAACAGATTCGACCGGTTATCGGTAGCCTCGCCCCGAACCTGCTCCGGCGACATGTAATGCAGAATCGAAGGAACGCCTCCCGAAACATGCTGCGCGAAATTGCCCACGCTCGAAACGCCGTAGCTCAGAATCCTGACAGTCCCGTCCCAGCCGCACATGATTTTTGACGGCTCCAGGCTGTAGTGAACGATGCTGTGCGATTTGGCGTGTTCCAAACCGCTGCACAGTTGCCGTCCGATATCGAGCAGATCCCAGATCGAAAATCCTTCTTTGCGCGCCAGCATGGTCGCGATGCTGTTGCCTTGGATGTACTCCATGGGAGCGCAGAACTGGCCGTCAATCACGGCCCCGCTATTCACCCTGGTGATGTTCGGACTGCTCAAAACCTTGGTGCCCTCGGCCTCCGCCAGCAGCGCCTGTTCCAGCGCCGCCGCGCTCTCTCCAAACGCGCTCAGCTGGATTGCCTTCAGCGCAATCGTCTGCCCGCTTTCGGGATCGTTGGCTTTGTAAACTGTGCCCGTGGGTGATTTCGACAGTTCACCCAAGATTTCGAAGTGGCCGATTTTCGTAGACATTTCGTTTTTCCAGTTCCGCCCCAAGCGGTCCTCCGTGTCGCCGCGACAAAACTCGGCCGTCGGAGACCCGGGGAATGGGTACGGTTAGGATAGCGCCCCGGACGTGCGCTTTCGAGTTACTAAGGTAAGCTGGGAACGCCGTGGTAAGCCCCGCCAGATAAGGGATTCCTCGGGCCGGCGCCTGTCTGAATTCAGCGTGCCAGAGAGCGAGGCGCGCGAAAAGAAAAAAGCTTTTGGGGAGGCTTTTTTGGGTGGCGCAGCGCTTTGAGCGCTGCGATAGATCGTCTCTTTTCCCGTAGAGCTTTAGCCCCTGAGGTACCTGGAGAGGAGAACGAAACCCTACGACACAGCCTCGTCGCTGCCCCGAACCCGTACTTTCCCGTGCTCCCGCCATCCTTCAATAATCAGATACAGCACCGGAATGAAGAATAGGTTCAGGAAGGTCGACATGATCATTCCGCCAAACACCGTCGTGCCCACCGAATGCCGTCCGTTCTCTCCCGCGCCGGTAGCCAGCACCAGCGGCACCACGCCCAGGATGAACGCCAGCGATGTCATCAGAATCGGCCGCAGACGGATCGTCGCCGCCTGCACTGCCGCTTCCATCAGCGGCATCCCGCGCTCGCGCAACTGCTCGGAAAATTCCACGATCAGAATCGCATTCTTGCTCGACAGTCCGACCAGCATCACCAGTCCGACCTGGCAGAACACGTCATCCTGCAATCCCCGCATCCATTGCGCGCCCAGCGCTCCCAGAAGCGCCATCGGCACCGCCAGCAGCACAATGAACGGCAACACGAAACTCTCGTACTGCGCAGAAAGCGTCAGGTACACCACCAATGTGCCCAGTCCAAACAAAAGCAGGGATGTTCCTCCCGCCTGCAATTCCTCCAGCGACAGTCCAGTCCAGCTGTAGGAGAATCCCTGCGGCATCTTCGTTGCCAGTTGCTCCATCGCTGCAATCGCCTGCCCGGAGCTGTATCCTGGTGCCGGCGACCCATCGATCTCCGCCGACCGGAACAGGTTGTAATGGCTGATCACCTGCGGCGTCGTTGTTTGCGTAATACTGATCAGGTTGTCCAGCGGCACCATTGCCCCGCTGTCGGAGCGCACGTAGAACCGCTTCATGTCCTCCGCCTCCGCCCGGAATTGCTTGTCCGCTTGCACATACACGCGGTACGACCGGTTGTTGAAATCAAAGTCGTTCACATACGCCGAACCCATATAAATGCCCAGCGTATCCGTGATCTGCGACAGCGGCACATGCAGGCTCTTCGCCTTCTCGCGGTCAATGGTCACCAGATACTGCGGATCATTCGCCGTAAACGGTGAATACAATCCGGCGAGTTCCTTATGCTCCCGAGAGTGCAGCAGGAAGCCCTGCGCCGTGCTCGCCAGTTCTTCGAGTTTGTGCGCCGCCAGATCCTGCACCACGAACTGGAATCCGCCAAACTGTCCCAACCCCTGAATCGGCGGCGGCAGCGTCGCAAAGACGATTGCCCCCTGCACGCCAAAGAGCATCGGACGCACGCGGTTCACGATAGCCGTGGCCGAATGCACCTCGCCCTTGCGCTGCGAATACGGCTTTAGCGGTACAAAAATCAATCCCTGATTCGCCGCCGCACCCGCAAAACTGAAGCCGGCCACGGAGAATGTCCCTTGGGCCTCCTCGACTCCCGCCAGCATGCCCGATACCTGCTTCCCGATCGCCTTCGTGTATTCCAGCGATGCGCCCGACGGCGCCTGGATCACGATGATGAAATATCCCTGGTCTTCGTCTGGCACGAAACCCGTCGGCACGCGTAGAAACACAAAATATGTCAGCCCCAGGCCGGCGAAAAACAGTATCGCCATCGCCAGTTTGTATTCCAGCACGTGATGCAGCAGGCTACGGTACCCGCGGGTCATGGCGACAACGCCGTCGTCAAATTTCTGCAGCCACCACCATTTTTCCCGGTGGCCGCCGCTCAGAAAAATCGCCGCTAGCACCGGAGCCAACGTCAGCGCATTGAACGCGGAAATGGCGATGGAAAACGCGATGGTCAGCGCGAACTGACGGAAGAGAATGCCGGTCGTTCCCGGGAAAAACGCAACCGGCACAAACACGGCAACCAGCACCAGCGAGGTGGCGATGACAGCGCTGGTAATCTCGGCGGTGGCTGCTGCCGCTGCTTTGCGGGAGTTGTGCTCGCCCTCAGCCATGTGCCGCTCAATGTTTTCGATCACGACGATCGCGTCGTCGACCACCAGACCAGTGGCCAGGGTGATGCCGAACAGCGTCAGCGTGTTGATGGAGAACCCCAGCAACTTCACAAAAATGAAGGTGCCTATGAGCGAAACCGGAGTGGCGATGAAGTGAATCATCGTCGTCCTCCAGTCGCCGAGAAAAATAAAGATCACCAGGATGACCAGCAGGATCGCCGAACCGATCGTGAAGACCACATCGCGAATCGATTCACCGACTGCGTCCGTTGTATCGAATGCCAGCTTGTAGTGCATGCCGGCAGGAAAGCTCTTCGACAGCCGGTCCAACTCCGCAATCGCCCTCCGGTCGACGTCGAGCGCGTTCGCCGTCGACAACTGCGTCACAGCCAGCCCCACCGAGTCCTGCCCGTTGAATTGCAGATCGTTGGCGTAGCTTTCCGCGCCTAACTCCGCATGACCGACGTCTTTCAGCCGCACTAGAGTGCCGTCGGAGTTCGTCTTCAGAATGATGTTGTCGAACTGCGCTGTCTCACTGAGCCGCCCCACGGCCCGAACGCTCACCTGGTACTGCTGTCCCGCAACCGACGGCTGCTGCCCGACCTGCCCGGCCGCGACTTCCACGTTCTGCTCCGACAGCGCGTTCACCACGTCGGGCGCGGTGAGCCCGCGTCCCGCCATCCGCACCGGATCCAGCCACAGCCGCATCGAGAACTTGCGCTCGCCAAAGATGACCACGTCCGCCACGCCCGGTATGCGCTTCAGCGAATCCCGCACGTACACGTCGAGATAGTTGCTCATGAACAGCGTAGAGAGTTTCTGCTGATCCGAGAAAACGGCCGCGCCAAATACGAAGTTCTGCGACGTCTTCGCCGTGGTGATGCCCACCGCTTTGACCGCGCTGGGCAGCCGTCCCTGCGCCGTGTTCACACGGTTCTGAATGTCGACCGTGGCCAGGTCTGGATCGCGGGTCAGATCGAACGTGGCGACGATGCTGCTGGTCCCATCATTCCCGCTGGTGGAGGTGATGTACTTCATCCCCTCCGCCCCGTTGATCTGCTGCTCGAGGGGGATCGTGACCGCGCTTTCCACCGTCTGCGCGCTGGCCCCGATGTAGACGCTGGTCACGCCCACCTGCGGCGGAGCCAGCGTCGGAAACTGCGCGATCGGCAGCGTCGGTATCACCGCTGTGCCCGCCAGAACAATCAGCAGCGCGCACACCGTGGCAAACACCGGACGCTGGATAAAGAAGTTAACGAACATGAGAAATCCCGTGTGCAGCCTTCGCTGCGCGATCAAAAATCACAACTGTGTTGGAAACGGCTTCAAGTCCCCGGCTTCCGGCTTCCGCTATCCGGCGTCCGGTACACAGCCTAAAGACGCAATGACGCCGCCGCCGTACTCTTGTTGAATCTCCGAACCTAAAGGCCGAAAGCCGGAAGCCGAAAGCCGGAAGCCGCTTTTTCAGCTCTGCGGAATCACCGGCACTCCGTCCCTTAGAAACTGCGTCCCGGAAATAATCACTTTATCCCCGGGCTTGATGCCGTCCCGCACCTCATAGTCGTTGCCCACCGTCTGCCCGATCTGCAGCGGCTTCTGCCGCGCCACGAACGACCCCCCGTTCTGCGCCTCGGCCACAAATGCAAAGTACTGTCCTGCCAGCCGTGAGACCGCGAGGATCGGAACCTGCGGGTTGTTGTGCGTTCCCCAAACCACCCGCGCCCGAATAAACTGCGACTGCCGCAACGCATCGTTCCCGTTGGCAATGCGCGCCTTCACCAGCACCGTCTGCGTGGTGTTATCCACCTGCGGCGAAATAAAGCTCACTTTGGAATCCGCCAGCACTTTGCCGTCGCTTGCTAGCACCTGCACCGGCAGATTCATCTTGAGTTGCGAGGACCGCTCGATCGGCACATACACATACGCTTCCAGGCTGCCCGGCTGGTCGACCGTCGTCAGCTGTGTCGTGGTCGCGACCCGGTCTCCCACATGCACCGGAATATCGCCCACGATCCCGCTGCGCAATGCCACCACCTTGTAATAGTGCAGTTGCACTTGTTGCTCTTTCACCTGCGCATCGAGTGCGTCCAACTGCGCCTGGGCCGCGTCCAGGGCCGCCTTCGCCTGGTCAAGGTCCTGTTTGCTCACGACTCCCGCACCAGCCAGTCCCTGCGAGCGCTCATACTGCTTCTTCGCCCAGCTGAGCTGCGCCTCTTGCGCCGCCCGCGCACCCTCCTGACTCTTCACCGTGGCCTGCTGCTTCAGCGGATCGATCTCAATCAGCGGAGTTCCCGCCCCCACCCGGTCGCCCGAGTGCACAAAAATCTGCGCGATCTGCCCCTCCACCTGCGGCATAATCACGGCCGAATCTCTCGACTTCAAGGTTGCCACGTACTCCGACGCATCACTCACCGGCACCGCCTGCGCCTCCAGCACCTTGACCGGCATCGCCGGAAACCCACCGGCTTGGGGATTCTGTGCCGCCTTGCTGCTGCAGCCGATCGCAATCAGACACGCCGCCAAACCTGCCGCCAGCAAGACCCGTGCAGTCAATTCCTGAAAGTTGTTTGCCATAAGTCAGAAAGTCGTTCGTACTACTGTATCGCGAAATCCGCACAGACTCGCGGAATCCCCCTAACCGCCGGAAGGGATTTCCTCTGTGTCCTCTGTGGTTGAAAAGCGGCCTCACCCCGCAATCATCTTCCCCAAAATCTCCTTCAAAACCTTCGCTGCCACAATCGCCGTTACGCCCGCAACATCCTGTACCGGGTTGTACTCCACAACGTCCGCTCCCACAATCTCACCCTCGATCGCATGCAGATGCGCAATCACGTCCCGCACCGACATCCCCCCAGGCTCACGATGCGAAACTCCCGGCGCAAACGCCGGATCGAGCACATCCATATCGAACGTGATGTAAACCGGTCCGGCCGCCTTCAACTTCGCGTAAGCCGCCAAACTCCGCATTTCCACCACCTCCACTCCAAAACGCTGCGCCTGCTCCCGCTGATGCTGATTGATCGTCCGAATCCCTACCTGCACCAACCGCTTCGCCAGCCCCGCCTCCATGATCCGTGCAAACGGACACGCATGCGACAACCGGTTCCCCTCGAACTCCTCATACAGATCCGGATGCGCATCAAAATGAAAGATCGTCAGCTCCGGATACTGCTTCGCCACAGCCTTCACAATGGGATACGTAATCGAATGATCCCCGCCCAGCGACACCGGCCGCTTCCCCGCTTCGATCAAAGCGCCCACGCCAGCCTCAATCGCCGCGAACGCATCCTTCTCCGCAAACTTCAGATCCCCCGCATCCTCAAAAGCTCCAGCCGCGCCCAAATCCACGCGCAACTCCGTCCACGAGTTCGAGGCATCACAGCGCAGAGCCTCTCGAATCTTCCCTGGAGCCTCTCCCGCCCCGCGCAAATAAGAAGAGTACGCATCAAACGGAATGCCTAGAAGCGTGGGTCTGCCCAATCTTGTCATGGTCATTGTTGGTGCCGGATCGATTCGAACTTAGCGCTCCCGAGGTGGATCACGCCACCAGCTGGTTAGGAGGTTCTACAGGAATCACTCTAGAAGGTTTGGCACCCTGTGCAAAGTCTGTAACTTTAGCTTTACGTTCCGCCCGCGCTACCCATTGTTTTCAGCAGGATGCCTTTCTCCCCGAGGTGCTCCGTCCACACTCATGTGGATTTGTTTTAATGTCAATTTCATCTCCGCGTCACCTTCCCGTAACCGCGCCCCCGCTATCTTCACCTCTGGAGCTTTCTCTCAGGAGGAGAATCTATGTCTACACCCGGTTTCCTGGCCCAAGCCAGGCGACATCTTGCTGTCGGCGCCAGCCTTTTCGCGATCGTCGCCAATCTCGGAGCCCCGCTTCCCGCGGCCGCTCAAGATCACGACCGCGAACGCGAAACCAGCACCACCACCCCCATCAAGCACGTGATCGTCATCATCGGAGAGAACCGCACCTTCGATCACATCTTCGCCACCTACCAACCCACCGGTAGCGACACCGTTTCCAACCTGCTCTCCAAGGGCATCGTGAACGCCGACGGAACACCTGGCGCCAACTTCTCTCTCGCCAGCCAGTCCGCCGCCACCGACACCAGCGCCGACGGCTATCAACTGAGCCCCAGCGGCAACGTTGCCTATTCCCCACTGCCTCCGGTTCTCGCCGGCGGCTACACAACTCCGCCCTTTCCCGACGTCGCGACGGCCAAACTGTATGAGTACGGCCTGCCGGAAAACTATTACGTCTACCTCACCACCGGCGGCACCGGACTCAACCACGGCGACGTCGACACGCGAATTCCCAACGCGACGAATCTGCCCTCCGGTCCCTTCCAGCTGACTTCCTCGACGCATCCCTACGATGCCTACGACAACAGCCCAGTCCACCGCTTCTACCAGATGTGGCAGGAGATGGATTGCAGCACCGCCAAAGTCTCCTCGTCGAATCCCACCGGATGCACCGCCGATCTCTTCCCTTGGGTTGAAACCACCATCGGCGCCGGCTCCAACGGCTTGGCCCAGTCCCCGACCTTCAACGACACGACCACTGGAGAAGGCTCGACGTCCATGGGCTTCTACAACATGCAGCAGGGTGATGCTCCTTACTTGAAGTATCTCGCCGACCACTACGCCATGAGTGACAACTACCATCAGGCCGCAATGGGCGGCACCGGCGCCAACCACGTCATGATCGGGATGGGCGATGCCATCTGGTTCGCCTCTGCCAACGGAGATCCCGCCGAGCCACCCCACAATGAACTCGTTGCCGGCGGAACCGCTAACGCCGGCATTGTCGACGAGATTGAAAACCCCAACGCCCAGGACGGCACCAACAACTGGTACGCCGAAGACGGCTACGGTGGCGGCTCATACGGTTCAGCTTCCTACGGCGGCGGAACCTATACCGACTGTTCCGACCTGAGCCAGCCCGGCGTTTCTCAAATTGTCGGCTTTCTGGGTGCGCTCTCTCAGCCCATCGCCCCCAACTGCGATCCCGGCCACTTCTATCTCCTCAACAACTACAATCCCGGATACTACGGCGACGGCACTAACGCCTATCTCGACATCGGCAACCCAGCCGAAACCGTGTTCACGATCCCGCCATCGCCCATGCGCACCATCGGCGATTCCCTCAACGAAAAGCACATCACCTGGGCGTATTTCGGCGACCAGTGGAACACCTACCTCGCCAATCCCTACAACAACTATGTCACCGCCGATAACACGTACTGCAATATCTGCAACCCGTTCCAGTACGCGACCTCGATCATGACGAGTTCCACCCGCGCCCGTCATCTGCAGGACGAACTCAATCTCTACAAGGCCATTCAGAAAGGCGAACTGCCGGCGGTCTCCTTCTTGAAACCTGACGGATGGCTCGACGGCCACCCGGCCTCTTCGAAGCTCGATCTTTTCGAAGGCTTCGTAAAGAACATCGTGGATCGAGTCCAGGCGAACCAGGAACTGTGGTCCAGCACCGCGATCATCGTCACCTTCGATGAAGGCGGCGGCTACTACGACTCCGGCTACGTTCAGCCTCTCGACTACTTCGGCGACGGCACCAGAATCCCCGCCATCGTCGTCTCTCCCTTCACCAAGGCGGGACACATCTCGCACGTCTACGCCGACCACGTTTCGGTGCTGAAGTTCATCGACGCGAACTGGGGACTGGCTCCGGTCACCACCCGCAGCCGCGACAACTTCCCCAACCCCGTCACCAGCTCCACCAACCCGTACGTCCCGTTGAACAGCCCAGCCCTAGGCGACCTAATGGACCTGTTCAACTTCAGCGGTCACAAGAAGTAGAAGTAGTTTTCCAGACGGGTGCCCCACCCTTGTCGCGCATTTTGCGACAGGGTGGGGCTTTTGACTTTGATTGTAGATTTCCCCTGTGGCCTCCGTGTCCTCTGTGGTCAAACTCGTCTTTGTAAGCCCGAACCCAGCCTGGGTGCCCCATTTCTCGCGTTCTTTGCGAGAAGTGGGGATTCTTCTTGAGTTAATCGCGATTCCCCTCGATGTCCTCCGACGTGAGCCTTTTGCCTTTCCCTCGCATCCTTTATCCTAGTAACTGCACTCTTATGACCCCGAAAACCAAGACTTCCAACGGCGGCTCCCGCGCCGCCGTCGCAGAAACCAACGGCTCCAATCCCGAGCGCGAACGCGTCTTCAGCGCCTACCGCCAGTGGGGATACCTCGAGGGCGATCTCGATCCCCTCGGCTTCCTCCGCCCCCGCGAAACGCCCGAACTCGAACACGACGGCGAATACGCCCGCGAAGCCCGCGCCATCTACTCCAGCACCATCGGCGTCGAAATCAACCACATCTACTCCCCCGAGCGTCGCCGGTGGATTTACGAGCAGATGGAATCCGACCCCAAAGAAGAAGACCAGCAGCGCATCCTCGATCTGCTCATCCGCGCCGACGTCTTCGAACAGGTCATGCAGCAGCGCTATCTCGGCAGCAAGCGCTTCTCGCTCGAAGGCGTCACCGCCCTCATCCCGCTCGTCGACGAAGTTCTCGACACCGCCGCCCAGCGGGGCGCAGTCGAGTTAGTCATGGGCATGAGCCATCGCGGCCGCCTCAACGTCATAGCCCACGTCGCCCAGCGCCCCGCGCAGGAAATCTTTGCCGGATTCGAAGACGTCGACCCCCGCAGCGTTCTCGGCTCCGGCGACGTCAAGTACCACATGGGCGCGACCGGCGAGTACAAAACGCGCAGTGGCGACAAAGTCCACATCCACCTCGTCTCCAATCCCAGCCACCTCGAAGCCGTCGATCCCGTCACCGTCGGCCGCACCCGCGCCAAGCAGGACCGCACCGGCGAAGGTGGCCGCGAAAAATATCTCCCTTTCCTCGTCCACGGCGACGCCGCGTTCGCCGGACAAGGCATCCTCGCCGAGACCATGAACTACGCCGACCTTCCCGGCTACACTGTCGGCGGCACCATCCACGTCGTCGTCAACAATCTCCTCGGCTTTACCACCAGCTACACCGAAGAGCACTCCACCCGCTTCGCCGCCTGCATCGCGCGCCGCCAGTCGATTCCCATCTTCCACGTCAACGGCGAAGACGTCGACGCCGTCGTCCGCGTCGCCCGCCTCGCCACTGAGTACCGCTACAAGTTCGGCACGGACGTGGTTATCGATCTCATCGGCTACCGCCGCCACGGCCACAGCGAAGTCGACGACCCCACCATCACGCAGCCTCTTCTATATAAGAAGATCAAAGAGCACCCGCCGCTCTGGGAAATCTACGCCGACGACATCGGCGCCACCGACGCACAGGCGCAGGCCGCCACCATCAAGGCCGAGTTCGAAGCCGCGCAGAAACAAGCGGGCAGCATCAAGTACAAGCCCTTGATGCGCGACCTTCCGCAGTACTGGAACAGCTACTACGGCGGCGCCTACCGGCCCGAATACGAAGTCGAAACCGGACTCTCGCGGGACGAGATCTCCGAACTCACCGCTCGCCTCACCACATACCCCGAAGGCTTCCACATCCACCCGAAAGTGAAAAAGCTTCTCGAGCAGCGTGCGGAAATGGGCGAGGGCAAGCGCCCCGTCGACTACGGCATGGCCGAAGCCCTCGCTTTCGCGAGCCTCGTCAAATCCGGCACCCACGTGCGCTTCAGTGGACAAGACTCCCGCCGCGGCACCTTCAACCAGCGCCACTCCGTCTTGATCGACATCGAGAACGAAAACGAATACGTGCCGCTGGAAAGCATCGCGCCCGGCCAGGCCCGCTGCGAGATCTACAACTCCACGCTCTCCGAAGCCGGAGTCCTCGGCTTCGAGTACGGCTACAGTCGCGACTACCCCGAATCGTTAGTCCTGTGGGAAGCCCAGTTCGGCGACTTCGTCAACGTCGCACAAGCCATCATCGACCAGTTCATCAGCGCCGGAGAAGCCAAGTGGAACCTGCTCTCCGGCGTCGTCATGCTCCTGCCCCACGGCTACGAAGGCCAGGGACCGGAACATTCCAGCGCGCGCATCGAGCGCTTCATCCAACTCGCTGCCAAGCACAACATCCAGATCGCGCAGCCCAGTAACGCCGCGCAGTATTTCCATCTCCTGCGCCGCCAGGCGCTGCGCCACTGGCGCAAGCCGCTAGTCGTGTTCACGCCAAAGAGCATGCTGCGTCATCCCGACGCCAGTTCGCCGATTGAAGATTTCACCCACAAGAACTTCCTGAACGTCATCCCCGACACCGAAGTCGGAGAAGCCGACCGCATCCTGATCTGCACCGGAAAAATCGGCCACGAACTTCAAGCCGAACGTAAGAAGAGAAAAGACACGAGCACAGCAATCGTGTTCCTGGAACAGCTCTACCCATTCCCCGAGCAGGAAGTCGTCGCCGAATTCGATCGCCACGGCAAGAACGCCGACATCGTCTGGGTCCAGGAAGAGCCCGCGAACATGGGAGCTCTCTTCAACATGCTCCCCCGCCTGAAACGAGTAGCCGGCGACCGCCCCGTACTGAGCGTAAAGCGCAGCTCGGGCGCCAGCCCAGCCACAGGCAGCGCGAAGGCCCACGAAGTAGAGCAAAAAACGCTCCTAACGCTAGCCTTCACCACAAAGTAGTTTTGCTGTTGGTTGTGTGGGGCCGGATCTTCGATCCGGCCGCCGAGCGAAGCGCGGCAGGGGTTACAGTCCATGTGTGTGGACAGCCGCCTTCGGCTGCCCCCCGAGCGAAGCGAGGAAGGTTTATGTGGCGCGGGCGCCCCGCCCGCGCAGCTGCCAAAAGCGAATCCACCCTCGCCGTCACGCACTACTGCTGCGCCCGACTATCCGGCGGCAGATCCCCCGCCAATCTCAAATTGACCGCCTTTTGCAGCAAGTCAAACCAGAACGGTGCACCTTGTGAAACCGCCAGAACGGTGATCAGAATCCCGATGAATTTCAGCAGCATTGGATAGGCCGCCGTGGGTGGCCGGCGCGGATCATCCGGCAGGCAATCCTCTTCGCACCAGCCCAGAGGAACGGGGAGTTTCTCCAGGGAGTCCCGCGCTTTCGTTACCCGGCTGAGTTCATCTTTGATTTCGGGAGGAGTGGTCGCCCCCGCATCGCCCTCCGTGACTTTATGGTTCGCATAATTCTTCGCAGCGTCCGACATGGCCGCTCTCACCGTCGGATCATTCCATAGAATCTTGCCGACGGAAATCGTGTCCGCATTCAAGGCGACACAAACCAGTGCCGAAATCACCCACAGCCAGGCGTTTGCTTTCCGCTTGTACCACCCGGAAACGTTGTCCATCGCGTCGTCAAACCAGTTCTCGATCTTTTCCTTTTCCTCGTCAGCAGTCGCCGCTCCTTTCAGAACCGTCGCCAGCACTGTCTTTGTAGCAGCCGGCAGGCTGGCTCCCTGCGTAGCCCGCAAATCCTGCAGCACCTGCGCAAACATAGCCGACGAGATATACGACGGCTTGTGCGTTCTCTCGACCTTCGTGAAGAGCCAACTCGGCCGCAAAATCCCCTTCACCAGCGGATGCTTATAAATCTCGTCCTTGAGGCCAGCATCGCCGAGCAGGCTCGTGATCGCGGTCTCCAGCGTGTTGGATCGCCACTTCGCCAGGTTCGCGACAATCTCCTGTATGGCCGAACTTAACGCGCTCAACAGCAAATAGACAAAAACCAAACTGACCGCAAATTGCAGAGCGGGCGTCAACATACGGAGACTCCTTCCGCTTCCCCAAAGCAGGGAAGCAATTCTCATGGACTTGTTCGATTGGGCCCAACGTCCGGGCAAGAGAAGGCGCCCGGCTCACTTTCGTGGGGACACACTACGCCAACGCTCCGCAGGTTTGCAGGGAAAAATATATGGTGTTACGAAATCAGAACAGGGTTATGTGGCGCGGGCGCCCCCGCCCGCGCACTGCCGCCAGTGTTACTCTTTTGTGTCCCATGCACCGGCGCCCTCAACCCCTCCGCATCGCCATCGACACCGGCGGCACCTTCACCGACTGTGTCTGGCGAGACCACGGTCGCCTCCGCATGCTGAAAGTGTTTTCGACTCCCGCCGATCCCTCCCAAGCCATCGTCGACGCTCTCCGCAAAATCGCGCACGAAGGCGACGTCATCCTCCTCCACGGCACCACAGTCGGCACCAACACGCTTCTGGAACGCAAAGGCGCCCGCACCGCGCTAGTCACAACGAAAGGCTTCGAAGACGCTATCGAGATCGGACGCCAGGCCCGCCCCAAACTCTACGACTTCTTCTTCGACCGCATCGAACCCCTAGTCGCCAAAGATCGCCGCTTCGGCGTCAACGAACGCACCGCCAGCGACGGCGAAATCCTCAGCAAGCCTACGCCACAAGAATTGCGCGTTCTCGCCGAAAAACTCTCCGCCGCAAATCCGCAGTCCATCGCGATCTCGCTCCTCTTCTCCTTCGCAAATCCCAAGAACGAAGAAGCCGTCGCCGAAGCCTTGAAGCCCCTCGCAGTCCCGCTCTCCATCTCGCACCAGATCCTCCCCGAGTTCCGCGAATACGAACGCACCTCCACGGTAGTAATCAACGCCTACCTGCTACCGGTAATGCAAAGCTACCTGGAGAATCTGAAAACGAAAACTCTAGCCATGAGCAATCCCCATGTGGCCGCGGGCGCTTCGCCCGCGCAGGCAAGCGCAACGACCCGCACTAAGGAGGGGGTGGCGCAGTACCTGAGCACCGCGAAAGATGTCATGGAAGAGCGGCCCTTTGCTGCCGCTCACGCCGCCGCGGAAGAGCGGCCCTTCAGCGTCGCGAAGAACGCCAAGATGGAAGAGCAGGCTCTGAACGCGGCGAAAAGCACTCACGTGGAAGAACGGCCCTTCAGGGCCGTGAAAAGCCCTGGCACGAACACGGCTTCAGCCCCTGTGTCGCGCCTTCTGCCGGAAGCCGAAAGCCGGAAGCCGGAAGCCTTCCCCCCTCGCATCTTCGTCATGCAATCCTCCGGCGGCATCACCGCTCTCTCCACCGCCGCCCGCGAACCCGTCCGCACCGTCCTCTCCGGCCCCGCCGGAGGTGTCGTCGGCGCCGCCGCCACCGCCCGCGCCAGCGGCTTCGATCGCATCATCACCTTCGACATGGGAGGCACCTCCACCGACGTCTCCCTTGTCGAAGTCGAAATCAAAACCGCCACCGACGCCCAGATCGCCGGCCTCCCCGTCAGCGTCCCCATGCTCGACATCCACACCGTCGGCGCCGGTGGAGGTTCCCTCGCCCGCTTCGACGCCGCCGGAGTACTCCGCGTCGGCCCCGAATCCGCCGGAGCCGATCCCGGCCCCATCTGCTACGGACGCGGCACGCAGCCCACGGTGACAGACGCGAATCTCCTCCTCGGCCGCCTGCAGCCCACTCGCTTTCTCGGCGGAGACTTCACTCTCGATCTCGACCGCACCCGCCGCGTCACGCAAGAATTTCTCCAGCGGCAGGGAATCCGCCTCACCCTCGACCAGTTCGCCGCCGGAGTCATCCGCGTGGTCAACTCCACCATGGAAAAAGCCATCCGCGTTGTCTCCATTGAACGCGGCCGCGATCCCCGCCACTTCGCTCTCGTCGCCTTCGGTGGCGCCGGAGGCCTCCACGCCTGCGCCTTAGCCGAAGCCCTCAGCATCCCCCACGTAATCGTCCCCGCACTCCCCGGCGCGCTTTCTGCCCTGGGCATTCTCGCGAGCGATGTCGTCAAAGATTATTCGCGCACCGTCCTCTGGCGCGCTTCAGGAAAAGTCCCAACCGAACAATTGAATCGTGAATTCGCCGCCCTGGGAAAAAACGCCGCCAAAGATTTTCGCGAAGAACACTGGCAAGGAAGCCCGCGCTACCAACGCAGCGTCGACCTCCGCTACCGCGGCCAGGGATACGAACTCAACATTCCCCTAACCAAAAATCTCCTCCGCGATTTCGAAGAAGAGCACCACCGCCGCTACGGCTACTCCCACCCCAATCGTGAAGTCGAACTCGTAACCCTCCGCCTCCGCGCCGTCTTGAAGTCCAGCACGACTCGTGTGGAGAAAATGGACCATGCGAGGAGAAAAGACGATGCGGGGAAGATAGACCATGTGGGGACGGGCGCCTTCGCCCGTCCAGGCCGAGCAACGCTCGGCAGGCTCTCCGCGCTCAAAGCCCGTGTCCTTTTCGAAGGCAAGAAGCAAGAAACGAAGGTCCACTCCCGGGACACCCTCCAGCCGGGAAAACAATACTCCGGCCCCGCCATCATCACCGAATACAGCGCCACCACAGTCATCCCGCCCACCAAACACTTCCACCTAGACCGAGCAAACAACCTGATCATCTCCGCCAGACCCAAGTGAGGAACAGGTCTCCTTCGTGAACCTTAGCCTTCCTGAGCGAAGTCGAAGGATGTCCTTCAGTGGTGACGCCATTCCTAACGATTGTTACAATCCGATGAAATTCGAGCCCGATTTCGCTACTGGCAACCGGCAACTGGCCGCTGGCAACTGCTTTCGATTTACAATAGTCCCGTGAAACCAAGCCTTTTCGTCGTCGAAGACGATCCCGACATTTCCCGCCTCGTCCGCCACCACCTCGAAAACGAAGGCTTCACCGTCCGCGTCTACCCCACCGGCTCCAACGTCCTCGCCGACGCCGAACGCCAGCGCCCCGCACTCTTTGTCCTCGACATCATGGTTCCCGGCAAAGATGGCCTGGAAATCTGCCGGACTATCCGCCAGACCCCCGGCCTCGCCGCGGTCCCCGTAATTTTCCTGACCGCGAAAAGCAGCGAAGCTGACCGCGTCCTCGGTCTCGAACTCGGAGCTGACGACTACATCGCCAAGCCCTTCAGCCCCCGCGAACTCGTCGCCCGCGTCAAAGCCGTGCTGCGCCGCTTCGAGCGCCCTTTGCCGCCCAGCCCCATGAAAGTCGGCGACATCGAAATCGACCCTTCAGCCATGACCCTGATGGTGCGCGGAACCCTCGTTCCCACCACCGCCACCGAGTTCCGTCTGCTCGATTACTTCGCCCGCCACAAGGGACGCGTCTTCAGCCGCGACCACCTTCTCGACTCCGTCTGGCGCGACACTGCCTACGTCACCCCGCGCTCGGTCGACGTCTACGTCCGCCGCATCCGCGAAAAAATCGAGCCCGACCCCGAGAATCCGCGCTACTTGAAAACCGTCCGCGGCGCCGGCTACCGCTTCGAGGTCCCCAAATGACGACCGTCACCCCCGTGGTGACCCACAACGAAGAGGGTGCCCCACCCTTGTCGCGTTTTTTGCGACAGGGTGGGGATTTTGACCTGCACTCCAGATCAGTCCGTGCGTGTTTATTTCCACTCTTCCAAATGAGGAGCACGTGAAGAACCGCATTTTCTTCAAACTCCTTGCCGTTTTCCTGATCGTCATCGCCGCCACCGCCGCCACTCTCGACGTCATGCTCGGCAGCGCTTGGGAAGCCTCCCTACGCACCGAGATCGAGCGCAACCTCACGCAGAAGACCCAGCTCTTCGCCCACCGCGTCGAAACCGATCGCGCCCACTCTCTCCCCGAAATCGCCGCGCAGGAAGCCCTAGCGGCCGGAGCCCGCGCCACCATCATCGATGCCTCCGGCAAAGTCCTCGCCGATTCCGAATCCAATCCCGCCGGCATGGAGAACCACGCCACCCGCAAGGAGTTCGCCGCCGCCCTCACCGGACAAACCGGCAAGAACGAGCGCCGCAGCGCCTCTCTCGGCATCCCGTTTCTCTACGTGGCCGTTCCCGTCTCCGGTGGCGCCGTGCGACTTGCCTATCCTCTTTCTGATGTCGAAGCCGTGCAGGCGCAAGTCAACCGCCGCCTGATTTGGGGATCCACCATCGCTCTGTTCCTCGCCTTGCTCATCGCCGCCTCCGCATCCATCTGGACCTCCCGCCGCCTCGAGCACATCGTCGACGTCGCGGTCCGCATCGAGCAAGGCGACCTCCGTGCTCGCGTCGAAGACCGTCCCCTCGATGAAATTGGCCGCGTCGCCGCCGCCATCGACAAGACCGCCGGACAGGTCGAACGCAGCTTCGCTGCCGTGCGTTCCAGCCAGCGCCAGCTCGAAACTCTGCTCAACAGCATGCAGGATGCCGTCATCGCCGTCAGTTCTGACGGCCTCGTGCAGTGGGCCAATCAGCCCATGGATCGCCTCGTTCCCCAGCACACCCGCCTCAACGCCCCCGTCGTCGAAACCATCCGCGATCCCGATTTCCTGGCCGCAGTCAAAGCCGCCACCACCACCAAACAAGTGAAGACCACCCGCGCCACCTCCATCGTTCCCGGCCGCGCCTTCGACGTCACCGCCGCGCCCCTCCCCGATGGCGGTGCTGTCGCCGTGCTCCGCGATCTCACCGAAACCGAGCGCGTGGAAAAAACCCGCCGCGATTTCATCGCCAACGTCTCCCACGAACTCCGCACGCCCTTGACCTCCATTCAGGGATACTCCGAAACACTCCTCGACCTCAGCTCTGAAAATTCCGGCCCCAACCGCGAGTTCCTCGAAATCATCCGCAAGAACGCCGCCCGCATGGCGCGCCTCACCGAAGACCTGCTGACTCTGGCCCGCGTCGAATCCGGCGAGACCCGCTTCGATACTGAACCCGTTCCTCCCATCGAGCTCCTCCACGATGCCGAAGAGAGTTTCCGCGAGATCGCCCGCGGTCAGGGAGTGGAGTTGCAAATCGTCGAGACCAACGAAGATCACGGCTCCGTCGAAACCCTGCCCTCCGTGCGAGCCGACCGCGAAGCCATCCACCAGGTCTTTTCGAATCTTATCGACAACGCCATGAAGTACGGCCGCTCTGGCGGACGTATTCTGCTCGGCGCGCGTCCCGCCAAACGCGGCGTCGAATTCGGGGTTGAATTTTATGTTCAGGATTTCGGCGCCGGCATTTCTTCCGAGCATCTTCCGCGCCTCTTCGAGCGCTTTTACCGCGTCGACAAGGCCCGCTCCCGCGAATCCGGCGGCACCGGACTCGGCCTCGCCATCGCCAAGCACATCATGCTCGCCCACGGCGGCTCCATCCGCGCCGAAAGCGAACTCAACCACGGCAGCACTTTCCTCTTCACCCTCCCCACCGCCTGAACTACTGCTCATGTGGGGAATGTCATGTGGGGACGGCCGCCTCGGCCGTCCAGCCGGAGCAAGTAATCGTTTCGATTCTTGGCGAGACTTTCGGTGAACCTCGAGGGTGGGGCACTTTGACTTTCCTTTGGATGGGGATTTTGACGTGCGCAATTTCAGTTTTCCCCTTGCATTTGTCCGATCGAAGCCGACAATGGTAATGAGCGCCGTCGAAGTCCCGTACCGACGAAAAATGACGGAAAATTCACGGCACATTAACCACTGCTCCCAGAAGAAGTCCTATGCTTAGTCGTTGCCCATCTCCAGAACGGCCGAATCGCGACGAGGGCTCCCAGAACTCCCTTCGTCGCTCCCGTTCTCGCCCGGCGGACATACGTATGAGCACCGCGACCAAGTCTCCCAATCCTGAGCCGGCCCATCAGTACCTCGTGCGCCGCACCGTGGAAGCTTGCAATATGGCGAAAGAAGCCGCCGGCGCCGCCGCCGAAGGCATCGCCACCGGATCTACCACCCTGCTCAACTCCCTCCGCCTGCGGGAGCGCGAACTCGATACGCTCGACACGGAAATCGACAACGGCGTGACCACTGCCATCACCGAAGTCGGCCCCGCCGAAGCCCGCGAACTCCTTGCCTGCATGAAGTTCATGATCGGCCTCGAGCGCATCGGCGACCTCCTGCTCAGCTTCGCCAACAGCGCCCTGTCGGTCAGCGGACGCATCGACTCCGAAGACACCCGCGACCTCACCCAGATGGCGACCATCCTCGAAAAAATGCTGACCGACTGCGGCGCCGCCTTCTCCGCCCGAGAAATCGGCAAAGCCATCGACGTCCTCCGCGCCGACGCCGAAATGGACCGCCTCCGCAACCTCATCTTCCTGCGCCACATCGAGAATCCCGAAAACGTTCACCGCCAGGCCAGCCTGCAGGTCATCTTCATGACCCAGTCGCTCGAACGCGCCGGCGATCATGCCAAGAACCTCGCCGAGGAAGTCTGCCACTTCGTCAGCGGACACACCGTCCGCCATGTCCTCATCGCCTACGACAAGCCCGTCGAACAAATGTTCATCGACTACCTCCGCCGCCGCGACCACAACCGCTAAAGATTCGGATGAAACGTAGTATGAGGCGCGGACCTGCCCTGAGCGACAGCCGAGGGGGCCCCCGCCCGCGTGCTGGCACAATTGAAGTGACCTCGTTGATCGCAGTCTTCGTCTCAAACATTCTGAGATTGTCATGCCCAGCGGGTCGCCAGCCAGCGTGAGTCAGTAATAAGGAGATCCCGGATCGCTTGATGCGCGGATAAGTTCCTCAAGGGATGAGTCCTGGGTTGGATCGGCGGTCACTTCGAGTTTGCCCGTCCCGGCTTGGGCGCATAGTACCCCTTACGCGCTTGAACCGTCAGGTGAGACTGATTTGTAAGGCTCACTTTCAGTTTGTGGAGACGCCCGTCAAACTTCACATCCTGCGGTGAAAACGCCAGAACGTAGGAATACTCCGCGGTTACGGACGTGCGCCGGAATCCTTCGTCGACATCGTTGTTGTTATGAAAAAAAACTCCACCCGTGGCATCCGCCAGTTCGGCCAGCACTGCGGATTCTTGCGTATCGCTCAGCGATTTGTACAGGAACTTGTCCGCGCTGGGCGTACTCCGCTGGGTGATATCGGTCGCGGGAACGAGACCCCGAGGATCGAGCGCATTGATCGTGATATTCTCGCGGACCGCGCTGTCGATCACGTCCACCTGTGCTGGATCTTCAGCGATGAAAAATCCGGGGGACACGACGACGATGGTCCGCTCTCCAGGAGCTTTCGCCAGCCCCTGAACCAGATCCTTCAGAATGCGCAACGACGATTGAGTCTCGATCCTGCCAATTCCGGTCTCTTCTCTCGCTGCTGTTTGAGCCATTTGCCTGGCGGCCTTAAGGAATTTCTTGTTGCCGTCGTAAGCGCATTGCAAGGCGTCGGTCGTCGCCGTGTTCAGCGCGTCCTCATCTCCTTTGTCGACGATCAGGTCTGCCATGAAGTAGGTCATGGCCGGGCAATCTGTAGCCCGCACCCTGCCTCGCGGCTCCAAATGCACCAGCACGTCGCGCAACTTGGCGTGGTCCGCCGTAAAGTCGATACCTCGCTGCCCTGATGTGGTAAAAATGGCCGCCCGATCTGTATCTGCTGAAAGTCGGGCCAGATGCTTGTCAGCGGCTTCTCGTGCCGCCACCAGATCGATATGGTTGAGGTGTAAGTCGTCAAAGACGTAAACCGTGTAGCGACCGGCATGCCTGTTTCGTTCGACCTTCTCCGGATTCGCCCCCCCTGCGGCCTCGGCCCTCCCGCTGTCATATCGCTCGGCAGAAAACTGCGAGATCACTTGCGGCTTGCCATTGTCGAAGATTTGGAAGTCTTCCTTGGTTAGATTGCCGACCGCATTGCCATGCGCATCCCGAACCACGGCGCGCACCGGTACGAGCCTCACGTCTACCTTGAGTGTGGTCGTGGTTCCCGACGCGGAGTCCGCCCGGGTTTGTGCCCACACGGGGTTCGTGAGAGCCAGGCTCACAACCAGAAGCATTTGGCATGCCGTGCGCATGTGCGAGGAGCTGTGGACCGGCAATTATGCCACACGTCGGCGAGCCTTTGGCACCTCTCCGCCCGCGAAATCTGCAACGCCATTTCGAATCCCTGGAAATTGCGATTGCGTTCGCGTCCCAACCTTGGCACCATGAAGGGCGTCCGAATCGGATCGACAAGGAAGGTTGTGATGAAGTGCTCGTCTGTAGTTTCGCGTCGTGAGTTCATCACCGTCGCCGCCGCCGGCTTCACGCTGGCCAACTCCACACATCTGTTCGCTGGGTCGCACGAGGAAGCAGCGCAAAAGGAAGCGGCTTCCAGCAAAACCCCTGCGCCCGTCAGCCCCGACCAAGCTTGGCACGATCTCCTCGACGGCAACGCCCGTTTCGTCAAAGGACAACCCACTGGACCGCGGCGCAGTCCCGAGGTTTCGCGCTCTCGCCGAAGGCCAATATCCCCACGCCGTCATCGTCGGCTGCGCCGATTCCCGCGTCGCCCCTGAGATCCTCTTCGACGTAGGCGTGGGCGATATCTTCGTGGTCCGCATCGCCGGCAATGTCGTGGGTGGCGCCGGCGTGACAGTCAAGGGCAGCATCGAGTACGCCATCGCCGAACTGAACGTGCCCCTCATCGTCGTCCTCGGTCACAGCGGCTGCGGTGCGGTCAAGGCCGCCATGAAGCACATCGACGCGAAGGATTCCTTGCCCGGAGCGATCAATGGCCTCGTCGAATTAATCAAACCCGTCGCCCAGAGTCACGGCAAACCCGGCGATCCGCTCGACAACGCCGTTCGCAAGAATGTAGAGCTTGGAGTCGAACGCCTCAAGCAACTCCAGCCCATCGTGGCGCCACAAGTCAAAGAAGGCAAATTGAAAGTGGTGGGTGCAGTCTACGATCTGCGCACAGGAACCGTCACCGAACTGTAGCGAGGAATATCGTGAATCTTTTCGCGGGTTTGCCTGTGCCAGATTCCACAGTTACTTCCGTTCCCCGCATCCGCCTGTGGCCACTCACCAGCGTGTAGGATGAACCATGAAACGAATCTGTACTTCTCTCCCACCTCTCAGCGTTCTGCTTCTCGCCCTGCTGGTCTTCCAGGGCTGCAATGCCATGAATCCTCTGTGCGGAAGCTCCCGACCCGCTCCCATCCTTGACTCGCTCTCTGATACCACCATCACCTTTGCTCAGGTGCAGCAGGGATTTCTTCTCACCCTGAATGGCAGCGAGTTCGTTGCCGCCTCGGTCGTCGTCATCAACGGGACGACGGTCACCACCCAGGTTCTGAGCAGCAAACAGCTGTCAGTCACGCTCACGACCACACTCATCTCCGCCCCCGGAACTGCCAGCATCACCGTGAATACTCCTAGCGGAAACTCGGGATATGTCGGTTGCACCAGCGGTGGAACCAGCCAGGCCATCGTCCTGACGATCACGTCATAGACGAACTTCTACGCGGGTTGTTTTGAAGCCGTAGCCGCCGCGTCTCGTTTCAGGCTTGCCCAATAACAAGGTCCGTGCACCACCCGCCCGCGTTTATCTCTCTTGGCCGCTTCACGCCCCGCCCGTGACCGTCTGCCTCCTTTGGCGTTCATACATATGAGCGATTCAGTACATACAAGAGGACGAAATGCCAGGAGCTTGAAGACGTCTCTTCCAGCATCGTCCCGCCAGGCGCTTCTTTGGCAACGGTCCCTTGCGAAATTAGACGGATTTTCCGTTTTCGCAAGGAGCCTAGTGTCCAAACCATCTCCTACTGGTTCGCTCAAGCCCTTTAGCCCATCGTCCGGCGGTGACGGTGATGGCAGAGAAATTGGCAACTTCATCCTGCGCGCCATTCCACGCAAGGAACGCGCTCCCATTCTTTCTTCCGCGGAATTTGTGCGTCTCAGACTTCATCAGGTGCTCCATGAGCCCGGAGAAGCCATCAAGTCGGTGTATTTCCTCAACAACGGCCTGGGTTCCGTCCTCACCACTCAGCCCGACGGCAAGACGGTGGAAGTCGGCTTGATTGGACGAGAAGGTTTTGTCGGCTTGCCCATCATCTTCGGCTTCAAGACCAGCGGACTGCGGGTCGTTACCCAGGGCGATGCCACCGCCTACCGCGTGGAAGCCAAGTTCTTGCTCAGCATCCTCCCCCAGAGCCGGGAACTGGAAAAGCAACTGCAACGTTTTTCCATGATGCTCGCCATGCAGTCCACGCAACTCGCCGCCTGCAACCGCCTGCATGATGTTGTCGCCCGGCTGGCGAGATGGCTGCTCATGAGCCAGGACCGGATCGGTAGTACCACTCTTCCCCTGACCCAGGATTTCTTGGCGCAGATGTTGGGCACTCGCCGCGCCAGCGTAACCGTGGCAGCAGGAGTTCTACAGAAAGCCGCAATAATTGAGTACTCCCGTGGCAGCGTGCGCATTCTGGATCGGGCACAACTCGAGGCAGCCGCCTGCGATTGCTATCAGGTGATCGAACGGCAGAAGAAAATCTGGCAGGCTGAGGTGGACTGAGAATTACACCCTGAGCGCAAATTCGCCCCGCTTCGCCACGTAGCGCCGGCATCTAGCCGGCCGTCGCGAGGGGCGTCTCGTCCTCGCAGTGTCCTGGATGAGCCCGGCATCACTGCGATGGCTTAGATGTGGCGCAGCAGAGGTGAGAAACACGCTGCGCCACCTGAGGAACGAAGGAAAACGATCGCGTTCGGGGTTCGTGGGGTGATCGCGATTGTCCCTTCACCACACATTGATTAAAAGTCAACCTACCAGTCCCGTCGATCGCCCGTCTGTTCAAAATTGCACAGCAGACCCTCCGACTGCTTCGTTAACGACCTCCCTGTGACGATCGCCGGGCGATGATCGTGGGCAATGATAGTCGACGAAATCTCGGCTGTGTGTGCAACATGTCGGCCATTATGTACAGAAAAGCATGTACAAGTGTTCCTGCAGGAACACTTATACGTACATTTCCGTACAAAAACACCTGCGCGAGTCCTCCTCACTGCACCGCCAAGCTAAGGGATTGCGTCTTGCTGATCCCTCCGCCCGTCCCGGTCACCGTCAGAACCGACGTGCCCACTGTCGCGGTCGACGCCGCTTTCAGCGTCAGTTTGCTGCTCCCATTGCTCGCCACGCTAGCCGGCGCAAAACTCGCCGTGACTCCCTTCGGCAACCCGCCCACAGACAGCGTGATTGCCGAAGTGAATCCGTTGAGCGCAACCGTCGTCACCGTGATCGGCATCGATCCAACCCGCGCTACGATCACCTTCGTGCCGCCCAGCGTGAGGCTGAAGCTCGGAACGATCACTGTCAGGCTCAGCGCCTGCGTCTTCGTCACCCCACCCCCAGAGCCGGTCACATTCAGCGAGTAAGTTCCGCCCGGCGTCGTCGCCGCCGTCGTGACGGTCAATGCGCTGCTGCCGTTTCCAGGCGCGGCAATGCTCGCGGGAGCGAACTTCGCCGTCACTCCCTTGGGCAGTCCGCTCACCGAAAGTGCGATCGCCGATTTGAACCCGCCGGTCGCCGCGGCCGACGCCGTGATCGAAATCGAGCGTCCCACTGCTACCGCCGCGCTGGTGGCGCTCTGCGTCAGCGTGAAGTTCGGCGCCACCACGGTCACCGCGATCGGCGCGGTCCGCGTGAATCCACCACCGGTTCCAGTTATCGTGACGGTGGAAGTGCCCGCCATCGTGCTCGCTGCGGCGCTGATGGTCGCACTCACAGGCGTGCTGCTGGTCAGAGTGGAAGAGGAGAAGCGCACCGTCATGCCACTCGCCATGCCACTAGCCGTTAAGGTAACGGGTGACCCAAATCCACCTTGCGTGGTGAGCGTGATGGTTGCAGAGGCCGAACTGCCTGCGCTGACCGAGATGCTCGAGACGTTCGGCGTCAGCGTGAAGTTCGCATTGCTGCCATCTTTCCAGTGGTTGACCAGCACGCTGGCATCGACCGATCCCAGTCCGGTGGCCTCGTCATAGCCTGTGCCCGCGTTGAACCCGGTCAGTCCTGGCACGCTGTTGTTGCCACTGGTCACGTCGTGGAACACCGCCGCGCCATTCGCCGATAGTTGTTGGTCTGCCAGCGCGTAGAACACAGGATTGGCATTTCCCTGCGCCGCTCCGGCATGCTCGTTCACCAGCGCCATCACGCTCGCGAGCGATGGCGCTGCCGCCGACGTGCCCGACGCGTAGAAGATCTTTCCCTGCACCCATAACACATAAGCATCCTCAATCGAGCCGTGCAGGGCCACGTCTGGAATATCTCTCATTCCATCCTCCGGAACTCCCGGCGCGGCCTGCCATCCCGGCTTGCGGTAGACGCGGCTCGCTCCTCCTCCACCTGCCCACAATCCGCCGCTCCATCCGCTTTCATTCCACGTGGACTCCGGAATGTAGCTGAGCGCAGAAGACTGCCCCGCGCCGTTGGTCGCCGACCAGTATTGGCCTGGGTTGTACGTGTCGTTGAACTGTGTGCCACCCACGCATGTGCTGTAAGGACTGGAGCACAACCCGTTCACGGCGCGCCCCTGCGTCGCCGTCTTCTGCGCCGGAGAATCGCAGCCCGCTGCGCCGTCGTCGCCGGATGAAACAAATACCGACATGCCCTGCGCCGCGGCCTGTGCCCGGGTGCTGTTCCAGAAGGCATTGCCCGCCGTTCCCAACGCGGCTTCGCACAAGCCATAGCTCAGGCTCACGATCGGCGCCACGTCGTGGTTGACGGCGTATTGCGCCGAGAGCGTGATCCCGTCCGACGTCCCAGACTTCGTGGTCACGAACTTGATCGTCGCGTTGTCCGCAACCGCGCCCGCCCATTCCACATCCATGGCGGACTCAAGTTCGTCGTCGCACCACGCAAATCCCGGGTCGGGTCCGTTGATGATCATCTGCGGATCGTTCGGTGGAAGGCCCGCGTTCGTGCGGAACGTCCGCACATCTGACAGCGCCACGTCCACGCGGCCGAGCACTGCAATGCTCTGCCCCGTGCCGTCGAGTCCCTGCGCATAAATGAGGACCGACGTCATAGATGGTGGCCCAGTCCTGCGGCATCAGAAAGTGAGCGCCGTTGTCTGTCGTGTATTGCGGCGCGACCACATGCATGGGCGCACTGCGAAAATCGTGCAGCGCCACTACGCCGCGCACCACCGGCGCGAGCGCCCGCGGAATCTCAGGATCGCTGGCGTTTGCGTAATGCACCGTACCCTGCACCAGATATCTTCGGATGCCGGTGTGGAAGGCCGCCTCCACTTGCGCGGCCGTGCCGCTGAACACCAGCGTGCGATGCGAAGTCGCAACCTCCTCCAGGTCGAAGCCGTAACCCTGTAGCCATGTCATCACCTGGTCGAGATCGTTTTGCGAGACGCCAAACCGACGGCCGAATTGCGCCGCCGTGAGCCAGTGATGGTAGTAAGGAGAGCCCGGATCCTGTTGCGCCCTGATCAATTCCTCCAGCGCCGCGTCCTGGGCTGGGTCAGCAGCGAGCACGAGCACCATTCGCTCCATGTGAAGATCGGGCGCAACTCTGCCGATAGAGAACTCAGGCTTGGCCAAGGGATGCCGCTGGCCAGCCAGCACGACCCGCTGGCCGTTGGCAACAGGCGCGACAATTTGATCCGCCGGGCGGATTGATGAGAGATCTCTCACCTGGCCCGCGCTTGGTGACGATAGCGCTTGCGGCCATAACATCAGCGAAGAACACAACACGAAGAGCAGCAGAGCACAGACCTTGCGACTGCGCATGAGCACCTCGAGCGAAGTTGTGGAGTCCTTTGCAAAACCGCAGGGAGAGCCACAATTGAGCTATCGGCAGAATTTCGCCACGCTTCAGCGCACGTTGGTCGCTTGAGATCACAGAGGTAACGAAAAAAGGTAACGGCGAAGTACGGCCGTTACCTTTCTTGGCTTGCGTTGATGCAAGGCGCTCTTACGCGCACTCCTGCGTCTCGATTTCACCAGAAGGTGAAACCACTTCAGACCGCTTCGCTGCAACGCTGCGCTCACCTTTGCGGATGAGCACGATCGCTGCGAGGATCGCCATCGACGCCAGCACCACGCGCATGCTCAGCGGTTCGGAAGCAAACAGCCATCCCAGGAACACCGCGACCACTGGATTCGCGTAGGTGTGCGTGGCCACCAGCGCCGGCGGGCACCGCTGCAGCAGCCACGTGTAGGCAGTGAACGCAATGACTGAACCAAAGACGATCAGGTACGCCAATCCCAAAATTGATTTGAGAGAAATGCTAGCCCAGTGCGTGGCATGAAACTCGCCAGTCAATCCCGCGGCTGCGAGCAGCATCACCGCGCCGCAGATCGTTGGCAACGCCGTGCGTCCCAGTGCGTCGTTAGGCAGTTTGAGCCTGGGTGAGATCACCACTCCTGCGGACCACGACAACGATCCCACAAGCACGGCGAGCAGGCCGAGCAGGCTCGAACCTTTCACGGTCAACTCTACGCCGGTCAGCATGGCGACTCCCACCACGCCCAAACCCAGGCCCAGCGCGCTAAGCCGGCTGATCTTCTGCTGGCCCATCGACCATGCCAGAACAAGAATGAACATTGGTTCCGTCGCGATGAGCAGCGCCGCGAGACCTGATCCCACATACTGTTCCGCCCAGTGCAGCGTGCCGTGACCAATCAGAAAGAACAATGCGCCCACCACGATTCCAGAAAGCCAATGCGCGCGCGTAGGACGAAAGCCGCGAGCCCACGCCCACGCGAACAGAATGGCGCCAGCAGTCGCGTGCCGTATGCCTGCGGTAACCAGCGGTGGAATGGTTTCGACTGCGAAGCGGATGGCGAGGTAGGTCGATCCCCACACGAGATAGATGGCGGAGAAGGCGAGCGCGAGTTGAATGGAGTACGCGCGGCTGGTTGCGGATTGTTTTGGGTTGGGCACGATCACAGGCCTGCCTCCAATTTCTAGCATCTTTTCGTTCGGCAATCTGCCACTGCGGATCCTGGCCATAATTTGCGCCGGCTGGTGGTTCATCATTAGCTAACCTCTAAACAAATATTCAACGGTTAGGTCGATCCTAGTACCAACAGATCTAACTTGTCAAGAACGTTTTAATGGTTAGATAATGAGTTGGAAGGGGAATCCTCTGACTGAGACTAAGGAAAGCGGGAAAATCGCGCGGCGGCGTCCGCCACGATTCGAACTGATTGCGGGCAACGTGTGCCTCGACTTTGTGAACACGCTCGACGACCGCAATACGCAGCCAAAGGAGCTGCTGGAGAGTTATCTGGACCTCGCGCGGTTCGCGGAAGATACAGGCCTGCTGGATTCGAGCCAGGTGGACCGGCTTTTCGCGCGCAGCGAGGCCGATCCGGAGCGCGCGCGGGAAGTGCTGAAGTGGGCACGGGAGCTGCGCGAGGCGATCCACGATGTTTTTTGGGCGATCATCAACAAGAGGCCAGCGCCGCCCATGGCTCTCGCGCGGATCAATGGTTCCGTGCAGAACGCGGCGGAGCACATGCGGCTGGTTCCCGTGAAGGGTGGCTTCCAGTGGAAGTTTGACGGCGTGAATCAGTTCGAGAGCATGCTGTGGCCGATCGCGCGGGCCGCGGCCGATCTGCTGGTTTCGGACCAGCTGCTTTATGTGGGGGCGTGCTTCTCGAAAACATGCGAATGGTTTTTTCTGGACACAAGCAAGAACCATCACCGGCGCTGGTGCGACATGACGCGCTGCGGGAACCGGGCGAAAGTGCAGCGGTTCTACGAACGGCAGAAGAAAAGTAGCTCCTAGGTACTTGCTGGTTCCATTCCTGTCGAACAAGGGAATTAAACACAGAGGACACTGAGGACACAGAGGAAAGAGTGCGGTTCAGGTAGGGATGCTTCGACTGCGCAATGAGGATCGCCGCGCACTCCTCATTGCTCCGCTCAGCATGACAGGCGCAGAGAGTCTAGGTCAAAGCCCGATCCCCTTCGACACGGTCAGGGCAAGGCCCTGTCGCAAAATGCGCGACCGAGGTGGGGTTCCCGCGGATTCCATTACAATCACGGCATCGTTTTGCATCCCAGTATGAAATTCCGGAGGCCCTCTTGATTTCTCGCATTCTTGCGGTTGTGCTGCTGGCTGGTCCCGTCCTCGCGCAGAATGTGGTGCACTACACCACGACCAACGCGAACGTGAAATATCTTTTCGCGACGGCGGAACCAGTGTTGCATTTGAAGCCGGGAGACATTCTCGACACCAATACGCTGGACTGCTTCGGCAACGGGCTGAAGAAGCCGGGGGATACGCTGAGGATGGCCAAGGGGGACAATCCGCTGGCGGGGCCGTTTTACGTGGACGGCGCAGAGCCCGGCGATACTTTGGCGGTGAAGATTCTGGATCTGCAGGTGGATGGGGAGTACGGAGTGGGGGCGTTCTCGCCGGGGTTCGGCTCGATTAATTCGTCGCACTACACTCCAATGCTGGGCGGAGAGTTGCCGGAACGGGTGTGGTTCTATCGGATTAATCACGATGACAACACGGCGACGTTCAAGGCGGTGGACACGGATTTCGCGGTGAAGATTCCCATGCATCCGTTCTTTGGGTGCATTGGCGTGGCTCCGGCGAACGGGGAAGCGCGGAGTTCGATTGTACCGGCCGAGTTTGGCGGGAACATGGATTCTCCGGAGGCGAGCGTGGGCAACACGGTATACTTTCCGGTGAATGTGAAGGGCGGACTGCTGTATCTAGGCGACGGGCATGCGGCCATGGGAGACGGCGAGGCCGCGGGTTCGGCGATCGAAGTTCCGCTGAAGGCGCGGGTGCAGGTGAGCGTGATCAAGGGTCGGAACATCGAGTGGCCGCAGTTTGAAAATGATGATGCGATTATGACCGTGGGAGCGTACCGTCCGCTGGAGGATGCGACGCGGATCGCGTTGACTGAGTTGGTGCGCTGGATTCATAAGGACTACGGATTGTCGGAACTCGACGCGTATGAATTGCTGTCGAAGGTGGCGAAGATTCATTTGAATGAGATGGTGGATCCGAACTACGTGGTAGTGGCTTCGATTGAGAAGAAGTATTTACCGAAGAAGAAGTAGCCGTGAGTGGATTACGCTTCCGTGGTTCCCACCCTTTCGCAAAGAACGCGAAAGGATGGACCACCCAGTACTGCTTCTGATCTAGAAGATCTAAAGTCAAAATCCCCACCCTCTCGCAAACACCGCGAGAAGGGTGGGGCACCCTCGTCTATCCTCTTCACCTTTTTGCCTCTACGTTGAAAACTCCAGGGTCTTAGGGGTTTCACGGTAACAACCGGCCTTCGTTCCGCTTGCATCCGAATGAGCGCTTGTCCGATCGTTATTTCCTCCGCAGAAGGGTTGACCACGTTGTATGTTTTCCATTCATCGCACGCTTTTGCTTGCTCTCCTTGGGGCCTACGCCAGCACAGTTCTGGCATCCGCTCAGGCCACGACGTCGCAGACTGACCCCAGTACCGATCCGAGCATTAGTTCGCCGGTCGCCTGCGTGTATGTAGCGAGTTCCAACGGCAGTACGGAACAGATCAACGGCTATGCTGCACTGCCCAACGGATCGCTCACAGCCATTCCAGGCTCGCCGTTTCCCTATAACGTAAATTACATGGCGGTGAATAGCGCATGGCTTTTCGGCATCGCAAATGTCGACGAAGACCTCTACTCGTTCTCGATCGCCGCGAGCGGCGCCCTCACCCTGAAGGATCAACTCACGGTGGTAACCAATGGCGACGGGCTGATCAGTGATTATCTCGATCACACGGGAGCAACGCTCTATGCGGATTTGTATTCCACCAACAACGACTATCTCTCGTACAGCATCGACCAGTTGACGGGACAGTTGACGCAAGTGGGAGATCTGGCGGGAGGCCCTCCCAATAACAGCCGCGTGAGCTTCATCGGAAATAACGAGTTTGCGTATTCGTCGAGTTGCTATCACTTCGGGCCGGAGATCATCGGTGTGCAGCGGAATACGGACGGGACGCTTTCATACCTGAGCAACTTCAACCCGCCGTATCCAAAGGGTCCAGCGGGCGACTTCTGGTGCCCATGGCGGGCGGCGGCCGATCCGACCGATCATCTGGCAGTCGCGATGCAGCCGTACAACGGTAATTGGGTGAGCCAGGGGCCGTATCAGCTGGCGACATACACGGTGGACAGTTCCGGCAACCTGACGACGACCAGCACTTCCTCGAATATGCCGAAGGTTGCGGTGGGCACTGTGAACGATTACTGGATGTCTCCCAACGGCAAGTACCTGGCGGTTGGGGGTAGCACGGGACTGCAGATTTTCCACTTCAACGGAGCCAACCCGATCACGAAGTTTACCGGACTGCCGACCGCGAACCGGATCATCCAGATGTTCTGGGACAACGCGAACCACCTGTATGCGATCAGCGACACTGCGGGCAAGTTATACGTGTTCACGGTGACCTCGACGGGCGTGACGCAGGCGCCGGGGTCTCCGCACTCGATCGCGACGTCGCAGAGCATTATTGTGCTGCCGAAGATGTAGAAGGACCGAACTCGGGCGCAAAGTTTCGAGGTGCAAAGGCCCCACTTCTCGCGCAAAAGGCGCGCGAGAAATCGGGCACCCGGGTTGGAAGATCTAAAGTCAAAGTCCCCACCCTCTCGCAAAATGCGCGAGAAGGGTGGGCACCCTGATCGATTCGGCCGTTCTTAGCGGGCTGAGGTTACTGCGGGGCTCGGGGCCTCCGGGGCGAGCGGGAGTTGGACTTCCAGGGTGCCCATGCGGTTGGTGAGTTTGTCGCGAACGCCGATGCGGATCCAGGTGGCGTGTACGGGGACGTCGAGCTGCTGGCGCACGCGGGCGACTCCGGTCTTGGTCGCTTCCGAACTGGCGGAAATGTCTCCAGCGGTTTCATTCACGATGCCGTTGAGCATGCGGCTGTCGGCATCGAAAGCGGCAGCGGCGAATTCGAACGAGGGTGTCTTGCCGTTCTGAGCCTGTCCCTTCAGCGCGAGATCCGTGACGCGGTAATCAATCACATACTTCTGCACATCGATGGGAGCTAGCGGCTTGTCTTTGTGGCCCGTAGTAATGTAAGCCGGCTGCTGAGCCAGTTGAGCCATCTGCTCGGGAGAGGCTTTGGCGGGGATGCCGTCGGCGTGGATGTGCGCGGAGAAGAGAAGATCGTGGACCATGGGCGCGCCGTGTTTCATGTTGGGCTGGAGCGCATCGTACTCGGCAGGCACGGGCGGCGTGGCAGAGGCGTCCGCGACTGAGGTTTTCAAGAGTTCATCCTTGGGTCTGAGGGCAGCGGTGAAATAGAAGCGGCGATAAGAAAGTTTGTAGCCGGGCTGGACTACGCGGACAGCGACGCTGCGACGGCCTCCGTCATCCTTGAAATTCGTTGGTGAATAGGTCAGCGAATAGTAGTTGCCACCGATGTCGGTAGCTTCATTGAGCGCGGCGGTGACATCGTTGGTGCTGTAAAAGGCATGGCCGCCCGTGGCGTCGGATAGCGCCTTCTGAATGTCATAGTCGGTGTACATGGAATCGCCGGAGCCTTGCGCCTCCATGGATGCGAGCAATCCGGTGGGATCGGTAGCGGAGCCACTGACGTTACTAAAAAAGGGAGTAGTGGTCGGCGAGGCTGCGGGTGCGCCTACCCCTGATATTGAGGTTCCAGGGGGCACGGTCCCATTGGCGCTGCCGCCATGCGGGCGTGCTCCAGTCAGCATACCTGGCGGATTGACCGGCACGCCGCCAACATTGATGGGGTAAACCGCAACCTGCGCGCGAGTCAGAACATTAATCTCACTAATGATCTGGTCTTCATATTCGCGGGGATCTTCCTTGCGCGGAACCAGCGCGAGGGGGAATGTTCCGGCCAGCCAGATCAAGTTTTTGTGACCGGGGACGCCCTCGAGGAATTCGTTCACCTGGGTCAACACATTGATCATGGAGGCGGGATCGTCGTATCCCAGATTCTTGCCCATCATGAATACCTTGGGAACGTGAGGCTTGGGATTTGACGGGTCGAGAGTCGCGTACAAGAGGGCTTTGTCAGCAGTGAAGCCCTGCACAAGATAGAGGCCGTCGGAGCGTACGAAAATCGCGAAGCGGGTTCCGTCGGGCATGCTCTTGATGAACTTCATGACCTGGCGGCGGGCGTCGAGCTGGTCCTCGATCTCGATGTTCGCGAGGTCGTAGAGAATGACGTAGAGCGGTCCGCGCTCGGGGGTCGCCGGAATGTTGACGAAGTGGTTGGGCGGCATGTGAGGCGCATTGGGCGGGAGGGAGATCGAGGGCTGCTCGAGGTCGAAGACGTCGAAGGTGAGAACATTCTGCGGGTGGCCGTCTTCGGCGACGACGAAATCGCTGGCCTTGAGGCCTTTCACGGGACGGTTGGCCGAGTCGCGAACGACGACGTCGACGACGACGCGGCGGACGGTGGTGCGGAAGGTGGGGATGGATTCCGTCTTTGCCTGGGCGGGAGCATCTTGCGCGGGCGAGGTGGGAGAGTCGGACTGAGCCAGCAAAAAATTGCAAGTAAGAGAAAGGGACGTCAGCAATACAAAACTACGCAATGAAATAGACATCGCACACCTGCTGTGGAGGATCGGACACAACAGTGGACGCTGAAGAACGGCGGGTGTCAAGCGAGCCTCAGGGGCTAAAGCCCACACCGATTCTAGTGCGGCTTACGCGACCCTAAAGGGCCGCTCTTCCGGCGTCGCAAAAATTCCCACTTCTCGCGCACACACCGCGCGAGAAATAGGGCACCCGACTCGTGTGCGCACAGGTCCACTGAAAATCAAAATCCCCACCCTCTCGCAAAGTACGCGAGAAGGGTGGGGCACCCTCTTGTTCGTTCTTAATTCCTATCCTTTGACTATCTTCTTCGCAGCTGGATCCCAGACGGCGACGGTTTTGTTGAAGTAGGAGAAGTTGGCCAGGTGGCAGCCGAGGGCGGCGTTGTTGCCGAAGACCTCGTTCTCGACGACCGGCTTTCGGGTGCGGACCGCGTGGTAGAAGTTGGCCTGGTGATCGACGGTGTCGCTGTATCCCGGAGGATTGGCGTAGGACTCGCCGGTCTCATCAATCTTCCACTTCAGGGCTTCCGGTTCGGGATGGTCTTCGTGCCATTTCTGCAGGTACTGGTCGCGAAGGGCTTTCGGCCATCCGAAAATCGAATAGCCTTCGGGCTCGGGGCGCGTGTCCTCGGGTTTGTAGGTGAGGGTCGCATCCTTGATGATCATCGTGCCCTTGGTGCCGTAGAAGCCGATGAACTCTCCGCCGTTGTTATTCAGATTGCAACGCAGAGTGACGCGGGTGTTGGGATAGTCGTAGAGAGTCTCGATGAGGTCGGGGAACTCGCGGCCATCCTTGAAGTGGAAGAGACCTCCGGAGGACATGGCGCGCTGCGCGGGCTCGTTGATGCCGGTGATGAACTGGATGCCGGAGAGCAGGTGGACGAAGAGATCTCCGCCGAGTCCCTCGCCGTAGTCGGTGAAGCAGCGCCAGCGGAAGAAGCGGACGGGATCGAAGGCGTGCTTGGGGGCGCTGCCGAGGAAGGCGTTCCAGTCGATGGTCTTTTCACTGGCGTCCGGCGGGATGGGATAGACCCATGCGCCGCTGGGAGAGTTGCGGTCCCAGTAGGCATTGATGGAGAAGACCTCGCCGAGTTTGCCGGAATCGTAAATCTCTTTGGCTTTGGCGTAGAGAACGGAGCTGACGCGCTGGCTGCCGACCGCGACCATGCGCTTGTTCTTCTGCGCGGCTGCCATCATGGCAAATCCGTCTTCGACGAGGTGCGACATGGGCTTCTCGCAGTAAATGTCTTTGCCGGCGGCGCAAGCGTCCTCGAAGATTTGGCGATGGTTGTGGTCCATGGTGGCGATCAGGACGGTGTCGACATCCTTGCGATCGAGGATGGAGCGGTAGTCGCGGGTGGCGGTCACGCTGGGATTCTTAACGGATTCGCGAGCGGCGGTGTGGCGGCTGTCATATAAGTCGCAAACGGCCACGCACTGAATGCCGGGAACTTCGAGGGAAGCTTCGAGGTGTTCGCATCCGCGAATACCGGTTCCGATGGAGGCGAAGCGAATCGTGTCACTGGGAGCGACCGGACGGGCCGCTGCGGAAAGCACGCGCGGTTGCAGGATAGTCTTAGCGACCGTAGTAGCAGCGAGAGCGCCTGAGCCGAGGTGAATGAATTGACGACGGGACAGGGGATATTTAGCCATGAGATTCTCCGTCTTTGGATTTCAGTGCGTCCGTGACAGCGCGTGGGCCGACGCGGAGTGCTTACGGGGAGGAATTATCCCACAGGAGCGGGGAAGTTAGTAAAACGATTTTGTAAGGGGGATTGTTGTTAGTGCCCGAAATGGAAACCGGCGGGATTGGAGATTTAGGAGGGACCGCGGGCGGGACGCCCCCGGGACAGCCGGCGAGACGCCAGCGCTACCTTAGAACGCGGCGCTACGGGAAATCGTGACGCTGCGGAACCGGGAAGAAAAAAACCAAGGAAAAAAGGTGGGAAAAAATTGAAAGGGCCGTGACATTGGTTATGCTCTAGCCGCTCGCTCCTGCGAGGGAGCTTACAGCGTGGAAGCATGCACCGTCACGACCCCTTGATGCGATCACTGCTTTCGCAGTTCCGAACCCCAACTGCCCCTCGCAGAGCCGTCGGTTTTTTCAGGTCCGGTCACCCCTCAGGTTACCCCGCTGGGCTGATCACTCAGTCTATCGGACTGGCTCGTTTTATTGTGCCAACCCTTTCGACCGTCGACGCAAACAACACTAACAGAGAATTGAAAAACGTCAACGCAAACTATTGGTGCAATAGCTTGGGGCAAACCTGTGCATAACGAGAAATGCAAATGGTTGCAAGGCGAGAACTTATCCCCGGACGAAATCAATTTGGCCGTGTTTTGCACATAAGATTGCACAAGGCTGGGGCGTACTGCAAAACATATGAAAGGGAACCAAATAATCGTCTTGACGGTGGAAGCGGATGAGCGCATCTTTCCAATAGCGAGAAACGAACAGAATTGATGTCAGAACTCGTGGCCTATGTGGATGGCGGTTGCCTGGGGAATCCGGGGCCGTCGGGCATTGGGGTGGTGATCAATGGCTGCGCCAGCGGCCCGGTACGGATCGCCAAGTGGATTGGCCACCAGGACAATAATGTCGCCGAATATGCCGCGCTGATGGAAGCCCTGCAGTACGCGGTGTCGCTGAAGGCGCAGAAACTCCACGTTTATTCGGACTCGGAGGTAGTCGTCCGCCAGATGACGGGGGAGTACACCTGCCGGAGTCCGCGACTCTATTCTCTGCACTGGACCTGCCGGAAACTGGCGCGGTCGCTGACGTTTTCCATCTCGCACGTGCCGCGGGAGAGTAATGCGGAAGCCAATGGGCTGGCGCAGTCGGCGCTGCGACGGAAGGCGTAGAAATAGTCGTCCTGAGACCAATTGCAACCATCGGGCTGAAGCCCGGAATCCTTTCAGCTCGTTCTTACGCGGCTGAAGCGCCGCTCTTCCACTACGGCGCTGGAAGCGCGTTCTTCCATGTGAAACTTTTGGATTAGTACCTCTGCGCGTCTAGATTCTTGACACCTTGCTCCCTCCGAGCGAGACTCAAGCTACTGCATCCTTATAAATAGGTTAGGTGAGCTGCGGCGGGCGGATCGCGCCCCGTTCCGTCCAACTCTTGGGCGTGTTCGCGCGCCGTGGAGCCTTATTCGTCTCTCGATAGCAGGTTGGCGGCTGCCGTGGAGACGGTTGTAAAGATCGCGCAATTGCATACGGAGCAGTCAATGGAGCAGAACAACTCAGCCCGAGCACCGCAGGCCAGCGTTTCGGCGGTCCTCAACGCGGCACGGGCGGAGGCTAGTGCCCGTGCTGCAGGCGTGCGTTTTCCCGGAGAGGATGGAGGACGTTCGCTGGCGGAGATGGCGCAGCGCGATCTCGATGCGGCGCTGCAGTTGCTGGCGGACCGCGCGCAATACATTACAGGCGCGACCGGAGCGGCCATCGCCCTGCGGCGAAGTGGCAAGAATGACATGTTGTGCCGGGCCAGCACGGGTCCGATCGCGCCCGAGCTGGGGGCGCTGCTTTCAACGGAGTTCGGACTTTCCGGGGAGAGCGTGCGCACGCGGCAGCCGCTGCGCTGCGACGATGCGGAGCGCGATGTCCGGGTGAATCGCGATGTGTGCCGCCAGATGGGAATTGCGTCGGTGGTGGTGATGCCTGTCGTGAATGACGACGAGGTGCTGGGCGTCTTCGAACTGTTTTCCGGGAAGGCGAATGCTTTCGGAGCGCGCGATGTGTCGGCGGTACAGCGGCTTAGCGAAATGGTAGAAACCGCGGTGCGTCTGGCGCAGGCTGCCGAGAGCCTGCCGGAGCGGCTGAAGATGCAGCAGGCTTCGGCTCCGGCCGCGAAGGATGCGGATGTTCTCGAAGATCAAAACCTTGCGGGGCAGGTTCTGGAAGACGTTGTTCTAGAGGAGCCGGTTCTGGAAGATTCGGTTCTGGAAACGCCAGCGCCTGTCGCGAAAATCACGGCCGAAAAGAGTGCTCAGGAATCGGCCAGTTCAGCGGCCAAGGTCCCAGCTGAACAGGGAAGGCCGGTCTCTGAGTTGAAGGCCGCCGCGCCTTTACCTGTGGAAGCCAAGGTCCCAACCTCGTCGGCAAATTCAGGGCAGGCACTGTCGCAGAGGCCGCTGGAGGATGCGTCGGCGATCGAGCAGAAGGCAGCCGTGGCGCCAGCCAAGAAGCCGTTGTTCTGGTCGGCGGCGCTGGCTCCGGCGGCGGATGCGGGGAAGGCGGAAGAGGCCGACCAGAGCCATGTTCCACCGGTATTAAGGAGTCTGCGGAAGTGTGAGTCGTGTGGATTCCCGGTGTCCGCGGGGCGCGCGCTTTGCGTGGAGTGCGAGGAGAAGAAGTGGAGAGGGCAGCTGAAAGTGCCTAAGGCGGCGACGGCGCAGGCTGTAGTGTCGGCGCCGACGGTTGCGGCTCCAGCTACGGGGAAAACGGAAGCGCGGGCGTTTGCGGCTGTGGCCCAGGCGGCGGGTGTAGCTGCTGTCGCGACGACTGCGGCTTCGGGTGCGTCTGGGGTCGCGATATCCGCGGCGGTCAAGGAATCTGAACAAGGCGCTGGGCAAGCGGCGGTTGTGGCGCCTCAGAGCGCTCCTGTTCATGAAACGGCGGTCACGCCCGTGGCGCCGGAGCGATCGTCTGGGGAGTTCGTGTTGAGTGCGGGGCTGGAGCCTTCGCAATCGTGGGTCGCGAGGAACAAGTACGTGTTGGGTGTGCTTCTCGTGGTCGGCGTCGCGGTGGCCGCTGTTTTCCTGCTGCGCTAGGTTTGGCGGGAGGTTGTGCCGTCCCTCCGGGACTGGTGCCGACTCTTCCCACCCTGACCCCAGCGCTGAAGCGCTGGGCTAAATTGTTTCGCCGATCCGCGGCGGCAGCTTGGCGGGTTTCGACTGATCGCCTTCCTTACAATTCCTTACTTATCCGCACTCTCCGTGCCCTCCTCCTCTACATTCTAGGCGCCCCTTTTTGCCTATGTCCTGCCCTCCCGGACCCGTGGAAAGCCTTGACAACAGAGGCAAGTCTGCTAAAGTTCGGAGACAGGTTTGCAAACTTCGAACACAACGGGCAGGTGCTATGGTCATGAAGAATGTTTATGAAGTTTTGCGGCAGAAAGAAATGGAGCTGACGCGACTGGAGAAGGAAGTGGAGGCCCTGCGGCTGGTGGCTCCGCTGCTCTCCGAGGAAAAGGAAATGGCGTCGGATCTGGGGAAACCCGCGCTCGCCACTGCCGTCAACGGACCGCAAGCCACGGCGCGCATTTCGATTCCCGCGCCGCCATCGATTCCCGCGCCCCAGCCGGTGCGCGCGGCGGGATGGGAAGACACAGCCAAGCGCTGGCCGTAAAAGGATGGACCAGGATGTCGCGGTGCCCGCATGCTACGGCGTGGGGCGGAGGTTTTTTCGGCCCGGGATGCGTCCCGGGCCGTTGTGTTTCTGGAGGCGGGCGGGTGAGAAGATCGGTTAGACTCGCACCAGAGAAATAGACCGTGAATTTACTCGACAAGATTCTTCCCGGCAAGCCGTCGCAGCGCGCATTCGCCGATACGATGATGCGGGCCTTCGAAGCGGCGGGAGTGCGAAACCTGGAGTACCGCGAAGCGGAATTCGCGCTCAAGATTCCCGGCAAGGACACCACAGTCTTTCTGAGCAATCTGTACGCAGCGTATTGCAATGCTCCGCGAAAAGAGCGGCAGTCGGTTGTCGCCAAACTGGTCGCGAGTTTTACCTCCATCCCCGAGATTCCGGGCGATTTTGCCACCGCTAAACTGGGCCTCATGCCGGTGATCCGGGATGCAGCCTACTACGGCATCACGGAATTGATCTCACGCAAGAATGGAACTCGTGATCCGGACATGGAGGCGCAGGCCAAGCCTTTAGTGAGCGGACTGCTCGTGGGCCTTGCTTACGATTCCGAGCACAACATTACCGCGGTGAGCAAGAAGCAGATTGAGCAGTGGGGCGTCGGGTTGGACGAAGCCTTTGCCGCGGCCAAAGATAATCTCTGGGAGAAAACCGATCCGAATCGGCTGGAGGGGAAGGGCGGCGTGTACTGGGGGCAGTGGGGCGATTCCTACGACAGCTCGCGGATGCTGCTGACGGAATTGATGTACCGCCTTTCGGTCGACGGCGACCCGGTGGCTTTTGTACCCAACCGGGATGTTCTTCTGGTCACGGGAAAGGATAACGTGGCCGGGTTGAACGCGATCCTGAAGACCGGGGCCGAGAGCCACTTTAACCAAGGGCATCCGGTCTCACCCGATCTGTATGTTCTGGTCGATGGAGTGTGGAAGGTCTACGTTCCGGAAGATGCAGCGCTGCGGGAAATGTGGCTTTCGCTCAGGCGGAACCGAGATGCTCTCGACTACAGCCAGCAAAAAAAGATTCTCGATGAAAGTCATGAGCAACAGGGGATCGATACTTTTGTGGCGAGCTTCAATATCTATGAAGGAAAAGACGGAAGCGTCTATAGCTTGTGCGTGTGGTCGAACGGTGTCGACAGCACGCTACCGCGAGCGGAACGTATTGGGTTCGTGGTGAGCGTTGAAGACAACGACATGTTTGTGGTTCCGTGGGATGCGGCCATGCCTGTGGCCGGAAGCCTGCTGGAGGAAGAGGCTGGATTAGTGCCGGTTCGCTATCGCGCGCGGCAGTTTCCCAGCGAAGAGCAAATCGCACAGTTACGCGCGTTGGCGAAGTGAGGTAGTCCGCTGGCTTCTCGTCTCTCAGTAGATCAGCGCATCCTGATGTGCAACGCATTTCCACTCTCCATTCAGCTTCTTCTTCCTTTGAGGCTCTCTTGCAGATGCTCTGAGTACTGAACTGGGTGGATCGAGTCGCGGGACTAGGCGCCGACAATCTCGCGCAGGGCCGCGAGGAGACGGTCGACCTCCTCTACCGTGTTGTAGTGTACGAGGCCGATGCGCAGGAAGCCGCCGGATTTCTCGACGTCGAGGTGCTCAGTCAGATTCAGGGCGTAGTAGTTGCCGTCCCAGGTAAAGAAGCCGCGGTCGCCGAGTTGGGTGGAGAGTTCGAGGGGAGTGTGGCCGTCGACTCTGATCGCGAGAGTGGCGCAGCGTTCGTGGAAGCGCGCGGGATCGGTGATGCCGTAGATCTTGAGCGCGGGGATTTTGACGAGTCCGGCGATCATTCTTTGCAGCAGTGCGCTCTCGTGTTCGTGGATGGCGGCGTAGGCGGCTTCGATCGCGGCGCGGCGGGTGAGCGGTCGAGCTTCGCTCGACGGATGGCCGATGCGGCCGTCCCCACATGTTTCGTCCTCCCCACATGATTCCCGGGCGTGGCGGCCTAGGTCGGCTAGGTATTCCACGCAGGCAGCGATGCCGGCGATGCACTCGTGGTTGAGGGTACCCCATTCCCAGCAGTTCGGAATCGCGTTCGTGTTCGGACGAACTTTATACGGACGCAAGCGCTTGAGGTGCTCGCGCTTGCCGAAGAGGACGCCCATGTGCGGGCCGAAGAATTTGTAAGTCGAGCAAACCAGGAAATCGCAATCGAGCCCGGCGACGTCGATGAGGCCGTGCGGACCGTAATGGACGGCGTCGATGTAGGCGAGGGCTTCGGCGGCGTGGGCGAGGCCGACGATTTCTTTTACCGGATTGATGGTGCCTACGGCGTTGGAGGCGTATCCGGCGGCGACCAGTTTCGTCTTCGAGTTGATTTTCGACGCGAGGTCTGCCATGTCGAGAGTGCAGTCTGCGTCGTGGATCTCGGCCCAGCGGACGGTCACTCCTCTATCTTCTGCCATCGCGAGCCAGGGGGAGACGTTGGCGTCGTGGTCGAGGCGGGTGACGACGATCTCGTCGCCGGGTTTCAGATCGCGGCCAATCGCGCGGCTGATGGCGAAGGTCAGAGTCGTCATGTTCGGGCCGAAGGCGACTTCGTCGGCGCCGCTGTGCAGGAAGTCGGCCATCGCACTGCGCGCTTCGGCGATCATGGCGTCGGTGCGGCGGCTGGTTGCGTAGGCCCCGCCGGTGTTGGCGTTGTTGTGGCGCAGGTAGCCGGAGATGGCGTCGATCACGAGCTGCGGGACTTGCGTTCCGCCGGGGCCGTCGAGGAACGCGGCGGAGTGTCCGTTGACGGTTTGGGCGAGCGAGGGAAACTGGGAGCGGACGTAGGTGAGGTCGAGGGCTGGGATGGGGACGATGCTCTCTGTACTCAGCATGGCGAACTTTTATCATACCTGACGCGCGGCGGTAGAATCGGAGAATGGCGTTAGCGAGGAACTATTTCGACGAGAAAGGACGGCGCGCCGAGGCGGTCATCCACGCACTCGCCACCAAGACCTTCCTGACTGATTGGTGCTACCCCAACCCGAAAAAGCCGGACGGGAAGGAACTCTGCGACCTCCTTGTTGTGTTTGATGACATCGCCATTATTTGGCAGGTCAAGGATTTGAAGGTTGACGACTCGGGACAGTACAAGAAGGCAGAGGTTGAGAAAAATCTTCGGCAGCTGTCCGGGGCTAGGCGGCACTTATTCGATCTCAAGGTGCCGATTGAACTTGATAATCCGCGGCGCGGGAGGGAGCTATTCAAGCCCGCCGACATCAGGGTCATCCATTTGATCTCCGTCCTGATGGGCGAAGGGGAAGGCCTTTTTCCGTTTGCTGAATTTCTCAAGGACCAACACATTCACGTCTTCACGCGAGATTTTTCCGGCCTCATTCTTTCCGAGTTGGACACGGTGTCGGACTTTTGCGAATACCTCCGCAAGAAAGAAGCAATCGACAAGTCCAAGAAGATTCTTATCTTGGGGGGCGAGGAGAATCTTCTAGCAAAGTACTTGCAACAAGGGCGCAGCTTCTCGTGGATGGACAAGTACGACAGCATCCTCATCGACGATACCGTCTGGCCAGCTTTCTCGCACGATCCGCAGTTTCTTGCGAAGAAGCGAGAAGACGAAATCAGCTACGGATGGGACAGTATTATCGACCGTGCTCACGACGGTTCGTCAGCGGCCTACGAGCGAGCTGCACGCGAGCTCGCCCGACCTAATCGCTTTGCCCGCCGTGTACTCTCGAAGTTGTTCATGGACGCTTACAAGGAATACTGGGATTGCCCGCTGCCCGTCTTTCGGCGCATGGCTCCCGTCGATGACACCACCTACTGCTTCCTCTTCATGGAGGACGGTCACGAGTTGCCCCGGAAGCGCCGGACGGCAATGCTTACACTGATGTGCTTCGTCGCGCGTGGTCTCCCACCGTACAACAATCGTGTGGTCGGCATCGCAACGGAAAAGGAAAACCGCTCGTACGACTACTGCGTTCGCGTCCAGCCGAACTGGCGACCCGAAGACGAAGCGAGGAAACTCGAAATTCAAGAAAAAACCGGAATTTTCGCGAAACCCAGAGTTGCCCGAGCTAGTGAGGACGAATACCCAGAAGAGCGGGCTGACGAGCGGCCCTGACGAAATCCGCCAGCATTCCATACGCCGTCGCGTACAGGCCGGGGTTTTCCTCAGTGATGGCGAGGCCGGGGAAGATGTCGGTTTCGAAATAGATGTAGGACGAGGTGCCGGTGATCTTGGCCATCGGCGAGGTGGCCAACACTTTTTCCGGCTGGACGCTAGCCTTTACGCCATCGCCCACGCGCTTCGCGCGGCAGACCAGTTTGAAGGGCCAGCCGTCGCGGCGCGCGTTGCAGAGGGCTTGCGGGGTGAGGTCGCGGATGCCTTCGCGCTCGATGTCTTCGAGGCGCACTGGCACATCCATCAGGACCGTGATCAGGGCCGCGGTCTTGACGGCGGCGTCCCATCCGTCGATGTCGTGGGTGGCGTCGGTTTCGGCGATGCCGAGGGCCTGCGCTTTCTTTAGCGCCTCGTCGAAGGTGAGGCCTTGCTCCATCTCGCTCAGGATCACGTTGGTGGTCGAGTTCAGGATTCCGTGAAAGCCCTGCAGGTGGATTGCGGGGAGTTGGTCGAACAGCGAGAAGATGGGGACGCCGTCCATGACCGTCGATTCGAAGAGGAATCGTTTGCCTTGCTTCGTAGCCAAGTCGCGGAGGTCGCGGTAGGCGTGGACGATGGGGCCTTTGTTGGCGGTGATGGCGTGGGCTCCGTGCTCAAGGGCGGCGCGGATGTGGGTGACGGCGGGTTCGCCGTCTGTCAAGTTGAGGGATGTGGCTTCGAAGAGGACATCGGCTTGGGCGGCGGTGAGCCAGTCGCGTACGTTGTTCACGGCAGGATTGCTCGCACTGCGATTTGAAATCGGTGCCAGCTTTTCGCGGGCGGGGGCGCCCGCGCCACATACTTCGTCTACGTTCACGCCTTGCGGATCGGCGATCCAGCCGAGGCTTCTTGAGGCGATGCCCGTGATGCGGTAGGCGATGCCGTGGTGATCGCAGAGTTCTTGCGCGCGGTCTTCTAGGAGACGGACTAGTGTCCGGTTGACGTTACCGTAGCCTAGGAAACAGAGATTGTAAGTGCGGATGGGAAATCTCCTCGACAGCATCTTGTGGGCCGGTGCGAGGGCAGGATGCCCTCGCGACAGCCGGCGGGACGCCGGCGCTACGTTTCCACGGCGCTCCCGGCGGTACGTCTATCCCATCACCGTGGTGTGTTCGGGCTTGATCTTGTAGATCACGCGGACTTCGCTGGGCTGGGCGTAGGGATATTTGTCTACGCCTAGATATTTTTTCGCCAGCTTGTTGATGCTGTCGTCGGCGCCGTCTTCGGTGATCTCGACGACACGGCCGCGGATCTCGAGATAGCGGTACGGATTTTCGGGATCGACGATGGCGAGCGAGACGCGGGGATCGCGGCGGACGTTGCGGTCCTTCTGGCGTCCCTTGGCGGAGTTGAAGATGACATGCTCGCCGTCGAAGTCGCACCACACGGGCGTGACTTGCGGACGGCCGTCGGGCATTAACGTCCCCAGGCTGGCAAAGGCCCGCTTCTGGAACAGATCGCGGTACTTCTCGGGGATGACTTGCGACATAAGAGCCTCCAATTAGATTGCAGCAGCATTATAGAACGCAAGACACGGCGGTGCGCACTCCGGTCATCTCCCGTTTTTTTGCGTCTTTGTTTAGAATTATTGGTCTAATCAAATTCACCTGCATTTGGAGGGCGCCGGTTCTGCGCTCGGTGGTCCAGCGCCGTAAACTCCAGTGGGTTCGTAGACTAGCATTCGACTCCATCTCAGGATTGAACCTATGACTGCATTGCTCCGTGGCCGGGGCCTCTCGTCGCGAAGGGCCATTGTCGTTGTGATCCTTCTCGTTTTGGCCTTGATGGCGCAGGCGCCAGTGTGCGCGCGGGCGCAGACGGCCCAGAAGTATCCGCAGACGATTGTATTTATGACGGATTTTGGCGTGCTGGACGATTCGGTGGCGATTTGCCGCGGGGTGATGTACGGCATTATGCCCGACGTGCGCATTGTGGACCTGACGCACCAGGTGACGCCGTTTTCAATCCTCGACGGGGCGCGGTTTCTTTATGGAGCGACGCCATACTTTCCGTCAGGCACGGTGTTTGTCGTGGTGATTGATCCTGGTGTCGGAAGCACGCGGAAAGCCATCGTGGCCAAGTCGAAGCGGGGGCAATACTTCGTGCTGCCGGATAATGGGCTGTTGACGCTGGTGGAACAGCGCGACGGGATTGAGGGGGTGCGCGAGATCACCAATCCGGAGTGGATGATCGGGACCAAGCTGTCGTCGACGTTTCATGGGCGCGACATTTTTTCGCCAGTGGGGGCACACATGGCGCGGGGGGATGACTGGACGAAGGTTGGTCCGGAGATGGCGGTGAAGGACCTCGTGCGCCTGGAGTTGAAGGCGGCGACGAGTGATGATCGTGGCCTGAGCGCCACGGTGATCGCGACGGACGGGCCCTTCGGCAACCTGGTGACCAATGTGGATGGCGACGACTTCCTGAAGCTGGGGTACCACCGCGGCCAGGAAGTTCCGGTCAAAGTCGGCGACAAAGAGTTGAAGATGAAGTTCGTGAAAACTTTCAGCGACGTGCCGGTGAACCAGCCACTGTTGTATATCGACTCGCGGGGGCACCTCGGGCTGGCGGTGAACCAAAATAGTTTTGCGGCGACCTACGGAGTGAAGCCGCCGGCGGCGTTGTTTATTCCGCGGGCGAAGTGAGACGTTGCTTTTGGGTGGCGCAGCGCTTTCAGCGCTGCGGTTGTGAGCTATACATAAAAAGGCTTCAGCCGCCGAGGTACTCAGAGGCCAAAGCCTCAATTCTCTGGTGAAATCTGGATCGCAGCGCTAAAGCGCTGCGCCACCCACAAGCACACCCAACGGCTTATTTTCTTACTTCCTGTTCTAGGCGCGGCAGCACGGCGCGCAGTAGTGACTCGAATGTGGTCTTGACGCGTTCGCCGGTTTCCATGACTTCTGCGTGGGAGAGCGGCTGGTCGAGGATTCCTGCGGCCATGTTGGTGACGCAGGAAATCGCCAGGACTTTGATTCCCATGTGGCGGGCGGTGATTACTTCGGCCACCGTCGACATGCCTACCAGGTCGGCGCCGATTCTTCGTAGGTATTCAATCTCCGCGGGCGTTTCGTAACTTGGGCCGAGTAGTCCGGCATAGACGCCTTCGTGCTTGGGGATGCCCAGATTGCCGGCTTCGTCGCGCGCGATCTGGCGATACTCCTTCGCGTAAGCCTGCGTCATGTCGGGGAAGCGAACGCCGAAGCGGTCGTCGTTGGGGCCGACCAGCGGATTCGCTCCCTGCAGATTGATGTGGTCGCGGATCACGACCAGCGCGCCTTGCGAGTAGCTGAGATTGATGCCTCCGGCGGCGTTGGTGAGGATGACGGCACGAATGCCCATGCGTCCGAAGACGCGGATGGGGAAGGTGACTTCCGGCGCGGAATATCCTTCATAAAGATGGACGCGGCCCTGCATGGCTGCTACGGGGACAGCGCCCGCCAAGCCAAGCACCATCTGCCCGGCGTGGCCGATGGCGGTCGAGCGTGGGAAGGAGGGGATGTCGGAGTACGGGACCCGGGTGGCGTCGGTGAGCGAGTCGGCGAATCCGCCGAGGCCTGAGCCGAGGACGAGAGCGATCTGCGGGCGCAGGGTGGTGCGTTTCAGGATCAGCTGTGCGGCGGCGTCGGCGAGTGGGAATTGCTCAGGCATGCGCGCAGTGTCCTCGCGAGATCCTTCGCTCCGCCTGAAACCCGGCTCCGCTCAGGATGACGCCATCTTCTAAATTTCAAGTTCAACCAACTCACGAGTCTACAGGTCGCCGTCAGACAGGTGACGGCCGTGGCCGTTGCGGTCCAGCCAATCATACAGAAATGTCTGGTAGAGATAAGAGGCGACGATCTCCTCGCCGAGTTCGTGAGTCTCGGTGCAGATGAATGGCACGCGCAGACCTGCGAGCACGGCGATCAGTGACTGCGTGATGCGGTTGGGGTTCGCGGCGCGGTAGGGATATTCGGACTTGATGTCGGTCAACGAAGCGGTGACCACCAGCAGGCTGTGGGGACGCTCGCTCATGCGGCGCAGACGGCTGATGAAGACTTTCCGGTTCGTGGTGAACGATTGAATCAGGTCGGCGAGATCTTTGCGTTCGACGACGCAGGAGTCTTCCATGCCGCTGACGGAGTAGTCGCCGAGAGGGAGCGCACGCTCTTCGATGTCGGCAAACCATTTTCGAAACCGGCGGAAGGACAGCGGATTCTGTTCGCGGGTGTCGATGATGGCTACGGGCAGCGGTGTGTGGAGTTGCGTGCCCCCGCGCTCGGCGACTACCGGCAGTATTGGAGGAGCGACTGGGACTGCGGTCGGGGACCACGCCAGCGGAGAAGGGATCAGAGTTCGTTTGCGTGGCATGAGTCTCCTGAAATCTCGCGGCGGCTCCTTGGCCTTGGGATGTGGGGGCGCGACGCCCCCACGACAGCCGCCGAGACGGCGGCGCTACCTTCTGCTATTACTTCTAGAACTTTTTCTCGAACATGGCAAAGGCTGTTTCGAGTTTCCATTGTTCGCGGGCGCGCTCGCTCGCCGCTAGAAATTTCTCGCAGTTCGGCGTGGGCTTTTCTTCGGTTGCAACATCGGCTGCACAGGCCGCGACCGGACGGAAACTGCCTTTCGTTTCTGCCCAAAGGCTTTGGCCCGGCAGGAAGCTGTGTTCGATGCTTTGGCGGGTCATGCGCTTTAGTTCTGTGTAGGTCAGGTGATAGCTTTCGATGGCGCGCAGATATTCGTGCGTCATGTCGGAGCGGGCTACGCCTTCGTCGTCTGACGAAATCGCGACGGGAACTCCGTACTTCATATAAATGGGCAGCGGATGATCGTCGCCGCTCACGCCGAGAATTTGATCGTTCGAGGTGAGGTTGATTTCGACCATCACGTTGCGTGCTGCCATTTCTTTCATCAGGCCGATGGGATCCTTCTCGAGCATCACGCTGACGCCGTGGCCGATGCGCTCGGCATGGCCGTGCTCGACCGAGTCGCGGATGTGGTAGGTAAGGTCCTCGGGCTTTACCAGTCCCGCCGCAATTTCACCGGCGTGCAGGCTGATGTGCACCTTGGGATAGACGCCGTGGAGGTAATCGAGCATGGCCATATGCTCGTGGAAATCATGGACAGGGACGTACCAGTCTTCGGGCATGACCAGGTTCAGGCCCACGAAGCGCGGATCGGACGAGGCGAGTTCGAAGCCGAGCAGGATTTGCGCGAACACAGCTTCGCGCGGCAAGCCGCGCAGAACCTGATACAGATAGCGGACGGTGACGTTGCATCCGGGTTCGGCGTCGGCAGCGCCGCATTTCAGTTCGGTGCGGGCGCGGGCGTCATCTTCCGCCAGAGTCTTGCTGGTGGCAGCGGTGATTTCTTTCAGACCGCCGGCGAGTAGCTTTTCGCGCATCGTGGCGAAGTCATTATTACTGTCCCATCCGAGTTGCATGCCGAGTTTCGGGGCGGCCCCTCCGTCGGCGGTGTGCATGAATTCCACGTACTGGACGTGCTCGCGGGCGGCGCGGTTGATTACAGTGGCGACGGCCTCGGCGACGTGGTTGTGCGAAGTCGGTCCGAACTTGTCGAAAGTGGCGAAGAAGTGGTCGTGGCCGGACTCGTCCCCGGGACGCCAGTTGCGCATCGACCAGGCATCGATGATCTGGTTGTAGAGAATATGGTCGTCGTAGGCGCAGCGGATGGCGGGCTTGGGCGTGTAGTGCTCGCAGGAATCGCAGGGAGCGCCCAGCAATCGCGAGGTGGTACGGTCGACGCAGAAATTGTCGGAGGCGGCGAAGTCGATCAGGTCTTCGGCGTAAATTGCGCCGTCCAGGTGATTGTGCAGGTCGCCGCCCTTGGGCATCTCGCGCACAAACGCCAGCAGCAACGGAGGCTGGCGGCGGATGGAGTCGAGATACCGCGATGTTTTCTGCTCGGCGGTTTGCGCCGCGGCGATAGCAGAAAACAAGAAGAGAATCAGAAACCGGCGAGTGATGTGCGCGCGCACGAGCGGTCCTCCGGGAATTCTGGATTGTAATGCGTGGTTGGCGCATGCGCCAATCTGACAAAGTTTGCGTAAAAACAAAAAAGTGGAGGCCGGGACGCATTCGTCCGGGGGCGCTCGCTTCGCTTCGCGGGGCGGACGAAGGCGTCCGCCCCTACACGAGCAGGTCTTGTTCTGGCCGCGCACTCTGCTACATTGTTTTCTTATGCCGCAATCGCCCAAACCGCCTACTCGCAGCTTTGCCAGCGACAATAATGCCGGAGTACATCCAGAGATCCTGGAAGCGATCGCTCGCGCCAACCAGGGACACGTAGTGGCGTACGGAGACGATCCCTACACACGTTCGGCCGTCGCGAAATTTGAAGAATACTTTGGCGCGGGGATCGATGTGTTCTTTACGTTCAACGGTACGGGCGCGAACGTTCTCAGCCTGCAGTCTTTGAACCGGTCGTATCACGCCGTGCTGTGCAGCGAGTACGCGCACATCTATACGGACGAATGCGGCGCTCCGGAGAAGCATACGGGATGCAAGCTCATTCCGCTGCCGCACCAGGATGGAAAGATCACGCTCGACTCGGTGCGGCACGCCTACCACGGGATCGGCGACCAGCATCACGTGCAGGTGCGGGTCATCTCGATCACGCAGTCGACCGAGATGGGGACGGTCTACCAGCCGCAAGAGATCCGGGCGCTAGCCGACTTTGCGCACGAGCACGATATGTTTCTGCACGTGGATGGCGCGCGCATTGCCAACGCTGCGGCCACGCTTGGCCAGACGCTGCGGCAGGCGACGCGCGACCTGGGTGTTGACGTGCTCTCATTCGGCGGAACGAAGAACGGAATCATGGGCGGGGAAGCGGTCGTCTTCTTCAATAGAAAGATGAGCGCCGATTTTCTTTACCTGCGCAAGCAAGGGATGCAACTGGCGTCGAAGATGCGATTCATTGCGGCGCAATTCGAGGCGCTGCTGACTGACGACTTGTGGCGGCGCGGCGCCGAGCACGCCAACCGGATGGCGCGGGTGCTCGAAGCCGAAGTGCGGAAGATTCCGCAGGTTCGTGTGGTGTGGAAGGTCGAGGCCAACGGCGTATTCGCGCAGATTCCCCAGCCTGCGATCGCAAAGATCAAAGAGCGTTACTTCTTCTATCCGTGGATTGAAGAGGAGTGCATCGTGCGCTGGATGTGCTCGTTCGATACCACTGAGGAGGATGTGAAGGAGTTTGCAAGGGTCGTGGCCGACGCGGTGAAAGGGTGAAACTGGGCCCGCTCAGCGCTATTGCTTTTTGCTCCGCCATTGACTAAATTGGCCCATTCCCCCCGCCGGGAACGCGTTGTTCCAGTCCAGAATCGCAGGAGTCGTCCATGAACGGGAAGTGGTGGAGCATTGCGGTCCTCGTTGCCGTTGCGGGCATGCTGTTGGGTGTGAACAGTTGCGGGCACAGTCAGCAGTTGGTATCGATCCAGGTGCAGCCGCCGGTCCAGACCATCGGTACCTCGACGACGCCCATCATCCAAGATGCTGGTGTGCAGGTGCAGTTGAGAGCGCTGGGCACCTATATACATCCCCCGGTGACAAAAGACATTACAAGCGATGTGACCTGGTCATCGAATACGCCCCAGATGTTTACCGTCAACTCCACGGGTTTGCTTACGGCGACGGGAAACTCCTGCGGGGCAACCCTTGTCTCGGCAACAGTTAGCACGAACAGCAGTTCCGGAGGCATATCATCGTCGGGAGCGGTTGTGACGGGTTACATGACTGCCAATGTTGTCTGTTTCACTGGTACGGGGCCTACGGTCACGGTAGATTTCGCAGGCACGGGTAGCGGTACGATATCCAGTTCGCCGCCAGGTCTCGGCTGCTCATCAACCGCGGGTTCGTCTTGCACGGGAAGCTTTCCGACGGGCTCCAGTGTCACTCTGACGGCCATCCCGAACGGAACGTTCGGCGGATGGGCTGGCTGCACCATTGCCGCTGGCACGACGTGCACTCTCCAAAACCTGACCAATAACGTAACGGTGACAGCCACGTTCAATTAGGACGCCGATTCCTGTGAAAATTATTCGGATTCCAGCAGCTTGCCCAGCGTGGGTTTATGCTTCTCGGGCTTCTTCTTTTTCTCGATGACGATCTGCCCTGCAGGGGGCGTGCCGACGCGCTCGCGGGCTAGTTCCTTGACCGCCGTGACGGCGCGAAAGCGCTTTACTTTTTTCTTCCTGGGCATGCAAATCTCCGGATCATTCCCAACTAGAGCCTTGGAGCGAGTGTACCCCGAGGGCAGCGTGAGTGTGGTTTCGCAGTCAGGCACTCATGATCATGTACCCATGAAATGTGCAATAATCCATAGTTGGTCGGGTGCGCCACGACGCCGAAGCCTATGGAAGAGCGTGATTTTTTTGACGAGAAGCAGGAGAAGAAACCAGCTTCGCTGAATTGTCCTCACTGCCACCAGGCAGCGGAATATGAAATCACCTGGGTGGTGCGCACGAAGAAGCGCCAGCTTTCCGGACGCGCCGATGAGCGGGATCGTGCCCGGTTCGCGAAATTCCGGTCGTACATGGTGCGCAAAGATGACGTGATGGCGTGCAAGAACATGCGCTGCCGTAAACGGTTCGACATCTCTGGGCAGTCGACCGTGATCACCGAGTAGCTTGCCCGTTGCTCGACACCGACCCAAAGCGTCCCCTGACTCGAATTGTTGCTGCGCTCTAGCAGGCTTGTCCATTCTTGGGTGGGGCCTGGGAGCGATCTTGTGGCGGGGAGATCTCCACTACAAGAACTGGTTCGGAGAGTTAGTGTTCGCCCCATTTGCGATTCTGTTAGGGTGATCATTGTCCTCAGCGCTATGTTCAAGCCTGAGATTCTGGGCAAACCTCCTAAGCGATTGAAGCGATAGAGAAACCGCTAGACAGCGTGTAAGGCTTCGGCTCCGCGGGCGAGACGCCCCCGGGACAGTCGGCAGGATGCCGGCGCTACTTAGATCATGGTTCGTGGGCGTACTCGCAGTGGGGTATGCCGGGCAAGTCATCGAGTCCCGATTGTTTCGCTTCGCGCTGCGCGAACGCGATCAATTCCTGCTCGCGTTCGGGCAGCAGGGGGTGGCGTTCGTAGGCGGAGAGCAGTTCGTCCACACGATGGCGGGTGCGCTGCAGAATGTCTGGCGTGGCGCCGTCCATCTCGGGAAGGCCGCGATCGATCACCGCGGAGGGGAAGTGCTGCTCTTTGCGGAAGAGCGAGCGCGTCTCTTTCAGTTTCAGGAAATCTCCCGTCAGTCCGGTCTGCGCGAACATGGTTACAGCCAGCGAATCGGTGCGGGCGTCGATGCCCTCGATCAGGCGCTGGGCTGAGGCGATAGCCTCGGCGTCGATGACGAGTTTCTCGATGCTGTGGCACGCGAGAAAATCGAGCATGCCCGCGCCGGAAATCATGTTGATGCCGGCCAGCGCTCCAAGGATAGTCGACATGCCACTTTCCATTTCAACTTGCGCGTCGATCACCCGGCCGTCACCGGCGACCATGTAGGCGTGAGTGGGCAAGCCGAGATACTTCCCGACTTCCGCGCAGCCAACGTCGAGCATGGCGGTTTCGATCGCGCCCATGGGAGTTTTTCCGGTACGCATGTCGAAGATGGCGGGCGCGCCTCCCCAGACGATGGGCGATCCGGGCTGAGCCAGTTGATGAATCACAATGCCGCTGATGCACTCTGCCGCATGCTGCGTGATCGACCCTGCAAGCGTTACTGGAGCCGTAGCGCCCGCGAGCGGCATGCTGACGATTTCTGTGGGGACTCCGGCGCGCGCCAGGTCGACGAGATTCTGCGAGGCAAATTCCGACCAGTTCAGCGGCGGTGATGGGCACACGTCGAAGATGGCGCGCGGATGCCGACGAAGGGCCTCGCGGCCTCCGCTTTCGATGGCCACCAGCTCCAGCAGCGTGTGCAGGCTGCCCGCGGAAAAAGCTCCGGTGACGACGGGCTTTTCGGAATACCACAGCACGAGCAGCAGGCGGTACCAGTCGCCGATTTCCGGCGGGACGTCGTTGCAGACCATCGCAGTCGATTGCGCGGCGAACTGCGGCAGCATTTCCGCAACCTGCACCAGACGTACCAAATCGGCCGATAAAGCGGGGCGAGCTTCTTGTGTTTCGGAATCGAGAATGTTCAGGCACGACGATCCGGGATCAAAGTGGACGCTATCGCCTCCATAGTGCACGGCCGGCTTGCCGTTGCGGTCGTAGAGGCAGAATCCGCGGGGGACGAGATCGAGCAGGCGGCGCGCCAGGGCTTCCGGAATGTGCGCCACGCCATCTCTCACGGTGATGCCGGCGGCTCGGAGCAACTCAACGACATAGGGCGCGACTCGGACGCCGGGGTCTTCGATGAGTTGGAAGGCTTCGTCGAGGATGCGTTCGATGAGGGCCTTGTCGAGCAGTTGGAGCTTCGGTCGCATTCTCATGCGGACTCCACGACCGCGGCCGGCGTTTTTTGTTCCATCAACTGGCGGGCGAGTTCGACGGCGCTCATGGCGTCTTTGGCGTAGCCGTCGGCGCCGATTTCTTCGGCCCAGCGGCGAGTGACGGGAGCGCCCCCCACCATGATTTTTACGCTCGGACGCAGACCGGCTTTTTCGATGGCCTCGACGACGCCTTTCTGATTGCGCATGGTGGTGGTCAAGAGGGCCGAGACGCCGACGATGTCGGCACCGAGTTCCAGGGCTTTCGCGGCGAACTTCTCTCCGGCGACGTCTACGCCGAGATCGTGCACGCGGAAGCCGTGCGCGGCGAGCAGCGTTCCGACGAGAATTTTGCCGATTTCGTGGATGTCGCCCTTGGTGGTGCCCAACACGACGACGCCGGCCATGGGACGCTCGGTGCCGAGCTTCTTCATCTCCGGATCAAGCACAGCCATGGCGGCACGCATCGCTTCGGCGGACGCCATCATGTCAGGGAGATACATTTGTCCGCGCGCGAATTGCTCGCCCACGTCGTGCATGCCAAGAACGTAGCCATTGTTGATAGCGTCGATGGGGGCGATGCCGGCGGAAACTGCCTGCTGCGCCAGGCTACTGGCGGTGTCGGGGGCGCCGTCGATGATGCTCTGGCGCATGGCGGAGAAGTTGTCGTCTGGCATAAGGGCTCTCGGTCATGCTGACCGAGGGGGCGGCGGGAGTCAGTGATTAGAATCACAAACTAGACATACGAGCCAATATTTCCCCGCACAAAGGGCGCTCATTTATACTGACAGGTTTCCTTATGTCTCGCGAAATGCATAGGGGCAAGGAGTCTTCCTCTTGAAAATCCTGGTCTGCATGAAGCAGGTGCCGCAGAAAGATGCACCGCTCAAGCTCAACGAAAGCGGGGCGTGGATCCGCGAAGATGTGTCGTATGAGGTGAACGAGCCCGACGCCTATGCGCTGGAAGAGGCGTTGCGCCAGCGGGAGAAGCACAAGGGCGAAGTCGTCGTCATTACGAGCGGTCCGGCCCGGGCGCAGCAGGTGCTGCGCGAGGCGCTGGCCAAAGGCGCGGACCGGGCGATTCATCTCGAAGACGACAAGTTCGTGGGCCTGGATGCGTTCAACACCGCAAAAGCCTTTGCGGCCGCCATCAAAGATGAACAGTTTGACTTGATCTTTACCGGGCTGCAATCCGACGACTATGGCTATGCGCAGACTGGCGTAATCCTGGCCGAGTTGCTGGGACTGCCGCACGCAACCATCATCATGCAGATCGAGAAGACCGACCGCGGCATCCGGGTGAAGCGCGAACTCGAAGCCGGATACTTTCAATTTGTCGACATGCCGACGCCGGCCGTTCTGACGATCCAGTCGGGCATTAATAAGCTGCGCTATGCCACGCTGATCGGCATCAAGCAGGCGAAGAACAAACCGCTGCGGAAGGTGGCGCTGGCGGAAGTGCAGTCGGCGATTGGCGAGAATCTGCAGAAGATCGAGCGGCTGTATGTGCCGCAGAAGACGAAGAAGACGGAACACATTGAAGGGTCGGCGGGCGAGATTGCGAAGAAGTTGGTCGACAAACTGAGAAACGAACTGCGCGTGTTGTGAATGTAGCCGCGAACGCATTCGTCCGCGGGCCGAGCTCCGCTCGGCGGACAGCCGAAGGCGGCTGTCTCCACACAAACCTTGCTGTGACGCTTTTGCTGAGAACTGAGAACCGGGAACTGAGAACTTCATCATGGCTGAAACCATCCTTGTAGTCGTCGAACAGCGCGAAGGAAAACTGAATCGCGTCTCGTGGGAAACCATCACTGCCGGGCAGGCGATTGCAGCGGCAACCGGCTGGGCGCTCGAAGCGGCTGTTGTAGGCGGCAGCGCCGCTTCATTCGCTGCCGAAGTCGCGGCGAAGAAGGTCGCGAAGGTGTATGCCGTCGAGTCGCCGAAGCTCGAGCCCTACACGCCAGACGCGTTTGCCGCCGCGCTGAAGCAATTCCTTTCGGCAAAACAGCCCAAGCTGGTGCTGATGCCGCATACCTATCAAGTTCGTGACTTTGTGCCCAAGCTGGCCACGGCAATGGGCCGTACGGTGATCAGCGACTGCATCGGCTTCAAGCACGAAGGCGGCAAGTTGGTGTTCACGCGGCAGATGTTCCAGGGCAAGCTGGCAGCGGACGTAAGCTTTACCAGCGACGCTCCGTGGTTCGCGACGTTTCAGAACGGGGCGTTCCGCGCAGACAAGGCAGAAGGCGGGGCGAGCGCTGCTCCGGTTGAAACCGTGGCCGTGGAAATCGCCGACGGCGTGATCCGCAACAGGCCGCAGGAAGTTTTCAAGGAGGCGAAGCAGGCGGTCGATCTCACGCAGGCCGAGATCATTGTGGCCGTGGGCCGCGGGATCAAGGAGCAGAAGAATATCGAAATCGCGAAACAGTTGGCGGACGCGCTCGGCGGAGATCTCGCGGCGTCGCGTCCGATCTGCGACTCCGGATGGTTGCCGATGGACCGCCAGATTGGATCGTCAGGGCAGACCGTCGCACCCAAGCTCTATTTAGCGCTCGGCATCAGCGGCGCGATTCAGCACATCGTCGGAATGAAGGGCTCGCGGACGATCATCGCAGTGAATAAAGATTCAGAGGCTCCAATTTTCGAGATCGCGGATTATGCGATCGTCGGAAATCTGTTCGACATTGTGCCGCCGTTGATCGAGGAAGTGAAGAAGGCGAAGGCAGGGAGTTAAGGTTTCAAAGTTTCACGTTTCAAGGTTTCAAAGAAAAGACCACTTGTGAAGAGCAAACCTTGAAATCCAGCACTCCGAAATCTTGAAACTCCGGGACCTTGAAACTTTGAGACCTTGAAACTTTGAAACATGCTTTTCTTCCGCAAACCTCTCGAAGGCGTTGAGCGTCCGCAGATGCCGGCCGATGTCGTCATCGTCGGCGGCGGGCCTGCGGGCATGGCCTGTGCGCTGCGTCTGGCACAGTTGATCGACGCACACAACGCCGCGCATCCCGACTCGCAACTCAGCAAAGAAAACATCTACGTGCTTGAGAAGGCTCGTGAAGTCGGACAACACTGTCTGTCTGGCGCGTTGCTCGACCCGCGGTCGATGCGCGAACTGCTGCCGGGGTTTGAGAAGGAAGCGCCGCTTGATGCCGAAGTGACGAAAGAGGCAGTTTACTTCCTTACGCAGAAGGGCAAATTCAAGCTGCCCATCACGCCGCCGTTCCTGCGCGACCACGGCAACTATGTGATCTCGCTGAACCGCTTCGTGAAGTGGCTGGGCAGCAAAGTCGAAGAGACTGGGATCACGATCTTCACGGGATTCGCCGGGTCAGAACTGCTTTACGACGGCGATCGCGTTACCGGCGTGCGCACTGACGACAAGGGCGTCGACAAGGAAGGTCATCAGAAATCCAACTTCGAGCCGGGCTATGATCTTCAAGCCAAAGTCGTCATTCTCGCCGAGGGCCCGCGTGGATCGCTGACCAAAGAACTCATCTCGAAGTTCGATCTCGCCAAGAACGCGAATCCGCAGACTTACGGTGTCGGAGTGAAGGAACTCTGGGAAGTTCCGGCGGGGCGCATAGCGGCGGGCGAAGTCATCTACACCATGGGCTGGCCACTGACCACGAAAGAATATGGCGGCGCGTGGATCTACGGCTCGAAAGATGACGTGGTCTCGCTCGGATTTGTGACCGGGCTTGACTACGCCGACCCGCGGCTCGATCCGCAGCACGTCTTGCAGGATTTCAAGCAGCATCCGTTTGTGGCGAAGCTGCTCGAGGGCGGCAAGATGATCCGCTATGGGGCGAAGTCGATGCCTTACGGCGGCTGGTGGGCGATTCCGCCGGTGGCGGGCAATGGATGGATGATCCTCGGCGACTCCGCGGGTTTCCTGAACTCGGCGCGGCTCAAGGGAATTCATCTTGCGATCAAGAGCGGGATGCTTGCGGCCGAGACGGCGTTCGAAGCGCTGACCAAAGATGATTCGTCGGCAGCGACTCTCGGCGCGTTCCAGAAAAAAGTCGAATCCAGCTGGATCAAAGAAGAACTCTGGAAAGTTCGCAACCTGCATCAGGGATTCGAGCACGGCATGTTCGCCGGCATGTTCCACACTGGACTGCAGATGATCACCGGCGGACGCGGTCTGCGGAATCGTTATCCGGCGAAGGCTGGGTACGAGCACATGCGCAAACTAGCCGACCTGCCTGTCGATGGCGGCCCGGAAGCCCATATGCTGGGTCCCGCGAAGGGCGACGGCAAACTCACGTTCAACAAACTCACTGACCTCTACCACTCCGGCACGAAGCATGAAGAAGACCAGCCGGCGCATCTGGTCATCCACGACACCAACATCTGCAATACGAGATGTGTGAAGGAATTCGGCAGCCCCTGCCAGAATTTCTGTCCGGCGAACGTCTACGAAATGGTGGAAGATGCGAGCCAGCCCAATGGCAAGCGCATTAGCCTGAACCCGTCCAACTGCGTCCACTGCAAGACCTGCGACATAGCCGACCCGTACCAGATCATCACCTGGGTGCCACCGGAAGGCGGCGGCGGGCCGAATTACGACGGGATGTGATCAGCGATGCTCGTGTGGGGAAGGGCGCCTTCGCCCGTCCAGCCGAGCAGAGCGAAGCGAAAGCAGGGCTGAGGCCACGCCCGCAAGATACTTCTTTGCCACGGATCGCGCGGGTTTCCCCGAATCGAACAAAATCCCCCCCCTAACGTCGCAAAATGCGCCACGTTAGGATGGGGCACCCAAAGTTTCTACTCGATCATTTTCTTTCGGCGCTAGTGCCGAACCGATTCGACCAGCTTATGCACCACGTCTTCATCGGTGAGTTGCTCGTAAGCGTGTTCGCCGTGGAGCGACTCGTCGAGCCCGATCTCCTCTGACGCTTCACTGACTTTTACCGGCGTGAAGGCGTCAATGATCCGCAGCATGGCGTACGTGAACGCGAACGCCCAGACCGACGAGAAGACTACGGCCGTTACCTGCTTCAGAAGAAATACCGGATCGCCGTAAAGCAATCCATTGGCGCCCTCGGGATTGAATTCCTTGTTGGCGAAGATGCCCAGCATGACGATGCCGAGGAATCCACCGACGCCGTGAACGCCCCAGACATCGAGGGCGTCGTCCCATTGCAGTTTGTTTTTCATTTCGACCGCGTAGTAGCAAACCACGCCGGATACTATGCCGATGATCACCGCGGTGGTCGGAGAGACGTAGCCGGCAGCTGGAGTGACTGTGGCCAGTCCCGCGACAGCGCCGGTGAGCAAGCCGAGAAGTTTCGGTTTCTTCTCGTTCAACCAGGCCACCAGCAGCCAGGAGACGGCGGCAAAGGATGCGGCAACGTCCGTATTCAGAAAGGCTGTCGCGGTGACGGAATCCACGCGCATCTCACTGCCCGCGTTGAAGCCGTACCAGCCAAACCACAGCAGACCCGTGCCTAGGGCGACCAGCGGAATGCTGTGCGGGCCGCGGTCCTGTATGCGGCGCTTGCCCACATAAATCACCGAGGCTAGAGCCGCGATTCCCGCAATGTTGTGCACGACGATCCCGCCGGCGAAATCCTTCACGCCCCATTGCTGAAGAAATCCTCCGCCCCAGACCATGTGGACGAACGGGAAGTAGACGAACGTCAGCCATCCGGTCAGAAACAGCATGTACGCCTTGAAGGTAACGCGGTTGGTGAACGCTCCGGAGATGAGCGCCGGAGTGATGATGGCGAACATCATTTGATACGCGATGAAGACGAATGCGGGGATGGTGTCGTTCCCCGGCGACGGCGTGCCGAGATTGATGCCGCGCAGGAAGGCGTAGTGGAAGTTGCCGATGACGCCATGCCAGTCGCCACTGAAGCAGAGAGAGTAGCCATAGGTGTACCAGATGACGGTGGTCCAGCCCATGGAGACGAAACTCTGAATCATGATAGCCAGGACGTTCTTGCGGCCCACCAGGCCGCCGTAGAAGAATGCGAGTCCGGGCGTCATTAACATGACGAGGCTGGTGCATAAGATCATGAAACCGGTGTTGCCGGTATCGAGATGGAGCATGCGATCCTCCGACCGAGTTGTGAGTGATGTTGCCCGCGGATAGCGGGCAGGGGTCCGAACTGGAATTCCCGCGCCGGGTGGAGGGCCCCTGAGACCCAGGCAGCGCGGAATGCGCCTATTACCCTCAGAGGCTGAACTAGGGCGGAGGGAACGGCAGTGAGATATGTCACGGCAGGTTGTGACGGCGGACACATGGTCGCGATTGCCTAGGCAGAGAGCCACTTCGGGAAGGTCGACTTGCGAAAAAATGCCATCGCACGTGGCAATGTGTTTTAGAGCCGATACAATTTCCCCCGAGTGGTTGCAGGTTCGCGATGCCGTACACCAAGACAATTGTCTGCCTGGCGAATTCTCGCAAGCTGACTGGACGCTGCGTGGCCGGCAAGGAGTGGGACGGAAAACGGCCCGGGGCCTGGTGCCGTCCCGTGAGTGCGAAAGATCACGGAGAACTCACCGCCGAGCGCTGGTACCGTAAGAGCTGGCGCGATCCGGAACTGCTTGATCTCATTGAAATGGGCCTGCTGGCACCGCGGCCCTCGGGGTGCCAGAAAGAAAATCATCTTGTCGACACGAGCTTTCGATGGAGATTCGTCGGCCGCGCGACTGCGCGGCAGTTGGTACCGGCATTGGATCCCCCAGCAGGGCCTTTGTGGATGAACGGCGAGTCGACTGTCAGCGGCCACAATGACAAAGTCCCAGCGGCAGTTGCCGAGAGAGAGCAGTACTCGCTTGTGCTGGTGCAGCCAGAGCAGTTGACGATCACGATCAGTACGGAAGGCGCGGACCGGGGGAATGCACGGCGCAGGGTGCGCGGACATTTTTCGCTCGCGGGCCACGATTATTGCTTGGCTATCACCGATCCGGCGGTCGAAAAACAGATGCTGCCTCATCCCGATGGTTTCAGCGCCGGGTTGCAGAACCCCATCCTGTGTATTAGCCTCAGTGAAAAGTTCGAATCGCAGAATGCCTGTTACAAGCTGATCGCGGGCGTGATGCGTGTTTCGCCATGACGAAAACCATTTACACCATTGGACATTCGAACGGCACCGCGGAGCGTCTGCTGGAATTGCTCGGTCAACATGAAATTGCTGTCGTTGCCGATGTCCGCTCGCAGCCTTTCAGCCGCTTCAATCCACAATTCAATCGTGAGGTGCTGGCGAGCGCTCTCAAGAATGCTGGATTAGACTACGTATTTCTGGGACAGGAACTGGGAGCCCGTTCGGAGGATCCCGCGTGCTACCGGAATGGGCGTGCGCAATATGCGCTGATCGCGCGAACTCCGCTGTTTCAGCGCGGGATCGAGCGCTTGCTGTCGGGGATGGAGAAGTTTCGCGTCGCGCTTCTGTGTGCCGAAAAGGAACCGCTGGGTTGTCACCGGACGATCCTGATTGCGCGCTGCTTGCATGAACGCGGGATCAGCGTGCGCCACATCCTCGCAGATGGCGCGCTGGAAGATCACGATGCTTTGCTCCTGCGCCTGCTCGCGCTGCATGGGATGCAAGAGAACAATCTCTTCCAGACCAGGGAAGAGCTTGTTGCCCTCGCCTACGAGAAGCAGGCGGAGGAGATTGAGTTCACAGCGAGTCAGGTGTCACAGCCAGCATAGTCGGCCGAGGGGCCGCGTCGATGAAGGTTTTTACCATCGGGTTCACCAAGAAGTCGGCGCGGGAATTTTTCGAAAAGCTGCGGCGTCCGGGGTTGGCGCGGCTGCTGGATGTCCGGCTGAACAACGTTTCGCAACTGGCCGGATTTTCAAAGCGGGACGACTTGCAGTTTTTTTGTGAGGCGATTCTCTCCATTGGATACCTGCACGTACCCGAACTGGCGCCCACGCAAGTGATGCTGGACGAATACAAGAAGAGTCATGGCAGTTGGTCTGAGTATGAGAAGAAATTTCTCGATCTCATGACGGAGCGCAGAGCCGAAAATACTGTGGCGCGGGAGGTCATCGACGGTGGCTGCCTGCTCTGCAGCGAAGCCACGCCCGAGAATTGTCACCGCCGCCTGGTGGCGGAGTATCTGCAGAGCAAGTGGGGCGGCGTTGAGATCGAGCATATTCTCTAATGGTTCAGAGGATCTGCCGGCAAGATCATCCCGCTTTTCGACTAGCTGATCAAAGCTTGGAATACCGTTTTCCGGAGGCAACGTGCAGTCGAGAAGAAGTCGCTTAATCGCGCACCTCGTAACCTTGCTGCTGTTCACGCTCCCTGGCTTTTCGCAGCAGCCCGCTCCCGCCATCCCCTCCACCGGTTCCCCCGGCCTCGATCAGTACCGCGCGTCGCGGATCGCCATTTACACCGATGACTTCGGGGAACTGAAACGCTATCGCGAGGCCGATGTGGCGCTCACTCCTCCGAAGGCAGGCGAGAATCGCGTCGTGTTCGTTGGTGACTCCATCACCGACTATTGGAAGCTGGCAGATTATTTCGCCGGCATGCCTTACGTCGTCCTTAACCGCGGCATAGACGGGCAGACCACTCCGCAGATGCTGGTTCGCTTCCGCCAGGACGTAATTGACCTGCGTCCAACGGTTCTGGTGGTGCTGGCTGGAACCAACGATGTAGCCGGCGTCACCGGTTCCACACGAAACGAGGATATCGAGGCGAACTACGCGTCCATGGCCGAGTTGGCGCGCGCACACCACATTCGCGTCGTCCTTGCCTCGTTGCTTCCGGTGAACAACTACACCGAGGATGCAAAGGAGTCGTTTGCCCTGCGTCCGCGCGAAAGAATCCTGGCGCTGAACGCATGGCTCAAGGAATACTGCGCGAAGAACGGACTCATATATCTCGACTACTTCTCGGCGATGGTCGACGACAAGGGCATGCTGAAGCGTGATATGTCCGATGAGGGGCTGCACCCGAATGCATCCGGATACAAGATCATGGCGCCACTTGCCGAGAAGGCAATTGCGCGGACGATTGCCGGCAGACCGTGATTGCGGTCATCGTACCGACTCAACATTCGTCGCATCGGCGCCCTTCGCGTTATCCTGTCACGTCAAGGACAAACCCATGAAATCATCTCGCTACCTCCAGAGCCTCACTTTCGTCGTTCTCTTCGCTGTTTCCGCCTTGGGCCAGCAGCCGGCGCAGGCCCCGCCGAGCATTCCCACCACCGGCTTCCCCGGGCTCGATCAGTACCGGGCCTCACGCATCGCTATGTTCACCGACGACTACGGTCAGCTCGCGCGCTATCGCGCCGCCAATGCTGCCCTCAAAGAGCCGGAGCATGGGGAGAACCGCGTCGTATTCTTTGGCGACTCCATTACCGACATCTGGCACATCGACGAGTATTTTCCGGGCAAGCCGTATATCAACCGCGGCATTGGAGGGCAGACCACGCCGCAGATGCTGGTGCGCTTCCGGCAGGATGTGATCAACCTGCAGCCTAAAGTTGTGATTATTCTAGCCGGGACCAACGACATCGCCGGCAATACCGGGCCTATGCGCATTGAAGACATCGAGGCCGATCTTGCGTCGCTCGCCGACTTGGCGCGGGCGAACTACATCAAGGTGATCTACTCGTCGGTGCTGCCAATCCACAACTACACCGAGAAGTCGAAGGACTTCTTCGCCCAGCGGTCACCGGAGAAGATTCTTTTGATGAACAACTGGTTGCGGAGCTACTGCGCGATTGCGTCCCACGGCTGCGTCTATCTTGACTATTTCAGCGCCATGGTCGACGACAAGGGACTCATGAAGAAGGATCTGGCCGACGACGGGCTGCATCCGAATGCCGCGGGGTACAAGATTATGGCGCCGATGGCGGAGGCCGCGATTGAGAAGGCGCTGGCGAGTCCAAAACCTTGAATTTTCTTTCCCGCGCCGTACGTCCTATAATGTGAAAGATAGGTTTCCGACCGCCATAGCCTTCGGGGATACCCAGGCTGCGGCGGCGAGGGATGTAGCGCCGGCATCTTGCCGGCCGTCCTGAGGGCGTCTCGCCCTCAGTGCGTATGCGAGGGATAACTCCCTCGAGGGCCGCCGAGTCGGCGGCGCTACGACCCGAGGGTGCTGGTGGAAACGCCGGCGCCTCCCGCGCTCCGCGAGGAGCGCATTGGAAAGGAGACAGCCGCCGGGATGGTCCCGCCTGTTTGTTTTCTTTCCTCTGAAGCTTCTAGCTCCTAGCTGCTAGCTAGATACAAATGGCTGCCCTTCACGACAAATTCGGGCGCGCGATTACCGACCTGCGGATCTCCATCACCGACCGCTGCAACTATAAGTGTGTGTATTGCCGAACGGGGAACGAGGGCGCGCTGTATGGCGACCTGCCGTTCGAGGATTATCTGCGCATGGCGCGGGTGCTCGTCGGGATGGGGATCACGAAGGTTCGCCTGACGGGCGGCGAGCCGCTGTTGCGCAAGGGCGTGGTGGAGTTTGTGGGGGAACTGGCGAAGCTTCGCCGGCCGAACGGCAGCGGCGGGGAAGCGCTGGACATTGCCCTCACCACCAACGGGCACATGCTGGCCGAGATGGCGCAGCCGTTGAAGGACGCGGGCCTTTCGCGCGTTACCGTTTCCATGGATGCGGTGGATCCGGACCGTTTCGCACGCATTACGCGCGTGCCCAATGGATACGATCACGTGCTGGCGGGCATCCGCGCGGCGCGGCGGGCTGGGTTGTGGCCGCTGAAAGTGAACTGCGTCCTCATGCGAGGATTCAACGAAGACCAGATCATTCCTTTCGGCATGTTCGCTCGCGAAGAGGGCGTCACCGTGCGGTTCATCGAATTCATGCCGCTCGAAGAGGGACGAACCTGGGCGCCCTCGACCGTCGTCACGCTGGATGAGATTCTGGCCCGCATGGCCGAGTACCGGCCGCTGGTTGAGATTCCGCATGCGCGTTCGGAAACGGCGCGACGCTACCGCTTTGAAGATGGAGTCGGCGAGATCGGCATCATCGCGCCGGTGTCGCATCCGTTCTGCGGACATTGCAGCCGAATCCGCATCACCAGCGACGGGAAGATCCGCACCTGCCTGTTCTCAGTCTGGGATCACGATCTGCACGCGCAAATGCGCCGAGGTGCCACCGACGACGAGTTGGCGGAATTCATTCACGGCGTCGTGCAGAAGAAAGAAGAGCGCCACCACATCGGCGAGGCCGACTTCGTGCCAGCGTCACGTACGATGGTCCATATTGGCGGATGATTTGCGCCTGCTTCAAGGCGCAACGTTAGAAGAATCCTGCGGTCGGAGGAGTCTGATCGTCCAACGGACCTATGTCTCGCCATCCTCTATTTCCGCTTGACAGACTCAATCCCCGAGACTAATGTCCACAACACAAGTGCGGGAAGCTGAGGATCTCCGCCCGGGAGCGGTCGTGGCTGTTGGACTCTCCGGGCTTTGAGTCATCCTTAACCTCAAAAGGACGGAAACTCTGTCCGCTCTTATGCGGATCGAGCAGGAGTTATCCGGTGCCCGCAACTCCAAGTTGTTCCTGTCCCGCCGGTTCGACGCTTTTGTCGCTGACACTCACGCGACTGAGACGAGACCCTGCGTTCCCCATTCACGATCCATCCATCCATTCCCCCGGGCCTGTAGCACAAAATTCTGTCCTGCCATAGGACTAGATCGAGGAGAGCTTATATGCCTACGCCTGAGAGTAAGAAAAAATCGAGAAAGAAGCCACCTGCTCCCGGAGGGCCGCCATCTAGTGGGGTCGTGGCGTGCTGGGAAGACGATCCGGGCGATCCAACCGTTCCACCACCTCTTGTTCCGATCCAAGTTCCAGCCCCAAACCAATCTGCCACTCCCCTGCCGTACAAAATCTCAGGTGCGGCGCCCGCAGTGAATGTCTACCAGGCGGGAACTTTGCAGTTTCGCTACTATGCGGCGGCCGCCGCGTTACGCCGCACCGCCGATTTCTGGGGCGGCATCGTCCCTTCTGGCACGGTGTGGAATATCGGCAAAGTCCTGCCGGTCGCATTAGATTCCGGAGTAGATCTGAACGCGTTCTACACGCGCGGAGACGGAGGGGATTCGCCAGGTCTGCATTTTTTTCACGACACGGTATCGGGAACAGTGTATTTCTCAGGGGAGAGCCCCGACGTGGTGTGTCACGAAATGGGCCACGGTGTGCTGGACGCGATTCAGCCGCAGTTGTTCGATGCCCAAACCATCGAAGCTCCGGCGTTCCACGAATCGTTTGCCGATATGAGCGCGCTATTATCGGCGCTGCAGGTTCCGTCCTTCCGCGCGAAAATACTGAGCGACACTGGCGGGGTCATTAATCGATCTTCCCGCTGGTCGCGCTTGGCGGAACAGTTGGGCTTCGCCATTCGAGTGGGACATCCAGATGCCGTGGATCCAGACTGCCTGCGCAACGCCTGCAACTCGTTCTTCTACACCGACCCACAGCAACTTTCTCCCAACGCGCCCGCTTCGCAGTTGAGTTCAGAACCCCATTCATTCTCCCGGGTGTTTACGGGAGCGTTTCTCGACGCCCTGGCCGGAGTCTTCCAGACCCTGGGCGGCGATAATGACGCGAACCTGGTCCAAACCGCGCAAGACGGCGCCAGGATTCTGATCGGCGGAGTTCTTGCCGCTCCCGTGGTTCCTGACTATTTCAGCCAGGTTGCCGCCGCAATGGTGCAGTTCGCGGAGGGGGCGCCGTTTAACGGGAAATATCGCGACGTTTTAAAGGGAGCCTTTGTTCGCAAAGGAATTCTTTCTTTGCAAGCCGCAGCGACCATCAGCGGAGTGCCGAAACAGGCGGTGCGAAGCATGGTGGCAGCGGTGAGTCGAGCCCCCGAGCTTCCTCGCGTCGCGCTGTCGGCAGCCGCATACGGCCTCACCAAGTCAGTGATGACGGTGCGCTTGGCAGGCGGCATCAAGCGACTGGGGGTGACCGGGGCCGCCGCCAGCGGCTCGTCCGAACCTCGCGGGGCGCAAAGTGCGGCCGAGTCCTATACCGAGGACTTATTCCAGCGCGGGCATGTGGATGTTGGCGAACATGGCAGCCCAACTGGAGGCTTGACGCATCCTTTCGGCCTCAAGACACACAAAATCGTTGAAGAAAAGGGAGAGCTTGTTCTAATGCGCATCACCTTCGACTGTGGGTTTGACCATGGCAGGCGACTGCCGTAAAGTGAATCCAGGTGGTAGCGCATGCCGAAAAAAACTAGCAAGCGGGGCACGAAGAGCCAGAAGAATAAGCGGAAAGCGGTAGCGCCGGATCATTCGGCTAAGGCCAGTCCGGCGCAGCTTCCCTCCGATCCGCGTTTTGTCAGAGACCTGCTGACTCGCGGCGAAGCGGCCGAGCTTACGAAAGACGGGAAGCTGCCTCTGAGCGCCACGCACGTGATTCAAAATAAGAATCCGGATGGCAGCGTGCAAGTCAAGCGGGCGCGGTTTAAGCTGTTCTGAGGTGACCTCATCTGGGTGTGCGAAAAATATCCCCGGGGGTCTGTCCGTGAGCCTCGCTGCCTTGTTTGTTGCTGTCGTTCTTGTTTCTGCCGGCGATGTGGTCGCGCAATCCCGTCCTTCCGAGGGCGGACTCTCCTACCTAGGCTTCGACCGCAACGACTACCCCGGCGACGCCAGCCTCGAGACTCTGCATAAGACTTTTGCCTATACCGGATACTGGCTCAACAATCCGCCGGGAGCGACGTCGAATCGCTGGGCGGGTCACCGCGCCGCGGTCGAGTCCGCGGGATTCGGGTTCCTCGTGCTGTTCAACGGGCGGCTCTACGTGCAGCTGAAAACTGTGGCGAACGCGACTCGCCTCGGGCGATCCGATGCGCGGGCCGCGGCCGCGGCTGCCAAGCGGGAAGGCTTTCCGCGCGCGACCATTATTTTTCTCGACCAGGAGCAGGGCGGGCGCATGCTGCCCGAGCAGAAGGCGTACATCTTCGCCTGGGTCGACGGCGTCGCGTCGGCTGGATTTCGTGCAGGCATTTATTGTTCCGGCCTCGCCGCAACGGACGATGGAAACGTCGTCACTGCCGAAGACATTCAGAAAAGCGCTGGCGCACGCTCGATTGTGTACTGGGCGATCAACGATGGCTGCCCGCCCGCACCCGGTTGCGCGTTTCCCCAGCATCCGCCGAGTCCCGCTCAGAGTGGGGTGCCGTTCGCGGAGGTGTGGCAGTTCGCGCAATCTCCGCAACGTAAAGATGTCGCGGGTCGCTGCACCAATTACAGCCGCGACGGAAACTGCAATGCCCCCGGCATCGACCCGCTCCCGATCGATCTGAATGCGGCTACCTCCTCCGATCCTTCCCACGGACGCACTCGTTAGGCAAAAAAACCTTCTTGCCACGGATTCGCACGGATCTTCACGGATCAAGCCAATTCTCGCCAGTCAGACTGTGCCGATAGAACGAGGAGCACGGCTGCAACTAACGCTTGGCAATCCTCTACGCTAGAATAGATTCATCTATGTCAGACCGCACCTTTTCTCTCGATGAAGCGCAGTCTCTGTTGCCCGTGCTCGAATCGCTTCTGCGCACCGCCATTGCGAGCAAGAAAGTGATGGAAGAAGTCGAAGTCGAGCAGCAGGCGCTCGGCCACAGAATATTTCTGAATGGCGGCACGTTTGTCGACGTGGTGCCGCTGGCCCGGCGCAAAGCCGAGCGGGTCAAAGCCGAACAGCGCGCCAAAGACGCGCTCGCCGAGATTGACTCCATTGGCGTGCAAGTGAAAGACATCGACATCGGCCTGCTCGACTTTCCCTGCGCAGTGGAAGGCCAGATTATTTTGCTGTGCTGGAAGATGGGAGAGAAGTCCATTACCCACTGGCACGGAACGCAGGAAGGATTCGCCGGGCGCAAGCCGATTGACGAGCGGATCGCGCGGGCGCGGAAAGTCAATTAGTAGTACTCAGTACTCAGTACTCGGTACTCAGTCGGTGCGACACCCGGCGCCCGCATCTCCTTCTCGGCGCTGGAACTGGATTGTAGCTTTCTTATCTCCTCAAATTCTTCATTCCAAATAGTTTCTGACCCCAGCAACATACTCTGAAGTTCAGTGTTTACATGGGAGGAACGTCATCAGGCCGAGGGCCGGTTTTTGCGGCAAAATGGCGTTTCTGGGTGCAACGGGTCAGGGTCTTGGGAACAAAATCAGGGAGAACGGGAATGAATCGGAACCGAGCCGTGGTTCGGTGGTTGCTGCTGGCAATCGTAATTTTATCTTTTTCTGCCGCGTCCTTTTCGCAGATCGCGGTAGGCATTTCGGTTCGCGTGGGCCCGCCTCCGTTGCCGGTGTACGCGCAGCCGATCTGCCCGGGGCCTGGCTATTTCTGGACGCCCGGGTACTGGGGCTGGAATGATGACGCCGGCTACTACTGGGTGCCCGGAACGTGGGTGGTGGCTCCGGTGGGCATGCTGTGGACGCCCGGATACTGGGGCTGGGGCGGGGGGTTCTATGCGTGGCACGCCGGGTACTGGGGCCCGCACATCGGCTTCTACGGCGGCATTAACTATGGCTTCGGGTACACCGGCGTGGGATTCGTCGGCGGCGAGTGGCGCGGCGGAGCGTTCTACTACAACCGCGCCGTCACCAATGTCAGCGTCACGAACGTGACTCACGTCTACAACCACACGGTGGTGGTGAACAATACCCGGACGGTGAGCTACAACGGCGGGCAAGGCGGAGTTGAGGCGCGTCCGACGCCGCAGGAAGAGGCAGCCGCGCACGAGCAGCACACCGCTCCGCTGGCGACGCAGACCGAGCACGAGCACGCAGCCAGCCAGAATCGCCAGAACTTCGCGTCTGAAAATCATGGGCGCCCGGCAATTGCAGCCACCGCCAGGCCGGGTGATTTCAGCAGCCATTCCGCCGTCCCGGCCCGGGCTGCGGGCGGGGAATATCACGCTCCGGCGATGTCGCCCAAAGAGGCGCGGGTAAATTCTGCGCCGGCCAATAAAGGCAATTCGGAAGCTGGATTCCGGCCGTTCACGAAACCGAATTCGACGAATAGCGCGCCGAACAACTCGCAGAACAAGGGCTCGGCAGGCAACCAGAACAGGGGATCGGCGGCCAACCCGACGTACCAGCAACACGGTAGTACGGCGCCGAATCCGCCGCGGGAGAATACTTCCCATCCGGCGCCGCAGCACCAGTCGAGTTCGCCTCCGCAGCAGCATAAGTCGAGTCCTCCGCCGAAGCAGAGCGCTCCGAAGCAGGAGCACCACAAGGGACGGTAGGAAACGAGGAGTTGAGATATGAAAGGGCCAGCGCTCGTTCCGGCGCTGGTCTTTTTTTTGTGACATGTGGGGACAGCCGCCATCGGCTGTCCGCGGAGCGAAGCTCCGCTGGCGGTGGTGGTCTTGGACCGGGCTGGTTCGGCCCGAGGCTCTCTCGCTGGCGACGGCAAAAAGCCGGGCTGCGCCCGGCGGACAGCCGATGGCGGCTGTCCCCACATCGTCTTAGTTGGCATTCGCTTTTTCTGCAAGCCGGTTCGAGAGCGGCGTTCTAACCGGGAAGGACTGCGTGGCGATTCGCGGAGAGCGATTGGCAGGGATGGTTCCGCGCCTGCAGTTCAGGTACCAGAGTGTGCCCCGGGCCAAATCATCTCTGCTACAATTTTTGCAGACTGGCCGGTCGGAAATACGATCAAAGCTGAAGCGGGGCGCGCTCAAAAGGGGTCTAGAAAACTATGTCATCGACGAAGTCCAAACTCCGCCTGACGGGCGCCTTTGCCGCAATGGCAACCTTAGCCCTGGCTCTCAGTTGCACGGGATTCTTTGTGAACCCGACGTTGACCGGCGTGTCAGTCGGCCCGCAAAGCTTGACCCTGAATATTAATCAGACCTGGCAAATGGGTGCTACCGGCACCTATAGCGACGGAAGCCAGAAGGCGCTGACGTCTGGAGTGGCGTGGTTGTCAAGTGACGACACGACGGTGTTGGTTGGGCAGTCCTCAGGTATTGTCACTGGTCTACAAACGGGATCGGCTACGATTACGGCGTCCGCGGGAAGCTGTTCGGCCTGCTCCGGATCGACCACAGTTTCAGTGGTCCTTACAGGCGTTACCTCAATCACCGTATCTCCAAGCAGTCAGTCAGTATCAATCGGTGGGACCGCTGTGTTTTTCACCGCGACTGCCGCGCCGGGTGGGGACATTACCCAAGGCGCGACATGGAATATTTTGGATTCGACGAATACCAACCAGAACGCGAACTTCTCCATCTCCTACGTTCCCGGTGCAGGCGGGGGCGAAAGCTTCTTGCCATCCAGTTCGGCTGCGATAGGAACCTACACGATCAGCGTTACTTATACGGGTACGACTGCGGTCGGGACAGCGAAGTTGACGGTCAACTGATCCTTATTTTTTCATCAGAGAATCGGCCGGGTGCCCCACTTCTCGCGGTTTTGGCGAGAAGTGGGGCTTTTGACTTTCTGCTGTTGCCTTCCCTATTGGTGTCTCGCGGGTTCAAATTCTGACCCTATTCGCCGGAGGCTGTATCTGGGAAATCCCCACTTCTCGCAAAGAACGCGAGAAATGGGGCACCCGTCCCATGGACTCGGGCTCGTACACAGGGATTCCTTTTTTGGGACCGGTCCCGTTCGAAATGTTCATCCGTCACAGACTCAAGTCCGTCCTGCGAATTAGTGTTTTTCCTATGCCATGGGGATTGAAGCGCTACTACGGCACGGGCTCGCTCCACTTCATCACGTGGAGTTGCTACCAGCGCCAGCCGTTGCTCAATAGTTCGGTACGTCGCGATCTGTTACTCACCGTGCTGGAGAAGATGAGAGGCAGATACCGCTTCGCGGTGATTGGCTACGTTGTAATGCCGGAGCACGTGCATCTTCTCGTTTCCGAGCCGCAGGTTGCCAATCCTTCGACTGTGGTGCAAGCGGTGAAGTTGGGACTTGCGCGACGGGTTCTCGAAAGAATTCCCTCCGAGACTCCACATCACATCTGGCAGAGCCGCTTCTACGATTTCAATCTGTGGAGTCAGCGGAAAGAGATCGAGAAGTTGAAGTATATGCATCGGAATCCGGTGGTCCGGGGGTTGGTAGAGAAGCCTGAGGAGTGGGGATGGAGCAGTTATCGGTCCTATGCTTATGGAGAACCGGGGCTGGTTCGCGTGAACGACTGGAGTTGGTGGGAGGAGAAGATTCGAGCTGGGGTTGGGTGAGGGTCCCATGTCGACGAAAGTCCCCACTTCTCGCGCAAAAGGCGCGCGAGAAATGGGGCACCCCGGCTAGATGCTCACGCTCGGCGGTTCCAATCCAATCGTCCTAGCCTCTACGCCCACTGGTAACGTTGTTTCTTCCCTGCACGGGCTCGTATGATCATGGGTTCCTTCATACGGATTTCCCATGTCAGACATAAGCTGTATCGGCATTGCCACCGGAGGCGGGGACGCACCCGGCCTCAACGCTGTCATTCGCGCCGCCACCAAAGCTGCCATCCTCAAACACCAGTGGAAAGTCATCGGCATTCCCGATGGTTTTGACGGGCTGATCTGGCCTGAGAAATCGTTTGAGCTTACGCTCGACCGCGTGAGCGGGATTCTGCCGCGCGGCGGCACGATTCTGGGCACCACCAATCGCGGCAATCCGTTCCACTACAGGACTGAAGAAAACGGGCAGGAGGTGGTGCGCGACATCTCCGACGAGATCATCGCCAACTCCAAGAAGTTGGGCATCGACGCCATCATTACGATTGGCGGGGATGGGTCGCAGAAGATCGGCCACGAACTTTTCCAGAAGGGCGTGAAGATCGTGGGCGTGCCCAAGACGATCGACAACGATCTGTCGGCCACGGAAATCACGTTTGGGTTCGACACCGCGCTGCACACGGTGTCCGATGCCATCGACAAGATCCATACCACGGCAGCTTCGCACCATCGTGTGATGGTGGTCGAGGTGATGGGGCGCGATTGTGGATGGATCGCGCTGTCTGGAGGCATCTCGGGCGGGGCGCACATCATTCTGATTCCCGAGATTCCGTTCACCATGAAGGGCGTGTGCGACTTTATCGCGCAGCGCGAGAGGCGCGGCAGCCGCTTCACGATTGTTGTGGTCGCCGAGGGCATCAAACTGCCGCCCGAGTTGAAACAGATTGCACACGGTGGCCCCGTGGGAAATCTGGTTGGCGAAGCAATTTCACTGATCTCCAACAAAGAGGTGCGGGTCAGCGTGTTGGGGCACATCCAGCGCGGCGGATCGCCCTCGCCTTACGACCGGGTGCTGGCCACCCGTTTCGGCGTGGCCGCAGTCGATCTGATCGCCGAAGGGAAATATGGAAAGATGGTTGCTCTGCGCGGGGATACGGTGGTGGCGGTCGACGTAGCCGACGCGATCGGAAAGCTGAAGACCGTCCGGCACGATGGAGAACTGGTTCGGGCGGCACGCGCTGTCGGGATCGGGTTTGGGGATTGATGACCCGATTGTTGATTCTTGATTGCTGATTGAAAACCTTTAGGTCCGGTGGTTTCAATCAGCAATCAGCAATTGCTTTCCTCCGTTGTGATCTCAATCACATTCTCCCTTTGTTCCTTCGTGGGACGATGATCCCAAGACGAATCGATGTCGGATCCTCTTTCCATTCCACTGCCCAAGTCGACGGCCGTACACCGCGATCAGGAGGAACTGCGCGCGGCGCGCTTTGCCATGCGCATGTCGCTCGGGGTCGGCGTCCTGATGCTTTTGGGCAAGACGACGGCCTACTACATGACGGGCTCGGCGGCAATCCTGTCGGATTTTGCCGAGTCGGTAGTGCATGTCATTGCGGTGGCTTTTGCCGCATTCAGTCTGCGGCTGAGCACGAAGCCTGCCGCTCCCACGTTCCTCTATGGATACGAGCGCATCGCGTTTTTCTCGGCTGGATTCGAAGGCGCCATGATCGTGATCGCCGCCATCTGGATCCTGGTGGAGGCGATCGAAAAATGGATGGCGGGTCTGCCGCTGGAGCATCTGGGCAAAGGCACGCTGCTTCTCCTCGCAGCCGGGATGCTCAACGCCTGGCTGGGATGGTACCTGCTGCGCGTGGGCAAGCGCAGTCACTCGCTGATTCTCGAAGCGGACGGCAAGCACGTGCTCACCGACTGCTTCACCAGCTTTGGAGTGGTAGCCGGACTCGGTCTGGTCATGCTGACGGGGTGGAAGCCGTTTGATCCGCTGGTCGCGATCGCGGTCGCAGTCAACATTCTCTGGTCCGGGGGACGCATGGCGTGGCGGTCCGCGGTGGGGTTGCTAGACTACTCTGATCCCGAAACCGGCAAACAGATCCGCGAGAAACTGGACACGATCTGCAGCGAGCTGGGCGTGCACTATCACGGCGTGCGCTACCGCACCACCGGATACCGCCAGATCATCGAAGTGCACCTGCTGTTCCCGCACGCCACGGAAGTGGGCGAAGCGCACCGCCTGGCGACTGCGTTGGAAGAACGTCTGCCCGTCGAGCTGGGCAAGCCCGCGGAAGTGATCACTCACCTGGAATCGCTGGAGGACCACGAACACGTCCACTCGACCGAGCACTACACGGGCCGCCCAGGATAGCTAGTTGACTGGCGAATGAGGCGCGTCCGGCCCAGCTTCGATCGAAGCCCTCAGCGCTTTCGTCACTTCGCCGGCGATGTCGTCCTGGACCATCAGGATGTCGTGCAAGGGTCGGTCGTAGCTTTCGGACGAAACCACGTACCCGTTGTCGGCACGAATCAAACGCGCGGCGACGCGCAGCCGAGCGCCCGACTTGCGCACGCTCCCATCGAGTACATAAGCGACCCGCAGCGCCTTGGCGACATCGGCGACCGTGACTTGTTTGCCCTTGAAATAGAACGACGACGTGGGAGGTGTCACCCGAAGGCCCGGGATCTTGCTGAGTTTGTCGATCAGTTCCTCGGTCATGCCATCGGCGAATTCCTCCTCTTTCATTCCCTCGGTCAGGTCGAGAAACGGCAGCACGGCAATGGAATTCTCTGATTGCGGAGCAACGGCGGCTGCGGGCGCGTGAGAGTTGTTCGCGATCTTGCCGCGAAATTGGAAAGCAACAAGCACGACGAGCGCGAGACAAAGCGCCGAGCCGGCCACCCATGTGAAACCAGTTCTGCGGCGCGGGGCCGTATTTGTCAGTGCGGCCGAATGATCCGGCTGCGGATCCGTCCGTTGATCCGTCCAAGGACTGACCGTCGCCACCATCCGATAGCCGAGTCGCGGTACGGTCGCGATGTACGCGGGCTGCTTGGGGTCGTCGCCCAGAAGACGACGGAGCGATGTCACAGCCTGGTAGACGGAATCCTGAGTGACGGTGACGTCGGACCAGACCTGGTTGAGCAGGTCTTCGATGCTGACGATCTCGCCGGGGTGCTCGGCGAGGCACAGCAGCAATCGCATCGTCCGCTCCTCCAGCCGAGCGGTCTGTCCGTCTCGTGAAATCTCGCCGGACGAAGGATTGACGCACCAGGCGCCGATGCGAAGTCTTGTCGTGGTTGGGCGTTCCATGCGGAGATCGGTTATTGCCTTCTGTTTATAAGCTGGAAAAACGGCCTAGCCGATTATAGCCACGCCGCGTTTCAGAAGTATTCAGAGTGTTTCAGAGCAAGTTCAGGACTTCCCGCGTCTCATCTGGGTATCGTCGCATTGCACAAGCAACCAGTCAGAAGTGAAGAATCAGAAGTGAAAGAGAGGATACGGATGATGGGAGATTCTGCGCCTGGGCCATCGGGGAAGAGGAGCGCGCTATTGGCAATCGGAGTAGGCGGGGGGATTGCCGGCATTCTCGACCTTGCCCAAGCTTGCATCCTGTTCGGATGGCGCGTTCCGCTCACAATCGCCGGCGGTCTGCTGGGGCCGGAGGCTCGTCACGGAGGCGTCGGCACCTACGTTCTGGGGATTGCCCTGCACTTCTTTATCGCTTGCTCAGCAGCCGCAATTTACTACGGAGCAAGCCGAAGGCTGCGCTTCTTAACGGAGCACCCACTGGTGTGCGGCTTGTTCTTTGGCGCTGCCGTGGAAGAAGTGATGACCCTCCTCGTTTTGCCGCTCTCCGCGCTTCATGACACGGGCCCTTACGAATTACATGATCTGATTCTGGGGCTGCTGGTGCACATGGTCGTCGTCGGCCTGCCGATTTCCTTCAGCGTTCGAAGGTTCGCAAAATAAACGGGCGGAAGCTTACTCTTTCATCACCGCATCGATGGTGGAGTAGAGCTGGCTGTTGTCCTTGACTTCCACATACGGCCGGCTGGGATTGCGGCTGCTGACGATATAAACCGTGGGTGTGTGGTCGAGCTTAATCGCCTTGCCCAGGTCGCGGTCGGCGTTGACTTGCGCGGCCAGTTTTCCGCCGGGATCGAGGACGAATGGCAAATCCACTTTATGCGCGGTGCCGAATTTTTCGGCATAGGCGCGCAGATTCTGCGGATTGATTTCCAGCTGGTTCTCGAAAATGTAATCGCGGAATTCGTTGCCCAAGGCCTTCGAATGGGTGTCGAAGTAGCGCGCCATCACTGCGGCCTGATACGACCAGTTGTGCATGGGCAGCGGGAAATCGTGACGCACGACCGGGATCTTGTAGGTCTTCGACGCCTGTTCGACGAGCGGCGCGGTGCGCCGGCACATGGGGCACTGCAGGTCCTCGAAGACCACAATCGCGACCTGCGATCCCTTGGGCGGACGCAGCACCGAATCCAGCGTGTCTTGCGCCGGGGCGCAAACGACGGTGCCTGCCAAGGCCATCAGAGAGACGATCGACAGAAGAAAGCGACGATTCCGGAATATGTTTTTCATCAGTGTTTGGGTGTCTTGTTTGAGTATGTTGCGCGAATCCGCCCTACGTCATTAGACGCAAGAAATGCCGTCGCGGCAACCCGCAGTCCGAACTTTCCCACAAGCGGAAGTCCTATCTCCATGGTAACTGAGGCTGCTTCGCCCTGTCCTGAACAGCCTCCAGTCCGGGTGCATCAAGCGTAAACCTTCGTGTCAGAACCTCAACGCGCTATAGTAGAAAGTTCCCGTCTTGACCTGTACTCAATCGTGAGACTGCTGGGCTCATTTCGCGTTGGCTGGCTGCTTCCGGCGGTGGCGATGACTGCCCTCCTCTTGCTTCCCGCATGCCGCGGGCGTCACCGGGTGCTCGAAGTGGCCTACGTCGCGGCCCCGCAGGCGGCGCTGCGTGACCAGGTTGCGGCCATCTATAACCGTGTCGGCAACGTGAAAAATGGAGAGCGCGTCGAAGTTCTGGACCGCGAGAAACGCTTCGCGCGCGTCCGCACCGCCACCGGCATTGAAGGCTGGATCGAGCAGAGGTTTCTGGTCGATCAGAAGACCTTCGACGCGTTGCAGAAACTCACCGCGGACAATCTGAACGATCCTGTGCAAGCTCCGGGAGTCCTGCGGAACGAAACTAACCTGCATGTCACTCCGGGCCGCGAGACCGAGCATTTGTACCAGTTGGCATCGGGCGCGAAGGTCGCGATCCTAAAGCGGGGCACTGCTGAGAAGCAGTCCGGCGCGACGCCTTCGTTGAAGCCGTCTGGAAGGCCCGGCGCGCAGGCCCCAGCCGGGCCGGTACTCGAAGACTGGTGGCTGGTGCGCGACGATCAGAGCCGCGTGGGCTGGGTGTTGGCCCGCATGGTAGACGTGGACGTCCCTCTCGATGTTGCGCAGTATGCCGAGGGCCAGCGCTTCGTCGCTTTCTTCGTGTTGAGCCAAGTGCCAGACAACGATAAGGGCGTGCAGAAGCAGGTCGCGCAATATCTGTGTGTGCTGACCGATCCCCACGATGGGCTGCCCTTCGACTTCGATCAGATCCGCGTCTTTACCTGGAACACGCGGAAGCATCGCTACGAGACCGCATACCGGGAGCATGGCCTGAACGGGATTCTGCCCGTGTCGATCACGAAAGAGGACTTCGACAAGGAAGGGACCCTGCCGGTCTTCATCCTGCGAGTGAAAGACGACGCTGGGAATGTCAGCGAGAGGAAATACAAGCTAAACACGCCGATCGTGAGAAGAGTCCTGGCGCCCGGGGAAGTGGCCTCAAGGCCAACCAGGAAGAGAGGCCGGTAGACGGAGGCGGCGGGCCGCCTCTTCCAAATATCATAGCCCCCATTCTTCTCCGATACCGATTTCCATATCATCCCTGGCTGCTCCAATACTAACCTATTGAAAACAAAACGTTTGTCATTGCCACTGTTTGGATCGTTACTTGCACAAGCGTATGGTTCTCGTGTTGTTGTCGATTGTTTAGTTTTGCAGGACAGTTCGATAAAACCCGCGATAGACGGGTGGAGTAAGCGGTAATTTCTTGGAATCCCAGCTCTCACAAATCTTTAAGAGGTCTCGACAGGTTTTGCAATCCATCGGATCGCGCGATTGTTTCCAGGAAAACCGGCCAAAGCGCTTTGGATCCGATTCAGAGTCACGGAAATTTCGAAGGAGGCAGGAAATGCGTTTTGGACGTTTTCCTATTTTTCTAGCTGTGTTGTTGGCGCTGTCGTTGGCGACGGCTCCCATGTTCGGTCAATCGCTGACCACCGGCAGTATCAATGGCACCGTGTTGGATCCCAGCCATGCTGTGGTGCCCAATGCGCCGGTAAGCCTGAAGGGTCTTGACACCGGGTCCACCGCGTCGACGACCACGAACTCCAGCGGCGGGTATAGCTTCAACTTGCTGAAGCCAGGCCGCTATCAGATCGTCGTAAAGCAGGCTGGTTTTGCAGAAGTAGCGCAGACCGTGCAAGTCGAGGTTGGTCAGAACTCGAAGGCCGACATTGATCTGACAGTCGCGAAGGGCACCGAAACCGTGGAAGTTTCGGGAACAGCGCCGCTCATCAATACCGAGCCGAGCCAAAATACGGCGTTCACGCAGGAAGAAGTTGCGCAGTTGCCGAGCGCTGGCGGTGACATCACCAACATCGCGGACACCGCTCCAGGCGCAGTGGTCAACGGCACAGGCGGTTACGGAAACTTTACCGTCAATGGTCTGCCGGCTACGTCGAACCTGTTCACGGTCAACGGCGAAAACGACATGGACCCGTACTTCAACATCAATAACTCGGGCGCGTCGAACCTTACGCTGGGCCAGAACGAGATCGGTGAAGCCACTGTTATTACCAATCCTTACGGCGGCCAGTACGGGCAGCTCGCTGGCGCACAGGTCACCTATGTGACCAAGTCCGGCACCAACCAGTTCCACGGCAATGCCATCTACTGGTGGAATGGCCGGCTGCTCAATGGCAACAACTGGATCAACAAGGAAGCCCAGCAGTACACGCACAATGTGATCGACCCGACGCAGCCGGCCAATCAGGCTGCGTTCTCGAATGCGAACCAGTGGGCAGCATCCTTCGGTGGACCGATCATAAAGAACAAGACCTTCTTCTTTGTAGACTTCGAAGGCATGCGATTCTTACTGCCAAACGTAGATAGCGTTACGGCTCCGTCGACGCAGTTTATTAATGCCGCCGAGGCAGAGGTGGCCTTGCTCCACCCGGCAGAAAGTCCCGACTACAACAAGTTGATGGGCTTCTGGCAGAATGCTCCCGGGTATTCCAACGGAGTTGCAATCCCGGCTTCCCAGGGGGCTTGCTCCACATTGGTTCTGCCTGGCTTTAATGCTGGAACTGATCCTTGTGGAGTGACGTATATAACTACGCCGAAAGCGCTTGCCCATGAGTTTATTCTCGGCGTCCGTGTGGACCAGAAGCTGGGCAACAATGACAACATCTTCGGCCGCTACAAGCTGGATCACGGATTGCAGCCGACTTCGATCGATCCGATCAATTCCTTGTTTGACGCTAACTCAAACCAGCCTTCCTGGGATGCCCAAGCGTCCGAGACGCATGTTTTTGGTCCGACCAAGACAAACCAGTTTACGGCGACACTCAGCCATTATGTAGCGATCTTTTCATCGCCGACGGCGGCTTCCACGTTCAACTTTGGGGAGGCATTCTCCGAATTCGACCCATACAACTTCACCAGCCCGAACGCCGGTGCTGCCAGCTTCCCCCAGGGCCGCAACATCACACAGTATCAGTTCATCGATGACTTCTCGTGGACGCACGGGAGTCACACGTTCAAGTTCGGCGAGAATTTCCGCCGCTACGACGTGAGCGACCACAACTTCTTCTTCACGAACCCGGTCGTTTACTGGGGCTATGGAGCTACGACCTTCCAGCAGTTCGCCCAAGGCGAGGCCTATCAGTATCGCAAGGCGTATATTCCTAACAGCGACAACCCAATCGCTTTTTGGGGACTCGGTGCCTATGCCCAGGATGAGTGGAAAGCTACGCGCAATCTGAAATTGACCTTGGCATTGCGCTTGGAACACAACTCCAACCCGGTTTGCCAAGACAACTGCTTCTCGAACCTGTACGGGCCATTCTCGAACTCAGCATCCGTTCAAGCGGAGATCGCGTCCGGTGGCACGGGCGGTTCACTGGATGTACCGTACAGCAAGGACCTGAACTATGGACAGCATAAAGGCTATCCCGGCGTGGACACGATCCTCTGGTCTCCACGCATCGGCTTTAGCTGGGATCCTCTAGGCACCGGCAAGACGGTCATAAGCGGCGGTTTCGGCCTGTTCTACGACAACCCGGCCGTCGGAATGATCGACAACATCCTGGGCTTTGGGGGGCAACCTCCGGTTTCGGTCATGTTGCGCGTGCGTTCGAATCCTCCTACGGCGGGCGTTCTGCCGTTTGACCCAGCTGGCGCTCCCGCCACATGGGCGGCGTCGGCTGCTGCCTTCAACATGACTGAGAGCTACAACCAAATCCAAGGTTCCATGCCATCAGGGGTGGTGTTCGCGCCTCCCGCGGGCAACGGGCTCATCGGCACGATCCACTCTCCGGAATGGCAGGAGTGGAATCTCTCCGTTCAGCAGGAACTCAACCGCAGCACCGTGTTTATCATCAACTACGCAGGGAACCATGGAGCGCGCATCAGTTACTCCAATGCGTGGCCGAATGCGTTCGACGGTTATGGTTTGTATCAGGGAACTCTGCCGACTGCGCCTGCGGCCTACAACTATTCGACTGTTACCGAATATAAGCAGGGAGCAGTCTCCAACTATAACGGTCTCACGTTCAGTTTGCGAAAGCAGTTCTCGCACTGGATTTCCGGGCACCTGAACTACACCTGGGCGCACAACATCGATGAGACTTCGAACGGAGGACTATTCCAGTACGGATTCGAGGGCACCAATACGATCCTTGGCCAGATCTACCCGACAAACTTAAGAACTGACAACTATGGGAACTCCGACTATGACATTCGCCACCTCGTTAACGGCGACTTTGTCATCAATCCGGAATTCCATAAGACCGGCGGATTGAAATATCTGACGGAAGGTTGGCAGTTCTCAGGCAAGATGTTCTGGCGTACTGGATTGCCGTATACACTTGCTGACGGCAATCTCACTGGAACCGTTATCGACGGTGGCGACACGATTCCGGCGACGATCATTGGCAACGCGCAACCCGGCGGTTGCGGCAGAGCGAATGCGAGCTTTGACGCAAGCTCTATCCCCGTAGCGCAATGCCTCGCACCATCGGCAATTCTGGACGCTAATGACGTCTCTTGGTTGGGTGAACCTTATCCGATTGAACGCCGTAATCAGTATCGCGGACCTCACTATTTCGATATGGACCTGAACCTCTTCAAGAATTTCAAGATCGGGGAACGGTTCAACTTCGCGATTGGCGCGCAGGCGTTCAACGTGTTCAATCACCCGAACTTCGCCCTGCCGAACGCTTCCTACTCCAGCACCTATTGCCCAACGTGCGCGGGAGGCATTGCAATTCCGAATCCGAGTTACGGAACCATCAGCACCATGCAGGGAACGCCGACGAGCCCATATGGCAACTTCCTGGGCTTTGACTCGTCCCCGCGTGTCATGCAGCTCAGCGCGAAGATCGTGTTCTAACATCTGCGACTTAGGCAGCGCATGCGGTTTCAGATGCGTTGCCAGAGAAGAAACAAATCGAGGCCGGCCGAAAAGGTCGGCCTCATTTTTTTCTCGCCAGACCGCGCCACGCTGCTGGCAGGCTGAAAAGTTGTCTGATCTTGAAGTCGACGATCTATAATTTTGGCATCTAATCACCTGAGGTGGATCTGATGAATCGAATTGGCATAGTGGTTCTGGGCGCAGCTTTCGCAGCGTCATTTTGCTATGGGCAAGCTTCAAGTTCTGCTCCAGCGCAAGCAGTGCCCGCAGCTGTTGGTCACGGAGCATTTCCGGTCAAGGTGGTCAAGACACTTGATTCCAGCAAATTGAAGGACGGAGACGCTATTGAGGTGGAGACGGCGGGAGGCTTTAAACTGCCGGATGGCACGCTTGTCCCCAAGGGCTCGAAGTTATCTGGTCATGTGACGACGGCAAAGGCTCGTTCCAAGGGCGATCCGGATTCGCAACTGACTGTGACTTTCGACAAGTTGAACGTCGCGAATGGGAAACAGCTCTCCGTCAAAGGTACGGTGCAGGCCGTCTTTCGTGCACCCGATGAGCAGATGGATCCGAGCATCACGGGAGCTGCAACCACCGCTGCCGGTGGCAGTGCGGGCGGAGCTGGCCCGTCCGGCGTTGGTGGGGGCGGAGCCGTGACTTCGGTTGGTGTGGTCACCAACACCAAGAGCGGTTCCGACACGGACGCGGAGAGCAAGGCGCAGGCTACCCCGACTCCGCAGTCGGTGGGTGTACATGGAATCGATAACCTGCAACTCGACAATGGTGTGCTCAGTTCGAAAGGGAAGAACGTGAAGTTGGGTGGTGGCGTGCGCATAGTCGTGCACGTCGACATCTTCGGATAGAAGCCAGGATCTGGGGATGGATCGCCAGGCAGGGAACTCACTGCGAAGCGTGAGAGGTGGATTTGTGAATCGACCTGGCATTCTGGTCGTGGTAGCCCTTTTGGTTGCGTCGGTTTCCTCAGGCGAAGATTCACTGGCTGCTCCTCAGGGTACACCCGGGACCATCGCGCACGGAGCCGTTCCGGTAAAAATCAAAAAGGCCCTAGATTCGAGCAACCTGAAGGAAGGCGATCCCGTTGAAGTTGAAACCACGGGAGCATTCAAACTGCCCGACGGTATATTCGTTTCTAAGGGATCGAAGTTAACAGGGCATGTTGCGACAGCGACCGCCAGATCTAAGGGTGATGCGGAGTCACAACTGAGCATAGCGTTCGATAAGCTGAATGTTGCTAAAGGCGGGCAGTACTCCGTAAAGGGCACGGTTCAGGCGGTGTTTCAACCCAAAGAGGAGCCTGAACCCATGATGGCGGGAAAGGCTACGGCAAACGCCGGTGGATCTACAACCGGCGTCGATGTTGGCACTGTGACCGACGCCAAAATTGGATCGAACATGGAGTCGTCCGCTAAGCCAGAGTCCGACATGACTCCCCAGTCGAGCGGTATGCACGGGATTAGGAATCTGCGACTCGATAACGGTGTTCTCAGTTCGAAAAGGAAGAGCGTGAAACTGGGCGGCGGCGTGCGGATGATCGTGCGCGTCGACGTCCTGGGGTAGGTCGGATACTGATTCGTGCTCGCAAGAACGGTAATGGCGCGGCTTGTCGCCGCGCCATTCTATTTTTCTGAGCAGCCTAATGCCTGACCGATATTATTTCCCGAAGATCACGTAGTGGTAGCTGGTGGCCATGAAGAACAGCAGCGGTACCGACAGGAAGAAATTCGTTCGCGACGCCAGAAACGCCTGACGCGCCATGATTGCTGCGTTGGCGGGAGGCGTTCCCGCGAGCGTTCCCCGGATGATCTTCTTATTGTTGGGCCAGATGATGCCCCAGACGTTGAACAGCATTACAATGCCGAAGCCGCCGCCTACGCCGATCGAGAGCACGTGGTTGTCGTTCTGTCCCACGGGGGTATAGTTCACAAAAAGCCATGCTGCGGCGATGCAAACCACTGCGGTGATCGCGCCCAGGACATATCCGCTGGGGGTCATTTTCTTTATCACCGCGAACAGGATAGCCCAGACCGCAATCCACAGCAGCAGGAAGAATCCGATCGTAGCGCCCGCGCTGCCGCCCGTGCGCTGAGCGTCGGGCCCCACGTAGAACTGTCCCCAATACCAGAATCCCAAAAAGACCGTGGCCAGCGCGCTCCAGCGGAACCAGTTGAGCGCGGGCAAAGTCAAGTACTGAAAAATCTTGCTCTTCATGCTGGCGTCCACCTGCTTCATGAACGGCACGTTGATCAGGTTGAAGAAATAAAGCAGGCCGACCCAGGTAATGCCGGCGATGATGTGGAACCAGCGCAGGATGAGTTGTGTGGCTTCCGAGCCAGTGTGAGTGGGCATGACCAGAGATGCTGCCACTGCGACGAAATGCTGCATTTAGGATTTCCTCCGCCAACGTGTTCGCCAAATCTGGAAGTGGTTATGGGGGCCCGAATGTCCTCGGACTGGGGGCATTCGGCGAAGAGACATCCATGCTGCAATGAAAGAGTAAACTCGCGAACCGCAGAATCGTGTCCCGCGGCGCCGTCGAGTCGAGGAAAGTCTGCACTTTGCGGCGGGCCCTGTCAACCCTCAGCGGGGACGCTGTCGGTAGCACATGATATGTCCGGTTGAGATAGCACATGAGATGTCCGCTTTGC
>ODAK010000062.1_pt1 | contig 113066 bp, 105 predicted proteins | sample 1539591 | NCBI WGS metagenome assembly ODAK01 (sample SAMEA3539303, study PRJEB22396) | soil metagenome | biome: tundra; feature: field; material: soil | place: USA | collected 2010-05 | depth 0.15 m | reverse complement strand
GGGCCCCCGTCAATTCCTTTGAGTTTTAGCCTTGCGGCCGTACTCCCCAGGCGGGCAACTTAATGCGTTAGCTTCGACACGGGGGGAGTCGACACCCCCCACATCTAGTTGCCATCGTTTACAGCGTGGACTACCAGGGTATCTAATCCTGTTTGCTCCCCACGCTTTCGCGTCTCAGCGTCAGTACCGTCCCAGCGAGCTGCCTTCGCCATTGGTGTTCCTCCTGATATCTGCGCATTTCACCGCTACACCAGGAATTCCACTCGCCCCTTCCGGACTCTAGCCCGACAGTATCCACCGGCATTCCAGGGTTGAGCCCTGGACTTTCACAGCGGACTAATCGGGCCGCCTACACGCTCTTTACGCCCAATAATTCCGGACAACGCTTGCACCCTACGTATTACCGCGGCTGCTGGCACGTAGTTAGCCGGTGCTTCTTGTGAAGGTACCGTCACTCCGTCCGGCTATTCACCGGAGAAGCTTCGTCCCAACTGAAAGGGGTTTACAACCCGAAAGCCTTCTTCCCCCACGCGGCGTTGCTGCGTCACGCTTTCGCGCATTGCGCAAGATTCCCCACTGCTGCCTCCCGTAGGAGTCTGGGCCGTGTCTCAGTCCCAGTGTGGCTGATCGTCCTCTCAGACCAGCTACCCATCGTAGCCTTGGTGAGCCGTTACCTCACCAACAAGCTAATGGGCCGCGGGCCCATCTCGATGCGGAGGCCGAAGCTTCCTTTCCCCAGCGGCCTTTTGGCCAGAGGGCACATTCGGTATTAGCCCGAGTTTCCTCGGGTTGTCCCAATCATCGAGGCAGGTTACCCACGTGTTACTCACCCGTTCGCGGCTCTGCCCCAGGCCGAAGCCTGGTTCGTCGCTCCACTTGCATGTGTTAAGCACGCCGCCAGCGTTCGTCCTGAGCCAGGATCAAACTCTCCGTGAAGAACTTCACGAAAAGCTGTCATTGGTTTGCGCTCGCCTGCCGCGCCGAAGCACGACGGGCTCACGACCGCCGGGACCCATACACCGTGGTCCCGACCCATGACGGGGTACTTCTCTACTTGACTCTTTGACCGCCACCGAGGGCACGTAAAGCGCTCCCGTGGCGGGTCGAACCTGGACGCACACCACGATCGAATCTCGATCGTAGATGCGCATGCTGTTGAGTTTTCAAAGACCGCCTAGCCTCACCGAAAGGGGTTCCTTCTGGAGGAGACCGATTCCGACCCAGCGCCCAGGGGCGCCCGCGGGCCGACCGGGGAGTATAGCGCGATCAGAGCCGCGCTGTCTACTCGGTGCGCAGCCGGCGAAAACGGCGCCTGCCCACCCTCAGAACCTTACCGTCCGCGAGGACGGAAGGCACGTCATGCTCGCCGGCGGCTAGCGCCTGCTCGTCGAGCGTCACCGCGCCCTGGTCGATCAGGCGCCGCGCCTCAGAGCGCGAGATCCCGAACTCCTCGGCGATCAGGCCGGGCAGGTGCAGCATCCCATCCTCGGCCGCGAAGCTCGCCTCTGGGACCTCCTCCGGCGCCGCCCCCTGCACCACCACCAGGTCGAAATGGCGCTCGGCCGCCTGCGCCTCGGCCTCGGAGTGAAGCCAGGCCACTAGCGCGCGCGCGAGCGCATGCTTGGCGTCGCGTGGCGAGAGGCCCGTCGTGTCCCCGTCCCCGTCCTCGCCTGCGCGGGCGCCGGGCTCGATCAGCAGCCTGCGGTACTCGGCCATCGCCTCGTCCGGGATGCTCATCACCTTGCCGTACATCTCCTCGGGCGGGTCCGTGATCCCGATCTGGTTGCCGAGCGACTTTGACATCTTGCGGCGCCCGTCCGTGCCCACCAGGATCGGCATCGTCAGGATCGCCTGCTCGGGCTGGCCGTAGGCGCGCTGGATGTCTCGCCCCAGCAGCAGGTTGAACTTCTGATCGGTGCCCCCCAGCTCGACGTCCGCCGCGACCGCCACCGAGTCATAGCCCTGCAGCAGCGGATAGAGCAGCTCGAGCATCGAGATCGGCTCGCGCGCCGTCCAGCGTTTGGCGAAGTCGTCGCGCTCGAGCATCTGCGCGGCCGTGGTCGTGCGCAGCAGGCCCAGCAGCTCGATCATCGACATGTCCAGCCACTCGCTGTTGCGCCTGACCTCCAGGCGCTCTGGGTCCGGGTCGAGGATCTTCAGCGCCTGCTCCTGGAAGGTCGCCGCGTTGGCCTCGATCTGCTCCTCCTCAAGCATCGGGCGCAGGCTCGATCGTCCCGAGGGATCTCCCACGCGCGCGGTGTAGTCGCCGATGATCAACACCACGCGATGGCCTGCCTCCTGGAACTGGCGAAGCTTGACCAGGACGACCGCGTGGCCGAGGTGGATGTCCGGTGCCGTCGGGTCGATCCCGAGCTTTACGCGCAGTGGGCGACCCTCCTCGCGCGCCGCCCTCAGGCGCTCCGCGAGCGCGCCCGCGGGAAGGCTGTCCACGGCGCCCAGCCCCAGCTCGGCGGCGAGCCGGGAGGCGTCCTCGGCGGCCGCATCTGTGGCGTTCGGCATGAACGCCAATGCTAGACTCTCGCGGTCCGGAGGGTCCTATCGCGCAGCCTCCAAGGGGAGCGCGCCGAGGGTCTCGATCAGGCCCTCCCGACTCCCGGAGCGTCCCGCTCCGCCGCCGATGAGCGCGACAGTCGCCCCCGACATACCGCCCCCGCCGCCCGAGCCCGCCGATCGAGGCTCCTCCAGCAAGCCCCGCCTGAAGCGGTTGCGGCTGATCTCGATCATCTTCGCCCTGCTGCTGCTCGGCCTCGTCTCCTTCGTGTTCGGGATCTTCGTCTCGATCGCCTCCGACCTGCCCTCGCTCACGCGCTTCTCCCAGTTCAAGGACGCCCAGAGCTCGCTCCTGCTCGACGATCTCGGGCACCCCATCGGCGTGCTCAGCCAGCAGAACCGCGTGATCGTCACGCCCTCCCAGATCCCCCCGATCGTCAAGGAGGCCGTGATCTCGATCGAGGACAAGCGCTTCGAGTCCAACAGCGGGATCGACATCCGCGGGATCGCACGTGCCTTCGTCGCCGACATCCGCCACAAAGGCGGCGTCCAGGGCGCCTCCACGATCGAGCAGCAGTTCATCAAGAACGCCCTGCAGGCCCAGTCGCACAGGACGATCTTCGAGAAGCTCCGGGAGGCCGCGCTGGCCTACCAGCTCTCGCACAAGTGGTCCAAGGAAAAGATCATCACGGCCTACCTCAACACGATCTACTTCGGCAACGGCGCCTACGGGATCGAGGCCGCCGCCCAGACCTACTTCGGCCACGACGTCAACCATCTCGGCTGCGGGATGCCCGGCCACCCCCTCTGCGTGGCCCAGCTGCAGCCGTGGGAGGCCGCGATGCTCGCCGGCATCATCCAGTCGCCCACCGCCTACGACCCGGCCCAGCACCCCGAAGCCGCCCGCAGGCGCCGCGACATCGTCCTCTACCAGATGCTCCAGCAGGGCTACCTGACCAGGCCCGTATACGGAGAAAGCGTCAAGCAGGCGCTGCCCGCGCCCAAGGAGGTCCAGGCGCCCCAGGAGCAGACCGTAGAAGGCGTCGACGCCGGCTACTTCACCAGCTGGGTCCAGCAGCAGGTGATCGAACGCTACGGCGCCCCGCGGGCCTTCGACGGCGGCCTGAGGATCAAGACCACGCTCGATCTCGAACTCCAGCGCGCCGCCGAACAGGCCGTGAGCGGCTACCTCGCAAACCCCGAAGGCCCGACCGCCTCGCTCGTGGCGATCGAAAACAAGACAGGCGAGGTGCGCGCGATGGTCGGGGGGCGCAACTACGACGAGAGCCCCTTCAACCTCGCCACCGAGGGCGAGCGCCAACCCGGGTCCTCCTTCAAGGCCTTCGACCTCGCAGCCGCTCTCGAGGCCGGCATCTCCCCCGGCTCCGTGTGGACCTCCAAGCAGAAGGAATTCATCGTCCCCTCGAGCCGCGGTAGGGAACGCTTCGTGGTCCACAACGACGAAGGCGCCTACTCCGGCTCGAACACCCTCACGGGCGCCACCGCCTTCTCCGACAACTCGATCTACGCCGAAGTCGGGCTCAAGGTGGGCACGCGCAAGATCGCCCTCCTGGCCCACAAGATGGGGATCACCACGCCCCTCTCCACCAACCCCGCCATGACGATCGGCGGACTCACGACCGGCGTCACCCCGCTCGACATGGCCCACGCCTACGAGACCATCGCCCACGAAGGCCGGCGCGTGAGCGGGACGATGGCCGCCGCCGGCGAACCGGTGGGCATCCAGGAAGTGGCCTCCTCGAGTCGCCCGCTCCCCGACGGCTCTCATCTCGACATCGACGGCGTGAGAAGCCAGGCCGTGCTGCCGGCCGACATCGCCGCGACCGAGACCTCGATGCTGGAAACGGTGCTCCAGTATGGCACCGGCAAGGCCGCCGCCATCGGGCAGTTCGCCGCCGGCAAGACCGGCACCACCTCCAACTACGGCGACGCCTGGTTCGTGGGCTGGGACTCCAAGTACACGGTGGCCGTGTGGGTCGGATACCCCAACAAGCTGATCCCGATGAGCACCGATTTCAACGGCACCCCCGTGCTCGGCGGCACCTTCCCGGCGCTGATCTGGCACGACTTCATGACTTCGGCGCTGGGGATCGACAAGGCGCGGGCCGAACATGCGGCCAAACCGAAGGGCTCCAAGGAAGGCGGCGAAGCCGGGACGAGCTCGGGGGAATCGGAAACGAGCGCGCCACCCTCCTCCCAGGGCGCACCCGCCCAGGGAGGCACGCCGGGCGCCAGCAAACGCGGCGAAAAAGCTCCGGCGCCGAATGCGGCCGGCGGCGAAGCCGGAGGTGGCGCGGCCACACCCGAAAAGGCACCCGCGCCCTCCACGCCGACGCCCGCCCACGAAACCCCGACGCCCGCGCACTCCACACCCCCGAGCGCCGAAACGCCGGCCTCGCCCTCGCCGACCGGCGGCGTCAGCCCCGGCGGGTAGCCCCCGGCGCCGCCGGCCGCGGACGCGAGACGTGCGCGTTTCCCGCCACGCAGAAGCGCCAGCTCAAATCGACCGCGCGTGTGATCCCGATCCTGGTTCCCGCCCTGATCTCCGGGTCCAGCCAGCGCCCGGTCCGAGGGCCCACGCGCACCGGCCCGCCCGCGAGGTGGCTCTCGTTGTCTGCCAGCGTGATGCCCAGGGCCTGCGTGAGCTTGCCCGGACCCGAGCAGAGATCCTCGTCGGGCAGCGGCCTGCCGGCGAGCCTGCCCCGGGCGCCGGCGGGGCGCCGAGCGCGCATCGCCTCGAGCCCGTGCGTGGGCTCGAGCGCTCGTATCAGGACGGCTGCCCCCACTCCCTCTGCCTCGCACACCGCGTTGAGCAGCGCGTGGATGCCGTAGGAGCGGTACACGTAGGCGTGGCCGGGTGGGCCGAACAAGGTGCGCGTCCGCGGCGTCAGACCCACGAACGCATGGCAGGCGGGCTCGCTCTCGTGGTAGGCCTCCGTCTCCACGATCACCCCGCCCGCTCCCGCATGCTCGACCGTGCAGCCGATCAGCTCGCGGGCGACCTCGACCACGGGGCGGTCGTAGAACTCAGGCGGTAGCGCCTTCATCGAGCACCGCGCGGGCCAGGTCGATCTGCTCCCTCACACGAGCCAGGGAGGTGCCTCCCTCGGATATCTTGGACTCGAGCCACGAGCTCTGCGCGAGCACCGCCTCGAAGTCCTCACGGTGCTCCGCCAGCAACTCGCTCACCGCTGCGATCTCCGCATCGGTCAGACCCGAGAGCTTCTTGCCAGCGTCCACGGCCGTGCGCACCAGGCCCGCGACCACACCGTGCGCCTCGCGGAAGGCCATTCCCAGTCGCACGAGCAGATCGGCCAGGTCGGTGGCCGCGATCAGCTCGTCCGAAGCCGCCTCGCGCATGCGCTCGCCCTCGAAGCGAACTCCGGCGATCATGCCGGTCGCCGCAGCGAGCGTGAGCTCGAGCGTGTCGACCGCGTCGAAGAGGTGCTCCTTGTCCTCCTGCAGGTCCTTGTTGTAGGTAAGCGGCAGGGCGTGGATGACGCCGTGCAGAGCAGCCAGATGCCCGACCACACGCGGTGCCTTCCCGCGCAGCAGCTCGGCCGCATCCGGGTTCTTCTTCTGCGGCATGATCGAGGAGCCCGAGCTCCACGCATCCGGCAGCTCGCAGAAGCCGAACTCGGCGCTCGACCACAGCACGAGCTCGGCGCCCAACCGCGAGAGGTGGGTGGAGCAGGTCGCGGCCGCACCGAGGTAGTCGAGGATGAAGTCCCTGCCCGAGACCGCGTCGATCGAGTTCGGGGCGACCTCGTGGAAGCCGAGCTCGCGAGCAACCTGGCCGCGGTCGGTGTCGAAGTTCACACCCGCGAGCGCACCCGCTCCGAGCGGCAGGCGCCCCGCCTCCGCCTCCGCGAACGCGAAGCGCGAGCGGTCGCGGCTGAGCATCCAGAAGTAGGCGAGCAGGTGATGACCCAGATAGACCGGCTGGGCGCGCTGGAGGTGGGTGTATCCGGGCAGCGGCCAGTCGATGTGCTCCTCGGCGCGGATCAGCAGCTCCCGCATCAGCGCAGCGATCGCCGCTCGCGCCGCCGCGGAGCGCTCGCGGGTGTACATGGCGAGATCCGTGACCACCTGATCGTTGCGTGAGCGCGCCGTGTGCAGGCGCCCCCCGACCGGCCCGACGATCTCGGTGAGGCGGCGCTCGATCGCCATGTGGATGTCTTCGTCGTCCTCGCTGAACGGGAAGCGCTCCTGATGCAGCTCTCGCTCGACCGTGTCGAGGCCCGCGAGCAGGGCATCGCGGTCGGCCGACTCGATGATGCCGCGGTCGGCCAGCATTCTCGTGTGCGCGCGCGATTGCGCGATGTCCTGGGGCCAGAGACGGCGATCGAACGCGAGCGAGGCGTTGAGGCGGTGGAAGTCGGGGTGTTGGGGCTCGTGGAAGCGGGACACGGCGGCCTAGTCTAGGGGCCGCGCGGCAGGCGCCCGCTCGACCACGGTGCGCAGCGCCCCGGCGACCCGCGCCACCTCTCCCTCGCTCATGGCCGGGAAGAACGGCAGCGCCAGCGACCGCCGCGCCACGTCCTCGCACACCGGAAACTCGCCCTCGCGGTGACCGAAGCGCTCGCGGTAGAAGCTCATCAGGTGGATGGCCGGCAGATAGGGCTTGCTCTGGACTCCCAACGCGGCGAGGCCGCGGACCGTCTCGTCGCGATCCACGCCGCAGGGCAGCTGCACGACGAACACGAACCAGCCACGGGCGTCCCCATCCGTGTCGGGGCACGGCAGCTCCACGCCCTCGAGTTCCGCGAGTGCCCCGCGGTAGAGCCGAGCCACCCGCGCACGCGCGCAGAGCATCTCCTCGAGGCGCTCGAGCTGGGCGATTCCGAGGGCGCACGCGATGTCCGAGAGGCGGTAGTTGAAGCCCAGGCGATCGTGGTCGAGCCAGTCCATGTCGGGCGCTCGCCCCTGGTTGCGCTCGGAGTCGATGCGCTCCTTCAACGCTGGGTCCGCGAGCGTGACCATCCCGCCCTCACCGGTGGTTAGCTGCTTGTTCGCGTAGAAGCCGAACACAGCCGGATGGCCACGGCCGCCCACGGGCACACCGTCGGCGTGTTTGGCCCCCAGCGCCTCGCAGGCGTCCTCGACGATCGCGAGTCCGTGTCGGTCTGCCAGTTGCTCGAAGGCGAGCATGTCGGCGGGGTAGCCGAAGATGTGCACGGGCAGGATCGCCCTCGTGCGCTCCGTGACCGCCGCCGCGGCCGCCTGTGGGTCGAGGTTGAGAGTCACGGGATCGATGTCCGCGAACACCGGCCGCGCCCCCTCGTACAGCGCCGCGTTGGCCGAGGCGACGAACGAGAACGGGCTGGTGATGACCTCATCGCCCGTCCCCACCTCGGACGCCCGCAGAGCCAGATGCAAACCCGCGGTGCCGCTGCTGACGGCGCACGCCAGCGGTGCCTGGACCTGCGCGGCGAAGCGGCGCTCGAACTCCCCCACGCGCGGACCGAGCGAGAGCTGCCCGGAGCGCAGCACCTCGATGACAGCCCGCTCCTCCGCCTCGCCCAGCACAGGCCGGGCGAGCGGGATCGGCTCGTCGTCCACTACACCCTGCCGGAGGCGCCTGCCGAACCCAGGTTCGCCGCGGACTCCGCCGCGGGACGCCGGCCCGGCTGCATTCCGTACTCGAGCGAATCGACCAAGGCATCCCACGAGGCCGCTATCACGTTCTCCGAGACCCCGATCGAGCCCCACACCTCGTGCCCGTCGGAGGCGTCGATCAACACCCGCGTCACAGCCCCGGTCCCCTTCGCCTCATCGAGGATCCTCACCTTGAAGTTCACCAGCTCGATGTCACGGAGGTGCGGGTGGATCTCGCCGATCGCCTCGCGCAGGGCGTTGTCGAGCGCGTTGACGGGACCGTTGCCCTCGGCGGTGCGCACGTAACGCTCACCGTCGAGCCAGATCTTGATCGTGGCCTCCGTCTCGACCTTGCCGTCAGCGCGCTGCTCCACGAGCACCCGCCAGGACTCGAGACGGAACAGCGGCTCATAGCCGCCGCCCTCTCGGCGCATCAGCAGCTCGAAGGAGCCGTCGGCCGCCTCGAACTGGAAGCCCTCGTGCTCGAGATCCTTGACCCGCTCGACCACGCGCTGGGCAAAGTCCTCATCCGCCGTGATCCCGGCCTGGCGCGCCTTCTCGACGATCGTCCCGCGGCCGGAGAGCTCGGAGATGAGCACGTCGCGACTGTTGCCCACCACCGCTGGGTCGATGTGCTCGAAGGTCTGCGAGTCGGCCCGCACGCCCGCCGCGTGCAGCCCGGCCTTGTGCGCGAAGGCGTGCTTGCCCACATAGGGCTGGGCGGGGTTGGGCGAGCGGTTGAGGAGCTCGTCGACGAAGTGCGCCGTCTCGGTCAACCGCGCGAGGCGCTCTGGCGCGAGCACCTGCGCGCCCATCTTCAGCTGCAGGTCGGCGATGATCGTGATCAGGTTGGCGTTGCCGGTGCGCTCGCCGATCCCATTGACCGTGCCCTGCACCTGCGTCGCGCCGGCTTCCACGGCCGTCAGCGTGTTGGCCACCGCACAGCCGGAGTCGTCGTGGGTGTGGATGCCGAGCGGGAAGCCCGGGAGGGCTTCGGAGACGACCGCGAAGGCCGTGCGGACCTGCGGCGGCAGCGAGCCGCCGTTGGTGTCGCACAGCACGACGCGCTCCGCACCCGCGCCCGAGGCTGCACGCAGGCAGTCGATGGCGTAGCCGGGGTCCAGGGCGAAGCCGTCGAAGAAGTGCTCGGCGTCGAGCAGCACGCGCTTGCCCTCGCCCACGAGGAAGGCGACCGAGTCGGAGATCATCGCGAGGTTCTCCTCGCGCGAGACGCGCACGACCTTCTCGACGTGCAGGACCGAGGCCTTGCCCACGAGCGTGCAGGCGGGGGCGAAGCACTCAGCCAGCACGCGCAGGCCCTCGTCGTTCTCGGCTCGCACGTCACGGCGGCGCGTCATCCCGAAGGCGAGGATCTCGGCGACGCCGAGGCGCTCGCCGGCCAGCAGGCCGAAGAGCTCCTGCTCCTTGGGGTTCGACGACGGGAAGCCGGCCTCGATCATGTGCACGCCGAGATCGTCGAGCGCGTGCACGATTCGCAGCTTCTCCTCAGCCGTGAGCGTCAGGCCGCCGCCACCCATCCCGTCCCGGAGGGTGGCGTCGTATAGCTGTATGTCCGCCATCGGCCTAGCCCGCGGCTGTGGTCTGGGCGCTCGGCAGGACGACCTCGCCGGCGGGGGTCTCCAGGTCCACCGGGCTTACGACGTCGAGCCATTCGCGGTAGGGCTCGGAGCGGCCGTGGATCGCGTCGTCGAATGCGCTCTGCAGCAGGCGCGTGACCTCGCCGGGCTTGCCGGTGCCGATCTTGTGGTCGTCCACCTCGACAACCGGTACGAGCTCGGCCGCCGTGCCGGACATGAACACCTCCTCGGCGAGATACACCTCCGCGCGCGCGATGTTGCGCTCGACCACCGGGTAGCCGAGGTCGGCGGCGAGTTGCATGACCGAGCGGCGGGTGATGCCGTCGAGGATCGAGTTGTGATGTCCCGGCGTGACGATCTCACCGCCGGCCACGATGTAGATGTTCTCGCCCGTCCCCTCGCACACGTGCCCGTGCTCGTCGAGCAGGATCGCCTCCTGGTAGCCGGCCTTCATCGACTCCACCTTCGCGAGCACGTTGTTGAGGTACTGACCGGAGGCCTTGGCCTGCGGGATCAGGGAATCGGGGCTGATGCGCCGCCACGAGGAGACATGGGCACGGATGCCGTTGCGCGTCCCCTCCTCGCCGAGGTAGGTCGCCCACTCCCAGCACGCGATCGTCACGTCGATCGGCGCGTCCATCGGGTTCAGGCCCATCGAGCCGTAACCGCGATAGACGATCGGGCGGATGTAGCAGGAGCTCAGTCCGTTGCGGGCCACGAGCTCGCGTGCGGCCGCTTGGAGCGCCTCCGGCGAGTAGGTCACGGGCATGTAGTAGAGCTCGGCTGAGCGCAGCAACCGCTGCATGTGCTCCGCGTTGCGGAATATGGCGGGGCCGAGGTCGGTCTCGTAGCAACGGATGCCCTCGAATACCCCGGTGCCGTAGTGCAGGCCGTGCGTCAAGACGTGGATCTTGGCGTCCTCCCAGGCGACGAAATCTCCGTTCATCCAGATGAGGTCGGTGGGCTCCACGGTGTCTGCGCTCCTGTTAGAGGTTTTCGAGCACTGCCTTGGTCGCCTGCGCGGTGCCGTCCGTGCCTCCCAGATCGGGTGTGCGCAGACCCGCGTCGAGCGCGCGTTCAACAGCCGATTCTACAGCCGTGGCCTCGCTTGCCAAGCCGAGGCCATGCCGGAGCAGCATCGCCGCCGAGAGGAACATCGCGAGCGGGTTGGCCACCCCCTGCCCCGCTATGTCCGGCGCCGAGCCGTGCACAGGCTCGAACATGCCGGGGCCATCGGCGCCGAGCGAGGCGCTCGGGAGCATCCCGATCGAGCCCGTGATCATCGCGGCCTCGTCGGAGAGGATGTCTCCGAACATGTTCTCGGTCAGGATCGTGTCGAAGTGTCGCGGCGCCGAGACCAGTTGCATGGCCGCGTTGTCGACGAGCACGTGCTCGAGCTCGATGTGCGGGAACTCGCGCGAGTGCAGCTCGCTTACGACCTGGCGCCAGAGCCGCGAGGTCTCGAGCACGTTGGCCTTGTCCACGCTCGAGACCCTGGCTCGTGCGGCCTCGAAGGCCGTGCGGGCGATGCGCTCGATCTCCGCGGTCGTGTAGGAGCACACGTCCGAGGCGGAGGTCTCCGTGCGGGTCTTCTCGCCGAAGTAGATCCCACCGGTGAGCTCGCGTACGACGAGCAGGTCCGTGCCCTCGATCCGCTCGCGTCGCAGCGGAGAGGATTCATAGAGCGCGGGGAGCGGCTTGACCGGCCGCAGGTTGGCATACAGCCCGAGACCCTTGCGCAGGCCGAGCAGGCCCTGCTCCGGGCGGGGCTTGGCGGGATCGGTGGTGTCCCACTTCGGGCCGCCCACGGCCGCCAGCAGCACCGCGTCGGCGCGCCGGCAAGCCTCGAGCGTCTCATCGGTGAGCGCGGTCCCGTGCGCATCGATCGAGGCGCCGCCGAAGAGATGCTCCTCGAACTCGAAGTCGCCGAGCCGCTGCAGCAGATCGAGCGTCGGAGCCATGATCTCGGGACCGATCCCGTCGCCGGGCAGGGTGACGATGTGATGTGCCATCGCGTCCCCTACAGCGCCGTGGTGGGAGTACGGGTCCACCCGGAGCGCTCGCTCTCCCCCTCGAACTCTGCGATCTCGGCCGCCAGCTCGAGCGTGAGCGCGATATCGTCGAGCCCGTTGAGCAGGCGGTGGCGGATCTCGTGATCGATCTCGAAGGCGACGTCGCGCCCGGCGAAGCGGACCTCCTGCTCGAGCAGGTCGATCTCGCCGGCGCCGGCGTGGGCCAGGCTGCGGCAGTCCTCGGCGTCGAGCACGACCGGCAGCAGCCCGATCTTGGTGCAGTTGGAGTAGAAGATGTCGGCGAAGCTCGGCGCCACGATCGCCCTGAAGCCGTAGTCCTGCAGGCCCCAGGGAGCGTGCTCGCGCGAGGAGCCGCAGCCGAAGTTCTCCCCGGCGACGAGGATCGGGTTGGCCGGCAGCTCCCACCCCGGCTCCTTGGCCCAGTCGTAGAAGAGGAACTGGCCGAAGCCCGTGCGCTCGACGCGCTTGAGGAACTGCTTGGGCATGATCTGGTCGGTGTCGACGTCGGAGCGGTCGAGGAAGCTGACCGGCCCTGCGATGACGCTTATCGGATCCATCAGCTCCAGCTCCTTATGTCGACGAAGTGGCCCTCGATCGCCGCGGCGGCGGCCATCTGCGGGGAGACGAGATGGGTGCGCCCGCCACGGCCCTGGCGACCCTCGAAGTTGCGATTCGAGGTCGAGGCGCAACGCTCGCCCGGCGCCAGGATGTCGGGGTTCATCCCCAGGCACATCGAGCACCCGGCCACGCGCCAGTCGAAGCCGGCCTCGCGGAATACGCGATCGAGACCCTCGGCCTCGGCCTGCGCCTTGACCTGCTGGGAGCCGGGGACGACCATCGCCTCGACGCTCGGGGCGACCCTGCGACCCGCGATGACCTCGGCGGCGGCCCGCAGGTCGCCGATGCGCGAGTTGGTGCAGGATCCGATGAACACACGATCGAGCGCGATCTGCTCGATCGGCGTGCCGGGCTCGAGGCCCATGTACTGAAGCGCCCGCTCAGTGGCCTCGCGATCCGCGGGGCTGTCGAACTCCTCGGGCGCGGGCACGCTGTCGGTTACCGAGCGCACCATCCCGGGGTTGGTCCCCCAAGTCACCTGCGGGGAGATCGCGCTCGCGTCGATCACGGTCTCGCGATCGAACTCGGCGCCCTCGTCGGTGCGCAGCCGACGCCACTGCTCGATCGCCCTCTCCAGGTCCTTTCCGCGCGGAGCGCCAGGCCGCTCGGTGTCTGTGAACCAAGCGAAGGTCGTCTCGTCGGGCGCGATCATCCCGCCGCGCCCGCCGCCCTCGATCGTCATGTTGCAGACGGTCATGCGCCCTTCCATCGAGAGGCCCTCGATCGCGGGGCCGGCGTACTCGACGACGTGACCCGTCATGCCGCCGACCCCCAGCTGGCCGAGCGTCCCGAGGATCAGGTCCTTGGCGGTGACGCCGAAGCCGAGCGCGCCCTCGTAGGTGACACGCATCGAGCGCGGCTTGTGCTGAACCATGCACTGCGTCGCGAGGACGTGCTCGACCTCGCTCGTGCCGATCCCGAACGCGAGCGCGCCAAAGGCCCCGTGCGTCGCGGTGTGCGAGTCGCCGCACACGATCGTCATGCCCGGTTGGGTGACGCCGAGCTCGGGACCGATCACGTGCACGATTCCCTGGCGCTGGGAGCCGAGCGAGTACGCGGGCACGCCGAGCTCCGCGCAGTTGCGCTCGAGCGTTTCCACCTGCACGCGGGAGAGCTCGTCCTTGATCCGCGCTGCCACCGGAGTCCCGTCGGTGGGCGTGTTGTGATCGGCCGTCGCCAGCGTCCTGTCAGGACGGCGCACGGCGCGCCCGGCGAGGCGCAGCCCGTCGAAGGCCTGGGGGCTCGTCACCTCATGGACGAGGTGCAGGTCGATGTAGAGCAGACCGTGGGCCACCTCGTGGGTCTCCCAGATCTTGTCGAACAGCGTCTGTAGCATCTAGCTTCTCCTCAGTCCCGCGGAGACCACAGCCAGGAAGGCCGCATCCGCGTCGGTGGGGTTCTCGAAGTGGTGGGGCAGGTCGGCGTCGAATGTGACGCAATCGCCGTCCCCGAGCTCGTAGCGTTGCCCGTCGCAGACCAGCACCAGCGAGCCGTGCTCGACCAGCGCCGTCTCACGGCTGCCGGGCTCATGCATCGGCGGATCGTCGGGGGCGCCCGTGGCGCCGCCTGGTGCGAGCGTGTGGCGCGAGAGCTCAGCGCGCTGACCTGGCTGGGCGGAGGTGAGGACCTCGAAGCTGTGCCCGCGGCGTCTGTTTCCGCCGTGCTGGCGCTGGCCCGCACGAACGACCGTGACCGCCCCGCCCTCGTCGAGCCGCAGAAGCTGGGAGAGGCGCAGCTCGAGCCCGGAGGCTATGCGCACGGCGACCGTCAAGGTGGGGCTCGTCTCGCCGCGCTCGACCTGCGAGAGCATCGGCGCGCTGACGCCGCTGCGCTCGGCGAGGTCGCGCAGCGACAGGCCCGCGGACTCGCGCAGCGCCTTCACCCGCGCGCCGATCACGGCCGGTGAGAGGTGGCTCGCCCAGTCGGTCTTCGGCTCGGTGGTCGGCGTCGTGGGGGCCATACGTGCGTACGTTATCACAGACGCTTCCGACACCGCCCGCCTTCAGCGCACGCAATGCCAGCAGTGGGGTTCCGCCCCAGGAGAGCGGAACCCCACTGCTCACATTCGCCGCTGAGCTTGCGACTCAGCGCAATGCTCAGATGCCGACGACACCCCACTTCGCTTTCGATTCAAGTTCGATTTTCGCTTTGCCGACCTGTTCTGCTTTTTCTTTGAAAACTTCTATCCCCGCTTTGCCTTCGCTGGCGGTTTTCCCTTCTTTGCCGTAGAAGTACACCGTCTGTTCTTTTTCTGCGCAGGTGAGTTCGTGTACTTCTTTCGATTCCTCAGGCGCTTCGAGCTTGCATACGAAAGCCGCGACGCCTTCGATGCCAGCGCCGTGTTCTTCTCCGGTCGCCGTGACCGGACCGTTTTTCGAGGCGCACGGTTCTGAGAGTGCGAGTTCAACGAGCGTTTTTTCGCCTTTCGCGTGAGTCTTGAACAGGAGGGCATACGGCAGTAAGCCTTCTTCAAGCCCCACTTTAGTCAGGCTGACGTCTTCAACGTTGGCGTTGAATTCGATCGTCCCAGCTGTGCCGCCTTTGTTCATGACTTTGCATTTCAGGGCCGCCACTTCACATTCTTTGAGCTTGAGCGTCGCTTTGCCGGTGCCCGGCGTGCCACCGATGGCCGTGCCCGTGCCTTCGCCTTTTTTGCATGTGACAGAGACCGATTTGGTCGTGAGCTTCATTTCACCGATGGCGAACTTCACCGGCTTTTTTTCGCCGCCTCCGAGATCTTCCAGTTCGACTTCTTCGACGAAGAGCAGCGGTTCAAGGATGATGAACGGCGAGGCCATCAGCCATTCCACGCCGGGTGTAGTGGATTCTTTCTGACATTCGGCTAACGACGTATAGCCGATGATGAAGTTCAGGTCTAATTGAACTTTGACGCAGGGTAAGAATTCGTCGCGGTCGGCGGTTCCCTTGAACCAGTTGCCGCCTTCGTCTAACGGTTCGCCTTTTTCGCAGGTGGCTTTGGTTTCGAAGTTCCCGCTTTCGAATGCCGGATTGTCGACATGGAAGCATTCCGAGGCCACTGCCGGCGAAGCTCCGATCGCACCCAGCCCGAGCGCCGCCGACACGACGACCAGCGTCGCGAAGCATGTCCGCTTCATGATCTACTCCTTTGGATCGATGACCATCGGCCTGGAGACCTAGCGAGATCCGAGGCTGGTTCCGATTGCCGGGTCAGTTCTGATTAGTGGTCTTGAGCCACCATGTCTAATCCTTTACGCCCGCAGCTGTCAAGCAATCGCCCCGGCTGTCTCCCTTATGACGCCGCTCGGCTCGGCCGAAGCAGATCAGCTCGGCTGGAACACAGACGGCCGGGGCACGGCTATCGGCAGACCCTCACGGCGTCGTCGTTTCCGGCAGCCCGATCGCAGCGTCGGCCTGGGAGCGCGCCACGGCCACCGACAGCGCCCGAACATACGCGCGAGCCGCTGCATCGATGATGTCCGTGGAGACCCCTTGGCCGGCGCCTGTGAAGCCGTGCACCTCGACCACGATCGAGACCTCCCCGAGGGCGTCCTGTCCCTCGGTGACGGCGCCGATCGTGAAGTCGTTGAGCTTGGCCCCCATGCCACTGGCGGCGTTGATCGCCTGGAAGACCGCGTCGATCGGGCCGTCCCCCATGAACGAGCCCGTCGCCGAGCTGCCGTCGGGGAGCGTGATCGAGACGCGCGCGTGTGGCGGGCGCAGCGAGGAGGCCTCGACCTCGAACCACTCCAGGGCATAGCCGGAAATCTCCTCGCGCAGCTCGTCGGTGACGAGCGCCTCGAGATCCATCGCCGTTACCTGCTTCTTGCGGTCGGCGATCTCCTTGAAGCGCTTGAAGGCCGTGTTCAGCGCCTGGCCGTCCAGCTCGAACCCCATCTCCTCGAGCGCTTTGCTGAGGGCGTGGCGGCCGGAGTGCTTGCCCAGCACGATCGAGTTGGAGCGCAGCCCCACCGTGGTGGCGTCCATGATCTCGTAGGTGGTGCGCTCCTTGAGCACGCCGTCCTGGTGGATGCCGGCCTCGTGAGCGAAGGCGTTGCGCCCCACGATCGCCTTGTTGGGCTGGACCTGGTAGCCGGTCAGGCGAGACACGAGACGGCTCGTGCGTGCGATCTCGGTCGTCTCGATGCCCGTCCACAGGCCGAGGCTCGGCTCGCGGGTGTGCAGCAGCATCGCGGTCTCCTCGAGCGACGCGTTGCCGGCGCGCTCGCCGATCCCGTTAATCGCGCACTCCACTTGGCGGCAGCCCGCTTCCAGGCCGGCCAGCGAGTTTGCGACGGCGATGCCGAGGTCGTCGTGGCAATGGACCGAGACGACGACCTTGCGCAGGTCCGGGACCAGGCGGTAGAGCTCGGTGAACATCGCGTTGTACTCGCGCGGCATCGTGTAGCCGACCGTGTCGGGCACATTGATCGTCGTGGCGCCCTCGTCGAGGGCGATCTGAATCACCTCGGCCATGTACTCGACGTCCGAGCGCGAGCCGTCCTCGGGAGAGAACTCGACGTCCTCGGTGTACTCTCGCGCCTGCGCCACGGCGGCGCGCACCTGGCCCTTGACGTCCTCGCGCGTGGTCTGCAGCTTGCGCTCGATGTGAATGTCGCTGGTCGCGATGAAGGTGTGGATGCGCGGGCGCTCGGAATCTCTGACCGCGTTCCAGGCCGCCTCGATGTCCTGCTTGCTAGTGCGCGCCAGGCCGCAGATGACCGGGCCTTCGACCTCCCGTGCGATCGCCTGAACGGACTCGAAGTCTCCCGGCGAGGTGATCGGGAAGCCAGCCTCGATCACGTCCACGTTCAGCCGCGCCAGCTGGTGGGCGATCTCGAGCTTTTCCTGCTTGTTCAGGGAGATGCCCGGTGACTGCTCGCCGTCGCGCAGGGTCGTGTCGAAGATCAGGACGCGATTGGCCGGGTCTCGTGTAGCGCCGGCGCCCGCGGGACCCGCAGCGCCACTCGATGCGTCGTCGTTGCTCATGTCGTTCGTGCTCCTTCTCTATCTCGCTTTACGTTCCTCTCTGCTGGTATGCGGCTACGCGGCCGCCACGCGCTATTCCCCCCGAGGGGGGAGCAGGAGAAGCGAGAGAAGCGAGTTGCGAAACGACATCTGACGCGCAGCGTAGCACCGCGGCGCTCGAGGGTCGAGTGAGACGCCGGCCATCGACCGTCTCAGGGTGTGAGCACGACCTTGCCCACGTTGCGCCGCTCGACGATCATGCTCTGCGCCTCACCGGCCCGCTCGAACGGGAACACCTCGGCGACGACCGGTTTGATCGTGGCGTCGTCGAGCATCTCGCGCAGCGGCGCGATCCACGGCTCGAGCGTCTCGCGGTCCTTCCACAGCGAGAGCATGTTGAGACCGATCACGGCCTTCGATTCGGACATCTGCTTGATCAGGTTGAAGCGCGGCATCTGCGCGACGGCGCGCAGCGCGGTGACGGGGTTGCGCCGCTCGCCGGAGACGACAGCCGAGGCGCCGAAGGCGACGAGCCTCCCTCCGACGCGCAGCAGCGAGTAGCTGCGCCTGAAGCTGTTGCCGCCGACGGCGTCGAGGATCACGTCGAACTTCGGCAGGCCGCGCTCCCAGCCGGGCTTGGTGTAGTCGAGCGCGTGATCGACGCCGAGCTCGAGGATGCGGGCGTGCTTGCCCGGCGAGGCTGTGCCGTAGACCTCGGCGCCTGCGCGCTTGGCGATCTGGGTGGCCGCGATGCCCACGCCCCCGCCGGCCGAGTGCACGAGCACGCGCTCGCCCGGCTGGAGGCTGCCGTAGCCGATCAGGCCCGCCCAGGCGGTGGCGTAGTTCACGGGGATCGCTGCCCCCTGCTCGAAGCTGAGCGCGTCGGGCAGCGCGACCACGTCGCTCGCTGCCACGACCGCCTGGGAGGCGTAGCCGCCGAATTTGGTGCCGGCGAGAACACGCTGACCCTGGCTGAGACCCTCCACCCCCTCCCCCAGCTCGAGGATCGTGCCGGCGACCTCATAGCCCACCACGCAGGGTGTCTTGGGCGCGTCGGGGTAGAGCCCCATGCGCGCCATCACATCGGCGAAGTTGATGCCGGCGGCGGCCACCGCGATCCGCACCTGGCCCGGCCCGAGCGGAGGATCGGGGCGCTCCTGGACCTGCAGGACGCCCGGGCCGCCGTGCTTGGTGATGACGACCGTCCGCATGGCGGCCAGCCTAACCGATCACTTCGGCCCCAGGGCGATCAGCCGAGATCCACAGACCAGCCGTTGACGAACCCGTCGGAGGCGACGATCTCATCGACGACCGCGTCGGGCACAGGCGCGTCGGTCGTGACGACCATCGCGGCCAGGCGCTGGCCGACCTGGCCCCCGTCTTCGGCGCCATCCGGCGTGTGCCCGACAGCGGCCGAGGAGATGTTGATGCCGTGGGCCCCGAAGATCGTGCCCACGCGCCCGATCATCCCGGGCAGGTCCTCATATCGAAAAACGGTCACATAGGGCTCGAGCTCGATCGTCAGGCGCCGGCCCTGGACCTCGACGAGGTGGGGCACCTGGTTGGGGCCGATGCCGGTGCCGGCCACGGCCACGCGCTCGCCGCCGGCGACGACGGTCACGCGGATCAGCTCGTTGAAGTCCTGGGCCTCGGAGACGCTCTTCTCCTCGAAGACGATCCCGCGCTGATGGGCCATGGTGGGGGCGTTTACGAGGTTGACCTGCTCCTCGGTGCGGCCCTCCAGGGCCCCCACGATCACGGCCAGGCCGAGCAGGCGCGTGTCGAAGTCGGCGATCCGCCCCATGAAGGCCGCCTCGATCCGCTCCACCGAGCTGCCCTCGGCGAGCTTCATGGCGAGGCGCCCGAGCTGGGTGGCCAGCGGCAGGAACGGCCCGAGCATGTCCATGTCCTCGGCGCCGATCGCCGGGATGTTGACGGCCGTCGAGACCACGCCCCCGGTCAGCGCCGCGACGACCTGCTCGGCGCTCTGGTAGCCCGCGCGGTCGGTCGCCTCGGCGGTGGAGGCGCCGAGGTGCGGTGTGACGACGACGTTGGCATAGCCGAACAGCGGGTTCTCGGTCATCGGCTCGCTCGGGAACACGTCAAGGGCGGCGCCCGCCACCTTGCCGGAGTCGAGCGCGTCCTTGAGCGCCGCTTCGTCGATCAGCCCACCGCGGGCGACGTTCAGCACGCGCACGCCGTCGCGCATCTTCGCGAAGGCGTCCGCGTCGAGGAAGCCTTCGGTCTCGGGCGTCTTTGGCAGGTGGATCGTGATGAAGTCGGCCTGGGCATAGATGTCCTCGACGCTGTCGGCCTTCTCGACGCCGAGGTCGCGGTAGCGCTCGGCGCTGACGAACGGGTCGAAGGCGAGCACGCGCATCCCAAAGCCGCGGGCACGCTGGGCCACGAGCTGTCCGATCCGCCCGAAGCCGAGGATCCCGAGCGTCTTCTCATAGAGCTCCACACCCGAGAACTTCGAGCGCTCCCAGCGGCCAGCGATCAGCGAGGCGTAGGCCTGGGGCACATTGCGGGCGAGCGCCAGCAGCAGCGCCATCGTGTGCTCGGCCGCGGTCACGACGTTCGACTCGGGGGCGTTGGCGACGACGATCCCGCGCTTGGTGGCGGCCGGGACGTCGACGTTGTCGACGCCGACCCCCGCGCGCCCGATCGCCTTCAGGCTGCTCGCCTTCTCGATCAGCTCGGCCGTCATCTTGGTGGCGGAGCGAATCACGATCCCGTCGTAGGCGCCGATGCGCTCGGCGAGCTCCTCATCGCTCCAGTCGATGCCGAGATCGACGTCGAAGTGCTCGCGCAGCAGCGCGATCCCCGAGTCGCCGATCTTCTCCTTGACGAGGACCCTGGGGCGCTCGCTCATGCCGAGATCCTCTCGACCACGAAGTCGATGCAGGCGGTGAGCGCCTGCACGTCGGCGGTATCGACGGCGGGGAACATCCCCACCCGCAGCTGGTTGCGCCCGAGCTTGCGGTAGGGCTCGACGTCGAGGATCCCGTTGGCGCGCAGCGTCGCTGCGACCGCCGCGGCGTCCACCGCGTCGTCGAAGTCGATCGTGCCGACGACGAGCGAGCGCTTGGCGGGATCGGTCACGAACGGGGTCGTGTAGGTGCTCTGCTCGGCCCACCCGTAGAGGTGATCGGAGGACGCCCGCGTGCGCGATACGCACCAGTCCAGCCCGCCACCGTCGAGCATCCAGCGGATCTGGTCGGCGAGCAGGAACAGCGTGGCTACGGCGGGCGTGTTGTAGGTCTGGTCTTTGAGCGAGTTCTCCAGGGCGGTGTGCAGGGACAGGAACTCGGGGATCCAGCGCTCGGAGGCGTGCAGCTGGGCGATCCGCTCCTGGGCGGCGGGGCTGAGCAGCGCGATCCACAGCCCACCGTCGGCGGCGAAGCTCTTCTGCGGCGCGAAGTAGTAGGCGTCGGCCTGAGAGACGTCCACGGGCAGTCCGCCGGCGCCCGAGGTGGCGTCGATCGCGACGAGCGCACCGTCGGCTCCGGCTGGACGGATCACCGGTGTCATCACTCCGGTCGAGGTCTCGTTGTGCGCCCAGCCGATCAGATCGACCCCGCCCTCGGCCGCGGCGGGACCGACGGCGGCAGGGTCGGGCGCGTCGCCGAGGTCGGCGGCGATCGTGACCGGGTCCTTCAAGAAGGGGGCTCCGGTGGTGACGACGGCGAACTTCTGGGAGAACTCGCCGAAGGTGAGGTGCAGCGCCCGCTCGCGCACGAGGCCGAAGGCGGCTGCGTCCCAGAAGGCCGTGGCGCCGCCGTTTCCGAGCGCGACCTCGTAGCCGCGGGGAAGCGCGAACAGCTCGCGCAGCCCCGCGCGGATCTCGCCGACGATCGCCTTGACGGGCTTCTGGCGGTGAGAGGTGCCCATCACCGCGGCGCCCGCCGCTCCAAGGCGCGCGAGTGCCTGCGGGCGTACCTTCGAGGGCCCACAGCCGAAGCGACCGTCCGCGGGCTTCAGCTCGTCGGGGATGACCAGTTGCTGAGGCGCTGTGGTGCTCGTCGTCATGTGGGCTCCTCGCTCGGTTCTAATCCGGAGGGGATTGTCGAAGATCTGAGGGTGCCCAGGCGCGCGGCGGTGCTCCTAGCCGTCACTCCCCGGTGGTGAACTCCACCCGAGCGCCAGTCGTAACGACGAACGCGAGTGTAGCGAACGTCGGGCGCCCCTCGCCGGAATGTCCGCGCGTGTCTCCTACCGCCCGGAGAGCTCGGCGTCGATCACGACGTCAACCACTCCAGAGCGCTTCCCGGTCGAGGATCGTGGAGCTCCAGCCCTCGGGCAGGCGTGTGGCGGCGACGCCGGAGGGGACCTCGGCCGCGAGCAGGCAGAACTCGGGGGCGGGGCCGAACACGAGCTGGCGGCGCCAGAGGCTCGCGTGAGCGGGGTCCATGCCGTCGCCGAGCAGCTCGCCGAGGCCGCGACGCTCGGAGCCGGGTGGGCGGGCGACCCACGCGGCGGTCGTGGCCTCCCCGAGCGCCTCGGCGCACGGTTCGCCCTCGATCAGCCCGTAGAGGCCGCCGGCGCCCTCGCCGAAGCGGTGGGCCGCCTCGTCGTGGGTGCTGCGGTGCCCGCGCCCGACGGCCGCCTCGTTGAGGACGCCGAGCGCGGCGAAGTCATCGAGCAGGTACCAGTCCTCATAGCCGCCCGCGACCGCCGCGCCCGTGGCGAGGTCCTGCGCCGGCGCGAGCCACGGCAGCTCGGCGACACGGAAGGTGGCCGAGGCGCGCGTGCCCACGGGCAGCGAGCGCGCGAGCGAGCGGTGAAAGGCGACGAGGGCGTCCTCGTAGGGGCCGGCGGCGTCGGGGTCGCGGGGGCGGTGCCAGAAGAGGTAGGCGAGCACTGGGCCGAGCCGCTCTAAAAGGCGGGCTTGATCCAGTCCATGTGCGAGCGCAGCTCCTGGCCCACGTGCTCGACCTGGGTGTCGGCCTGCTCGGCGCGCATGCGCTTGAAGCTCTCCTGCCCGGCGCGGTTCTCGGCGATCCACTCGCGGGCGAAGTCCCCGGACTGGATCTCCTGCAGGATCTTCTTCATGTTGGCTCGGGTTTCATCGGTGATGACGCGCTTGCCGCGCGTGTAGTCCCCGTACTCGGCCGTGTTTGAGATCGAGTAGCGCATCCCGGCGAGTCCCTTCTCGTGCATCAGATCGACGATCAGCTTGAGCTCGTGCAGGCACTCGAAGTAGGCCATCTCGGGGTCGTACCCGGCCTCGACGAGCGTCTCGAAGCCGGCCTGGACGAGCTCGGAGGCGCCGCCGCAGAGCACGGCCTGCTCGCCGAAGAGGTCGGTCTCGGTCTCGTCCTTGAAGGTCGTCTCGATCACACCGCCGCGCGTGCAGCCGATGCCCTTGGCGTAGGCCAGAGCCAGCGCGCGGGCATTGCCGGTGGCGTCCTGCTCGATCGCGATCAGCCCGGGCACGCCGCTGCCTTCGGTGAACTGTCGGCGCACGAGGTGCCCGGGCCCCTTCGGAGCGACCATCCCCACATCGACCCCAGCCGGCGGCGTCACCTCTTTGTAGTGGATCGAGAAGCCGTGACCGAACAGCAGCATGTTGCCCTCGGCGATACCGTCGCGAATCTCATCCTCCCAGACCTGGTGGTGGAGCTCGTCTGGAAGCAGGATCATCACGAGATCGCCGCGGCTGGCGGCCTCGACGACGCTCGTCACCTCGAGGCCCTGCTCGCGGGCCTTGGCGACCGAGGAGGAGTCCTCGCGCAGGCCGACGACGACCTTGACGCCGGAGTCCTTCAGGTTGAGGGCGTGGGCGTGGCCCTGGGAGCCGTAGCCGATGATGGCGACGGTCTTGCCGTCGAGGAGCGTGAGGTCTGCGTCGTCGTCGTAGATCATTGCGCGCAGGCTATCCAACTTCGGCGCGCGGCCGGGCGCATGGCCGGTTGCCTGTCAGGAGCTCGCCCGGGCGACGAGCGTGCGACCGGGAATCTCGAGCGTGCCGTCGCCGGAGGTGTAGGGGGCGAAGCGCTCGGCCAGGGACGCCCTGATCTGCTCGATCTCGCCCTGCGGGTGCGAGAGGATGGCGTCGTGGAAGTTGCGGGAGAGGTCGAGGGTGCTGTCCCACAGCTCCTCGAAGTCGGGGTGGCGGCGCAGGAGATCGACGGCCTGGACCTCGATCTCGGCGAAGCCGGCCTGCTCGAGCAGCTCGGCGACGCGCTCGGCGCTGCCCAGCACGAACGGTCCGGGCGCGGGCGCGCTGCGGTCGGGCGCGGGCACGACGCCGCGCTCCACGAGCTCGCGCGCGGGCAGGGCGGCCCAGGGGTTGTGCTCGATCGAATCCCACACGGCGAGCGCCAGCACTCCCCCGGGACGGAGCACGCGCCGGGTCTCGCCCAGCGCGGTGGCGGGATCGGCCATCAGCATGTAGCCCCAGCGGCAGACCACGGCGTCGACGCTCGCCAGAGGCAGGTCGATCCATTCGGCGTTGAGCACCTGGAACTCGATGTTGGCCAGGCCGAGCTCGATCGCTCGCGCGCGGGCGCCCGCGAGCATCGCCTCGGCCTGGTCTGAGACGATCACGCCGCCCATCGGTGCCACCAGCTCGGCGGCGAGCATCGCGGTCTCGCCGAGGCCGGCGGCGAGCTCGAGCACGCGCTGCCCGGGCTGCGGGGAGATGGCGTCGATCAGCCAGTGCGAGACGGGCGCTGAGAACTCGCGCATGAGCGCCTGGCGGGCGACCCAGCCGGCGGCGGCCTCTTCCCAGTTATCGAGGCTGGCCTGGCGGTAGTCGTTGGGGTCGAAGCCCACCTAGAGCTCCCGCCGCAGCAGCTTGCCCGAGCGCGTGCGCGGCAGTGGCTCGGTGGTGATGAGGAACTCCTTGGGCACCTTGAAGCGCGCCAGCATCGAAGCGCAGTGGGCGCGCAGGTCGGCGGCCTTCAGCTCGGCGCCCTCCCTGGGGACGACGATCGCGACGACGGCCTCGCCCCATTCGGGATCGGGGCGCCCGAGCACGGCGGCCTCGAGCACCAGCGGATGGGCCTCGAGCACAGCCTCGACCTCGGCCGGCGCCACGTTCTCCCCGCCGCTGACGATCGTGTCGGCCTTGCGACCGGTTACCTGCAGGCGTCCGCCGGCGTCGAGGGAGCCCAGGTCGCCGGTGTGCAGCCACCCATCGGGGCCGGGCGCGCTCGGGGCCACGGTCGGGCCGCGCACGAGGATCTCCTCGTCCTCGCCGATGAGCACGCGCGTGCAGAACAGCGGCGGGCCGGCGTGTGGCGATCCGATCGTCGCGCCGCCGGCGGCCGTGGTCTCCGCGGCCGGGTCGAGGTCGGCGAGCGGCGTGGTCGTCACCTGGGAGCAGCTCTCGGTGAGCCCGTAGGTGAGGCTGACGGGCACCCCGGCGGCCTGCGCGCGGGCCACGAGGGCAGCGGGCACGGGGCCGCCGCCGGTGAGGGCGCAGCGCAGCGCGGGCGGATGGGAGAGCCCGGCGTCGAGCAGCCGCGCGAGCGTGGTGGCGACGAGGCTCACCAGCGTGACCCGCTCATGCTGGAGGCTGTGCAGCGCGCGGTCGGCCTCGAAGCGCTCGTGCACCACGGCGGTGGTCGAGTAGATGGCCGAGCGCAGCAGGATCGAGAGGCCGCCGACATGGGAGAGGGGAAGCGCGCACAGCCAGCGCTCCTCGCGCGGGAGCCCGAGCGCGACGGCGGAGCCGAGGGCGCTCCACAGCAGGTTGGCGTAGGTGAGCTCGACGGGCCGCGGCACGGAGGTGGTGCCGGAGGTGTGGATGACCACGGCGACGGCGTCGAGGTCGTGTCCACGGCCGACGGCCGACGGCGGCAGGCCGCCGCGGCCCCAGGCGCTGGGGCGGCCGGACCCCTTCGCCAACGGCCGATCGACGAGCATCTCGCTCCCGGCGGCGATCCGCTCGCGCTCCTCAGGGGCGAGGCGCAGATCGACGGGCACGGCGATGGCGCCGAGCAGCAGGCAGGCGTGGAGCGCCTGGGCGAAGTGCAGGCCGCTGGGCAGCGCGATCGCCACGCGCGCGCCGGGGCCGGCGCCGCCGGCGGCAAGCTCGCAGGCGCCGGAGCGGGCGGCGGCGTGCAGGCGGGCATAGGACCAGCTGCCCGCGGGTGTGTCCAGGGCGATGTGCTCGGGCCGTGAGGCCGCGGCGCGGGCGAGCCATCCATCGACCACCATGGGCTGCAGGCTATCCACTCGCGAACTACAGATAGCCTTCGCGCGCATGAGTGTCTCCTGGACAGCGGCCCCCGCGCCTGGCGGCGGCACCTTCACGGACATCCGCTACGAGAAGTCGGGCGCGCCGGACGAGGGGATCGCGAAGATCACGATCGACCGCCCGGAGGTCCGCAACGCGTTTCGCCCGCGCACGATCATCGAGATCTCCCAGGCGCTCGAGGACGCGCGCGAGGACACGGAGATCGGCGTGATCATCCTCACGGGCGAGGGCCCGGAGGCGTTCTGCTCGGGAGGCGACCAGCGCGTGCGCGGGGACTCGGGCTACCTCAACGACGACGAGGCCGGTGATCCGGATCCCACCCGCCCGGGCCGCTTCCACGTGACGGACCTGCACATCCAGATCCGCCGGCTGCCGAAGCCGGTGGTGGCGATGGTCGCCGGGTATGCGATCGGCGGCGGGCACGTGCTGCACCTGGTGTGCGACATGACGATCGCGGCGGACAACGCCCGCTTCGGGCAGGTGGGCCCGAAGGTGGGCTCCTTCGACGGCGGCTTCGGCGCCGGCCTGCTGGCGAACCTGGTGGGGCCGAAGAAGGCCAAGGAGATCTGGTTCCTCTGCCGCCAGTACTCGGCGGAGGAGGCGCGGGAGATGGGCATGGTCAACAAGGTCGTGGGACTCGATCGGCTCGAGGACGAGACGGTCCAGTGGTGCCGGGAGATGCTCGCCCTCTCCCCCTTCTCATTGCGTCTCTTGAAGGCGAGCTTCAACGCGGCCGAGGACGGCCTGTCGGGAATCCAGCAGCTCGCGCATGACGCCAACCTCCTGTTCTACGGCAGCGAGGAGGCCCAGGAGGGCCGGGACGCATACAGGGAGAAGCGCAAGCCGGACTTCTCGCGCTTCCCCAAGCGGGCCTAGGCGTGGGCGCGGTTCGCATCTGGGTGATGGCGGCCCGCGTGCGCACGCTGCCGGCGGCGGTGGCGCCGGTGCTGGTGGGCACCTCGCTGGCGCTGGGAGCCGGCCACTTCCACCCGCTGGCGTTCGTGGCGGCGCTGCTGGGAGCCCTGTTCATCCAGGTGGGCACGAACCTGTCGAACGACTACTCGGATGCGCGCCGCGGCGCGGACACGGAGGATCGCCTCGGCCCGGTCCGCGTGACGGCGGGGGGCCTCGTCCCCCCCAGCCAGGTGCTGCTCGCGACCTACGTGAGCTTCGGCCTGGCGGTCGGCTGCGGCGCCTACCTGGTGGCGGTGGCCGGGTGGGAGCTGATAGCTGTCGGTGCAGCCTCGATCCTCGCCGGGGTCCTCTACACGGGCGGTCCGCGTCCGTACGGCTATGAGGGTCTAGGAGAGGTGTTCGTGTTCCTGTTCTTCGGGATCGTGGCGGTGGCCGGATCGTACTTCGTCCAGGTGCAGCGCCTGCCGTGGCAGGCGTTCGTGTGCGCGGTGCCCGTGGGCCTGTTGGCGAGCGCGATCCTGGTGGTCAACAACGTCCGCGACCTGGAGACGGACAGGCGGGCGGGCAAGCGCACGCTGGCGGTCCGCCTGGGCCGGGCGCGCACGCGCATGCTGTACGCGGCGATGGTGACGGGCGCGTTCGTGACGGCGCCGCTGCCGTGGGCGTTCGGGTCGATGAGCGCGTGGCTGCTGCTCCCGTGGCTCGCGATCCCGCTGGCGCTGCGCCTGGTGGGGGTGGTGCGCACGCGCACGGACGGTCCCGCTCTCAACGGCGCGCTGGCTGGCACGGGCGGCCTGCAGCTCCTCTTCTGCCTGCTGTTCGCGGCGGGGATCCTGGCGGGCGGCGGTGTGGGCTCGTGAAGCTCGAGGTCGAGCGAATGTCGTTGAAGCTGACCACCCCGCTGGGGACCTCCTACGGCACGCTCAGCGAGCGGGAGCTGTTGAGCGTGACCCTGACGGGCGAGGACGGCGTCGTCGGATATGGAGAGGCGGCGCCGCTCGAGCCCTATGACGGCGTGAGCGTGGACCGGGTGGAGCGGGCGCTCGAGCGCTACCGCCCGGTGCTGGCGGGCTCGCATGAGCTCGGCGGCGCGCAGCTGATGGACGCCTGCCGCCAGGTCGAGGATCTCCCCCAGGCGCTGGCGGCGCTCGACCTGGCGCTGTGGGACCGCGCGGGACGTCGCGAGGGCAAGCCGGTCTCGGCGCTCCTGAGCGACGACAGCGCGAGCCATGTGCCGGTGAACGCGACGCTCTCGGCCCGCGACCGCGCGGGCGTGGCCGAGCAGGCGGCGCGGGCGGTGCAGGAGGGCTATGAGTGCCTCAAGCTGAAGGTGGGCATGGGCGACGACGCCGGACGTGTGGCGGCGGCGCGGGCGGGCGCGGGACCGCGGGCGCAGCTGCGCCTGGACGCCAACGGCGCCTGGGAGGTGGAGGAGGCGGTGCGGACGATCGACGCGCTCTCGCCGGCGGGCCTCGAGCTGGTGGAGGAGCCGACGCATGGCCTGGAGGCGGTGCGGGCGGTGCGGGAGCGCGTGGCGGTGAGGGTGGCGATCGACGAGACGGCCGAGCAGGCCGGGGCGCTTGCGGCGGGCGTGGCGGACGCGGTGTGCCTGAAGATCTCCCGCTGCGGCGGCATCGCGGGCCTGCTGGTGGCGGCCACGCTCGTGCGCTCGACCGGCGCGGAGGTCTATCTCGCCTCGACGCTCGACGGTCCGCTGGGCATCGCAGCGGCCCTGCACGCGGCGGCGGCGCTGGCCTCGCGCGGGCCGATGCCCCACTGCGGCCTGGCGACGCTCGGGATGTTCGAGGGACTCGATGACCAGCTACCGGTGCGCGAGGGCGCGATCGCTGTGCCGCTCGGTCCGGGCCTCGGCGTGGAGCCGTTTGCGGGTGCATAGCGGGTGCGTCACAATCGACGCTACGCGCGGGCGTCTGCTCGGCGAGGATGGGAACCATTGGACATGGCAACGGGAACAGGGCCTGGACACGGACGTCGAGCCGGCAGCCGCCGCGGGGGAGCGGCTCGCGCGCCGGTGCTCGCACTGACACTGCTGGCACTGCTGGCCCCCAGCGCGAACGGTCGTCGCAACGAACCCCGTCCCGGTGAAACCGCACAAGGCGACGCCTCGCCGCTCTCCACGTCACTCTCGACGCCGCTGCCGGGGCCGATCATCGGCACCAACGACGCCGCCGGCTGGGGGCCCGCGGCGGCACAGACGATCCTGAGCGGTCACATCACCTGGAATCGGGTGGAGCTCGGCAGCCCCGAGAACACGCTCGCAAGCTCCGAACACGACGGGTTCCACGCGCTGGCGATCGCGGGGAACGTCGAAGACGAAACACCGCTCAGCCAGGTCGAACCACACCATTGGGGAGCCACGGTCGCGGCCCAGCTGAAAGCGAGCCCCTCGGTGGCGATCGCCGAGGCGGGCAACGAGAGCTACTACAAGGGCGGGGTGGCCAACCCCCAGCAGTACGGGCGGATGTACATGGCGGCGATCGAAGCGATGAAGGCCGCGGGCATCCACATCCCGCTCCTGTTCAACCTGACCGGCGACTATCCCCGCGGAAGCTGGACCTCGCCGAGCGGCTGGTCAGAAGACTCGAGCGGCGGCGGCTGGCTGCGCGACGCCGTGGCGGCCGTCCCGGGCCTCGCCGCCGCGATCGCCGCCAACGGCGTCTCGATCCACCCCTATGGAGCGATCGGCGAGAACCAGCACGACGACATCGGGCTTGCCACCGTTCCCGCCGACGAGTCGCTCATGAGCGCGGTGCTCGGCTCGGTGCCCCCGATCTACGTGACCGAGATCGGCTATGACCTGAGTCGCTGCGGCGAGGACCTGGGCGCCTGCTCGAAGCGCCAACAGGCCACGAGGATGCAGGAAGCCTACGACCAGCTCCTGGCCGATCCCCACATCGCCGGGATCTGGTGGTATGAATCCCACGACGACGGCATCTGGCGTTTCGGCTTCATGAACGCCAAGAACAAGGTCCGCCCGTCCTTCAAGACACTGTCGGCGATCGCCCAGTCGGTCGGGCAATAGCCACGCTCCGTCCGCCGCGCGGGCCGACCGGGCGACGGGGCTTCAGGTAACGAGCAGCGTCTGCACGGGGTACTGGGCAACGGTGGGATCGGCGGTCAGGATGGCGATGTCGAGAATCTTGGCCTGGGCCACGAGCAGCCGGTCGAACGGATCGCCGTGGAGCCGCGGGAGCGCAGCAACGGCGAGTGCGTGCGTATGCTCGATCGGCAGCGCCGTCGCCCCGATCGCGCGGAGACGGTCGGGCACGTAGCGCTCAACCGGCTCGGGAAGCGCAAGCCGTCCCAAACCGCTCTTGATCGCGATCTCCCAAGAGCTGACCGCCGAAACCAGCACCTCGTTGCGCTGGTCTTCCAGGATCGCGAGATGCTCGCCGAGCCGCTCGGGGTCGGTGTGCAGCCAGAGGAACACATGCGTGTCCAGAAGGATCCTCACCGCTCGAAGGCGCTGAGCAGCTCATCTGGAAGGGGCTCATCGAAGTCCTCTGGCACGACGAAGCGTCCCCGATCGATGCCAAAGCGCCGCGGCGATGTCCGCTTGACCGGGACGAGGCTCGCAACCTCCTCCCCACGTCGCGTGATCACAACCTCCTCCCCGGCAGCCACATCGTCCAGCAGCCGCGAGAGATGAGTCTTCGCCTCATGAACCCCAACGGACTTAGTCATGAACTTAGTCTACTAGCCCGCCAGCGAGCCTCGCCAGCGAGCCGGGATTCTCCAAAGGCAGCCCATGTCCACCTGATACGACCGACAGCTGCCCATTGGACATCAGCTCCACCACGCGCCGCCCGAGCGCGAGGAACTTCTGATCGCGCTCACCGACGATGACCGTGACAGGCATTCGCAGCTCGCCCAGGCGCGGCCACAGCGGCTGCATCTCACCCGTTCCGATACCGCGCATGACGGCCGCGAGCGCGTGCGGGTCGTTGCGGCGCATGTCCTCGCGCGCCAGGCGCCCCACCTCGGAGGGCTCGGAGGCGAACAGCGGCTGGGTGCGCCAGCGCTCGATGAACTCCTCGAACGGGATCCGTTCGAGATCATCGGCGAGCCGCCGATCTGCGGCCAGCCGCGCGGCCCGCTCGCCCTGATCCTCGATCCCGGGTGAGCACGACACGAGCACCAGGCGCGAGACACGCTCGGGCGCAGCCAGGGCGACGTGCAGGGCCACACGCCCGCCGAGCGAGTAGCCGCACACCACGAAGCGCTCGGGGGCCCGTGCGAGCACGCTCTCCACACATCGGGCGAAGGTGATCGGCCCCTCCGCGTCGGTGGCCTCGCCGTGGCCGGGGAGGTCGAGAGCGAGCGGCCGGTAGCGTTCAGGGTCCAGTCGCGCCACGACGCCGTCCCAGGCCCGGCGGGTCCCGGCGAACCCGTGAAGCAGGACCACGCTCTCCGGCACGCCTCCATCCTATGACCCCGACCACCGACACCTATGTGCTGCTGCGGGCCTTCGTGGACGAGCTCGCCCGCTGTGGCATGCGCGCGGCCTGCACCTCACCCGGCTCGCGCTCGGCGCCGCTGGCGCTCTCGCTCGCACGCGAGCAGCGCCTTCATTGCTACTCCCATGTGGACGAGCGCTGCGCCGGCTTCTTCGCACTGGGGCTGGCCAAGGCATCGGCACTCCCGGTGGCCGTCATGTGCACCTCGGGCACGGCCGTCGCCGAGCTGGCGCCGGCGGTCATCGAGGCGCGCGAGGCGCGCGTGCCATTGCTGCTCCTGACCGCGGACAGGCCTCCAGAGCTGCGCGAGAACGGCGCGGGGCAGGCGATCGACCAGATCAAGATCTTCGGCAGCGCCGTCAAGTGGTTCTTCGAGGTCGGAGCGCACGATGCGAGCCCGACCCGCCTGCGCTGGATGCGCACGCTTGCCTGCCGCTCCTACTGGACAGCGCTCGAAGGACGCCCCGGACCGGTGCACCTCAACTTCCCCCTGCGCGAGCCGCTGGTCGAGGATGAGGGGCTGCCCGAGGACCCGAGCGCCCGCGACGACGGGCGCCCATACGTCCTGCGCGCGCCTGGAGCCCTGGCCTCGGCCACCGGCACGGTCGAGCTGAGCGCGGAGGCCGGAGAGCTGCGCGCACTCGTGTCGGGGGCGCGCCGCGGCGTGCTGGTGGCCGGGCGCCACGAGCGGAGCACGCCGCTCGGACGGGCCGCGGCCGCCTTCGCGGAAACGGTGGGCTGGCCGCTGCTGGGCGATCCGCTGTCGAGCGCCCGCCGCGGATCGGCCGCGATCGCCCACTACGACGCCTTCCTGCGCGACTCGGGGACGGCCGGCTCGCTATGCCCCGACCTCGTCGTGCGCATTGGCGACCTGCCCGTGTCCAAGCCCCTGCGCAACTGGCTCGCCGCTCTCGACGGCGTGCCCCAGGTGGCGCTCGATCCGGAGGGCGCCTGGCAGGACCCGGATTCCGTGCTCTCGCACTCGATGGCGCTCGAGCCGGCAAACGCACTGACTGAGCTCACCGAGGCCCGCCTGCAGGGCGCCGGTCGGTGGGTTGCGGCCGAGGAGGACTGGCTCGCGAGCTGGCGCAGCGCGGACGAGCTCGCCGCCGAGGCGATCGCCGCCGTCCTCGCCGAGGCCGGGCTCTCCGAGCCCGCTGTGGCGAGCGAGCTCGGCGTGCTGCTGCCCGGGCAGGCCACGCTGTTCGTCGCCTCCTCGATGCCCGTGCGGGACATCGAGACCTTCTGGCCGGCGCGCGAGGACCCGCCCCGCGTGCTCTGCAACCGCGGCGCCAACGGCATCGACGGGACAGTCTCATCGGCCTTCGGCGCGGCCGCCGCGGACGACGGGCCGGTCGTTCTGCTGATCGGCGACGTGGCCCTCGCGTACGACCTCGGCGGCCTGCTCGCCGCCGGCAGGCTCGGCCTGAAGCTCACGATCGTGCTGCTCGACAACGACGGCGGTGGCATCTTCGACTTCCTGCCCGTCTCGCAGGCGAGCATGGCGCAGGCGCCCGACCCCCACGCCGGCGACGGCGACCATGCCGGCGACGGCGAGAGCATCTACTCCCGTCACGTGAGCACCCCCACGGGCCTCGACTTCGCCAAGGCCGCCGATCTCTACGGCCTCGCCCACGAGCGGGCGGAGGACGTGCCGGCGTTCAGAGCTGCGCTCGAGCGGGCACTCGCGCGTGACAGCTCGAGCATCGTCGAGGTCCGCACCGCGCGCGCCGAGAACGTGCGGCTGCACCGTCACATTTGGAGCGCCGTGTCGGAACAAGCGATGCGATAGAAGCACCGCTGCCAGCTGGTGCTACAGTGTCGCACGTGGACATCGGCGTGCGCGATCTACGCAACAACACCGGCAGGGTCATCGACGCCGTGAAGGCCGGCGAGCGCGTGACCCTGACGGTGAACGGCGAGCCGGTTGCGGACATCGTGCCCCACGGCCGCCGCGCACGCTGGCTCTCCGGGCCGGATCTCCGCGGACAGCTCGTTGACCGCGCCGCCGACCCAGCGCTCCAGCGGGAGCTCGACGAGTTCGTGGGCCAGACCCTCGACGAGCTTTGAGCACGCCCGACATCGGCCTTCTCGACACCTCGGTGTTCATCGCCCGCGAGAACGGACGGGCGCTCGAGGAGCTCCCGGCGCACGTGGCCGTATCCGTGGTCACGCTCGGCGAGCTCCAGTTCGGCGTGCTTTCCGCTCAGGAACCATCCGCGAGGGCGCGGCGCGCCGACACCCTCGCACTCGCCCGGGCCGCCGACCCGATCCCGATCAGCGAGGCCGTGATGATCGCATGGGCGCGGCTGGTGTCCGACTGCCGCAACGCGGGCATCCACCGGACCGTGAAGCTCACCGACGCCCTGATCGCCGCGACGGCGATCGAGCACGGGCTCCCCGTCATAACCCAGGACGAGGACTACAAGCAGATGTCCGAGGCACACCCCGCTCTGCAGGTCATCGCGGTCTGATCTCGCGGGCCACGAGGACGCCGCCACGCGCCGCTCAACGGGCCTCAGCCGGCCAGCAGCGGGAGCAGCGCCTGCAGCTTGACCTCCGTCTCGGCCAGCTCGCGGGCGGGATCCGATCCGGCGACGATGCCGTTTCCGGCATAGCAGCGGGCGACGTTGCCGCGCAGGAGCGCGCAGCGCAGCGCCACGCAGAACTCGCCGTCTCCGGCCGCGTCCGTCCAGCCGACCGGGCCCGCATACCAGCCGCGGTCGAGGCCCTCCAGCGCCGGGATCAGGGGGGCGGCGCGATCCAGGGGCTCGCCGCCCACGGCCGGCGTGGGGTGCATCAGCCCGGCGAGCTCGAGCGGGTCCATCGGCGCGGCCAGCTGCGCCCGGATCGGGGTGGCCAGGTGCTGGATGTTGGCCATGCGCACCAGCTCTGGCTCGGCGGCCGCCGTCACCCAGACGGCGTGCGGGCGCAGCGTGCGCTCGATCCGCCGCGCCACGATCGCGTGCTCCTGGCGGTAGCTGGGGTCGCGCAGCAGCTGCTCACCGAGGTGATCGTCCACAGCCGGGTCGGCGCTTCGACGCGTGGAGCCGGCCAGCGCCAGCGTGCTCACGCGCTGGCCCTCGCGGCGCACGAGCAGCTCCGGGCTGGCCGCGATCAGGGTGGCCTCGCCCCGCCCCACGCAGAAGACGAAGCACGAGGGGAACTCCCTGCGCAGCACGCCGAAGACCGCCGCCGGGTCATACGCTCGCGGGGCGTGCACCTGGACTTCGCGGGCCAGCACGATCTTCTGCAGGGCCCCCGAGCCGATGATCTCGACCGCCCGGGCCACCGCCTGCTCGTAGTGCTCCGGCGGCATCGCGCTGACGATCTGGAAGCGCCCCGTCGGCGCGGGGTCGAGCAGCGGCAGCTCACGGGCGCGCAGCTCGGCCAAACGGCGCTCCAGGTGATCCAGCAGCTCCTCGGGCGTGTCATCCGGGCGGGCCAGCGCCGTGAGCGTCAGGCGCACGCCGCCGTGGGCCGTGCGCGTGAGCAGCACCTCCGGCACGCTCAGCGAGGCCGGCTCGAAGCCCTGCCAGTGCGGCGCCCGCCCCCCTTCCTCGGCGAACGCGAAGCCGCCCAGCGCCACCGGTCCCGAGCCCGGCGGCTGCTCGCTCGGCTCGCTCACGGCCGCCGCCGCCATCGCACGCCAGCGGTCCGCCACCGCGGCGAAGCGATCCGGACCGTGCGCCTGCAGGCACGCCACGTCGCCCAGCCCCGCCAGCGCCGCCCTCCCCCTGTCCGGCTGCTCGAACAGGAACCAGGGCTCATCCGCCCGGCGCGAGGCACACACGACCTCCGAAGGGTCCACCTCCCCGGGCAACGCCATCGAGATGCTCGCCAGCGTCTCCCCGCCGCTGCGCCGCGCGCGCCTGACCGCCAGGGCCAGGCGCGCGGCCAGCCGCCCGCGCTGCTCCGCGCTCAGGGCAAGACTGTGGTGGCCGGCTCCTGCAGGGCTGGACCGGGGGCTCGCGAACGTGCCTCCCATCAAATCAGCGTCAGCGGGCATCCCGCCTATGAGCTCGGGACTCGGGACACTAGGTCTCGCTACGGCCCCGCGAGATCGCGATCTCGCCCGTGCGCATCATCTCGATCAGGCCGAACGGGCGCACCATCGTCTCGAACGCCTCGATCTTGTCCGTCGTGCCCGTCACCTCGATGATGATCGCCCGCTTGGTCACGTCCACGACCTTGCCGCGGAAGATCTCCGCGATCTGCATCAGCTCGCCGCGCTGGACGCCGTCGGCCGTGACCTTGAACAGGGCCAGCTCGCGCGCGACCGTGTCCGCCGGCTCCAGATCGCGGATCTTCAGGACGTTGACGAGCTTGTGCAGCTGCTTCGTGACCTGGTCGATCGGGTGAAGCGCCCCGTCCACCGTCAGCGTCACCCGCGAGATCTGCACGTCCTCGGTCGGGCCGACGGTGAGCGTCGAGATGTTGAAGCCGCGCCTGGCGAACAGGCCCGCGATACGCGTGAGCACGCCCGACTTGTTTTCCACGAGGATCGAGAGCACGTGCTTGCGCCCCGTGCGCATGTCCGTGGACGCCTGCAGCTCCTCGAGGCTGAGCGGCGCCTTGGTTCCCGGTTCACCCATCAGCGCGCTCACCCGACCATCTCACGAGCGGCCGAGCCGGCGGGGATCATCGGATAGGTGTTCTCCTCGCGCGTCACGCGGACGTCCACCACGACCGGACCGTCGATCGCGATCGCCCGCTTCATGTCCTCCACGAGCGTGCTCTTGTCCGTGAAACGCATCCCCGTCACGCCGTATGCCTCCGCCAGCTTGACGAAGTCCGGGAACTCGCCCATGTCCACGTGGCTGTATTTACCGTCCCAGAAGAGCTCCTGCCACTGGCGGACCATGCCCAGGTAGCCGTTGTTCATGATGAACACCTTGATCGGGATGTCGTTCTGCGCGCACGTGGCCAGCTCCTGCGCGTTCATCTGCACCGAGCCATCGCCCGCGATGCAGCACACGAGGCGATCCGGGGCGCCCACGGCCGCGCCCATCGCCGCCGGCAGCCCGAAGCCCATCGTGCCGAGGCCGCCCGAGTTGATCCAGCGCCGCGGTTGCGGGAAGTCGTAGTACTGCGCCGCCCACATCTGGTGCTGGCCCACGTCGCTCGTGACGATCGCCTCGCCGCTCGTGGCCTGCCACAGCGCCTGGACCATGAACTGCGGCTTGATCTCCCTGTCCGTGCTGTCCTCGTAGCCGAGCGGGTACTTGGCTTTCCAGCCCTCGATCCTGCTCCACCATGGCTCCAGCCGACCCGGGTCCGCGCCGATCGCGCGGTACTCCACGAGCAGCTTCCCCAGCACGTGCTTGGCGTCCCCCACGATCGGGATGTGCGCCGGCACGTTCTTGGAGATCTCAGCCGGGTCCACGTCGATGTGGATGAACTTCGCCCGCGGGGCGAACTCCGAGAGCTTGCCCGTGATGCGATCGTCGAAGCGCGCCCCCACCGCGCAGATCAGGTCGGCCTCGTCCATCGCGTAGTTCGCCGCCCGCGTGCCGTGCATGCCGAGCATGCCCAGCCACTGGGGGTGCGGCGCCGGGAACGCCCCCAGGCCCATCAGCGTGCAGGTGACCGGGAAGCGGTCCGAGGTCGCGAACTCCCTCAGCTCGGCCGACGCCTCCGCGTTCACCACGCCCCCGCCCGCATAGATCACCGGGCGCTGCGCCGAGGCCAGCGCCTTGGCCGCCTGGCGGATCTGCTTCTGGTTGCCCTCCACTTTCGGCTGGTAGCCCGGCAGGCGGATGTCCGACACCGGCTCGTAGTCGATCTCCGCACGGGAGAGATCCATCGGGATGTCCACCAGGACCGGGCCCGGGCGCCCCGTGCTCGCGATGTGGAAGGCCTCGTGGATCGCCCGCGGGATCTCCTGTGGGCTGATGATCATGAACGAGTGCTTGACCACCGGCATCGTGATGCCGATCGTGTCCGCCTCCTGGAAGCCGTCCGTGCCGAGCAGCTCCGTGCGCACCTGGCCCGTGATGAACACCACCGGCACCGAGTCCATCATCGCGTCGCAGATCGGCGTGATCAGGTTGGTCGCACCCGGACCGCTTGTGGCGAACGCCACGCCCACTTTGCCCGTGGCCTTGGCATAGCCCTCGGCCGCATGCCCGCCGCCGGCCTCGTGGCGCACCAGGATGTGGCGGATGCCGCCGTTGACGAAGGCGTCGTAGGTCGGGAGGTTGGCGCCACCCGGCAAGCCGAAGACGACATCCACGCCCTCCGCCTTGAGACATTCCATCAAAGCATCCACAGCTCGCATCTCACCGACCTCCTTTCCTTCGTCTTGTGGGAAAAAGCCAGTGTACCAGCGGGTTTGGCTGGCTTTCTGGCGTGACTCGCGCGCGCGTCGGTGGCCCTGGCGCGGGTTAGCCTCGGCGCGGGGGTTAGCCTCGGCGGCATGACTCGCGCGCGTGCACGCGCGCGCGTGAGCGGCCCCGTCGGGGGCTGGCCTCGGCGGCATGACTCGCGCGCGCGTGAGTGGCCCCGTCGCGGACCTCAGTACGCGGCGGCGGCGGTCGCGCGATCGGGGGAGCTTGGGCGGATCCTCAGGAGGAGCCGATCCCGACGCCGATCCCGAGCACGATGATCCCGGCCACCGTCACCACCAGCAGCGAAGAGCGCAGCGATACCTCGAGGAAGCGTTTCCTGACCCACGCGATCGCCAGCAGCTCGAACGCCACCACGCAGCCGGCCACGATCAGCGCCTTGTGGACGTCGGAGATGATGAACGGGAGCGTGTGGAAGAGGCCGCCGAGCGTGGTCATCCCGCCGGTGATCGCCCCGCGCACCACCGCCGAGCCGCGCCCCGTCTGCTCGCCCGTGTCCGACAGCGCCTCCGACCAGCCCATGCTGACCCCGGCCCCCAGGGCCGTGGAGAGGCCCACGAGCAGCGCCGTGTGCGAGCTCGAGGCCACGGCCGCCGCAAAGATCGGCGCCAGCGAGGAGACCGTCCCGTCGATCATGCCCACGAGCGCCGGCTGCACCACACGCAGCACGAAGTCGCGCTCGTCCGCGAAGCCCGCCCTGTGGATCCAGCGGGCCAACAGCGACTCGTGCGGCTGGGTCGGGTCGGCCGGCCGCTTTGACTCGGCTGGCTGCGTGGGCCCAGCCGGCTGTGGCGTGGTCGTTGTCTGCGTGCTCACTGCCGCCAAGCGTAGGGCAAGCGGCGGATTAGGTAAGCCGAAATAGGGCTTAGGGAAGCCGAATACGGGCGCGTGGCGGGCGGCTCCGACCCGAGCTCAGCGCTGTGCAGGGGCGGCGGGCACGCGCTGCCAGGACTCCGGCTGGATCGCCGTCTCGGGAAAGTCCAGCTCGGCTCCGCAGCGAGTGCACAGCGCGTCATAGATCTTGGTGACGCGCCCGCAGTTGGGGCAGGCGCGGCGCAGCTCGTCGCGCTCGAAGCGGTAGGCGATGGCGGCGAGCAGGCCGAAGAACGGCACGAGCCCCGAGATCAGGAACCACAGCCAGAAGGAGCTGCCCTTGATCTTGCCCACAATGGCGCCCGCGACGCCGAAGCTGACCGCGATGACGATGTATGCCATGGGCGCCGCCTGGCCCTACAGGAGGACCTTCAGCGCCCAGATCACGGCCACCACGAGCACCACGAAGATCAGCGTGCTGAAGATGAAGGAGATGACGTGCACGACCAGGCCCAGCAGCAGCCAGGCGGCTACCAGGAAGACGAGCGCGGCAACGACCGTGCGGCCGAAGGACCTCTTGGGTGACTCGTTCGCGTTCATGAGACCAGCTTAACGGCATCGCGGCCGAGCAGGAAGTACAACCCCTGCCCGGCCGCTTTACCGGGAGCGCCGGCCGAGGGAAGCCGGCACAGTCGTGTTAGAGGGAGACAGAGTCCTACATGCGCCTCAGCCGGTCGAGCTCTTCGGCGATCCTTGCCGTCGATGCATCGATACCGTTCAGGCCGGCACGCTGGCGACCCGCGCCCAGCCCGACGCTGGTTAGCTTGTAGCGACGGATGCGGCGCCCGTGCGAGGCCCCACCCGCCGGCTCCTCGGGCAACAGGATGAACCGCCGAGGAGATGAGACGCTTGAGTTGGTTGCCGAACGGTTCATGGTCAGCATATTGGCGCCCCTGGCCGTGGGTTCCATTGGACGGAAGTCCAAAATGTGGCCGCCGAGCGTGTACGGCTGGTGAGTGTCAGCCCACCGTGGACCGCCGGTCTATGTCTTGCAACAAGCGGTGTATAGCCATGGTTATACGGTGCCCCCTGTGGGGAAGGTGGCCCGAACGCCCGGGCGTGGCTGCGCGGCCTCAGATCCCGAGCTGCTCGTGGATCAGGCGCGAGACCTCGGTCCCGTCGGCACGACCCTTGGTCTCGCGCATCACATAGCCGACGATCGGCCCGATCGCCTTGGGGTTTCCCTCCCGAACGTGGGTGGCCGCATCGGCGTTGGCCTCGAGCGCCGCCGCCACGATTCCCGCGAGCTCGTCACCGCCGTCCATCGCCGCGAGACCCTCGGCGGCGACGATCGCCTCGGGGTCTCCCCCATCGGCGACGAGCCGGTCGAGCACCTGGCGGCCCGCTCCCACGCTCACGCGCTTCTCCGCCACCAGGCCCACGAGCGCCGAGATCGCCTCGGGGCGCACCCTCGAGCTGGCCGGGTCCTCCCCCTCGCCCAGGCGTGAGACGAGCTCGCCGGTGACCCAGTTGGCGAGGACCTGGGCCGGAGCCGCGGGATCGGCCGTGGCCGCGAGCGCCGCCTCGAAATAGTCGCCGAGCTCGCCCCGGAAGGCCAACAGCTGGGCGCTCTCGGCGCTGAGGCCGACCTCTGCGTGCAGGCGCCCGGCGCGCGCGGCTGGCAGCTCGGTCATGTCCGCGCTGGCCGCGTCGATCATGGCCTGCTCGATCCTCACCGGGAGCAGGTCCGGCTCGGGGAAGTAGCGGTAGTCGTGGGCCTCCTCCTTGGAGCGCAGCGAGGTGATCGCGCCCGAGCTGGGATCGAAGTGGAGCGTCTCCTGCACGATCGTGCCACCGCCCAGGATCAGCTTCTCCTGGCGGGCGATCTCGGCTCTGATCCCTCGCTCGATGAAGCGGAAGGAGTTCATGTTCTTGAGCTCCGTCTTGACGCCCAGCTCGCTCGCCCCGGCCGGGCGCAGCGAGATGTTGGCGTCGCAGCGCAGCGAGCCCTCCTCCATGTTCACGTCGCTCACGCCGAGCTGGCGCAGGGTGGTGCGCAGCAGCCGCAGCCACTCGCTCGCCTGCTCGGGCGTGCGCAGGTCGGGCTCGGTCACGATCTCCGCCAGCGGGGTGCCGCCGCGGTTGAAGTCCACGATCGAGGCGTCCGAGCCGTGGATGCGCCCGCTGGCACCCACGTGGATCAGCTTGGCCGCGTCCTCCTCCAGGTGCACGCGGTGGATGCGCACCTCCCCGAGCGAGCCGCCGAGGCACAGGGGCTCGTCGTACTGGGAGATCTGATAGCCCTTGGGCAGGTCCGGATAGAAGTAGTTCTTGCGATGGAAGATCGAGCGCGGCGCGAGCTCGGAGCCGAGCGCCAGGCCGATCATCAGGCCGAAGTGCACCGCCCGCGCGTTGGCCACGGGCAGGCTCCCCGGCAGCCCCAGGCACACCGGGCAGGTGCGCGTGTTGGGCGGCTCGCCGAAGGACAGCTCACAGCCGCAGAACATCTTCGTGCGGGTGGCGAGCTGCACGTGGATCTCCAGGCCGATGACGGCTTCCAGGGCGCCGGGAGGGCCGGCGGCGGGGGTCTCGGTCGAGGATGCGTTCGCAGCGTCAGACACGGGCGGGGCTCCCGTCGAAGGCGAGTGCGCCCTCGAGCGCGTGGGCGACGTCGAGTAGGCGATTCTCGCTGAATGCAGAGCCCGCGACCTGTAGCCCGACGGGCAGCCCGCGGCTGAGCCCGCAGGGGATCGAGATCGCGGGGATGCCGGCCAGGGACATCGGCACGGTGCAGTAGTCGCTGAGGTACATCGACAGCGGGTCGCCGGTCTTCTCGCCGAGCCCGAAGGCCACCGTGGGAGCGGTCGGGGTGAGGATGAAGTCGACCGCGGCGAAGGCCGTGCGGAAGTCCTCGGAGATCTTGGTGCGCACGCGCTGGGCGCGACCGTAGTAGGCGTCGTAGTAGCCCGAGGACAGGGCATAGGTGCCGAGCATGATCCGCCGCCTGACCTCGGCTCCGAAGCCGTCGTGGCGCGTGCGCGTGTACATGTCGAGCAGGTCGCTCGGCTCGGCGGCGCGGTAGCCGTAGCGCACCCCGTCGAAGCGCGCCAGGTTGGAGGAGGCCTCGGCCGGAGCGATCACGTAGTAGGCCGAGAGCGCATGCGGAGCGTGCTCGAGGCGCACCTCACGCACCTGCGCGCCGAGGTCCCGCGCGCGATCGAGGGCGGCGTGGAAGGACTCGAGCACCCCCGCTTCGATCCCCTCCCCCGTGAGCTCCTCGGGGACGCCGAAGGTGACGCCGTCGAGGCGCTCGGCCGTGGGCAGCTCAATCGGATGGGGGAACTGCAGAGAGGTGGCATCGCACTCGTCCCGGCCGACCATCTCGCGCAGCAGGAGCGCCGCGTCGCTCACGTCGCGCGTCAGCGGGCCGGCCTGATCGAGCGAGGACGCGAAGGCGATCATCCCGTAGCGCGACACCGCCCCGTAGGTGGGTTTCAGCCCGACGATTCCGCAGAGGGCGGCCGGCTGGCGGATCGAGCCACCGGTGTCGGTCCCCAGTGCCCAGGGGGCGAGACCGGCAGCCACCGCGGCGGCGCTCCCGCCGGAGGAGCCGCCGGGCACGCGGGAGCGGTCCCAGGGGTTGCGCACGGGGCCGTAGGCCGAGTTCTCATTCGAGGAGCCCATCGCGAACTCGTCCTGGTTGGTCTTGGCCAAGAGGCTCGCCCCGGCTGCGCTCAGGCACGAGACGGCGCTGGCCGTGTAGGGAGGCAGATAGCCCTCGAGGATGCGCGAGCCGGACTGGCTGGGCACGCCCTCGGTGCAGAACAGGTCCTTGACCGCCAGCGGCACGCCGGCGAGCGGGCGCGCCCCGTTGCCGCTCCCCCCCGCTCCATCCGCGACGGCCTCGGGAGCGCTCTCGGCGACCCAGGTGAAGCAGTTCAGGCCGTGATCGCCCGCCGCGCGGTCAGCGGCTGCGCGCTCCCGATAGACGTCGAAGAGCTCAGCGGCAGACAGCGAGCCCGCGGCGATCGCGGCGGCCGCCGCGGAGGCCGTCAGCTCGAGGATGTCGGTCGCGCTCATGCCTGTGGGCTTGGGACCAGGAAGCCGTCGTCGCTCGTGGCTGGAGCCTGCGCGAGCGCGACCTCGCGCGGGAGGCACGGGCGCGGCTCGTCTGGACGCAGCGCACCCGTGACCTCGACCACATGGGAGGTGGGCGCCACCTCGTCGAGGTCGAGCTCGCCGATCTTCGCAATGTGGTCGAGCACGGCCGAGAGCTCGCGCGCCATCGGCTCGATCTCCTCGTCGCTCAGCGCCAGGCGCGCCAGGCGGGCAACATGGAGAACCTCATCGCGTGCGATCACAGTGGCGCATTCTAGGGGGCGCCCGCAGCGGTGGCCGCGGGCGCCAAGGTGCAGCCGCCGAGATGCGCCCAGGCGCAGGGCGGCTATGGCCTGGGCCGAACCTCGGGGGTGGCCGGCTCGTACAGCGAGGGGCGTTCGTCGCGCAGCACCTGCCAGGCGCCCGTGAGGATGCCGATCGCCCCGACGAGCCCCAGCCATCCCCCGATCGCGAGCGAGCTGGCGTTGTCGGGGCGCTCGATGAAGCGCACCACCGCCGCGATCGTGCCGGCGAGCCCGAGGGCGACGCACCAGACGGCCGTGGCCACGGGCAGCGCCGGACTGCGCTCGGTGACGGCGCTGAGGACCATCGCCAGCGCCGCGCACACGGCCGCCAGCATCAGGGCCACCCCCGGGCCGAACGTGTTCCAGGCGCTCAGGTGCCCGATCGGGCTGTCGTAGGAGGGGACGAACAGCGAGACGATCACGCACACGGCGCCCGCGAGGCCGAGCAGCTCGCCTGCTCGCAGCTGTCTGAGGTTCATCGCATCTCCTTCTGGACTTCGGCGAACATCGTCTCGAGCTCGGACTGGTAGCGGGCGGCCTGCAGCGTGTTGCGCAGCAGGAAGGCGATCGTCATCGGCCCGACGCCGCCCGGGACCGGCGTGATCGCCGAGGCGACCTCGACAGCGGCGGCGAAGTCGACGTCACCGACGAGTCCGCTCTTGTTTCCCGCCTGCTCGGGGGTGAGCCGGTTCATGCCGACGTCGATCACGACGGCGCCCGGCTTGATGAAGTCGCGCTCGATCAGCCGCGCGCGCCCGACCGCCGCGATCAGCACGTCCGCGCGCGCACAGACCTCGCGCAGGTCGCGGGTGCGCGAGTGGCAGACGGTCACGGTTGCGTTCTCGGCGAGCAGCAGCTGGGCCATCGGCTTGCCGAACAGGTTGGAGCGTCCGACCACCACAGCCTCCGCTCCTTCGAGCTCGACGCCGGTCTCGGCCAGCAGCTCGAGGACGCCCGAGGGCGTGCACGGGCGCAGCCCCGGGCGACCGAGCGCGAGCAGCCCGGCGTTGACCGGTGTGAGCCCGTCGACATCCTTGTCCGGCCCGATCAGGGCGGTGAGGGCGGGGCCGTCGAGGTGCGCGGGCACGGGCAGCTGCAGCAGGATGCCGCTGACGGCGCTGTCCGCGCCCAGGCTCTCGAGCTCGGCGGCCACGTCCTCGAATGAGGAGTCCGCGGGCAGGCGCCGGTCGAAGGGCACCATCCCCACCTCCAGGCACGCGCGCTGCTTGCCGCCCACGTACACGGCCGAGGCGGGGTCATCGCCGACGAGCACCGTTGCCAGGCCCGGTGCACGGCCGGTGTCCGCGGTGAAGGCCTCGACCTCGCTTGCCACCTCGGCGCGGACGCGTGCGGCGATCGCCTTGCCGTCGATCAGGGTGGCGCTCATGGCTCAGATGCTATGGGTTGGGGCCGGAAAGGCCCGCCTTCGCTCAACGTCGGCTGACCGGCGCGTACTCGGCCATCAGCTTGCGTTCCGATCCATCTCCCGCGAAGCGCACCACGATCACGCCGCCCGGCTCCACGCCGGTGATCACCCCGTCGCCGAAGGCCGCATGCACGACGTCCTCGCCCAGACGGAACCGCACGCCCGCCGCCGGCGCCCCCTCTCCCTCTCGCCGCACGCCCGCGGCCTGTCCCCACCTGCCCGCGCCGCCACCGCCGCCGCGGTCGCTGCGGGTGCTGCTCGCGCTCGTCGTGGGGGCTCGATCCCACCGCGTGGAGAGCGCGCCGGGCCGGAAGACCATCTCCTTGGGCTCCTCGAGCAGGTCGGCCGGGATCTCGTCGAGGAAGCGGCTGGGCATGCCGAACGTCTGCGCGCCGAAGACGGCCCGGCGGCGCGCATAGGTCAGATACAGCTGGCGCATCGCCCGCGTGATGCCGACGTAGAAGAGCCGCCGCTCCTCCTCCAGGGCGCCTTCGTCGATCGCGCGCGAGTGCGGGAAGACCCCCTCCTCGCAGCCCGCGATGAACACGATCGGATACTCGAGGCCCTTGGCGTTATGCAGAGTCATCAGCGTGACCAGACCCTCCTCGTCGCTGCGGGAGTCCGCGTCGGCGACCAGCGCGATCCCCTGCAGGAAGACGTCGAGCGTCCCCCCGTCCTCGTTTCCCCCCGCTCCTGCCGCCACGTCGAACTCGCGGCCCACCTCCACCAGCTGCTCGAGGTTCTCGATCCGTCCCTGCGCCTCGATCGAGCGCTCGGCCTCGAGCGCCTCGATGTAGCCGCTCTGGGAGAGCACCGCCTCGACGAGCTCCCCGATCGCCACGCCGGGGCGGTCCGCCATGTCGCGCAGCTCCTGCATCGTGTCCATGAAGCGCCGCAGCGCCTTGACCGCGGCGGCGCCCAGACCCGGCACCTGATCGGGGGAGGCGGCCGCGTCCCACACCGAGACGTCGATCGTGGCCGCGTAGTTGGTCACGCGCGCGAGCGAGGTCTGCCCGATCCCCCGCCGGGGCGAGTTGGCCACGCGCGTGAAGCTCACCACGTCGAACGGGTTGGCCAGCAGTTGGAGGTAGGCGATCGCGTCCTTGATCTCGGCGCGCTCGTAGAACTTGGTGCCGCCGATCACCTGGTAGGCGACCTCACGGCGCACCAGCGTGTCCTCGATCACCCGCGACATCGCATTCGTTCGATAGAGAACCGCGATCTCCGCGCGCGAGGCCCCCTCGTCGACCAGGCGCTCGATCTCCCCCACGACGTAGCGCGCCTCCGCGTGCTCGTCGTCGAGCGGGCGCAGCTGGATCTGATCGCCCTGTCCCAGCTCGCTCCACAGCCGCTTGGCGATCCCGCCGCGGTTGTTCGCGATCACGGCGTTGGCCGCCCCGAGGATCGTCTCGGTCGAGCGGTAGTTCTGCTCGAGCTTCACCACCCGCGCGTCCGGGAAGTCGTCCTGGAAGTCGAGGATGTTGCGGATGTCGGCTTGCCTGAAGCTGTAGATCGATTGAGCATCGTCACCCACTACTGCCAGATTCCGATGCCCCACCGGCCCGCTGTAGGTGGGACGATCACCTCGTTGCGCCTCTCCGCTGGTCGGCGGGCGGCCTCCACCGACGAGCAGCTGCAGCAGCCGGTACTGGGCGTGGTTGGTGTCCTGGTACTCATCCACGAGCACGTGGCGGAAGGTGCTCGTGTAGCGCTCGCGCACGTCCTCGAAGAGCTCGAGCAGGTTGACCGTGCGGAACAGCAGGTCGTCGAAGTCCATCGCGTTCATGCGGTGCAGGTCACGCTGGTAGATGTCGTAGACCTCGGCGATCATCTCCTCGTACGGCGAGCCCACCTGCTGGCGAAACGCGTCCGCATCGATCAATCGGTTCTTGGCGGCCGAGATCTGGTTGAGGATCGAGGCGGGCGTGTAGCGCTTGGGGTCCACGCCCACGGCATCGGCCGAGCGCTTGGCCAGGCGCCGCGAGTCGGCCTGGTCGTAGATCGTGAACTGGCGCGTGTAGCCCAGGCGAGCGGCCTCGGCGCGAAGGATCCGCGCGCAGGCAGCGTGGAAGGTCATCAGCCACATGCCCCGCGTGCCGCGCCCCAGCAGCTGCTCGACGCGCTCGCGCATCTCCTTGGCGGCCTTGTTGGTGAAGGTGATCGCCAGGATCTCGCCGGCCTGCGCCTGGTCTGTGTAGATCAGGAACGCGATCCGATGCGTGAGCACGCGGGTCTTGCCGCTGCCCGCGCCCGCCAGGATCAGCAGCGGCCCCTCACCGTGCGTCACAGCCTCCCGCTGGGGCTCGTTCAGCCCTTCCAACAGCTCCTGGAGATGCTCTGCATGGGGGTTTGCGGCCACCTGTCCAGCATAGATGCGCGACCGGAGGGCGAGGCGCCGTCGGAATATGTCCCATGAGCCGATCCGCCCACTTCAAACGCTGGCGTATCACGCGTGATACAGTAGGGGAATGGCTGAAGTGAGCATCCGAGACCTGCGCAACCACGGTGGAGACGTCGTCGATCGCGCGGCGCGCGGCGAGCAGATCACGATCACGCGCTCAGGCAAGCCCGTCGCCGAGCTGAGGGCCCTGTCTCGCCCCCCATTGTCCGCGGCTGTGCTGCTCGACAGACACCGGCTGCTCCCCGCGGTCGACGCTGCCAGGCTGCGCGCGGACGTCGACCAACTTATCGACGCGAGCCTTTGAGCAGCAGCCCACTCCAGCCCAACGCGAATCCGACGTCGCTCCGAGGGATCCTCGATACGTCCGCGCTCATCGCGCTGAGCGGCATCACCGACCCAACCGTCCTCCCGGACGAGCCGCTCATCACCGCTGTGACACTCGCCGAGCTCTCAGTCGGCCCGCTCGTCGCCAGCGACCCGCACGAGCGCAGCGCGCGTCAGGCTCGCCTCCAGCAGGCGGAGGCCGATTTCGAGCCGTTGCCGTTCGACGCGAATGCAGCGCGAGCGTTTGGGCGAGTCGCTGCTTCGCTTCGGCAAGCCGGGCGCAAGCCCGCCGCCCGAGCCTACGACGCGATGATCGCAGCGACGGCCATTGCAAACGACCTCCCGGTCTACACCTGCAACCCAGCTGATTTTGCCGGGATCGACCACCTCAACGTGGTGATAGTGCCGCTGCCATAGCGCGCTACGGCCTACCGGTCGCCCGTGCCAGCAGGCCCTTGACGCGTCCCAGAGCGCGGTGGAAGAGCCTGCTTCGACGTATCGTGGCCTCGCGCCGAGAGCGCCGGGCATGGCGAGACTCGCGGGACTCTCTCCCTCGTGGTCCAGAGACCCAGGAGTTGCGTCCCGGCCAGAGATTGCGGCTCAGGCCCATCGTTGCCTAACCCCCCGCCGGATTGGGCCCCTTGACGGTGCGCAGCGGCCGGACCTCAGCCAGTGGCTGGGCGTCGCCGTCGGCTTGCTCTGCCAGCATCCGTTCGAGCGTGACGATGCGGCTGGAGAGCGCCTGGATCGCCTCTGCGATCGGGTCGGGCAGGTGGATCCAGTCGGCGTCCGGGCCCTCCACACGGCGCCCGTCCACGCGCACCGGGTGCCCGGGATTGCCCACCACGGTCGAGTTGGGCGGCACGTCGGTGATGACCACGCTGTTCGCGCCGATCTTGGCGCCGTGCCCGACGGTGATCGGGCCCAGCAGCTTGGCGCCCGAGCCGATCGTCACGTTGTCCTGCACCGTGGGGTGGCGCTTGCCCGTGGCGAAGCCCGTGCCCCCGAGCGTCACCCCCTGATAGAGGGTCACATCGTTTCCGATGTCGGCCGTCTCGCCGATCACCACGCCGGCGCCGTGGTCGATGAACAGCCCTTCGCCGATCCGGGCCGACGGATGTATCTCGATGCCTGTGAGCGTGCGCGTGAACATCGAGATCAGGCGCGGCAGCAGCGGCATGCCCGCCTGTTGGAGCGCATGAGCGACGCGATAGGCCAGCAACGCGTGGATTCCGGGCCAGGTCGTGAGAATCTCGATCCGCCCCACGCCCCGCGCCGCCGGATCCCGGTCGCGGGCCGCCAGGACGTCGCGGCGAACCTCTTTGGCGACTCGTGCAAACGCATCGAAACCGGCCATGGCAACAGCGTAGCGCTCGAGCTAGGGCGCGAAGAAGGCCTGGCTCACGTAGCGCTCGCCGGAGTCGGGCATGATCACGACAATCCGCTTCCCCTTGGACTCGGGACGCTCGGCCACCTGCAACGCCGCCCACATCGCCGCCCCACACGAGATCCCTGCGAGCAGGCCCATCCGTTTGGCGCACTCCCAGGCCGTGTGGATCGCGTCATCGTCGCTGACCGGGATCACCTCGTCGATCAGCTCGCGGTTGAGCACCGGCGGCACGAACCCGGCGCCTATGCCCTGGATGCGGTGGGGCCCGGCCCGCCCGCCCGAGAGCACAGCAGATCCGCGCGGCTCGACCGCCACCACACGCAGCTTCGGATTGACGCGCTCGCGCAGGTACTCGCCCACGCCCGTGATGGTGCCGCCCGTCCCCACCCCGGCCACGAGCACATCGACGTCGTTCTCCAGCGCCCTGGCTATCTCCGGGCCCGTCGCGCGCCTGTGGGCCTCGGGGTTGGCGGGGTTGGAGAACTGATCGGGGAGGAACACGTCATCGCGCTCCGCCATCGCGCGCGCGGCCGCCACCGCCTCGCCCATGCCACCCATCGACTCCGTTATGTCCACTCGCGCGCCATACAGGCGCAGCAGGCTCTCGCGCTCGCGGCTCATCCCCTGCGGGAGCGTCAGCACGAGGTCATAGCCCTTGGCCGCGCACACGAACGCCAGCGCTATGCCCGTGTTGCCGCTCGTGGCCTCCACGATCGTCGTACGTCCCGGCTCGATCCTGCCCTCCGCCTCCGCCGCCTCGATCATGGCCACCCCGATGCGATCCTTGACGCTTCCGCCGGGGTTGAAGGCCTCGAGCTTGGCGAACAGCTGCACTCCGCCGTCGGCCGCAGCCGTGCCCTCCAGCATCCGCGGGAGACCGACCAAGGGGGTGTCCCCCACGAAGTCCGCAATGTTGATCGGGATTCGGGGCATAGAGGCACGACAATAGTGGGGCGGCCGACTCCGTGGCCACCCCACCTGTGTCCCTCGCCCGCGAGGTCCATCACCCGCGAGCGCCCATCACCCCCGAGCGCCCATCACCCCCGAGGTCCCTCGCCCGCGAGCGCCGGCTTGCGGCTCAGCGTCCGGTCGTCGTCATTTCTTGGCCTTCTTCGGCTTCTTGTAGGTGAAGTGGCGTTTTGAGGAGATAACGCTCGCCCCGTTGGGTGTCGTAACGCTCACGTCAACCTTGCCCGGCACCCCCGGCGGGGATTCTGCCGTGAGCGATGTGGCCGAGCTCACCGTCACGTTCTTGGCCTCCGTCGAGCCGAACTCGACCGCGGTGCCTCCCGTGAAGCCCGTGCCCGTGATCGTCACCTGCGTGCCGCCTTCCGCCGGCCCCTTCGTCGGCGTGAGCCTGCTGAGCCTGGGCGCCGGCCCCGGCTGATAGACCGGGATCAGCGGATCCTGGATCACCCCGGGCGTCGGGTCTTCATCCCACGGCCCGTTGTCTGTGATCTTCAGCGCAACTTCGGTGCCGTGGATCTGCGCTTCGCTGAAGGGAACCTGGACGTACTGTCCGCCCACGTACTTGTAGACCGTCGTCGGGGTGCTGCCGGTCGGCAATTTGAGGATCACTTCGATCGTCGTACCGGCCGCCACGTTCGTGACTTCATAGGAGAGGGCGCCCACGGGAGCCACGCCACCCGACGGCAACCCCGGTGGGGCCGGCGCAGCAGAGAGCGACGCGGCGAGCGTACCCGCGGGGTTGATCAGCTCGACCGTCCCTTGCTGGGAACCCTGTGATTGCGCCGCCGCGTACAGCGTCCCAGACCACGTCCCTTCTTCCTGGTAGGGGGGCGGGAGATGGTTTTCCCACGTGCCCGACGCTTCCGTGTCGTTCGCATGACCGAGGTAGCTCACGTAGACGCTGTAGTGGTTGGAGCCGATGGTGCCCGTCCACGGCACCGCGAGAGACTCGTTGCCGTTGCATTCCACGATCCCGTCCACCAGGTCGCCCGTGAACGCCTCCGGCAGGCCTTCGTATTGACCGATGTATTCGGCGTGGCCTTCCACAGCCATGACGCCGCTGCCAGGAGGCGATTCGGGTGACACGGTCACGTAGTCTTCCCAGGTTCCGGACTGCCGCGGCCCCACCGCGGTGCCCGTCCAGATCGCGTTCGGAGGCCGCGAGCACGATGCTCCCGCCGGCGCGGCCGCCGCCATGCTCAGCGCGAGCGCGACGGCGAGGCACAGCCCCACCGTCCTGCGCGCCGTCCGCGAGCGCCGTCCACGCACCCCGTGAGCGCCCGACGCGCTCCCATCGCCCGGCCGACACGGTCCCGTCGGCCCACCACACCCACCGTAGGTTCTCCCAAGCATCATGGCCCCCCTGCGTTGATTGCTCGTGATTGAGGCGAGCCACGATCCCAGCCAAATCCCGAGGGTCGAGACACACCGTTTGCGCATGTCTACCCTCATGCGCAAACGCTGTCAAGACGGCCCCTGTTTGTTCACACCTCTCAGATGTGATACATGCTGGCGCCCGCGTCGCGCAGCTCGCGCTCGATCACATCCGCGATCGTGGTCTCCCTGAGCACCTTGCGCGTCGCCTCCGCCGCGTCCGCAAACGGGCCCTGTGCGTCCGGGCCGACCGGGCCGTCCAGGAGCTCGACGATCTCCAGCACCGTCACGGTGGAGGGATCACGGGCAAAGCGGTAGCCGCCCTTCACGCCGCGCTGGGAGCTGATGATCCCCGCTCGCCTGAGCACCGCGAAGAGCTGCTCGAGGAACTGCACCGGAACATCGCGCTTGCGCGCGAGCTCCCCGATCGGGACGGGATCGGAGCCCGGACTGCGCCCGAGCTCTGCGAGGGCCTGCACCGCGTAGGGTGACTTGCTCGTGATCGAGATCATCGCGGGAGCCATGTTTACACGGCGACCGGCGACGGGACCCGCTGCATGTCGCGAGGCCGGGTGGGCATAGTCACCCCGTACGCGGTGTATCGCAATGGTTATACAGCGTGTGCGTCCGAACACATGCAGGGCAGCGCTGCAGGCGACAGTCTGTCGGCCCCCTACAGCCAGCCGCGCTCGTTGGCGATCAGGACCGCCTGGGCGCGATCGACTGCCCCGAGCTTGCCGTAGATGTTGTGCAGGTGGGTGCGCACCGTGCTCGTCGAGAGCGTCAGCTCGTGGGCGATCTGCTTGTAGACCTTGCCTTCGGCGAGCCGCTGCAGCACGCCGAGCTCGCGCCCGGAGAGCGGACAGGGGTCCACGTGGCGCTGGCGCTGGCTGGTGGAGCTCGGCAGCTCGTACATCACTCGCCTGAGCTCCTGCGGGCCGAGCCCGACGCTGCGGGCGGTCTGGAGCATCTCGGTCGGGGATACACGGGCGCCCTGCTCGTAGTGGGCGAGCATGTCGGCCAGGCGGATGAAGGCGGCCTCGCCCTCGACCTCGGGGTTGTGGTGGCGCTCGATCGGGCCTGCAACGCTCGCGGGCAGTCCCCAGCGGCGAATCAGGACGCCGCCGACGAGAGCGTGGTCCACTCCGAGCTCGCGCCGCTCCTGGTGGATGCGCTCCTCGGGCGTGCGCGCTCCGCGGTGGACCTGAGAGGGATAGCCGGGGTAGGCGTGGAGCAGGACGAGCTTGCCGACGTCGTGCAGCAGGCTCGTGACCGTCAGACGGTCGCGGTTCTCATAGCCGACCTCCGCGGCCAGGCGATCGGCGGCGTGCTGGGTGGCCAGGGCGTGCAGACGAAAGCGCTCGGGCGCTGCGTCCCACACGCTGGCGCGCTCGAAGAAGTCGAAGGTGCGCACCTTGCTCGCCACGGCCTGGACGGTCTGCGGCGTCAGCGCCTCCACGGCGCCCACCACGGTGTCCACCTTGATGCGACCGTCGTTGACGCGGTTGGCGAGGCGCAGCACGGCGATGATCAGCGCTACATCGGACTCGACCGCCGAGACCACATCCGCGGTGGCGACGTGATCCTTGGAGATGACCATCAACAGGCGGTCGCGCGACTCGGCCAGGGCCGGAAAGGCCTCGAGGGCTTCGAAGGCCATCGTAAGGCGGCGACCGTGTCCCTCGTTCTGGTGGCGCTCGCCCGGCGCCTGGTTGGAGGCGCCCGTACGCGGCGCGGGCTGGGTCGCCCGACGCGTCGTGGTCTCTTTGGGCTTTACGCCCGTGTTCTTCTTGGCCGCAACAGTTGCCTGCATACCGTCAAACCCCTTCCTTGGGTTCCCGGCCATCCGGGCCGGTGATTCCGCGATGGGGTCCTATCGGCAGCTACGGACGAATGGTTGAGCGGTATCCCCCGAGTCAGCTGCGGGCCGCGAGGGCACCGTCGATGCGCCGCAGCGCCTCCTCGCGCCCGAGCAGGGCGAGGCTCTCGAAGATGCCGGGAGAGATCGTGGTGCCGGTGAGGGCCACCCGCAGCGGCTGATAGACCTCGCGGGGCTTGGCGCCGCGCCGCTCGATCACGGCGCCCAGCGCCTGCTCGAGCGACCCTTGCTCGAAGGTGGGCGCCTGCTCCAAAGCGCCTCTGGCCTCGGCGAGCGCCGCGCGGCCGTCGTCACCGAGCCAGCGCTCCCGCGCCTTGGGATCCTCTGCTGGACCGTCGAGCAGAGGGCCTGCCAGCGGCAGGAAGTCGGCCAGCGTGTGGATCTTCTCCTGGCTGATGCGCGCAGCCTGCTCGAGCCCCGTGCGGCCCGTGAACTCCTCGAGGCGCTGTGTGAGCTCGCTCAGGGGCAGGTTGCGGATGTAGAGGCCGTTGAGCCACTTGAGCTTGGTCTCGTCGAAGCGGGCCGGGTTGCGGCTCACGCGCTCGAGCGTGAAGCGCTCGATGAGCTCGTCGGTCGAGAGGACCGTCGCGTCGTCGCCGGCCCCCCAGCCGAGCAGCGCGAGGTAGTTGCGCACCGCCGCCGGCAGGTAGCCGGCGTCGCGCAGCTCCTGCACCGAGGCGGCGCCGTGGCGCTTCGAGAGCTTCTTGCCGTCGGGACCGTGCAGCAGCGGCAGGTGGGCGTAGATCGGCAGTGGCGAGGGCGGGCGGCCATCCGATCGGTCCAAGCCCACGGCGCGAGCGGCCTCCAGCACGAGCAGCTGCTTGGGCGTGTTCGACAGGTGGTCCTCGCCGCGGACCACATGGGTGATGCCCGCGTCCAGATCGTCGATCGCGACAGCGAAGTTGTAGAGCACCGAGCCGTCCGCGCGGGCGATCACGGGATCGTCGAGGTGCACGTTCTCAAAGGTCGTCTCGCCGCGGATCACGTCGTGGACGACAGTGGCGCCCTCGTTGGGCACGTGCAGCCGCACCGCGCCGTCGGGCTCCTCGGCTCCGCGGAACCCGCGGTTGGCGCCGTGCAGCAGCTTGAACGCCTTGACGTCATCGGCGGTCGCGCCAGAGCGGTATGCGTGGCCGGCATCGAGCAGCGCCTGCAACGCCTCGCCGTGGCGCTGTGAGCGCGCGGTCTGCAGGATCGGCCCCACATCCCAGTCGATCTCGAGCCAGCGCAGCGCGTCGAGGATCTGCTCCACGTTCTCCACGGTCGAGCGCTCGCGGTCGGTGTCCTCGATGCGCAGCAGCAGCTCGCCGCCCTCGTGGCGGGCCAGCAGCCAGTTGAACAGCGCGGTGCGCGCGCCACCGATGTGGAGCGCGCCTGTGGGCGACGGCGCGAAGCGGACTCTCATAATCTGCGCCGCATGCTAATCGGCGCGCACGTCTCGCCTGCCGGCGGCCTGCCCAAGGCGGTCGAGCGAGGTCTCGAGCGCGGCTGTCGCGCGATCCAGATCTTCAACCAGTCGCCACGAATGTGGAAGGCCACGCCCTACCGCGACGAGGACGTGGCGGCCTTCCGGGAGGCGATGGACTCGAGCGCGATCGATGCCGTGCTGATCCACGCCGTCTACCTCCTGAACTGCGCCAGCGACGACCCCGACATCCGCGCCAAATCGCTGGCGTCGCTGACCAACTCGCTGCGTGTCGGGCAGGCGATCGGCTCGAGCGGCGTGGTGCTGCACCCCGGCTCTGCCAAGACCGGACACGTGGGTGAGGCGATCGCCCGCGCCGGTGAGACCATCCGTGAGGCCCTCGCCGACAGCGAGGGATGCCCGCTGCACCTCGAGAACACGGCCGGCGCGGGCGGGACGCTCGGCCGCTCGGTCGAGGAGCTCGCCGGTCTGATCGAGGCCAGCGGCGGCGACGAGCGAATCGGGTTGTGCCTGGACTCCTGCCACCTGTTCGCCTCGGGCTATGACATCCGCACGCCCGCCGGGATGGATGCCACGATCGCCGAGATCGCGAGCAAGATCGGGCTCGAGCGACTGGGCTCGCTGCATCTCAACGACTCCCAGACCGCGCTCGGCTCGAATCGCGACCGCCACGCGGACGTCGGCGAGGGCGAGCTCGGCGAGGATGGCTGCGCGGCGTTTCTCTCTACCCCCGAGTTCGAGGGCCTGTCCTGCGTGCTCGAGACACCGGGTCCCGATCGCAAGGGGGCAACGGCCGAGGAAGTGGCGCGGGCCGTGGCTCTGCGCGAGCGTGGCGCGAAGATGCGCACGAAGGCGAAGAAGGCGAAGAAGGCGAGGGCAACCACCTCGCGCCGGTAGTCCGTCGCCGCACGCGTTCTCGCGCTACGCCGTGGCTACGCGGTCGCGCTCGCAGCCGAGGCGAGCGGCGCGAGGGCGTGTTCGAGCTCGGCCAGCAGCGTGGGCGTGTGCTGCACGCGGTATTGCTCGCCGAGACGCAGGCGGCGGGTGCCCGAGCTCGTGTGGATGTCGAGCAGCACCTCGGCCGGACCAGGAAAGTCCTCGATCGCCTGCCTGAGATCGTCGATCGTCGCGGGTGAGAGCTCAGCCGCATCGACGTTCAAGACCACGGGGCGCGACATCGCGGTTGCGGCCGCCGCGGCCGCACGCGCCTGGACACCGGCCCGCTCTATCTCCTCCTGCGTTGGTGCGAATCGCTCCACGCTCTGCACGACCAGGCACGTCTTGCCGGCTTCCTTGTGGTCGACGCGACCCTTGACGAGCACCACCTCGTCGACCGCCAGCGCCACCTCGTGCTCGGCCAGCGCCTTCCCGAACACGAGGATCTCCACCGCTCCGGCGAGATCGTCGAGCGTGGCGAACATCATGTGATCGCCACTGCGAGTGCGGATCTTCTTGGCCTCCGTGATGATCCCGCCAACCGTGACCCAATCCTTGTCGCGACGGTCCGCCACGGCGGAGATCGGGCAGTCCACCTTGGCGCGCATCACGTCGCGCAGCGGCTTGAGCGGATGCGCTGAGACGAACAGCCCAATCGCTTCCTTCTCCGCTGCCAGCAGCTGTGGCTGCTCGAACTCCTCCACCGGAATCGGCGGGTGGACCGGGCGCCCGAGCCCGAGCGCTGCGACGTTCTGTCCGGCCGTTGCCGTGCCCGTGGCGGGCGCCGCGTCGGCGGATCCCTCTTCCTGGAGATCGAAGATCGAGCCCTGACCGATCTGGGCGTCCTGCTGGATCTGCTGGCCGTTGGCCTGCGCTTTCTCGAGGACCTCCAGCATCCCCTTGCGGCTGGCACCGGTCGAGCCGAGCGCGCCACACTTGATCAGCGCCTCGATCGCCTTCTTGTTGACCGTGCGGTTGTCCACGCGCTCGCAGAAGTCCCAGATCGAGGTGAATGGATGCCCGCCCTCGGGGCCTCCATCACCGCGTGCCCGCTTGATCGCCTCGACAGCCTGGTAGCCGACGCCCTTGACCGCATCCAGGCCGAAGCGGATGTTGCCGACCAAGCTCTCCGAGCTCGGTGCCCCGACCGTGAACTCGTGATCCGAGAGGTTCACGTCCGGGGGCAGGATCTCGATGCCCATCTCCTCGCAACGCGCCACGAAGAACGGCACCTTGTCCTTGGTCGACATCACCGAGGAGATCAGCGCCGCCATGTACTCGGCGGTGTAGTTGGCCTTCAGCCAGGCGGTGCGATAGGCGATCAGCCCGTAGCAGGCGGCGTGGCTCTTGTTGAACGAGTAGTCGGCGGACTTTTCGTTTGTCTGCCAGAGGAACTCGATCACCTCGGGCTTCGTGCCGGATGCACGGCAGCCCTCCACGAACTCCGGCTTGAGCGCGGCCATCGCGGCGCGGTTCTTCTTGCCGATCGCCTTGCGCAGGTCGTCGGCCTTGGCGCCCGAGAAGCCGGCGAGCTCCTTGGAGATCTGCATCGCCTGCTCCTGGTAGAGGATCACCCCGTTGGAGGACTCGAGGATCGGGCGCAGACGCTCATCCGGATAGGAGATCGACTGTGGATTGTGCTTGCCTTTGGCATACACCGGGATCTGGTCCATCGCGCCGGGGCGGTAGAGCGCGTTCAGCGCGACGAGGTCGTTGAACTCGTCCGGGCGCACCTTCTTCAGCGCCTCGCGCATGCCCTCGGACTCGAACTGGAAGACCCCCGTGGAGTCGCCACGCGCGAGCATCTCGTAGGTCGCCGGGTCATCCAGCGGCAGCGTCGTCATGTCCGGCCGGGCGACGGCGCCGCCGTCGGTCCCCTTGGAGGAGCGCTCGATTATGTCCAGCGCGTCCTCGATCACATCGAGGTTGCGCAGTCCGAGGAAGTCCATCTTGAGGATGCCGATTTCCTCGATCGGCTTCATCGAGAACTGGGTGACGGTGCGGTAGGCACGCTCGCCGTTCTCGTCGGTGCCCGCGTCGGCGAGCTGCAACGGGACGATGTCCGTCAGCGGGCGGTCGGCGATCACGACGGCAGCGGCGTGGATCGAGGAGTTGCGCACGATCCCCTCGAGGCCCTGGGCCACGTCGATGATCGCCTTGGCCGTGGGGTCCTCGTCACAGGCCTTGCGCAGCGGCTGTCCCGTCTTCAGGCAGTCCTCGAAGGAGGGCGAGCGCCCCATGATCGGGTCGGGGATCAGCTTCGCCAGGCGGTCGCCCGCGCCGTAGTCGTAGCCGAGCACCCGCGCCGCGTCGCGCGTGGCCGCGCGCGGGAACATCTTGCCGAAGGTCACGATCTGGGCGACCGACGCGCGGCCGTACTTCTCGGTCACGTAGCGCATGACCTGCTCGCGTCCGCGCACCGAGAAATCGATGTCGATATCCGGCATCGACACGCGCTCGGGGTTCAGGAAGCGCTCGAACAGCAGGTCATAGCTGAGCGGGTCCACGTCGGTGATGGCGAGGCAGTAGGAGACGATCGAGCCGGCCGCCGAGCCGCGCCCCGGACCAACCGCGATGCCATGCTCCTTGGCGTACTTGACGAAGTCCCAGACGATCAGGAAGTAGGCGTTGAAGCCCATCCGGTCGATCACGTCGAGCTCCGTCTCCATGCGCTCGAGCGCCGCGGCCGGCGGCGGGTCGCCGTAGCGCAGGCGCAGTCCCTCCTTGACCCGTGCGCGCAGGTACTCGCGCTCGCTGCTGCCGTCCGGGGTCTGGAAGCTCGGGATCAGCTGCTTGCCGAGCTCGATCTCCACCGAGCAGCGCTCGGCGATCTCCAGGGTGCTGGCGATCGCCTCCGGCCACTCGGCGAAGGCGGCGATCATTTCCTCGCTGTCGCGCAGGTAGAACTCGTTGGTGTCGAAGGTCAGCTTGGGTGCGGCGATCGTGCTCTTGGTCTGAACGCACAGCAGCGCCGTGTGGTGTTCGTAGTCCTGGCGGCGCAGGTAGTGCACGTCTCCGGTGCCCACGAGCCTCCCCCCGAGCTCGCCGGCGATGCGCACGATTCCCTCGTTGCACTTGTCCTGCAGTGCCAGGCCGTTCTTCTGCACCTCGAAGTAGACGTTCTCGCTGCCGAACACCCGCAGCAGGTCATCGGCGTGGGCGCGGGCCTCCTGCGGTCGATCCTCGAGCAGGCGCTGGCAGAAGCGCGAGGCCAGGCAGCCGGTGAGGGCGATGACGCCCTCGGAATGGTGCTCGACCTGGGCGAGGTCCACCGTCGGCTTGCCCCGGCTCAGGCCCTCGAGGAAGCCCGCCGAGGAGAGCTTTACGAGGTTGCGGTAACCAGCATCGCTCGAGGCGAGGAGCGTGAGGTGGTTGCGCTCGACCCGCGTGCCCGTGGAGCTCGCCGTGTGGTCGTCGACGAGGTAGATCTCACAGCCGATGATCGGCTTGACGTCGTGCGCCTTGCAGGCCTTGTACATCTCCACCGCGCCGTTCATGACGCCGTGGTCCGTCAGCCCCAGGGCCGGTTGGCCGAACTCCGCGGCACGCTTCGCGAGCGCCTCGATCTTGCACGCGCCGTCGAGCAGCGAGTACTCGGAGTGCACGTGGAGATGGGCGCAGGAGGGAGTGCTCACGTGGACTGCATGCTAGGCATCCGGGCGGCGGAGCCTCAGCGGCCGCGTCGCTGTTTGCGCCGAATCCGCCAGCGACCGATCAGCGACATGCTGTGCTTGTGCGCTGGGGGCTGCAGCTGCGGGCGGACGGGCGGCGGCTGTGGCGCAGGAGTCGCCTCGGCGCGAGCACGCAGGCGCTCGACGGCCGCCGCCAGAGCATCGGCCATCTCCGTGCCGCGCCCAGGCGGGGCGAGGCCCTCCGCGGGGGCCATTGACGGCCCACCGGGCACGGGCTGCGGCGGCATAACCGCGGGCGGCTTGCGCGCGGCGGAGGCGATCGCCGCGCTGAGACGCTCGACGATTCCCTTCATCTCGCCCACGAGCCCCTCCATCTGGCGATGGCCCTTGCGCACGTCCTCGAGCATGGCCTCGGTGCGCTCGCGCGCGGCGCGCTCGTCCTGCAGGCCCTGCTGCATCCTGTTGGCCCGGCTCTCCAGCTCGCCGAGGCGCGTCTGCAGCGCCTCCTCGGCCCGGCGCACCGCGGCGCGCTCGGCGGCCGCCGCGTGCTCGGCTTCGGCCAGCTGGCGCTGCAGGCTCTCCAGCCGCTCGGCCACCTCGCGCGCCTCCTGCTCGCTGGCGCTCAGGCGCCTGGCCAGGCGCTCGCTCTCGGCCCTGCTCTCGCGATCCAGGCGGGCTCCCGCCTCGGAGGCGTGCGTCAGGCGCTCCTCCGTCTCGACTCGCAGCTGCTGCTCGGCGTACTCTCGCTGCTTGACCCGTCGCAGCTCGTGCTCGCGCTCGAGCGCGGCCGTGCGCTCGACCTCGAGCAGCTCGGCCGTACGGCGCAGGTCGTCTTCGGCGTCGAGCAGTCGCTGCTGGAGGCTCGCCACGTGGCTTTCCAGGGTCTGCACGGTGGCTTCTGCCGCCTCGGCGCGGCGCATCAGGATCACCTCGCCGCTCTCGGCGGCGCGGCGCGCGCGGCGCTCGGCCAGCAGATCGCCCTCGCTGCGCCTGCCGGGGAGCTCTGGACCCAGCCCGCCGGGCGGCCCGCCCCTTCCGAGCTCTCCGCCCTGGCTCTCGTTTCCCTCGGCCATCACCTTGCCCGGGAAGCTAAGGGGAGCGCCGGACGATGCCCGGCGCCCGCTCAGCTGCCGAGACGGCGAGCCAGCAGCGCGGCCACGCTGATCGCGGCCACGGTGCCCACCGCCGAGAGCGCCAGCGCCCGTGTGGAGGGCAGGCGGCGGGCCAGATACCACTTGCCGCCGTGCCACACCGCGTAGCCGAGGATCCTGTAGCCGGTTCCGTTCATGCGCCCGATGCTACCCGCACGGGCCACTCGTCACACAGGGCCCACGTCGGCTACTCGTTATGCAATCGCCAGGCCATCCGCGACTGCAGCGACCACAGCTCGATGAAGCCGGGCGAGGCCGCCTGGGAGAACAGCCCGCCGGACTCCGAGAAGGAGGCCAGCGCGGCGTCGTAGACGGCGTTCGGCGAGGAGCGCGTGATGACGCGGGCGTGACCCTTGTAGAGCTTCAGGCCGATCTTGCCCGTGACCTGCTCGTTGACCCGATCCATGTACGCGTCCAGATCCCCGCGCAGCGGCTCCCACCACAGCCCCGCATACACGAGGTATGCCCACTGGCGGTCGAGCTCGGGCTTGAACTGGTTCTGATGGATCGTGCACACCAGGTGCTCGAGCTCCTGGTGGGCGGGCAACAAGAGCGCCGCGGCCGGCGCCTCGTAGATGTCCCGGACCTTCAGCCCGACGATCCGATCCTCGATGTGGTCGACGATGCCCACGCCGTGGCGAGCCGCGATCTCGGCCGCGGCTTCGATCAGCTCCACCAAGGGCAGGCGCTCGCCGTTCAACGCCACCGGGATGCCGCGCTCGAAGGAGAGCACGACCGTCTCAGGCTCGTCGGGCGCCTCCTCGGGACGCGTGATCAGCTGGAAGACGTCGTCCTCGGGGGCGTGGTCGAGATCCTCGATCCAGCGCCCCTCCGAGGAGCGCCCCCAGAGGTTGTCGTCGATCGAATAGGGCGTCGCCTCGGATCCGCCTTTGATGGGGATGCCGTGCTCGCGGGCGTAGGCGATCTCCTCCTCGCGGCCCATCTGCCAGGAGCGCACCGGAGCGATCACCTTCAGCTCCGGAGCCAGCGTGGCGACCGTGGCCTCGATACGGACCTGGTCGTTGCCCTTGCCGGTGCAGCCGTGGGCGATCGTGTCGCAGCCACCCTTGCGCGCATACTCGACGGCGAGCTTTGCGATCAGCGGGCGCCCCAGCGCCGTGAACAGCGGGTAGCCGCCGCCATAGAGGGCGTTGGCCTTGATCGCGGGAGCGATGAAATCGCGGGCGAACTCCTCGCGGGCGTCCACCACGTGGCAGTCGAGCGCGCCGAGCTTCAGCGCCTTGCCCTTGATGACCTCGTAGTCCTCGCCGGGCTGGCCGAGGTTGACGGTCAGGCAGACGACCTCCGCTCCGTAGGAGTCCTGGATCCACTTGAGCATCACGCTCGTGTCGAGGCCCCCTGAGTAGAGCAGCAGCACGCGGTGGACCTGTGCCGGATCGGCCTCGTAGGAGGCCGTCCTGGTCGTGGGGATCTCGATCTCGCTGCTCACCGGCTGGAATCGTAGCCGCGCGGGCGTTCCATCAACGGATAGCGCGCCGGGCCGTCGACGAAGCCGAGCCGCGAGTACAGCCCAGCGGCATCGGCCGTGTGCAACAGCCAGTGGATCTCAGAGGGGCCGGCGCGCCGTCCCCCATCGAGCATCTCGCGCACCAGCTCGATGCCCAGGCCGCGCCCGCGATAGGGCTCGAGGACATAGACGTCGGCGAGGTAGGCGACGGTGGTGCCATCGGTGACGGCCCGCGCGAAGCCGACCTGATCCTCGCCGCGATAGAGGCCCACGACGCGCTGAGAGCCCTCCACCGTGCGCCTGACGAGCTCGCGCGAGCGACCTCTGCCCCAGTAGGACTCGCCGCTGATGAAACCATGCACGGCCTGGAGGTCGATCCGGCCCGGGTCATCGTCGAGCTCGAACCCGTCGGCAAGCTCGCGACGCATCCGCCTAGCCCTCCAGGGCGCCCGCCAGCCGCGCCAGGGCCTCGCTGATCTCCTCCACGCCGACGGTCAACGGCGGCAGCAGGCGCAGCGTGGTGGGCCCGGTGGCGTTGAGGATGAGGCGCTGCTCGAGCAGCGCACGCCGCGCCACCGCCGGCGCCTGCACGTCGAGCTCGCACGCGAGCATCAGCCCGCGCCCGCGCACAGAGACCACGTGCGGGAGCCGCTCGAGCCCGGCCGCGAGCACGCCACCGAGATCGCGCACGCGCGCGAGCAGCGCCTCGTCGTCGGTCAGATCGAGCGCTGTGAGCGCCGCCGCGGCGACGACGGGGCCGCCCGCGAAGGTCGAGCCGTGATCGCCGGGCTGGAGCACGTCGGCGAGGCGCTCGCCGGTGACGAGCGCCCCGATCGGAAGCCCGCCGCCGAGCGCCTTGGCGAGGGTGATCGCATCGGGCTTCACGCCCGTCTGCTGATAGGCCCACAGGCTGCCCGTGCGCCCCATCCCCGTCTGCACCTCGTCGAACACCAGGGCCGCGCCGTGCTCGTCGCAGGCCGCCCGGGCGGCCCGCAGAGCCTCCTCGGAAAGCAGGTGAACGCCGCTCTCGCCCTGGATCACCTCAAGTATCACCGCGGCGGTGTGCTCGTCGACAGCGGCCGCGAGCGCCTCGGGCTCCGGGGCAACCGCGCGAAAGCCCGGCACGAGCGGCGCGAAAGGAGCCTGCTTGGCCTCCTGGGGGGTGGCCGAGAGGGCGCCGTAGGTGCGCCCGTGGAAGGCTCCGTGCACGACCACCACATCGCCGCCCCGCCTGGCCTTGCGCACGAGCTTGATCGCCGCCTCGTTGGCCTCGGCGCCGGAGTTGCAGAAGAAGACCTTGCCGCCGAGGCTCGAGGACGACAGCCGCTCGGCCAGGCGCATGGCCGGCTCGGTGTAGAAGAGGTTGCTCGTGTGCATCAGGCGTCCGGCCTGCTCTCGCACCGCAGCCACCACGCGGGGGTGGCAGTGGCCGAGGTTCGTGACCGAGATCCCGCACAGGAAGTCCAGGTACTCGTTGCCCTGCTCGTCCCACAGATGCGAGCCCTCGCCGCGGACGAACTCGACCGGCTGGCGCGCGTAGGAGGCGATCACGCTCGAGCGCTCGAGCGCCTGCAGCTCGGCCAGGCTCACGGGGCCGCCTCGATCTTCGTCCCTATTCCTGCGTCGGTGAAGAGCTCGAGCAGCAGCGAGTGCGCGATCCGCCCGTCGAGGATGTGCGCGGCGCTGACGCCCTTGTCGATCGCCTCCACGCAGGCTTCGAGCTTGGGTCGCATGCCGCCATCGAGCCCCGCGAGCGCCTCCGTGACCTGCTCGGCCGTGGCCTGGCCGATCAGGCTCTCGGGCTTCGCCGCGTCCTCCAGCCAGCCCGCGATGTCGGTGAGGAAGACCACCTTGTAGGCGCCCAGCGCGCCCGCCACCGCACCGGCGGCCTCGTCGGCGTTGACGTTGTAGGAATTGCCCTCGCGATCGGCGCCGACCGAGGCGATCACCGGGATGTAGTCGGTTGCGATGTGCTCGATCACGCCGACGTTGACGCGCTCGATTCGCCCCACGAAGCCGATGTCCTCGCCTCCCGGGGCAGCACGACGGACAACCCTGAACAGCGAGCCGTCATCACCACACAGGCCCACGGCAGGCTGGCCATGGCGGTTGATCCGCAACACGATCTCCTTATTGACCTTCCCCACCAGAACCATCTTGGCGACCTCGACCGTGTCCCTGTCGGAGACGCGCAGGCCGCCCACGAACTCGACGGGCAGGCCCAGGCGCTCCATGTAGCCGGTGATCTCGGGGCCCCCCCCGTGGACGACGATCGGGTTCAGGCCCACGTACTTGAGCAGCACCACATCGCGCGCGAACTCCTCGCGCAGCGCTGCGTCCTCCATCGCGGCGCCGCCGTACTTGATGACCACGGTCTTGCCGTGGAACTCCCTGATGTATGGGAGCGCCTCGAGGAGTGTTCCTACATCGCGCATGGCGTCCTCACGTTGTGTAGTCGGCGTTGATGGTGACGTACTCGTGCGAGAGGTCGGAGAAGAAGACCTCGGTCTCGGCGCCCTCGCCGGGCAGCACGATCTCGTACTCGACCTCATCGCGCTGGACCGCCTGCGCGAGCGCCTCCTCGTCGTAGGGGATCGCGGCGCCGCCCGAGCAGACCTGGACGCCCTCGATCGAGATGTCAACGGCGAGCGGAGCCGTTCCCGGCATGGCCGCCCCGACGGCCTGCACGATCCGCCCCCAGTTGGGGTCTCCCCCGTGCAGCGCGGCCTTCACCAGCGGCGAGTTGGCCACGGCACGAGCGACCGCCTCGACGCCCTCGGCGTGCCCGCCGCGCACGAGCACCCGCGCGATCCTTCTCGCGCCCTCGCCGTCGGCGACCATCATGATCGCGAGCGCACGCAGCAGCGCGTCGAGGGCCTCGCCGAGACGCAGCTCGTCCTCGCTCTCGCTCTCCACGACCACGCCGCTGGCCCCCGAGCACATGAGGATGGCGGTGTCGTTGGTCGAGAGCTGCCCGTCGACCGACGCGCGGTCGAAGGAGCGCTTGACGCAGACCCCGAGCAGCAGCTCGGCCGTCTCGGGAGTGAGGACGGCGTCGGTCTCGACGAAGCAGAGCAGGGTGGCGAAGCGGGGTGAGATCATCCCCGCGCCCTTGCACTGGGCGCTCAAGCGCACGACGCCGGAGGGCAGCGTGACCTCGAGGTTGGCGCGCTTCTCGAAGGCGTCCGTCGTCTGGATCGCCTGCTGGAAGGCGCTGTCGCCCTCGCGGCTCAGCTGGGTGCGCGCCTCGAGGAGGCCCTTCAGCACCAGCTCGACGGGGAGCAGGTGGCTGATTGCGCCGGTGGAGGCGAGCGCCACCTCGGCCGGGTCGACAGCGGTCGCCATCGCGGCCGCTCCCTGGGTCTTGGCCGCGTCGTCGAGGCCACGGCCGCCGGTCGCCGCGTTGGCGCAACCGGAGTTTGCGAGCACCACGCGCAGGGACTGCAGGCGGCAGCGCTCGCGGGTGACGAGCACGGGCGCCGCGAGCGTGCCCGAGGATGTGAAGCGGGCGGCGCTGACCGGATCGTCGGCGTCGCACACGAGCAGGCCCACGTCGGGGTTGCCGCTGGGCTTGATGCCGGCCGCGACGCCCGCTGCGCGAAAGCCCTGCGGCAGCCCCGCCTGCAGGCCGAGCTCGCGCACGTGCGGCGGCGCGGGCACCCAGCGCGAGCGGAAGAACGGCAGCGAATCGGCGGGATGCTCTTTCACGGTGCTCACTCCAATCCACTTGTCTCGGGCAGGCCGAACATCAGGTTGAGGTTCTGCACGGCCTGCGAGGAGGTGCCCTTCCAGAGGTTGTCGATCGCCGAGAACACGAGCACCTTGCCCGTGTGCTCGTCAGGCGCGGCGAAGATCCGACAGAAGTTGGTCTCCTGGACCTCGCGGGTACCAGGCGGCCCGCCCATCACCTCGACGAAGGGCTCGTCGGAGTACGCGTCGGTGTAGAGCTCGCGCAGCTCGACGGCGCTCGGAAGGCGCGAGACGGTCACGTAGCAGCTGGCCATCTCCCCCTGGTCGAGCGGGACCAGGTGCGCCTGGAACTGGACCTTCAGACCCGGGTGGGCGGGATCCAGCTCGTTCAGCTGCTCCTCGATCTCGGGCGTGTGACGGTGCGCGGCGACCTTGTACGGGAGGATGTTCTCGCCGGCCATGGACAGGTGGGTGGTCTCGTCGAACGCCCTCCCAGCCCCCGAGATGCCCTGCTTGGCGTCGATCACGACGTCGGTGATCAACCCGGCGCGCGCGAGCGGAGCGAGCGCGAGCAGCGAGGCCGTGGGGTAGCAGCCGGGGTTGGCGACGATCGACGCAGCAGCGATCCGCTCGCGGTGGAGCTCGGTCAGGCCGTATACCGCCTCGGAGAGCAGATCCGGTCGCGGGTGCGCCCCATACCAGCGCTCATAGGTGGCCTGCGAGCGCAGGCGGAAGTCGGCGCTCAGATCGATCACGCGCACGTCCTGCTCGCGCAGCGCCGCGACGGTTGGGGCGGCGGCGGCGTGGGGGTAGGCGACGACCGCCGCGGCGATCCCGTCCAGCCGGTCGAGGTCGAGCTGCTCGATCCTCAGCGGCACTCGATAGCGGGGATAGAGCTCGTCCAGGCTGCGACCCTGCTCAGAGCGCCCGGTCACCGCCACGAGCTCGAAGTCAGGGTGGCGCCAGAGCAGCTGGGCGGCGAGCGCGCCGGCGAACCCGGTGGCGCCGGCCACGATCACTCGCGGCGCGTCCCGCACGTGCCGCTGAGGCGCGAGGCTAGCCACGCAGCTCGCCCCCGATCTCGCCCAGGGCGGCGACGATCCGCCCGCGCACGGGCGCTATGTCCTCGTCCGTGAGCGTGGCCTGCAGGGAGCGGAAGGTCAGGGCCAGCGCCAGCGAGCGTCGGCCCTCCCCCACCTGCTCACCGGTGTAGACGTCGAACACCTCCACGTCGGCGAGCTCAGAACCCGCCTGCTCGCGCACGCGCGCGAGTGCCTCCTCCGCGGACACGGACACCGGCAGGGTGACGGCGAGGTCCTGGCGCAGCGAGGGGAAGGAGCCGAAGGCCTCGAAGGACACGAGCGACGGTGCCGCCGCGGCGAGCTTGCCGAGGTCTATCGCGAAGGCGGCCGTGCGCTCGAGATCCCACTCGGCGGCCACGAGCGGGTGGACCTCGCCGAGGAATCCGAGCACGACCTCCTGTGAGTCCTCGCCGCCCGGAGCGCGCGCGGCTCCCGTGGCTCCCGTGGTGTTGGCCAGCACCACCGCGCTGCGCCCTGGATGCAGGAAGGGCCAGCTCCGCGGCTGTACGGACCAGTCGAGGTGGAAATGCTCGAGCAGGGCTCCGAGCAGCGCCTTGGCGGCGAAGAAGTCCGCCTGGGCGGGCGCCCCACGCCAGGAGCGTGGCGCCATGGCGCCGCTCAGGAGCACGCTGAGCGCGTGGTGCTCGTCGGCGAGCGGGCCTTCGTCCGCCGCGCGGTAGACGGTTCCGGACTCGAAGATGGCCACGTCGGGGCCGTTGCGGGCGACGTTGTGGCGGGCGGCGTCCATCAGCGAGCCGAGCAGCGTGGGGCGCATGATCGACTGCCCGTCCGACAGCGGGTTCTCGACGCTCACGACCTTGCGCATCTCGTGCTCGGAGGGCAGGCGCAGGCGATCGAGCAGGCCCGGCTCGGTGAAGCTCCAGCCGACGATCTCGTGCAGCCCGCGCCCGACCATCGTGTCCTCGGCACGGCGGCGAACGCGCTGGGCGTGGGTGAGCCTGCCGGCCGCCCCACGACGGGCGGGCAGCGTGGCGGGCAGGCGCTCGAGGCCGTCGATGCGGGCGACCTCCTCGATCAGGTCGATCTCGCGGGTGACGTCCTCGCGCCTCAGCGCGGGCACCGTCACGCTCAGCCCGCCCTCCGCGGGAGACGTGGCGAAGTCGAGCGCTGCAAGGATCTCGGCCTGGCGCTCGAGCGGGACCTCGACGCCGAGGATGGCGCGCACGCGCGCCTCGCGCAGCCCGATCTCCCGCAGCACCGGGGGCGGTGCTCCCACGTCGATAGTGCCCGCAGCCACGCGCGCGCCGCAGAGCTCGATCATCAGTTGGGTGGCGATCGCCTGGGCGTGGATGCACTGCTCGGGCTGCAGGCCCTTCTCGAAGCGCCCCGAGGCCTCGCTGCGCAGCCCCAGCGCCCAGGATGTGCAGTGGATGTTGGGCCCGTTCCAGGTTGCCACCTCCATCAGCACGCGCGTGGTGTCCTGCTGAACCTCCGAGCGCGCGCCGCCCATCACGCCGGCGATCGAGGTGGGCCCGCTCCCGTCCTCGATCACGACCATCTCGGAGTCGAGCGTGCGGGTCTGCCCGTCGAGTGTCTCCACGCGCTCGCCCTCACGCGCCCGGCGCACCGTCAGGCGTGCGCCGGCCACGCGGTCGAGGTCAAAGGCGTGCAGCGGCTGGCCGCTGAGCAGCATCGCGTAGTTGGTGATGTCGACGACGTTGTTGATCGTGCGCTGGCCGGCCGCCACGAGCCGCGCTTTCAGCCATGGCGGGGACGGTGCGATCGTGACGTTCTCGAAGACCCTCGCGGTGAAGCGCGGGCACAGATCGGGGCACTCGACGCTCACCTCGGCACCGGCCAGCTCGCCGGCCGAGCCCGGGTCATCGCTCCACGGCGCGAGCGCTAGCAGAGCGCCGGTGGCGGCATGAAGCTCGCGGGCGACCCCGTACACGCCCAGGCAGTCCGGCCGGTTTGGCGTTATCTCCAGCTCGATCACCTCCATCGAGATCGGCAGGATCTCCGCGAGCGGCGTCCCCGGGGCGAGCTCGCCTGCCTGCCCCCCGCGATGGGGGGTGCCCCCAGAGGGGGTAGCGTCGAGCATACGCTCGCCTGTGCCCCCAGAGGGGGCATCCAACACCAGGATGCCCTCGCCGCCAGAGCCGATCTCGAGCTCTGTCTCGGAGAGGATCATGCCCTCGGAGGCCACGCCGCGGAGCTTTGCCTTGCGCAGCTTCGTCCCATCCGGCATGACCGCGCCGGGGCGCGCCACCGCCACGGTCTGCCCGGCGGCCACGTTGGGCGCGCCGCACACGATCGTGGCCGGTCCATCCTCGTCCCCGAGCTCGACCGTGCACACCTTCAGGCGGTCCGCATCAGGGTGCTGGATCGCCTCGAGCACCCTCCCCACGACGAAGCCCTCGGTCGAGGCCACGCCGTGGTGATGGATCGCCTCGACCTTGGTCCCGGTCATCGTCAAGCGCTCCTCGATCGCGTGCACGTCGAGGTCCGGATCGCAGTATTCGCGCAGCCATGGCAGGGGGACTCTCATCTAGAACTGCTCCAGGAATCGCAAGTCGTTCTCGTAGTAGAGCCGCAGGTCCGGGATGCCGTGCTTGAGCATCGCGATCCGCTCGACGCCGAGGCCCCAGGCGAAGCCCTGGATCTTCTCGGGGTCATAGCCGGGGGCGTTGGCCTCGGTGGTGGGCACGTGGGCGTAGACGTTGGGATCGACCTCGCCGGCGCCGAGGACCTCGAGCCAGCCCTCGCCCTTGCACAGGTAGCAGCGCGCGCCGTCCTTGAGGAAGCCCTGGCCGCCACAGTGAAAGCAGGAGACATCGACCTCGACGCTCGGCTCGGTGAAGGGAAAGAAGTGCGGGCGCAGGCGCACGTCGCGCTCCTCGCCGAAGACCGCCCGCGCGAACTCGAGCAAGGTGCCCTTGAGGTCGGCCAGCGTGATGTCCTCATCGACGGCCAGGCCCTCGATCTGGTGGAACTGCGGGGTGTGGGTGGCGTCCGAATCGGGTCGGTAGACGCGGCCGGGGATAACCACGTAGAGCGGCGGCGGATGCGCCTCCATCGCGCGCACCTGCATCGGCGAGGTGTGGGTGCGAAGCACCGCCTCCGCTGAGACGTAGAAGGTGTCTGTGCGCGCCCGTGCAGGATGCGTGAGGCTGTGGTTGAGGGCGTCGAAGTTGTAGTGGACCGTCTCCACCTCCGGGCCCTCCATCACGGTGAAGCCGAGACCCAGGAAGATGTCTTCGAGCTCGCGACGGGTGGCAGTGAGGACATGCAGACGCCCGATCGGCTGCGGCGGGGCGCCAGGCAGGGTCACATCGATGCGGTCGGCCTGCAGCCTCTGCTCGAGCTCCTCGCCGGCCAGCCCCTGCGAGCGCCCCGCGATCAGCGCCTCGAGCGCCTGGCGGGCCTGATTTGCGGCCTTGCCCACCGCGCCGCGCTGCTCGGGGGGCAGGCTTGCCACCTCGCGCAGCATCTGCGGCAGCTCGGCCTTGCGCCCGAGGTAGCGCACCCGCAGCTCCTCGAGCGCCTCGCTGGTGGAGGCGCTCGATATCTCGCTCTCGGCCTCCCCGCGCAACTGCTCGATGCGATCGATCATGACGCCGGGAAGGTATCGATGTCCCGCCCACCCCGGCGGGTCATCTCGTACAGCGCCACCGTGGCAGCCATGGCCGCGTTGAGCGACTCGGATGCGATCGGGATGCAGGCGCGCCGGTCGCTGGCGTCGAGCAGCTCAGGCGGCAGACCGTCGCGCTCGGCACCGATCAGCAAGGTGACCGCGCCCGCGGTCCGGTCCATGGGCCCCCTCAGGGCCTCCTCCGCGGCGGCGTCCAGCGCGATGCGCTCTCCGGGAAGCTCCTCGATGCCCCGCACGCGCGCGAGCGCCACGGCGAAGATGGCGCCCATGCTCGCCCGCACGGCCTTGGGCGAGTGGGGATCGGCGCAGTTGGGGCCGAGCGCCACACACGAGGCGCCGAAGGCCACGGCCGAGCGCAGCACCGTGCCCACGTTCCCCGGGTCGCCGACGCCGTGCAGATACACACACAGCGGGCCCGACGGCGCGGCCCAGCGCTGCTCGTAGACCGCGATCGCGCGCGTGCTGGACCCGAGCGTGGAGACGGTTGCGAGCGCCGAGCGCTCGACCTCGTGGAAATCCTCCTCCCCGACGTCGGCTCCCGCGAGGCGGTAGCCCTCCACGGGCGCCCGACCGGCCCCGCGGGCGGCCGCGAGGAGATCCTCGCCCTCGACGACGAAGCGGCCCTCGGCGGCGCGCCCGCGCTTGGTCTGCAGGCGGCGCAGGGCCTTCAGTCTGGGGTTGTGGGTCGAGGCGATCGTGGTCATGTGCTGTGGATGCTTGGGTGTGTGTCGTGTGTGTGTGTGTGTGTGGGTCAGTGCAACAAAAAGGGCGCCGTCCTTTTCAGGAGCGACGCCCGGGAGGCTGTCAGGTCGGTTTGCCGGGACTCCCGGCCAAGCCGGAGGTCAGGCAGCCGACGCCTCGCGGGCGACCTCTGCGAAACGTCGGAAGGTCTCGGCGTCGCGCACGGCGATGTCGGCCAGGACCTTGCGGTCGAGCTCGACTCCGGCCAGCTTGAGGCCGTGCATGAGCTGCGAGTAGCTCATGCCGTTGATGCGGGCGGCCGCGTTGATGCGGGTGATCCACAGCCGGCGAAAGTCGCGCTTGCGGTTGCGCCGGTCGCGGTAGGCGTATTTGTCGGCCTTCAGCAACGCCTCCTTGGCGCGCTTGTAGTTCGAGTGCGCCTCGCCGCGGAAGCCCTTGGTCAGCTCGAGCGTCGCGCGACGCTTCTTGCGGGCGTTGACAGACCGCTTGACACGCGTCACTTGCCGACCCCCAGCATGCGCTTGATCCGCGGGACCTCGGCGTCGTTCATGATCGCCGGACGGCCCAGGGTGCGCTTCTTTTTGGGCGACTTCTTCTCGAGGATGTGGCTCGTGAAGGGGTGGCGTCCGCGCACCTTGCCGGTGCCGGTTACCTTGAAGCGCTTCTTGGCGCCCGAATGTGTCTTCATCTTTGGCATGGTGCTCGGCCGGGGATTATGACACGGCCGAGCCCGCGGCCGCGGCCCCGCCACTCCGGGGCTCTGCGTTCTCGGGTTCTGCCGGCGCCTCGGGCGAGGTCTCCGAGGATGCCCCGGCTGATGTCTCCGCGGGCGCCTCAGCGACTCCGTCGGGCGCGGCTGGGGCACTGTCCGGTGAGGCGGGGGCGGCGGCCTGCGCCTGCGGCGGGGCGGCCGTGGCGGCTGCTCCGTCGGGCGAGCTCGCGGGCCGAGCGTCATCGGAGCCCTCCTCGCCCTCCTCGCCCACGCGTCCCGTGAGCACGGCTTTGGAGGGCGCCATCATCATCGTCATGTTGCGTCCTTCCTGCATCGGACGCTGCTCCACGACGCCGAGCTCTGAGAGCTCTTCGGCGAGACGATCGAGGATCATCGTGCCGCGCTCGGGGTGCGTTACCTCGCGACCGCGGAACATGATCGTCACCTTGACCTTGTCCTTGTGCTTGAGAAAGCGCTCGACGTGGTGCTTCTTGGTGTCGTAGTCGTGCTCGGCGATCTTCGGGCGGAACTTGATCTCGCGGACGGTTATCTGCTGCTGGTGCTTGCGCGCCTGCTTGATCTTCTGGGCCTGCTCGTACTTGTACTTGGAGTAGTCGAGCACCCTGCAGACCGGAGGGCGGGCCTCGGGCGCCACCTCGACGAGGTCGAGATCGCGTTCCTGGGCGAAGACGAGCGCGTCGGGCGTCTTGAGCACGCCGATCTGGTTGCCCTCGTCATCGATCAGGCGCACCTCGGGCACACGAATGCGCTCGTTGATCCTCGTGGTGTCCCGCTCGGGCGGGCGCCGGTCGAACCTGCGGGGAACCGGCACTAGCTTCTCTTGCCGCGCGTCAAGTGAATGCTAGGCGTGGCGCTCTGAGGATTTGCGTGGCTTCAATGCCGATGAGTATAGCTCTCCCAGCAAGCGCTCGGAGAACTGCTCGACGGACACGCCCTCGCCCTCGCCACCGCCACGCTCGCCGGCGGCCCCGTGGGTGCGCACCGCCACGGTCCCCTCCCCCGCCTCGCGCTCGCCGACCACCAGCATGTACGGGATCTTGCGCAGCTCGGCCTCGCGGATCTTGCGCCCGATCGACTCGTTGCGATCGTCGAGCTCGACGCGGGCCTGCTCGTCGAGCAGCCTGTCTCTGACCGAGGCCGCGTAGTCGTTGAAGCGATCGGAGACCGGCAGCACGATCGCCTGCACGGGCGCGAGCCACACGGGGAACTCGCCCGCATAGTGCTCGATCAGGATCCCGATGAAGCGCTCGAAGGAGCCCATCAGGGCGCGGTGGATCATCACCGGGCGGTGCTCGCCGTTGTCGGCCCCGGTGTAGAGCAGATCGAAGCGCTCGGGCATCGAGTAGTCGAGCTGCACGGTGCCCAGCTGCCAGGAGCGCCCGATCGAGTCGGTCATGTGCAGGTCGATCTTCGGCCCGTAGAAGGCGCCGTCTCCGGGATTCAGCTCGTAGTCCAGGCCCTCCGCCTCGAGCGCGCCGGCAAGCGCGCCCTCGGCGCGATCCCACATCTCTTCTGAGCCGATGCGCTTCTCCGGACGTGTGGAGAGCTCCAGCCGCGGCTCGAAGCCGAACAGCTCATACAGGAAGAAGCCGAAGCGCAGGCACTGCACGACCTCCTGCTGGACCTGCTCCTCGGTGCAGAAGATGTGGGCGTCGTCCTGGGTGATGTGACGCACGCGCATCAGCCCGTGCAGCGTCCCGCTGGGCTCGTGGCGGTGGACCAGGCCCGCCTCCGAGTAGCGGATCGGCAGGTCGCGATAGGAGCGCCGGGCATCCTTGTAGATCTGGATGTGCGCCGGGCAGTTCATCGGCTTCAGGCCCATCGGGCGATCCTCGACGTCGGTGAAGTACATGTGGTCGCGATAGGTGTCCCAGTGACCGGACTGCTTGAAGAGCTCGACGTCGAACAGGATCGGCGTCTTCACCTCGCGGTAGCCGCGGCGGCGGTTCTCGCTGCGCCACAGCTCGCTGAGGGCGTTCCAGATGGCCAGACCCGCGGGCTTCCAGAAGGGGCTGCCGGGCGAGAGCTCGGAGAACATGAACAGGTCCAGCTCACGCCCCAGCTTGCGGTGATCGCGCGCGCGGGCCTGCTCGAGGCGCTCCTCGTGCTCGGCCAGCTCCTTCTTGGAGAAGAAGGCCGTGCCGTAGATGCGCGTCAGCATCGTGCGATCGGAGTCCCCGCGCCAGTAGGCGCCCGCGACCGAGCCGAGCTTGAAGGCGCTGACCGCCTGCGTGGTGGGCGCGTGGGGGCCGCGACAGAGGTCGGTGAAGGGCCCGTTGGTGTAGAGCGAGACCGTCTTCAGCGGATGCGCCGGATCCGCTGAAGCGACAAGGTCGTCGATCAGCTCGACCTTGTAGTCCTGGCGCTCGGCCACGAAGCGCTCGCGCGCCTCGGCTGGCGAGACGTCGCGACGCTGGAAGGTCTCGGCGGCCTTGATGTGCTCACGCATCCGCTCTTCGATGCGCGGGAAGTCGGCCTCGGAGACGGCCGTGCCGTCGGGAAACTCGAAGTCGTAGTAGAAGCCCTCGGCGATCGCCGGGCCGATCGAGATCTTGACGCCGTCGTAGAGGTCCGTCACGGCAGCGGCCAGCACGTGCGCGGCGTCGTGGCGGATCAGCTCGAGCGCCTTCTCGCCGCTCTTGGCCGTGATGATCGACACGCGCGCCCCGTCTGGGAGGGCGCGCGCGAGATCGCGCACCTCGCCCTCTTCCCCGGCCTCGGGATGGCTCACCTCGATCGCGAGGGCTGCGCGCGCGAGTCCCGGGCCGATGGCCGCGGCCGCATCGGCGCCGGTGGCGCCGTCCGGGAGCTCCAGGGGCTTGCCGTCGGGGAGTGTGACCGTGATGGACATGCGCGCTGGAGGCTACCCGGCCAGCGCGGGATCTCGCATGCGAGAGGCGATCAGGCGAGCTGCCAGAGGGCGTCGTCGCCCAGCGGCGTGCGGCGCACCGCGCTCTCGCCCAGCAGCTCGATCAGGGCTCGCTCGGCCACCAGGCGGTCAGGCTGCTGGTTGTTCTGAGCCATGATCGCGGCGAGCTCCTGGGTCACGAGGCCGCCGGGGAACAGGCGCAAAGCCTCGAGCGGCTCGTCCGGCGGCGCGTGGCGCTCGAGCGTCGGGTCGAGGTTGGCGACGAGCACGTCGTATGCACCGATCGACTGAAAGCCGCCGGCCTCCAGGCGCCGCCCGTCCTCGCTCTCGAACACCAGGGACGGCGCTGAGAAGCGAACCGGCCCGTCGGTCTGGCGCGCCTTGCCCTGGAAGTGGGTGGGTCCGCCCTCCGCAGTTCGCGTCTCGACCTTGTCCCGCTCGTAGGCAGCGATCGTGCGCTCGTCGTCGATCGCGGCGACGATCGCCTCGACGTCCAGGCCGGCCACGCCCTGCAGCGACTGGGCGATGCCCGCGTCCTCGTCGAGCACGAGCGTGGTCGTGAACCATCCGAGCTGCAGGGCGCGCAGCACGTCGTACTCGCGAGCCGGTTCGAGCAGGCGCGTGGCCACGATCGCGCGGCAGGCGCGTGACGTGGCGGCCACCCGCGCGCGTGGCTCGCTCAGGAACGGCATGCCGTAGCAGCGGCGAAACTCGAGATTGCCAAGGACGCTGCGCGTGGGCGTGTAGCCGCCGTCGAGGTAGCGCTGGGGATCCTCGGCCAGCCCGATCGTGACGATCCGCCAGCTCAGCTGCTCGCGGTAGCGCCAGCGCAGAACCGCCAGATCCGGGCTGGCGCAGTAGGCGAAGGGGCAACCCGGGTCGGTGAACTCCGTGACCGCGATCTGATTCACATGACAATGATTGCACACGCAAGTACATCCTCCGACGCCGCTTCGTCCAGAGCTCCGAGGCCGCTTCGCCCGGGGTTCCGACGCCGCTTCGTCCAGAGCTCCGAGGCCGCTTCGCCGCAGCGCTACCAACAGGCAACAGGCTTCGAGCCAGGCCAATGAAAAACACACCCTGCGGACAGTCGTCTGCATATGCAATCATCGCGGGCATGAGCAACGAGGAGTCCCTGAGCATCTCCATCACCCTCTCCCCCACGCAGATCGACGAGGTGGTCAGAGCGGCCACGAACAGCCGCTCTCCGAGCCTGGCCACGCTGATCGCCGACTCGCTGCGGGCCCCGATCGACGGCGAGCGAGCCACCGCGGCGAGAACGGCGCTCGCGGGCGATGGCTCTGGCCGGGCCCACCCGCCGCCCGGGTACCTCCCGAGCGACACCTCCGATTCGCGCCTCTCGCGCTCGCTGCTGCGAGGCCTGTCGATCCTGACCTGCTTCGGGCCGGGAGGCGATCCAAGGGGGATCGTGGAACTGGCCGGCGACCTCGGCATGAGCCCGAGCACCGCCCACCGCTACGCGCTCACGCTCGTGGAGCTGGGACTGCTCGAGCGCTGCCCCAAGACGCGCAAGTACCGCCTGCCGGGAACCCCGCTCTAGCGAGCGCATCCACGGCGATCGGCTCGCGTGCGAGCCGACGAAATGGTGCGCCGGGCATGAACAAGGTGGGTCGGCACCGGCGCGACGCTCGCGCCGATGCCGACCGGCCAGCGCCTTCTGTGGGGATGGCGTGACAACAGCACGATACCAGCAGCCAGCTGACTGGATCTTGCTACTCGCGAACTGCGATGTTTCTTATTATGTCGGCACCTACGCAGGCGGATGCGGCCCTCGCGGCAACCGTTCGACGCCTGCGCACGGAGCGTGGCGAGACGCAGGAGGATCTCGCACACAGAGCGGGGCTGACAGTAGCCGCATTCGCGCGCATCGAGCGCGGTCACGCCAACCCCACGTGGACGACCGTGAGGCGCATCGCGGACGCGCTCGAGGTGACGCTGGCACGCCTCGGAGAGGACGTCGAACGCTCGCGGCCCTAGGGCCGGCACGACCTGCAGCCCCACCGTGCAGCACCACCGCCTGCGGCCCCCGCTTACCGTCAAGCCGATGACCTCCGGCGGGCGTCAGGCTCCCGCCACGTCGATGCTCGCCACGTTCCAGCCGGAGACGGAGATGACCGGCGTGCCGCCGTGCAGCTCAGCGGCCCGGTAGGCGACGCTCAGCGTCTCCGATTCGCCCGGCCACAGGGTCGTGTCGTCCGCGCTCCAGAAGACCGGCAGCACCTCGTTGTCTCCCGGGGCAAGCGCTCCGGAGGGATCTCCCCAGCGCAGGTCGGCGCGCAGGAAGAGCGCTACGGTCGGAGTCGGGGAGGTGTTGGTGACGGTCAGCGACGTGAGCGTGTCCGAGCCGGCCGGTCCGGCCTGCGGGCGCGTGCTCGCGCTGAGATGCAGCTGCGCCGGCGGCAGTTGGCGCAACTCGGTGAGGTCCGCCTCCTGGGCCATGCTCGCGTGGGGATCGCCAACGGTGGCAGGCCAGTTCACGCGGTCCTGCTGGGTGGAGAGCCAGTAGGTGTTGCGATCGATGACCGCGCCGGCCTGCCTGAGCAGCAGCTCGACGAAGTAGGTTCTCGCCGGTTCGGGCGGGCTGGTCTCGCCCGGGATCCTCGGCGTGAGCACAGAGCTCGCCACCTGCTGCGGGCTCAGGGTCATAGCGCCGCTGCTCCGGTCGTCGAGCAGTCGGCCCTGGAGGTCATAGACCCTGGACTCGACCGACAGCCCGGATTGGGTGGCGCCGGTGAGGTTGTCGAGCGTGACCGTGTGACTGTCGTAGGCGTAGAGGGCGTGGACCGGCGCATTGGCCTCCTTTGCGCCGAAGTAGCTTCCGGCCTGGTCGAATTCCTGGTTGTAGAGGTCCCACAGCAGCGTCGGCGCGCCCTTGTTGAGCTGCCAGTAGACGACGCCCGTCGAAGGGGTCGGGGTGGCGGTCACATGGTCGATGTAGGCCTCGAACTGCGCGCGCTGGGTCTCGTAGTTCTGAAGCTGGGCCTCCTGCACGTATTCAGCGAGGCTCGACCACGCCCCATAGCGGCTGGATATGGCCTTGTCGAGCTCGTCGAGCGTGCCGAAGGAGTAGCCGCCGTTCTTCGCATTGGGCAGTTCGGCCTCGTAGTTGGCGTGGTACTGGTTGTAGGGCGGGTCCATCCACAGCCGCGAGCTTTCAAACGGCGACATGAAGCGCTGGATCGAGTCGATCGTGGGCACCGTGTCACCGGCGCTCGCCTCGCTGTCGAACCCCCAGGCGCCGCCCACGTTCGTGCGGGTCGGATCGCCGGGTTCGTAGTGCGTGCTGTCATACCAGTAGCTCGGTGGAACCCAGTCGTAGGGCCCCTCCTTCTCGCCCGAGGGCCCCAGCCGGCCGCCCGAGTTGTACTCGGCCGAGGCGATCAAAGGGTCCTCGAAGTCGGCCCGGGCAAATCCCTTCAGCGACACCGCTTCCTGCTTGCTCGTGGGCGCGTTGTCGCTCCAGCCGAAGGAGATCACGCTCGGGTGATCGCGCAGCTGCTCGCCGATCGTCAGCGCCGAGTCTTCCATCACCCGCTCCTGCTGCCTGGTGAGCTTGCGGCCTTCCGGCTGCCAGGCGTCGCAGCACTGGTAGCCCGCATCGATGAGTATCCCCGCGCGATCCATCTGCTCGTAGAAGTCCGAGGGCATCTGCTTGCCCTCGGTACGGATCCCGTTGAGCCCGAGGTTCTCGATCAGGGCGATCTGCTGAGCGGTGTTGGAGGCGGAGTAGCGCAGGAACATGTCCTCGGCCCAGCCCCCCGCGCGAAGCAGGAAGGGGCGAGAGTTGATCGCGAACTGGCGCACCCCGTGAGGAGCGATCGGGGAAGGACCGGTGAGGTGGCTGCTGATCGTGCGGATCCCGAAGCTCTCCGACTGCGTGTCCGGCACCAGACCGGGCTGCGCCACCGCCATCGAGAGGCCATAGAGCGGCTGTGAGCCCATCTGGTAGGGCCACCAGATCTGGGGGTGGGAGATCGTCAGCTGGGGATATTCGGCCGGCGTGAAGGAGATGACGCGGCTCGCGTGGCGCCCCAGCGTCACGGTCCTTTCGAGGGTGGTCGGCGTCGCGGCGCCCGGGGGGCTCACCGTTGCCGTGACGGTGCCCGTCTGCGCGGTGTCAGCGGCGTTGCTCACCTCGCCCTCGAGCGTCAGCGCCGAGCTCGACAGGTCTGGTGCGTCCTGCTGCAGCGCGTGCACGTCGCTGAGCGACAGCGCTCCGGAGGTGTGCAGCAGGATCGGAAACTGGATGCCGGTGTTGTTGTCCGGCGGTATCTGGTTCCAGTCGACGTCGTCGAGTGTGAGCATGCGCGTGGGATCGTTCGGCTGCACCTCGAGAGCGAGCGAGTTAACACCCGGCTGGAGCAGGCCGGTGAGATCGAAGGTGTAGCCGGCATACGCGCCCTGCAGCGTGGCCTTGGTGGCGAGCTCGTGGCCGTCGACCCACAGGTCCGCGTCGCCGACGATCCCGCCGAGCGTCAGCTGCGCGTGTTCGCCTGGTCGCAGCGAGCTTTGGAAATCGCCGCGAAACCACCACGGCACGGAGAACTGAGCAACCGTATCCGGACCGATCGCGTCCATGTAGCCGAAGCAGTTGCGCATGTCTTCGGCGAAGAACACCTCGGGGCAGCGCCCACTCTGCAGCAGAGCACCGATCTCGGTTCCGACGGCGCCGGCATCGTCCGGCTTCACCGCGAGCCAACCCGCGGCTGCGAATCCGGGAGTCGATATCTCCGCACCGCCCTGCGGTGCGAGCGCGCTGCTCTGCACCTCCCACCCGCCGAGCCCGACCGGGACGGTGCTCGCGAGCGCGGACGGGGCCGATCCCGCCGCGTGCACGCAGAGCGCGCACATCAGCAGGGCGAGGGTCGAGCGTGCCGCCCCACGACGCATCGGGGCGGGCAGCCCCTCCCCACTCTCCGATCCCGCCCTCACGAGGAGAAGGCTAGCGCTGGGAGCACACACGGTTGAACGTTTGCGCGTCGGCTCGCGCCAGATGTCAGACCGGCTCGGGAGCCTCGAGCGCCGCCAGGTGCTGGTGCACGCGGCGCACCCAGTCCTCGGAGACCTCGTCGGCCTGCACCGAGAGGCGCGGCTCCACCGATGCCAGACCCTCTGGCACGGGAATTCCCAGGTGCTCGAGCACGCGGCGCACGACGCCGTCGGTGTCCTCGGCGAGCTCCTCGTAGGTGAGCTTCAAGGGCTCATAGCCGAGGCCGAGGAAGTAGGCGTCCCAGGAGGCGTCGTGGGCGGTGAGCAGGCGCACCAGGTAGTTGATGGCGCGGAAGGAGAAGACGAGCTCGACGTCGCGTCTGACCTCCTCGCCGGCCTCCCGCTTCCAGGCCTGCGTCTGCACGGCCTTCCACAGCGAGACCGCCTGACGGACCTTGTCCCGGCGGGTGATCTGGACGTAGCGCAGGCCCGGGAAGGCCTGCGAGAGCAGCTCCGGGATCGGCCTGGAGCCCATGCCTTCGATGCCGCGCAGCAGTTGGGCGAAGTCGCCGAGATAGCCCCACATCAGCTTTGCCCCGAAGACCCCGTTGGGGGTGGTGCCCTCGCGCAGGGCCCAAGCCAGGTACTGATCGTAGGTGTCGGGGTGCCACAGCGGGCTCGGCTGCGTGGCTGCGCCGTCGGGCATCTCGCGGAAGGCCAAGCGCTCGACGATGTTGGCATGGCGCTCGGAATCGAAGTACTCGTGCGGACGACGGGGAAGCCCCGACCTTCGCAGCGCCTCGAAGTACTCCTCTGGGTGCCCGGCGACGCCGGTCCGGTCGAGCTCGTGGCAGAGTAGGGTGCTGCCGCTGCGCGGCGTGGCGCACACGAGATAGGAGAGCATCGGCGTCACCGTCTCTGAGACTACTCCATCTATTACATTGACTTAGTGGACAACGATGGCTCTACCTAACATCCTCTACCTGCACTCGCACGACACTGGACGTTACGCCCAGCCCTATGGCGAGCAGGTGCCAATGCCCAACGTCCAGGCGCTGGCAGACCAGGGAGTGCTCTTTCGCAAGGCGTTCTGTGCGGCTCCCACGTGCTCGGCCAGCCGCGCCTGCCTGCTGACGGGCCAGTACGGGCAGAGCAACGGCATGCTCGGCCTGGCCCACCGCGGCTGGTCCCTGCGCGATTACAGCCATCACATCGTGCACACCCTGCGCGAGGTGGGCTACACCTCGGTGCTGATCGGCGAGCAGCACATCTCCAAGGAGCCCGACGTGATCGGCTACGACGAGGTGATGAAGATCCCGACGACGCGCGTGGAGAGCGTGGCGCCGCTGGCGATGGAGGTCCTGCGCCGCCCGCGCGAGCGCCCGCTGTTCCTGTCGGTCGGGTTCTTCGAGACCCACCGCGAATTCCTGGGACCGGGCTCGCTGCGCGACGTGCAGTACTCAAAGCCACCGGCCAACCTCCCGGACACGCCCGAGGTGCGGGCGGACATCGCCGCCTTCAAGGCCAGCGCGCGCTCGCTCGATCACGGGGTGGGCGTCGTCCTCAACGAGCTCGACGCCTCGGGCATGGCCGAGGAGACGCTGATCATCTTCACGACCGATCACGGCATGCCGTTCCCGGGCGCCAAGGCGACGCTGTATGACCGCGGCCTTGGCGTGATGCTGATCCTGCGCGGCCCCGACCCGTTCGGCGGCGGACGCGTCATGGACGAGATGGTCTCGCACATCGACATCTACCCCACGCTCTGCGAGTACCTGGGCATCCGCCGACCCGACTTCCTCCAGGGCGTCTCGCTGATGGGCCTGCTGCGCGGCGAGCGCAAGCGCGTGCGCGAGGAGATATTCGCCGGCTCCACCTGGCACGCCGCCTACGAGCCCCAGCGCGCCATCCGCACGGAGCGCCACAAGTACATCCGCCGCTGGGGCGATCGCCGCACGCCGGTCCTCCCCAACACCGATGACGGGCCGAGCAAGGAGCTGCTGCTGGCCGGCGGCTGGGCCGAGCGCGAGATCCCCAAAGAGCAGCTCTATGACCTGCTGTTCGATCCCAACGAGGCCGACAACCTCGCCGAGGACCCGGCCAATCGCGAGCTGCTAGACGAGCTGCGGGGGCGCCTGGAGCGCTGGATGCGCGACACCGACGATCCGCTGCTGGCCGGGCATGTGGACCCTCCCCCGGGGGTCGAGATCAACCTCCCGGACCAGCGCTCGGCGAGCGAGCCGACGACGCGGGTGCGGTGACTAGCGCCTCAGGCGCCGCGCGAGGAAGTCGACAAGCAGACCGGCGGCCCGCTCGGGCTCGTCATCCCACACGAAGTGCCCGGCGTCGGACAGGACGGTCAGCTCCGAGCCGCCCAGCTCGGCGTGGAAGCGCTCTGCCGTCTTCACCCCCGCGAAGCGGTCCTGCTCGCCCCACATGATCAGCGCGGGCAGCCGCATCGAGGCGAGCCGGCCCTCGTACGGGAGGAGCTTGTCGAAGTCGCCCGAGCGATACAGCTCCAGGTGGCCGAGCCGGCGCGTGTCGTCGGCGAAGCCCTTCCAGTACTCGACGATGGCCTGATCGCTCATCCCGGTGGAGACGGCTCGCATGGCGGCCGCGAAGCCCTCGCGGGTATAGGCGCCGATCAGCCTCTCCCCCTCTCCGGGCGTGCGCATCACGTTGGCCAGGTCATGCCAGCGCCGGTCCGTGAAGAATCCCCCGTCGGAGATCACCAGCGCACGGACACGATCGGGGTGCTCGCAGGCCCACCTGAGCCCGATCATCACGCCCCAGTCATGGGTCACGAGCGCCACCGGCCCGAGCTCGAGCTCATCGACGAAGCGCGTGAGCGCCTCGACGTGGCGCTCCCACGTCCCGGGCGGGTCCGGCTCGGAGTCGCCGTAGCCGGGGAGGTCGGGTGCGATCGCATGCCAGCCCGCCGAGGCCAGGGCCGGGAGCACGGCGTGCCACATGTAGGAGGACTCGGGATAGCCGTGCACCAGCAGCGCCACCCGATCGGAGGAGTCCCCGGCCGAGCGATATGCCAGTCCCGCTGCACGCCGCAGACCGCTCACCGGCCGCATCATACGTAGTCGTCCCCGACGAGCCTGCGGAGTTCTCGGGAGCCGGCGCCACAGCCGCTCGCATAGGTTTCGAGCAGATGCTGCTCGCCTTCACAGCAATGGTTTGGGTCGTGCTCGTGGCGGTGGTGCTCGGCGCGTGTCGAAGCGCCGCGGCAGGCGATGCCGCGGCGGGACCCGCGATCAGGCAAGCATCCGCTGCGAGGCGGTGGCGCTCCTTGCCGGAGCTGCGATCGGGCTCACGTGAGCGGCGAGGATCGCAATGTCATCGAACACCGGCCGGTTGAGGTCGATCAGCCCCAGCAGGGCGTCGATCGACTCCTGGGCGCAGGCGGGTGTGCTCCGCTGAAGCTCCCCGATCATCTCCTGCACGGTTACGATCCGACGAGGGGCATGCGCCTCGGAGAGCCCGTCGGTGTAGAGAGCGAGGCCGTCGCCCGGCTCGAGCACCGTCGAGACCTCCTCGATGGAAGGCTCGGAGAAGATCCCGAGCAGCGTCCCGCGGCCGCCCAGCTCGCAGACCGTTCCGTCGGCACGCGCGAGCAGCGCGGCCGGGTGCCCCGCCGTGGCGATCCTCAGCTCGGCATGGAAAGGCCCAAAGCGAAGATGGCGAGGATCACGGTCGCGAAGCGTCCGTCGAAATCCTGGTCGAGCATCGCTCGGTTGACCTGTTCGAGCACCCGCGCGGGATGGCTCTCCTCGCGCGCATAGGCGGCGGTGGTGTGGCGCAGGAACCCGGTCAGAGTGGCGGCCTCGGCGCCCTTGCCACAAACGTCTCCGACGACGAGCCAACAGCTGTCGCGATCGCCGAAGGCGTCATAGAAGTCCCCGCCGACCTCCTCTCCGGCGCCCATCGGGCGGAAGTAGCTGGCGAGCTCGAGACCCGGGATGGAAGGAAGCACGGCCGGAATCAGACCGCGCCTGAGCGTACGCGCGACGCGGGCCCGCTCGGCGTAGAGGCGGGCGTTGTCCAACGCCATGGCCGCGCGTCCGGTGAGGTCTTCCAGCACCGCGATCAGCCCACCGTCATAGCGCCCGGCGCCCGCTCGAGTCCAAAACGAGATCACACCGATGGTGCGCCCGCGCGCGAGCATCGGAACGACGGCCGCCGCGCCGTGGCCGGACTCGCGCAGGAAGCCCTCAGGCTTGGCTGAGCGCTCGAGCGCGGCCGCCAGCTCGGGCTGTGAGGCAACGGCGAGCGTGCTGTCGATCGAGCCGCCCTCGTCGAGCAGGTCGATCACGCAGGCCGCGGCCAGATCGGGGACCGCCATGTGCGCGATCGTTCTCAAGGTCTCGGTGGGATCGAGCGATTTGTCGAGCCCGGCGGTGGCCGCGATCAGGATTTCGAGCCTCCCACGCTGCTCACGCATCCGATTGAGCGCCAGGTGCACCACCGCGGAGGTGAGCAGCGCGAGCACGATCCCGACACAGGCAACCGCCCCGAAGACCTCCGATACGTGCGCTTCGTAGAGCAGCGGCGCGAGATAGGCGGCCAGGCCGGCGGCGCAGACGAGCACGAACCGAGCTCGTGGCTGAAAGGCCGCGGCGTGGCCGATGGCGAAGAAGTAGATGAGCGCAAAGGGACTCTCCGCGCCTCCACCCGAAGCACACAGCACGGCGATCACGAGCACGCCCCACAGGTCCGCGGCGAACGCCAGCCTCAGCCCGCCCCATCCCCGCTCGGCGGCATAGAGCAGCAGGGCCGCGGTGAGCAGCGCGTCGAGGGCCACCGCCACCACCCCCGCCGGGGAGCCCACGTGCGGAAGCAGCAGAGCACACGCCGTGAGCAATGCACCGACCAGGTAGAGGCCCGCGGCGATGGCCACGGCAGCGGGCGCTTCGCGCTCGAGCTCCTGCTCGTCGAAAGTGGCTACGGCGAGGCGCTCCGCGAGAGCCATCTTCCCTCCTGCCCGCTCATCCTCCGACGAGCAAGGTTCCCGTCCCCCAAGTACCTAGACATATGCGTACATTGTCGTCTCTCAGATCAGTCTGCGCCAACTCCTGATCAGAAACCCTCGAGATTCAGGTTCAGCAGCCCGCAGGTCCCGCAGAACCGGTCGCGGCGGGCCTCCACCCCGCCCGACCTAGCGATCGACCCTGAGCACGATCTTGCCGCGGGTGTGCCCGGATTCGCTCAGCTCGTGCGCGCGGCTCACCCGCGAGAGCGCAAAGACCTCGGCGATCTCGACGTGCAGCTCCCCTGCGGCCACGAGCCGTCCGATCTCGCTCAGCTGCCCGGGGTTGGGAGTCATGCTGAACAGAACCGCGCGCGCCCCGCGAGCAGCCGCCTCCTGCTCGGGCGGCGCGTTGGCGATGGTCACGAGCACGCCGCCCGTGCGCACGGTCGCGAGCAGGCTCTGCGTGATCTCAGCGCCGACCGCGTCGAAGGCGAGATCCACGTCGCTGAGCGCTGTGGCGACGTCTTCCCGGGTGTAGTCGATGTAGCGCTCGGCGCCCAGGCCGAGCACGAAGTCGCGGTTGCGGGAGGAGCCGATCCCGACCGCGCTGGCGCCGGCTCGCCTGGCGAGCTGCACGGCGAGGTGACCCACGCCGCCGGCCGCGCCGGCGATCAGGGCTGTCTGCCCCGCCTGCAGGCCGCCGTGGTCGAACAGGGCCTGCCAGGCGGTCATGCCGGCCACGGGCAGCGCCGCCGCCTGCTCGTGGCTGACCCCGGCGGGCTTGATCGCGATGGCCGCGGCAGGCGCGGTGGCGAACTCGGCGTAACCGCCGCTGAGAGCGATCCCGAAGACCTCATCGCCCTCGGCAAAGCCCTCGGCGCGGGATGAGACGACCTTCCCTGAGACGTCGTTGCCGAGGACGACCGGCAGTTGCTTGGGCATCAGCCCGCGGCGGTACTTCCAGTCGATCGGATTGACCGACGCGGCGTGAACCTCGACCAGGACCTGACCGTCGCCGGGCTCCGGCCGCTCGACCTCCTCGAGGCCCAGCACCTGCGGCCCTCCGGTTTCGCGCATCAGCACTGCCTGCATGGTCTCCTCCTCGGTGGCGGCGGTGTGAGGAGCAGTCTAGGCCGGGCCGGCAGTGCTCCCTGGCTGGGCGCAGGAGCGAATCCACGGCGGCTCAGGCGCTCATGCACACACGGTCGCGCCCCGAGGCCTTGGCTTCGTAGAGCGCCGCGTCGGCGCGCGCTATCACCGCCTCGGCTGACTCTCCAGGGCGACGTGCGGCGAATCCGGCTGAGCAGGTGCGATTGCCGTAGACGAGCTTGCGCAGGCGCTCGATCACATCGGTCGCCCGGTCGGTGCTGCAGTCGAGCAGGAGCAAACCGAACTCCTCGCCACCCAGGCGCGCCAGCAGATCGCCGGTGCGCAGCTGATCGCGCCACAGGGCCGCGGTCTCCTTGAGCAGGCGATCGCCGGCCGGGTGGCCGTAGGTGTCGTTGAACTCCTTGAAGAGATCGAAGTCGAGCATGGCGATCGTGAACTGTTGCCCGGCGTTCAAGGCGTGGTAGACGCGGGCATCCCATGCGCGGCGATTGGGCAGCCCGGTGAGCGGGTCGCTGCTGGCCATGTCGGTGAGCTCGCTGACGGTGTCTGCCCGGGCGATCACGGCGGCGGCCTCGTGGGCAAGCAGTGCGACGACCGTGGCCCGTGGGCCGTCGACCCTGACCCCGTCCTTCCAGCCCACGACGAGCACGCCCACGGGTTCTGGGCCACGCAGCAGCGGCTCGTAGAGCAGCGAATCAGGGCGCCCGGAGGCTTCCCACAGCTCGTGGCCTCCCAGCTCGCCCTCAACGTCCTCGCTGACGACGATGGCGCTTCTGGAGGCAAAGCATTCGCCCATCGCGCTGGGCACGAGCAGCGAGATCTCGATCGGGTCGGCGTCCGCCCCGGCGATGGCGGTGGAGCGCATCGTGCTGGTTGTGGGCACGGGCTCATACAGGATCGCGATGGTGGCCTCGCCGATGCTCCGCGCGGCCTCACAGACATCGAGTCGCGCCTGAGAGCTGTTGATCAGCTCGTGGACGACCTGGTTGACCCGGCCGAGCATGCGCTCGCGGCTGAGCGCCTCGCCGGCCTGGTCGCGCACGTCGGCCACGAGGCGCTGTGTGGCGAGCCCGATGATCGCGCTGACAGCCACCGTCAGCGCCGCGGCGCGGTACTGGGAGTGCGGATAGTCCGGCGGGCCGACGAGGATGATGGGCGCGAGGTAGAAGACAGTGACGCCGGCCAGGACCACATAGAGCTCGTGGCGCCTCTGGCTGTACAGAGCGGTGTAGAAGACGGGGATCAGCGAGACAACGGCCGCTCCTGAGTTGATGCCGCCGGCCGAGCTCCGCAACATCGCCACGGCGGCGAGAAACACCAGCGATGAGAACGTTCCGCCGTAGCGGGCGCTCCAACGTGTGCGGGAGCGCACGGCTGCAAGCCCTCCCGCGAGCGCCAGCAGGGCCACGGCGAGCGCGTACAGGGTCCAGTCGATCGAGCTGCCGACGATCACCGCGCCCCAGGCGAGCGCAGCGGCGCCCGCGAACGGCAGCAGGCTCAGGGCATGGGGCGTCCGCTTTGCGGGATCGAGGTCCACGTGTGCTATTCGGCATGTCCGGAGGATCACTGAAGCCCTTGGACTGTCTCCAGCCCCTTGACGGGCCGCGGCCCGGCCGACTACGTTTGCGCCACAGGGCTCGCGGGCGGGGGGAGCGCGGTTGCTCGACCCTGCGACCTGCGCGGGCAAGAGCAGTCGAGTGGGGAGATACAGAATGGGGAGATGGCGTCGGATCGTCGGTGCCGGTGCGGTGTGCCTGGGCGTGCTCGTCCCGGCCGCGGCGGCCAGTGCGCTGCCGCAATATGTGGCGCTCGGGGACTCGTACTCCTCGGGAGTCGGAACGCGGGTGTTCTACAGCGAAGAAGGCGGCTGCTCGCGCAGCCCCGATGCGTACGGCCCGAAGATCGCGGCGGCGCGCGGATACACGCTGAGCTTCCAGGCGTGCAGCGGCGCCAAGACCACCGAAGTGAACAGCAACCAACTCGGCACGCTGTCGAGCACGACGAGCCTGGTCACGATCACCATCGGTGGAAACGACGCCGGCTTCAGCAATGTGATCCTCAACTGCGCCCTCTACTACTTCACCTGTGGAAGCGCGATCAGCGAAGCCAACAGCTTCATCGCGAACAAGCTGCCGGCGCTGCTCGATACAACCTACAACGGCATCCGCTCACGTGCCACGACCGCGCACGTGGTGGTCCTGGGCTATCCGCACCTGTTCACCGCGGCAGGCACCACGTGCAACGTCAACCTGCTGACGTCGTCCAACGAGAAGAAACTGAATGAAACGGGCGACAAGCTCGACGGTGTGATCAAAGCGCGCGCCGAAGCCCACAAATTCACGTTCGTGGATCCGCGAAATGCGTTCCTTCCGCACGAGGTCTGCTCGTCCTCGGAGTGGCTGAACGGTCAGTCGAACCCGCTTTCGGAATCCTACCATCCGAACGTGTCGGGCCAGGCCGAGCTCACCACCCTGGTGGAAGCCGTATTGCCCTAGCGGCGGTCCCGTGGCTGCCCGCTCGCGTCAGCACGCGCGAGCGGGCACAGCCAGCACAGGGCACGACCGGCGTCTCAGACCGCGCAGGGACGCGAGCGGCAGTCGGTGCCGACTTCGGTGATCCCCGCGGATGTGATCTTGATCCGGGTCGGGACATCGCCGCGCTCGAGCAGCTTCAGGAGCACCGACTCGCCCTTCGACTCGATTCCCGAACGGACGGGGTCGTCGAACTCGTCAGCTCTGAGCGCAGCAGCGATCTGGACGTACACGTGCTTTTCGGAAGGACCGTGCTGGACCTTCCAGCGGTAGGTCTCACCGGCGAGGGGAACCCGCATGCGAGTGGGTCCTCCGATGATCTCGAGATTGCCAACCATGTGATCAAAGATGCCGGGCCGAAGGGCAGCCGGATAGGGCCGCCTGGCCAGGATGCCCAGGCGATCCTTTGGACAGCTGATCAGATGCACGCTCACGGACAGTCGCCGGCGAAGACGTTGGCTGGAGCGCCGCCGCCCTCGCGATCACGACATGGAAACAGCTGGATCACAGTACGGCAACGAGTAGGCGCGGTGCCCGGGAAAGGCTAGGGGCACGCGGCGCAGGAGGCAGTCTTGGGCCGCCGACCAACAACTACTCAAGGAGAGACGCATGCGACACAAGCGTGCTGTTCCAGCGCTTCTGGCAGCGCTGGCAGTCTCAGCGGGAAGCGTGATCGCTGCCCAAGCGGCCACGGCGGGCGCATCGACGCGGGCCACCCATAGCCAAGCGAAGACCAAGAGCGTCGCACCATCGAGCTCGACCCCGATCAAGCACGTGGTGGTGATCTTCCAGGAGAACGTGTCCTTCGACCACTACTTCGGGACCTATCCGCACGCGGCAAACACCGACGGCCAGCCGTTCAAGGCCGCCAAGAACACCCCTGCCGTCGACGGGTTGGCACCGGCGACGAGCGCGTCTCTCCCGCCGAGCCTGCAGCACGCCACGAACCTGCTCTACAGCAACCCGAACGCCTCGCAGCCCCAGCGGCTCGACAGCAGCCCGACCGGGCTCTCCGGGAACGCCGGCGGTCAGCTGACCTGCGACCAGGACCACAACTACAGCGACGAGCAGCAGTCTTTCGACAACGGCAACATGGACCGCTTCGTCCAGAGTGTCGGCACCGCCAGCGGAAACACGCCATTCGGCACACCGTGCAACCCGAACACCGTCATGGACTACTACGACGGCAACACGGTCCCCGCGCTGTGGAACTACGCACAGCACTACTCGATGAGCGACAACTCGCTCGGAACCACGTTCGGACCGTCGGCGCCGGGTGCGATCAACCTCGTGGCCGGCGACACCGGCAACGTCGACACCTCGCACGAGGCCAACAACCCGTCGATCTCGACCCCGACCTCGCCCAACGCCGACCTGACCGCCGACGGCCTCGGCGGCTACTCGCTGACGAGCGACGCTCAGCCCTACTGGGACGACTGCTCCACGCGCGATGCCGTGGCGCTGTCGGGAACCAACGTCGGCGACGAGCTGAGCTCCGCCGGGCTGTCCTGGGGCTGGTTCGAGGGTGGGATGCGGCCGAGCACGACCTACCAGGAAGCGCTCACGGCCACCGGCAAATCAGGCCAGCCGACCAGCACGTTCAACCCTGACCAGTTCTCCTCGTACTTCTCGAACGCCGCCAACCGGCCGGCGCACTCGAGCAACCAGAACCTGTGCAGCAGCGTGCACCCGGTTGGCGTCGCCCTCGGTGGCAGCGGCCAGTGGGGCTACAAGGACGACTACATCCCCCACCACGAGCCGTTCCAGTACTACGCCTCGACGGCCAACCCGCACCACCTCACCATCCCCACCAGCTCCAGCGGCCAGGACACCACCGCGGGGCTGCAGGAGATCGGCCACGACACGCAGGCCTACGTGAACGGCCAGCCGCAGTTCAACACGCCAAATCACCAGTACGACAGCAGCGACTTCACCCAGCTGGTGGAAGCCATCAACCGCCACGAACTGCCGCCCTCGGCGCTCCCGGCCGTGAGCTTCCTCAAGGCTCCCGGCTACCAGGACGGGCACGCCGCCTACTCAAACCCGGCCGACGAACAGCAGTTCATCACCAACCAGATCAACGCGTTGATGCGCTCACCGGACTGGAAGAGCACGGTCGTGATGGTCAACTGGGACGACTCGGACGGCTGGTATGACCACGTCTACAGTGGGGTCACCAACCCGTCGCTGTCGCCGGCCGACAACCTGACCAACACGTCCTTGACGGTGGCGAGCACGGGCACATCGGGTCAGTGCGGGGGCAGCCCGCAGGGCACACCGGAAACTCCGGCCCCGCTCGCGGGCGAGCAGGGCCGCTGTGGCTTCGGTCCGCGACTGCCGATGCTCGTGATCTCGCCGTTCGCCAAGAAGAACGCCGTGGATCACAGCCTCAGCGACCAGGCCTCGATGATCAACTTCATCGAGTACAACTGGGGCCTCTCCGGAATCCCCGGCTCGTTCGACCAGGTGCTCGCCGCGAAGGACGCAGGTGAGGGCATTCCCTTCGACCTCGCCGGCATGCTCGAATTCGCCGGCAAGAAAGACGGGAAGCTGTACCTGAACCCGGTCACCGGGCAGAAGCAGGGGTGACCCTGGGCCACTCCCAGTAGCAGCTCACAGGTAGGACTCTCCAGGTCCGCGGCTCGGTTCGAGTCGCGGACCTGGCGCTAACCGCCGCGGAGCACCGAGGCTTTGCGAACCACGACCGTGGGGATCCTTGTGAACTTCAGGGTCGAGCTCAGCGTCTCTTTGCAACCTCGCATCGTGATGGTCACTTTCCACTTCAGCGTGCTTCGGTCCGTGAACAGTCCCGAGATCACGAGCTTGGGCCTGCTGATGGTGCCGTTTCCGTATCCGTTGTAGCTCAACACGCCAGCGGGAGAGATCTTCGCTGGTTTGAGCCCCGAGATGGACAGACCCTCGTTGCACCGCTTTGGGATGACGAGAAAGTTGCCGCTCGTGCCGGCTTTCGACACCACGATCCACTCGGTCGTGTGCCTGTTGAAGTATTCGCCGCCGAGAACGGGGGCCAGGGCGAGCGCACCCGGGGCGAGGACGGCGAGCGCGAGAAGCGTCGCACCGGTGGCGAGAGGAATGCGGGTGGAGCGACGTGCTCGAAGGCTTCTCATGAGGCCACCGTAGTGGCCGTCTCGAGGCAGGGCCATCGTCTGAGATTACGTAGCGGGCCCGCGCGAACTACGGTCTGAAGCGCGTGCAAACGCACATTCCCGAGCGATCGGAGCTGCTCGGCGAGTCAGTCCACTGAGCGCCCGTCAAGGCTCTTCCGGCCTCCAAACGGCGCGGGGACGAACCCGCCCGGTCGGGCGCTCCCGCTGGTATGACCGCGAGCAAGGCGAAGAAGCCGGCGTGCGTGTCGGCGCTGTCGCTGTGCCGGAATCTGCGCACGGCGGTCGACAAGGAGATCGCCACCTATGCTCGCACGCACCGAAGCCAGCTGGCCGGCCCGTCCGGGCCCCAGGGCCCCGCGGGCGTCGCGGGCGCCCCGGGTGCGGCAGGCAGCGCGGGCACCAACGGCGCGGCAGGTGCAGCCGGCGTCGGGATCGGTGGCATCTTCGGCAACGGCGCCGACGGCAGCCAGACAGTCGCCGCCAATACGACGCTCACGCGGGACATGTACTTCGCCAGCCTCACCCTCGATCCAGGTGTCACCCTCAACGCGGGAGGCTTCCGCATCTTCGTGTCCGGAACGCTGACGTTGGAAATCGGCTCACGGATCAGCCGCGACGGGCTTGACGCGAGTGCCGGCGGGCCAGCGGCCGGGCTCACTCCCGGCTCGCTCGGTGGCTCGGCGCCCGGTGCCAACATGGGCCTCTGCGCGGGCGGGACCGCATCCAACTCGCTGGGCGGAGTCGGCGGCACCGGCGTCAGCTGCCCCGGAGGCCCGGCCACGCCACCCGACGCCACCGTCGGCGGCCCGCAGGCGTTCGACGCAGCGACGGCGGCGCTCTCAGGCCGCACGTTGGACGGGGCGCCTGTGTCCGGCGGCTCGGGCGGTGGCGGAGGGTCGAGCGCGGCGGGTAACGGAGGAGGAGGAGGAGGAGGAGGAGGAGGAGTCGTGTGCGTCGCAGCGCGCTCAGTGACCGTCACGGGCAGCGCGTCCATCATGGCCGACGGCGGTGCGAACGCGGGCGACGGTGGTGGTGGCGGCGGCGGGGTGGTGGTGGTGGTGGTCGTCGTCGTCTCAACGTCCCCCCAGCCGGCCGGCCTGACGCTATCGGCAGCGGGAGGAGGGAATCCTCCGCATGCCGGGCAGGGAGGATTCACGAGCTGGCTGAGTTAGCCGCAGCGCGATGCCGGGCTCGAAAACGATCCGTAGTCCGCCTCGGCAATCCACCGGAAACGCTCCGATGCGGACTCGCCTCGCACGCATCAAGCTCGCTCTGTGCGGTTGAGCCGAGCATCGATGCGGGGGGCCGCAGTGGCGTTCGGAGTCGCGGGTGCAGCGATCATGACAGGCGTGCCCGCCGCCCAGGCCAAGATCCAGATTCCGCACTTCACCGCATACTCCTACTCGGCGAAGATCAGCGTCAAGGGCGGCGCCCACCAGGACGCAAGCTATCCGACGGGTGGCCCGACCGGCATAGTAGTCGACGAGCACGCCCAGGCCTCATTCAGCATCGACGACCCGTTTCCCGGCGTCATCCTCGTCGCCAGCGGCAAGATGCCCGGCGCCAACCCGACCGGCTCGACCGGCACGGCGGCGGTGGTCAATGGGACGTGGACCAACCAGGGCAACACGTGGGACGAAGTCGCCAACACGAAGGTGCCATACAGCTGCGGCGGCACGATCGGCCAGCAGTACTCCGCTGCGCCACAGCTGCGCTGGACCCGCTCCGGCTCCGCATTCCACTTCACGGCGCACGTGCTCAACGACTCGCTGACGGTGCTCGGAGAGCAGACCTGCCCTGGCAACGCCCTCTACCTCTCACAGGTCGACATCCCCGCATACTCGACGACGTTCTCGATCCCGATGCGGAGCGTAGGCAGCAAGACGATCGTGGTCGCCGTGAGCGGCCCGCTCGCCCACGACCGGCCACCCACCAACGACTGCAGCTACTCGGCTTCCGGTACCTGCACCTTCAACACGGCCTGGCAGGGCGTCATCCGCTTGACCCGCACCCGGATCATCAGGTTCTGAAGCCTCAGGCGGCTCGCCTAACGATGCACCGCTCCTGTGTTCTTTCCGCGCTGCCCCTCGTTGCGCTCGTCGTCGCAGCCGGCTGCGGTGGCGCCACCCGCACAGTGACTGCTACACCGGCCGCGACAGCACCGACGACCACGCAGCTCAAAGAGAGAGAACGCGAATACCCGGCGGACGTACAACGCAACATCGTCGCCGGCTGCACACATGGAGCAACGGAATCACAGTGCAAGTGCGTCCTGAAGAAGCTGGAGGCCCACTACACGCTGGCGCAACTGAAGGCGATCGAACAGGGCATCGAAATGAAAGTCGCCCCGCCAGCACGCTTCACGAAGATAGCCGCAGAATGTAAGCGGTAGCCACGGACCGCGCCCTGCTCGAGCTGGAGCACCCTCCGATCAGGCAAGGCGCGCGATGGAGGTGCGACCGAGGTGCCGCGACGCTTCGGGCGGACCTGGGCTTGCTTTTGCCGGTCGGTCTCGTCACAATCAATTCAACGTCTCCCGTTGTCAACGGTGGGGCGAGGGGGCAAGAGCACGACGGCGAGCTCCGCCGGACAGTTCAGCTGACGCTGATGGAAATGAACGCGGTCGTCTAAGGACGGGAGACCATGATGCACCTGCGCAAGCGCGCTTCGACCACCATGATCGCCGTGCTGCTGATCACCATCGGCTGCAGCGGCGCCACAGCGGCAGACGCCAGCGCGGCGAGCCCGTGCGGGACGCGCGCGCTGTCTGCGACCGATTACAGCCATGTCATCTGGGTGTGGATGGAGAACCACAGCTACAGCACGATCATCGGATCGCCGCAAGCGCCATACCTCAACGGCCTTGCCGGCCAGTGCGGTCTGGCCACCAACTACCACAACATCAGCCATCCAAGCCTGCCCAACTACATCGCAGCGACCTCTGGGCTGCCACTCATGGATCTCACGCCCTTCAGCTCCGACTGCCGCCCCTCGCGCAAGTGCCGTACCTCGGCGCCAAGCATCTTCAGCCAGGTTCCCAGCTGGAAGGCATACGAGGAGTCGATGCCCAAGGCCTGCGATCGCAAGGACAAGGGCGAGTACGCAGTGCGCCACAACCCGCCGCCGTACTACACGACGCTCACCGCCTGCACAGGCAAGGATGTCCCCTACAGCCAGCTCGCGAGTGATCTCGCCGGCGGGACGCTGCCAGCCTTCTCCTTCATCACACCGAACCTGATCGACGACATGCACGACGGCTCGATCGCCGAAGGCGACGCCTGGCTGCAGCGGAACCTACCGGCGATCCTGACCTCGAGCGAGTACCAGAGCGGGACCGTGGTCCTCGCGATCACCTGGGACGAGGGCGAAGGCGGTGCCTCCAACGACTGCGCCACCAACGCCACCGATACCGGCTGCCACGTGCCGACGGTCCTCATCAGCCCAAGCACTGCGCCCGGCACGCAGTCATCGACGCTGTTCAACCACTACTCGCTGCTCCGCAGCACCGAGCAACTGCTCGGCGTTGCCCCGCTGGATGAAGCCGCGGCGGCGAACAGCATGCTCGCGGCGTTCAACCTGTAGGCGCGGTGAACCCGGGCAACAACGACACGACACGCATGGCCGCGACTGCGAACGCTGCTCGCTCTGGACAGCGAGTCGGCCAACCAGAGCCGAGTCATCAGGTCGGAGCGAGGGCGTACGTAGATATGGCTGACCTGGCCCCCGGCCTCACGCCGGGCGAGTCTCAGTGACGCGGCGGGGGCAAGACCGGCGGGGGCAACACGGGCGGTTCGACATGGGCCGGTGCTGATGGCTTGGGCAGCGGCCGTGGGGGCTTGGGCCCAAGAATGCCCAGGTAGTCACTGGTCTCCCCGACGTCTTCTGCCAGCGCGCCGCCCCTGCTGATCGAGACCCCGAGAAGCCCGTAGCGCGTCGTGGGCGCGTGCTTTGACACCCGCCAGCTGCAGACATGGTCCTGGGGGCCGCACCGCGAGATCCGCTTCATCCACGCTTCAACCGTGCAGAGAGCACTCCCGGAGGACCCGGGAATGCAATGTCCGACTCCTGTGACCGGCCAGTTGACCGGACATTGACCCGGCACCGGCGGCACGTTGTTGCAGTTGAAGCTCGCGATCCTTGCCGTGACCACATGCCCGGGCCGCACGATATGAGGCGTGATCGTGAGCGTCCCGAACGGAGTGGACAAGACACAGAATTCGGGCTTTGCGTTCTTGGCCGCACAGCTGGGCGGCTTGGGGAGCAGATCCGAGGGACGTCCCGCGCGCGCGAAGTGTGCCGCCTGGCCGCCTGCCGAGCTCGCCCCGAGCGAAAGGGCCAGGGCGAGAGCAAGCCCTACCACGCTTGATCGCTTCGACATCACGCGCAGTGTACGCCACTCCGCTGAGCCAGAGTCAGATCAGGGCCTCTGGAGTGGACGGCGTCTGACGCCGAGTCCGGGCAAGAAAACCCGAAAACCGGAAAACCGCATGCCCGGTGTGCGGGTCCAAGACATGCCGCAACCACGTATCCTCAAACAGTACAACGCGCACGCCGTCCGGCGTCACCGTCTCCGTGAGGATTGGACGCTCGCTCACTGGTTCCCAACCGCCCCGTACCCTCGTGGGAGCAATCAATATGGATCGCTTCGCAAGTCTCCAAGCACGGCGAGCGAGGCTACCTGCGACTTCGGACCCTCGGGCGTTTCCTTGACAGCACGAGGTGGGCCGGGCATGGGCGATACTGGGCTCGAAAACGAGCCTGGGGATCACGCGAGCTGCTATCGCCCGTGTCTGCTGGGCTGAGGTGCGCTCAGACGACCTGAGATTTGCTCAAAACGGAACCACGAATGGAACCACGGGAAATCGCCCTTGTAGACAGGTTGTCGCGCGTCTTCGGCTGAAAAACGACACTGGCCCCGGCCATTGTCGGCCTCTCCGAACCGTGTGGCGGCGCCAGATCCGGATCAAGCTAGCTGAGCATGACGGCCAGCTCACTAGCCTCAAGTCGCACGACGCGAGGGATCGTGATCGTGAGGTATCCGTCCTGCGCTAGCAGTCGCCTCGCGTTGATGATCGTCACGCCGATCACGTCGCCGTCGGAATCAAAGCGGACACCGTGCCCCTCGGGCGTGAGCAGAGCATCAACTGCGATGTTGGACTCACCACGGCTCAGGTAGAGCACATCGCCATCTGCATCATAGTTGCTGCTCTCGAACACGAGCCCATCAATCGTGACCGTCATCGTGTCGCTCTTCGCGACTCTAGGCGTGAGCGAGCTCGCGCATCTCTCGCACCGGATGACGCCCCAGCGTGCTGGACGTCGCGTAGGCAGCGACATGCCCGTGCGGCCTGTGGGTCACGCGTACACGAACGCATCCACGCAACCGGTCTCTGATGCTGCGTGGGAACGGGATCAACATCAACTCGGTCTCATCGTCCACGACGACGGTGGCGCGGCACTCATCGGCGAGGTTACGCCACACAACCGCATCAGCCCAGTCTTGGTCGCCAGGAACGAACGCGACATCGTCCGGGTAGCCGAGACTGCCGTCGCTCAGCGTGGCGGCCATGAACAACTCGTCTGTCTTCTTGTCGATAGCGCTCATCGTGTTGATTCCCAGCTACGAACGATATCGCTCCAGCTCGTCAATAGCTTGATCTCTGCTGGGTGCATCGCGTCATTCGGCGGCCCATGCGAGACGATTGGTGGCTGCTTATCCGATCCCACGTATCGGTGCTCATGATGCTCATCAGTGGCGTGTGCGTTGTCGAAGGTCCGCTGACGACCCCGATTGGCGCGCCCAGATGTGGGGCTCGATTGTCGCGCTCTACGGCTGCTACCCGCGCGAGCTGGCCCACCTGAAGGAGGACTGGTGGGAGGACACGGCTCATGTCGAGACGCTCTGCGCGCTCGTCGTCTGGCGCGACTGGATCGACCAAGCCGCAGACGACCCGCGACACGAGATGGCGTTCCAAGCGCAACTCACCGACTACAGCCTAGAACTTCGCCCGGAAGGCGGCAGCGTGACGAGCGCATGGAAGCCCGGTGCGCCCCCTGACAAGTGGGTCCGGTGACCGAGCGTCACTTATCGGTCGCGACGTGACTCCAGCCGGTGCCCTGGGCACAATGATCATTCCGCATGGCGAAACCCAACGACACCCTATGGGCGATGGAGCCGCACACGAGGGCCAAGCACATCGTGCTGCGCTCCTACCTTGATGCCTGGCTGCCCATCATGAGCCACGGCGCGCGCTATCGGTCCGCGATGGGCAAGGGTCGCTTGGTGCTGGTCGATGGTTTCGCCGGCCCGGGGCGCTACAGCACCGGTGAGGATGGTTCACCACTTGTCATGCTCAAGGCGTTCTTGGAGCACATGCAGCGCCATCTGATCACGGCCGATCTGCTCTACCTGTTCATCGAGGAGCGCCACGACCGCATCGAGCATCTGCAGGAGGAGGTGGCGAAACTTGAGCTTACGCCGCAGGTCCAGGTGCGCCTCGAGGAGGGCCGTTTCGAGGATGTCTTTACTGGGCTGCTGGATGACATCGAGTCGAGTGGTGCCCAGTTGGCTCCAACGTTCGCGTTCATCGACCCGTTCGGCTATACCGGCAACCCGATGGACCTCGCCGGCCGTTTCCTCGCCTTCCAGCGATGCGAGGCGATGGTCTACATGCCCCTGCCGTTCGTCAATCGCTTTGTTGGTCGAGCTGGCCAGGAGAAGGCTCTCACCGCCCTGTTCGGTAGCGAGCGCTGGCGGGAGGCGCTCAGGTACGAGGGCGACGCCCGTGTTCGGTTTCTTCACGAGCTCTTTCAGGAGCAGTTGGGCTTCGGATCAAGCGAGCGACTCGTGCGCTCCTTCGAGATCCCGACCGCCGAAGGCAACGGCTATCGCCTCTACTTCACGACCGGCAACGAGAAAGGCCTCGAAAAGATGAAGGAGGCCATGTGGCGCGCCGACCCACTCGGCGGCGAGCGCTACCGGGACACGACCGACGAGCTTGTGCTGTTCGAGCCAGAGCCAGACACGCGCCCCTTGCTCCGCGCTCTCAGGGCGCACTTTGGCGACCGACCCTTCAGCATCGAGGAGGCCGAGCGCTTCACTCTGCTGCACACGGCCTATCTCCCGAGAGCGCACCTCAAGCTGCGGACGCTGGCGCCGGCCGAGCGTAACGGGCATCTCGAGGCGCTGTCGCCCCGGAAGAGACGAGTCACGTACCCGGCCAGAACGCAGCTCCGATTCCGCTAGGCGACAACAAGCGCCGGGCGGTCAGGCATCTCGCTCCACGTCCGGCCATCGAGCTCCCTGCCACCCACCTTCGCCGTCCGCCCACCCCACTGCTTGAAGAAGAACGCCACACTCTCATCACGGCAGCGGTCACGCAGATCGTGAACCCACTCGATCTTCATCTGGCGGTGGCCGGGACCGGACTCCCCCCCGGCGATTAGCCAATGAATGTCTGTTAGGTCGAGGCCCTCCAGCGGCCCTAGCAGTGGCTCGGCGCTAATGAAGCGCACAGCCGCTGGCACTTCACGCAGATAGTCGGCGCGGCGGATGAAGCGTCGATTCTCGATGCTGACTCCCATCCAAACGTTCTCAGGCCAAGGCAGCTCCGGCGCGAGTTCCGCCAATCGTTCATGCCGCTTAGTCAACACCTGAAACGTGTGCTGCTTGGCGCGAGCCATGACGTCGAAGACCTGAGCAATGTAGTCGTATGAGATGGCCTCGTGGAACAGATCGCTCATCGAGTTGACGAAGATCATCCGCGCTCGACTCCAACGCAACGGCTGTTCAAGGCGCTCAGGCCAGATACGCAGGTCGAAACCTTGCTCGTAGGGATGACCAGGTATGCCACGCCAGCGCTCTGCAAACGTCTTTGCGTAGCAGTGCGCGCAGCCCGGCGAAACCTGATGGCAACCCGTGACGGGGTTCCAGGTCGCCTCTGTCCACTCGATCCGGCTGCGATCCGCCAATGCCACTTCGTCTTCAACCTCCGTTCGACAAGTCCTCTAGCTGCGAACGTATGTTCGTGCTGCGTCCGGACGGATCGGATAACGAATGTCCGACGCCCGGCGATCATGGCCTACACCTCGTCCAGACAAGACGGGCGGGCAAGCTTACGGCTCGACCGCAAAGCCATCGCTCGTGTCATAGATCGGGCCGAGAGCAGCCATTAGTATGTCGTCGCTGACCGCTAGACGGAACACACAGAGCATTCGGATCTGAAGAGACGGGGGCGACGGCTTGCGAGAAGACAGAACCGGTTGGCGCAATGGCACGCCGTAGCGTTTGGGTACAGATGCAGCGCGAAGCGGAGCGTCGCCGGCGAGACGCCGAGCGCGTAGCTCGCGTGCTCGAGCGCGAGCGCCTGAAACGAGAGCGGGAGGCGGCCCGGCAACGCGTCTACGACGAAAAAGAGCAGAAGCGGCTCTACGTCGAGGAGCGCACTGCGGAAGCCGACCAGCTCAACGACGAACTCGCTAAGTTCGTCGAGGATCTCGAATGCCTGCTCGCTTCCTCGCTCGCGAGCGATGCTGCGCTCGCGTTCGATTCGCTCAAGGAGAGCCCGACGCCGCTGCAGTTCGAGCCCGGCGAGCTGGCCACGCCGCTCACGCCGCCCGTCCGCGAGGCGCCGGTGCCGCTGGGGGCTCTGAAGAAGCTCCTTCCCGGTGCCAAGGCCAAGCACGCACAGACCTTGGAGGAGGCCGACAAGCGCTATGCCGAAACGCTCGCGCAGGCCGTGCAGGCTGAGCGTGGCCGACAGACCATGCTCGCTGAAGCCAAGAGCAAGCACGAGAAGAAGGTCCAGGCCGAGGCCGAACGTGTGGCGACACAGAACAGCGAGGTCGACGCGTTCCGCGCCAGCTACGAGGAGCGAAACCCAGAGGCGGTGGTCACCTACTGCTCGATGGTGCTTGCGGCCAGCCAATACCCGGACAAGTTTCCCCAGCAGCACAAGGTCGCGTACGTCCCTGAGTCTCGCCAGCTAGTGATCGAGATGGACCTGCCAACGTTCGATGTCGTCCCCGAGATCCTTGAGCACCGCTACATCAAAACCAAAGACGAGATCTCCACAAAGGCGCGCCCTATGGCACAGCGCAAGGCGCTCTATTCAAGCGTCGTCTCGCAGGTGACGTTGCGAACCGTCCACGAGATGTTCGAGGCCGACCAGGCCGGGCATGTCGAATCGATCGTCTTCAACGGTCACGTCGACACGATCGATCCTCGAACCGGCCAGCCGACACGGCCGTGCCTGATCACGCTGCGGACCACACGCGACCTGTTCGACAGCCTCGACCTGGCACGCGTCGAGCCCGAGGCATGCTTGCGCGGACTGAACGCGTCAGTCTCAAGGAGTCCCGCCGAGCTCACCCCCGTCCGTCCGGTCCTCGAGTTCGACATGGTCGACCCACGATTCGTCGAGGAGACCGACGTTCTCTCCTCCATCGATCAGCGACCCAACCTCATGGAGCTGACACCGGGCGAGTTCGAGGCGCTCATCACCAACCTGTTCGAGAAGATGGGTCTCGAGACACGCATGACACAGGCGTCGCGCGACGGAGGAGTCGACTGCGTCGCCTACGATCCACGCCCGATCTTCGGCGGCAAGGTCGTCATCCAGGCCAAGCGCTACAAGAACACCGTGGGGGTCAGCGCCGTGCGCGACCTCTTCGGCACCATGCAAAACGAGGGAGCAAGCAAGGGCATCCTCGTCACGACCAGCGGGTACGGAAAGGCGTCGTTCGAGTTCGCGGACGGCAAGCCTCTTGAGCTGCTCGCCGGAAGCAACCTGCTCTACCTGCTCGAGGAGCACGCCGGGATCGCCGCGAAGATCGAGCCACCGGAGGACTGGACGGACCCCGTGGAGGACGAGGCCGGTGAACCACCAGCCGCCAATAGCCACGTGCCCGATACCGCGCGGGAGCAGCCTGATTCCAGCCGCTGAGTGACCAGCCCGAAGATCATGCGCGAGCCTGCCTCTCACGCCGGGGCTGTCGGCACCCGGCCGCAGCGCTCCGAAGGCACGCGTCCTGCACGCTCGACCGCCACAAACGGAACCATCTTGGAACCACGGAGGGCGCTTTTCAGGCCAAAACCCCAGGATTTCCAGGCAGTTCTCGAATAGGCGATGCTGGGCTCGAAAACGAGCCCAGGCCTCAGCTCAGGTGATATGAGGCTTGTGAGCTGCTCTCAGGTGCTCTCAGATCATCTGAGATTCGCTCAGTGAAGTACCACGGGAAGTACCACGGGCGCGCGGACAGATGGCCCGCTCCCGGCTGGGGGCCAGGCTCCCCCGTCTGTGTTCAGCGCCAGCGGTCAGGTCGCGCTTTCAGCCGGAACGAGAAGGCACTCCTGGCGGCGCTCGCTGATCGTGATGTCGAAGTGGCGCATCAGGTCGGCCCTTCCCCACAGGGCGTGCTGGCAGCCGTGCACGAAGAACGGCGCCATCTCGAAGGCCAACTCGGGGAACTCCGGGACGTATGCCGTCGACGGTCTGGTTGCGCACAGCACGGTCACGCTGCCGCCGACTTGGGTCCCCTCCACGCGATCCAGATCCCTCCTGCTGTAGCCGAGCAGCGGCGCGTAGCCAGCGGGCAGGACAGAGCTATCCGCCCCGGAGTCGATCAGACCGGGGATCATCCTTCCCCGCCCGTCCAAGCCCGTCACGTGCAGAAACAAGTATGGACGAGCGCCGCCGAATCCAAGCTCGCGGTACGGGACGAGCAGAGGCTCGGGCATTTGCTCGACGACTGCTATTCAGCGCTGCATCCTCAGAGGATGTAGACGCCGTCGGTCCGGTCGGGGACCGGCATGAGCACGTCGTCCTCGCGGACCTCGGGCGTGTCGCGTAGCTCGACGGCGTCGAGCGCGCTTGCGACGACCTTGCCATCTCGAATCGCGACCCAGCTACCAGCGTATGGCGTCAGATCCTCGCGAATCACGAGGTCTGACTGATGGCTCACAGCCATGCCAGCCTCCTCGATGTCGGTGATGGCTCGCCCATAGACTAAGTGTAGACGGGCGTGACGGCAGAAACGCCCTAATCTTCGCGCACGTGATCAAGCTTAGGCGGTCTCACACCGCCGGGGTCAGATTCCTATCCTTAAGGTTGTGGTGGTCCAGCTGCGCGACTACGTGTACCTCGGTGAGGATCTTGTCGAGCGACTTCCTCCAGGTCGAGGATGGCGTAACCGAAAGGAAGAAGCGAACCGAAAGTTCAGAAGGCCGCGCGAGTCGATCACGCTAGCTGGCCGGAGGTCGATGACGAGAGGGACCACCCACCCAACAGCGAGTAGGGCCAGTGGAAATCGGAGCGTACGCACTCAGCATCGTGTGTGTGCTTTTTGGCATAGCGGTGCTTATCTGGAACCGACGGTTCACGGAACTCTCACTTGCGTGGGAGCGACAGCTAGTCCGTCTCCTCCACTGGCGATCGATGGAGTGGTTCGTGGACCTGCGCGAAGTTCTCGGCCCGAAGGCGGCACGAGCTTTTGTGATCGTCTGGGCGCTCCTTTGGACGAGCGTTTGGGCCGCAGGCATACTTTTCCGCTAGCGATCGCGTCGGCCGGTCGGGTAGCGCCGGGCTGGCATGGGCGATACTGGTCAAAGGGGTGCGAAGCTTGGCTTGCTAGAGCAGGATTCGGCGCCAGGCTGCAAACGTTGGCGTACGCGGGCTCGTGTGCCCGCTGCCCATGCACTGATGGACGACGCCTGAGCAGACAACGGGGCTCAGTCCGGAGCGGCGGGCACAGCGTGAGCGTCGGCTTCCGCGGCCTCGCGCTTCATCTCGATCGCGCGCCGTGCGCCCTGGGAGAGCAACATCGCGCTCTCGGCCAGCTCGCGGACGGCCTCGGGGGTTGCGTCCACGAGTCGATCCCCGCGCGCGATCTGCGCAATGTCACGCGTCCCATTCGAGCGATGCGGGCCGCTTTCCATGCCCTCAGGGTATCTCATGCCACGGAGCCTCTCGCGCGTTCGATCCGAGTCGCGAGGAGCTGCGCGAATGGCTCGGTGTCCCCGTCGCCCAACCGTTTAGGACGCCTCCGCGGGAGCCGGGTTGTCGCTGTTCCAGATGTCGTAGGCCATGAGCCATCCCCCGTCGTCCTGGCGTCGATAGATGGTGAGGTACTTGCCTGCGTCCCGAAGCGCGTCGCCGCCTGCCCGGGGCACGAGCGTGATCTCGTATGCGCCGCGCTCGAAGGCCCATGCCGTGTCAGCCAACTGGACCTCGTGTGGGGCAAGGGAGAACTCTGCGTTGAAGGCGGCGAGGAATCCGCGCGACCAGTTCAGGATGCATTCAGCACCGACGTTGGGCGGCTGGTTTGGAGGCATTTGCACGGCCTTGGCGTCGAAGCACCCGGCCCAAACCTCCGGGTTACCGGCGTTGAGCGCAGCGACATGGATCTCGCGGGCGCGATCGAGCTTTGCTAGTTCGGTTGCGTGACGGTTCATGACAAGCTCCGTTCTCTGACGTCGGATCGCGGGTCAGTCCGGGATACCGGGCGGTCCGACGATCTGGATTCCGAAGGTCGCGGCGAGCTGTGCAAGGCCGTCGACATCGGGTGGCTCTGTCGCTGGGGGCGGGATCTCGAGGCTCGCCGCCGGCTCCCCCAGCGCGCGGGTAAAGCACTCGAACCCGGCGGGCTCGGCGACGAGTAGGAAGCGCGCCTCGTCTGAGCTCACGACGAACGTGTGCGGAATCCCCTTGGGACCGAAGACAAATGATCCGGCGGGTGCGATGCTCGCCTCACCGCCGACCCAGAAAGTCAGCTCGCCGTCAATGACGTAGAACCACTCGTCCTCGCGGCTGTGTACATGCAGTGGCGAACCGTGCCCCCGGGGGGCGAGGTGCTCGATCACGGCGACGCGCCCCGCGGTGCTCTCCGTTGACGCCTTGATGGTCGCGAGCGCTCCCAGAAACCAGTACGCCTCTCCCTCGCCGGGTCCGAAGACGATCGGCTGCGCAGTCTCAGCGACGTTGCTCATCTGCTGCTCCTTCCGTCGTTGGTCGATGTCATGGCCGACAGGTTCGCCCAACCAGCTTCTCCGGTCCATCCCCCGGCAGCGGGGATATTGCGTGCGCACGGCGGTCGTCGGGCTGGTGGATAATGAGGGCATGACGGCAGCTCAATGGCCGGTCGACCGCGCTCATCAAGAGGTCGTGCTCTTGGGCGAGCGCGGGCTTCCCCGCGATGAGTACTTCGCCGAGCTCGCGCCTCGTTTGCGTCGCGTCGTCGACAGCGACGCGAGCTGCTGGCATACGCTCGATCCCCATACGCGCCTTCTCACGAGCGACTCGCCCAACGAGCTGATTGAGCGAGGTATCTACACGGCCGAGACGGCCACCGCCGCCGGAGAGCTCCTCGTACGCAGCGAGTATCTGATCCCGGACAGCAACACCTTCGCCGAGCTCGCGGCTCGCAGAGTTCCGGTCGGCACCCTCGACCAGGCCACGCGAGGCCACCCCGAGCGCAGCGCGCGCTACCGCGACCTCCTAGAGCCCTCCGGCATTCCCCACGAGCTTCGCGCCGCTTTCGTCATCCGTGGTCGAGTTTGGGGGGCTGTCCACATTGCGCGCCGCGAGAGCAGCGGCGCGTTCAGTCAGAGCGACGCCGACGCGCTCGCGCGCATCGCGGGCGCGATCGCCCACGGCATTCGCGCATCGCTGCGCTTCGATGCAGCACGCCGCGCCTCAGGCACCGACGCGCCCGGGCTCATCATCGTCGGCGCTGAAAATGCTGTCGAGTTGATAACGCCACCGGCACGTGAGCTGATCGACGCGCTTGGCAGCGATGCCCTGACCTACGAAGACGGATCCCTCCCCGCAACCGTCCTCGCACTTGCGTCGTTCGTCCGGGCCTCAGAACACCGCGCGGAGGTCGGCAGCAACGCCGTCACCGTTCCCAGCCCGTCCGGCTGGATCACGCTGCATGCGTCCAAAGCAGGTCCAGCCGACGGCAGCGTCGCCATCGTCCTCGAGCGGGCGTCGGGTCCGCAGTCGGCAACCCTGCGCCTGGAGATGCATGGAGTCACACCTCGCGAGCGTGAGGTGGCAACACTCCTTGCCCGCGGCTTGAGCAACCCTGAGATCGCAGCCGCCCTCGTGCTCTCGCCCCATACCGTCCAAGACCACGTCAAGAGCCTGTTCGAGAAGCTCGACGTCAGCTCGCGCCAGGAGCTCGTAGCGCGGGTGTTCCTCGACGAGTACCTCCCAGAGGTCGTTCAGCGCACACCGCTCACCTCGTACGGACGCTTCGATCGAAGCTGAGGAACGGGCGGACACATAGGCTCCGCTATGCGTCAGCGCTCCCGACAACAAGCGCACCGATACGGAACTACCTCGAATGGGCGATGCTGGTTGGAAGGGTGCGAAACTTGGCTTGCTAGAAAGGCATCCCGGGATCGCCTGCGAACGTTGGCGTACGTAAGCAGCGCGCGGCCAGCGGCACAACAGCGCCTGGCTCCGCTCGGCCCCGGCCTGACGCATCGCGCGTTTGGAGGGGTCCGCATCCACACCTACAATTTCCCGTGATGCTGTCCGTCGCCGAAGCCGCCGAGAAGATCGGCAGGAACCCTGAGACCGTCCGCCGCTGGATTCGATCCGGGCGTTTGTCGGCGCGACGAGTCGGCCGACACCACGAGATCGAGGCAGGCGATCTTCGCCGAATCGAAGACGAGCTATTCCCAATGGCAGAGCTGCCCGACGAGTGGAAGGTCGGCGACGACGGCTCGCCGGCACCGAACTGGGTAGCCGCGCTGCATCGCTCCCGCAGCGGCCACTAACCCCCAGATGCTCGTAGTCAACGCGTCGGTGGCCGTGGCAGCCTGCCACACGCCCGTCGGTTTCGCGCGACTGCGCGGACACGAGCTGGTCGCACCCCAGCTCATGCTCATCGAGGCAAGCTCGGTGCTGCACGAGATGGCCTGGCACAAAGAGATCTCCGCGCCGCGCTCCAAGACGATGCTCGACCGCCTACTCAAAGCGCCCGTTCAGATCCAAACGCCCGACGGTTTGATCAAGGCCACCTGGCGCGTCGCGGACGACCTCGGCTGGGCCAAGACCTACGACGCGCAATACGTGGCGCTCGCGCAAATGCTCGCATGCAAGCTCGTGAGCGTAGACGAGCGCCTACTCCGCGGAGTCGCGCGACTCGACATCGCCGTGCGCCCACGCGACCTGTAGAAGCAGGCCACCATCTGGCACCACCCTCCGCAGACAGCTGTCATGGGCGATACTGGGCTCGAACTCGCCTCTGGCGTCCAGGTAAGGCCAGATTGCCCGGTTTTATTGGGCTACAGTGCTCTCAGATCAGCTGAGGTTCGCTCAAATTGCTACCAAAGTTGCTACCAAGCTCGGTAAGTCGCAGCGATAGCATCGAGGCATGACGACACGCGCCCAAGCGGCTGAGAACGCTCTCGCCTCTGTGCGCGCCGAGGGCCTTGATCCGGGTGTCGCCGAGGCACTGCTGCGTCGCTGGGCGCGCGGGGAGCTGAGCGATGCCCAGCTAGACGACGCGGCGCGTCAGATCAGCACCGGCGAGCTACTCGCGCCGCCACGCGCACAGCTCCGAGCTAGTGCAGCGTTCCCGAAGTGGTTTGTCGATTCGCGGCGCTGGTAACGATCGCTCGCACGCCTGCTGTTCGTCCAAGACAGCAGTGCCGCCGGACGTCCTCCGCTCGCCCACTTCGTCCATAAGGAGGAATCAGCCGAAAGGCAGTTCAGGTGGTGTTTTGGCGGAAAAGCGGGCGCGTGGTCCGTGTCCCACGGGTCGCAGCGAGCGGTGCCGTCACGCGACGCTCGGCGATAGAGCCTGTAGGGGCGGCATGCGGATCGCGGTCGTCGGCGGCTCCTCGTCGTCGTCCAGCAAGCGGAAGGCCACTCGCCCATCGCCACTCGGGTAGGCGGCGACCTTGACCATCGGGTTGGGAACGAGGAGCAGCGGCGGCCGCACGACCACTCGCACGTCGGGGAACGTCGCCGCTGCGGTGCCGAGCGTGATCTTGTGTCCGAGGACGCTCGCGTTCACGTCGAACGAGATCGTCGGGTTGGCGAGCAGCGTTGCGCGGACCGCGTCCGCCTGCTCCGGCTCGACCTCCCACTCGGCCATGCCGAGGCTGCCGTAACCGGTGCGGTTGCGCACGGTCGCCGTCGCGTGCGCGAGGAGTTGGATCTCCGCCGCCGTGACCGGCGGGTCATGCACAGGTAGCGACACGCCGAGACGCTCCTCCAGGAATGCGACCTCCTCGTAGATCGCGAGCGCGTGCTCGACCTCCTCGCGCACACTGGGCCGCGTTCGGTCCGCCGGCCTGCCGATGCGCATGCCGTTGGACTCGAACAGCTCGGCGGTGAGAGTCACCTCGTCTGCGTTCAGGAACGCGGACCGGAACGTGAGGGCGGCGACGTTCTGCTGGGCGTCGCTGGTTAGGTCAAACAGCGGGCGCAGGTGCATCTCTCCCTGGTCAGGGCCGATGCTCCTGATCTCAAGCACAGGCATCGCGCCGTCCTTGTAGCCGACGTACGCGTACGCAAACCCCGGCGAGGGCGGGAACGGGTACATCGTGAACGGGTACTCGACCTGCTCGTGGTCGCGGCTCATAGTCAGCTTCGCGTCGAAGCCCGGTCCGGGCCTAAAAGTGAAGCGGATCTGGGACGTGGCCTCGTCGAGCGCGCCGGCGTCCTTCAGCACCACCGGCGTCTTGTTCCACACAGGTGCGATGCCGTCCTGGATGATGATCTCCTCCTCGCCGCGGCCGGCAGCTCGCAGTGCGTCCATCCGGGCGCGGTGACCGGACTCGTCATCGCGAAAGTGCCAGCCGGCGATCGGCTCGTCCACTCCTTCGCGCGGCTCGATTAGGACGTTCATCTGTGTTCGCTCGCGCACAGCGTGGATTGAGATGAATGAGTCGCGCTGCGGCGTGATCGGCGGGGCCTCTCGCCCGTGACCCGAAGTGACCGCGTACTGGAAGTCGGGATCGTCGAGATCGCCGACCTGATCGAGGAGTCGGTCTATAGCGTTCGCGCTCGGCACCTTCGGCCGCAGGGAGTCGAGCACCCTGCTCAGGTTCGCCGGCAGGCCACCGATCAGGACGTGCCGGTGCTTGTCCAGGAGCGCGCGCAGCGTGCTCAGCGACCAGAGATCGACCGCCACGCCCTCGTGCCGCTGACGGAGCTTCCCGTCGAACGAGTTCATCTCATTGCCGTTGAGATCCTTTGGGAACACGAACGTGACGCGGGCAGGGCCGTACGCGAGGGAGGTGTCGAGCGACTCGACACAGGCGTCCCAGCGGATGCGCTCCCTGTAGTTCTTCGCCTGGAAGACGTGCCGGCCGTGCTCGCCGTCGTCAAACACGAGTGTGTCCGCTCCGAGATCCGGCGGGGTCGTCTTGACGGCCCCCGGATGCTGCGCGAACGCGAGGTCGAACACGAGCTGCTCGAACTCCTGCCACTCAAGTCCGGCGATTCGCAGCTCCGTCTCGCGGTTCAACGACACGGCCGCCTGCCCGCCAGCCGCGCTGCGTATTCGCCGTCGATCGCCATGCTCCTCAAGGCTAGACGCCAGCACGGGCAGATCTGCTCGGCTATCTCGATTAGCTCTGGGCAGGCGCGTGCTCTGGATGAAGACCACTCGTCCGTGCTCCGATGAGTTAGACGCTCGCTTGGCCCTGAGCTGCGCCTCGCGCTGGTCGTACCGAGATGTCGGCTGTCGCGGGATGACCGAGCGCGCGCCGCTGGTCGCCTAGTCCTCGATCTCGCTGAGCGGCAAAGCGCTGGTGGCCGCTAACGGGCGATTCGAGCGGGTCCGAGGGGTTGCTCGGCCCATATCCTCGCGGGGCTCAAATCGGCCGAAGCGGTGCGACAGGGCGAGAGATAGGCTCGTTCCCGCGATGCCGGCGAAGACGCCACCGTCGGAGGCGACGGAGATGAGCCGGGTGGCGCGCAGGGCGCTCGCGTACATCGCGACCCTCGTACTGCTCGACTGGCTCGCCCCCGAAGTCCTCTACCGCATTCTGCAGTGGGTGTTCCTGCTCTTTGTGCTCGCGGTGCTCGCGTGGCTGGTCGAGTCGATCGTCTGGCTCGTCAACAGGCGAACCCCCAAGTTTTGGATGTGGTGCAGGCGCGCGACGAGGTGGGTCGCTGGCGTATCGCCCGAGGGGGCCATTTCCACGGATCCCGAGCCGAAAGGGGACAGCGTCGGCGATAAGCAGTCGAAGGGGACGTCCCTCGAGGTGAAGGCGCTTGGTGTCGTCCTCGGGCTCTTGGTATTCGGATTGCCTTGGGCGATGTTCGGCGCGGGGCCCGTCGGGAATCACAACGCGATCCGCCTCTTGCTCGGCCCGTATACCGTGCTCGTGTTTCTCCTCGTCGCGCACCTCGGGCTTCTCGTCGATATCGTCTTTCGCTTCCGCTGGCCCTCCCTCCAGATGGGCCGCCTGTTGGCTGGCTTCGCTGCCGCGGTTGTGTTCGAGGTCCTCGAGGTTGTTGCGCTCTTCTCAGCGGGCTACGTTCAAGCGTTCCGAGAACACTCGACGGGGTCGCTCGCGTGCTTCACGGCTCACCATTTCAGTCACCTTGACGCCCTTTACTTCACCGTTGGCAATCTCTCGACGGCGGGTACCGGGACGATCGCTCCGGCCTCCCAGTTCTGCCGCGGGATCGTGACGCTCCAATTGCTTGTCGGCATCGGTGTGCTGGGCGTTATCGTCGCCGGTGTCACAGCGCAGCTTGCCCGATCACTGACGTGGAGACAGGCCGACTAACGGATGCGATATGCCCTGTGAGCACGCCGCGCGCACACGCGCGCGCGAAAACCCCAGCCGGAGGGCTACCCCACCGCGTGGTCGTACTTCAACGTGAGCAGGGCATGGCACCGGCACACGAGCGGCTCGCTGGTACGACTGCGGTGCTTGCGCTGGTCGTTGGTGGCCTGAGCGGCAGCGCGGTGCTGTCGATGGCGACGCTCATCGGCGCGGTAGGCGTGCACCTGTATCTGCGCCGCACGCGGTGAGCCAGAAACACGGACAGGGTCGTTTGGGTTCAGCACAGGGTGCTGCATCACACGGGGCTGCAATTGCTCACATGCGAGCGTCCACGTCCAGGTTCGGCGCGTGCCCGCTCCGGACGAGCACCAGATCGGAGATGCGTCAAGGCGAGCGCTTCCGCTTTTGCCCTAGCGAGCGGGCGTGTGCCGATCTTCAGTCGGCGTGCTCGGGCATCGTCCATAGGGAGCATATGGGCTCGACGACGGTGACGCTCCCAGCCACGCTGGAGCAGAAGCAGGGTGAGAACAGATCATTGGATAGGCTGACAGCACCGTCACTTGTCCGCTATAGCCCGGGGAGGTCATCCTTGCGAGCGTAGTGAGATCGCCTCTAGCGATTTCGGAGATTATTTGTGCATGCTGCTTCGCAGCTCCTGGTCCAGATCCGTTCCAGCCGGCCAGACACCGAGCTCCGAGAGCGTCAACAGCGCGTCGCTCGACGTCTCGGCGTGGGCCTGCCGTGCAGTTGCAGTGGCGAGCTCACGGATGCCGGCGAACATGTCGATCTGGGTGGGTGTGCGCGGGCGCCGTCTCAGGCTGACCGCCGTGTCGGCCAGCCTGATTGCCCACTCAGGCGGTGGGGCATAGTCGAAGTTAGGGGTGCGCGCGCCTGGCGGGGTCAGCACCGTGCGCACGCGCGGTGCCCAGACGTTGGTGAGGAAAGCCGGCGTCGTGCTCAGCTCGAGGACCACCTCGCTGCGATCGGCAATCGTCACCAGGTCGGCGGCCGCTGAGGAGAGCATGAGCCAAATCGCGTGGTCCACTAGGGCTGAGTCCCTCGGAAGCATGCGGGATAGGCAGCTCCCGAGGGCGAGTAGGACGCGCCGGAACGGGACATTGGTGGAGGCTCCGCCGTTCTCGCGCCGGGCGCTGCCGAGAAGTCTGCCGCCGGGCTTTCTGCCAGCGCGCACGTACGCGCTCCTCGCGGCCTCCCATTCTCCACGCTCCTCGTACAGCGACGCGAGCAGCATCTGTGTGTGCGTGTCGGAGCGGGCGAGGTCGCTCAACCCACGTAGGACCTCAGCGCTGACCTCACGCGCAAGCAACTCGCGAGCGTCTTGCCGTCGGTCGCCGGCGCCCGAGGGCGGTTTGCTCGCCCAGTGAGCGACGTCGCGTGGATCTACGGTCGCGCACACCGCTGCCCGCGTGGGCTCGGCGGTTTCCGCGTCGCTGGGGATCTCGAACCAGAGCCGGTGATGGTCGTCGCGGCACAGTCCCGTGGGCTGAGTGGGGGGATTGGACGGTGAGGTCGGACCAAAGTGGAGGTTGACCCTCGGTCGAACGGGCGTCACCAGTTCGGCATGGGCGCAAGATCCGGCGCGAGCCAGTACGTCGATGCTTATCCACCTCGCCCCACTCCAGTCGACGGCATCCGCTCCTGGCAGCCCGAGCCTTTTCAGATCTTCCTCAGTTGCCACGAGGATGCTCAGCAGACGCTTTGCTTCATCTGTCGGGCGTCCGCGAACGCGGCTCAGTCTCGCTTGCGGCGCGGTCCAGCCGCCGAGGCTCTTGATGCCCGACTTCATTATCCGACGCGCACGCGGCGTCCACATCGGACGTCGCAGGCCGTCGAGCAGGCCAGTCAGGAGACCTACATCGAAAGGTTCGGGAACGCGGGCGGGTTCGAGTTCTTCGCAGATACGCTCGAGTTCTGCGATCAAGCCCTTGTTAGTCATGTGCGCTTCGGCGAAGGACGGGATCGGGACAGAGCCGACTCCTGCCCGCCAGATCACGCTCCCCCCGAGCGAGCAGACCTCTTGCGGTTGAACCTTCGGCCCCCCGTGAAGCTGAACCATCGCCTTCGGCTTCCAGGTCAGATGCGAGACGAGCGCGCGATTGAGCAGGAAGCTCGTGCCGCTCAATGGGTTTTTGGCGTGGATAGTGATCGTGCGAGGGTGTGGGGCCGCGCCGACGAGCAACGCAAAGATCAGCTTGATCGTGTTCGATTGTATGTGCTCGCGGCACGGATTGGATTCCGCCCGGGGGTTACCCTGGGCTTCGAGGTCGGCGACGTGCAGCGCATCGATGTGGTCGAGCGGCAGCAGTTCACATAGCCGCTGCACTGCGGCGTGTCCGAAGCGGTCGATAAGCATCATCAGCACCTCGGCCAGGGCGCCGTCGCCGTCACCCACCACATGCACATCGCCCCTTAGGTCGTCGAGACCATCGAGGCCGTGCCAATAGGTACCCCCCTTCGTGTCCGCGACCTTCGGCTCGGGCGAAAAGCCGGTGGCCACCAGCACGATGTCAAAGTCCTTCCACAAGGTGATTCCATCGTGCAGCCGACTGAACCACACGCGCGGCTTAGAGTGTTCGACCCGTACGTCCTCGACGGTGGTGCAGAACTTGATCGTCGGCGACGCGCATCGCGACAGAATTTCCTCGCGCACGGCGGCCGCGTACCCGCCGCTCCAGTCCGCGATCGGCAGGCTGGCCTTGCCGTCTGACCAGCCCGCCTCCGGCCAGTGAAACAACCGCGGGTGCAGAAACCGGCTGTATGACCAGCGCTGGGTGTACAGCGGGCTGGCTGCGCGCTCGTAGACCGTCAGCTGATCTTTGGGAAGTCCCATCGCCAGCAGCACGCCAGCAGCCGTCATTCCTGCTGCACCCGCCCCGATCACCGCAACGCTCTTCTCGGTCAGCTCAGGATCCCGTTCTCGCAATGCACACACGAGATTGATCGCTCGGCACTGTTGCGAGTAGATCGTTACGCGCCCCTCACGCGGCCCGCCAATGACATGAATCGCCCCGCCGATCTTCGCCCGTGTCACCTCGGCAAAGATCCTCGCGTCGCTGATCCACCGATCAACAGCCATCGCAAAAGGCTATCCATTCAACATGACGGAACCTGACGGAACCCGCACGCTTCTGCGTGAGCGTAACAGCGAGCTTCCGACGGAAGGCCGGCTCACGCTCACCTTGGACGACTGGGAGGAGCCGCGGTCCACGGAGCGATCTCGACTGCTTGGCAATGGCGATGCAAGCGTCTGGCGGTCGGAGCGCGGACAACCGGTGGTCGTCCCCTGCGAGCGTCACGCCGCCGTCCGTGGCGACGCTCGGTCGCGCAGCGAAGCAGCAGTTGGCTATCGGCTCGTATCGAGTCGGGCGCGGGGTCCGCTGACTCCAAGCCGATGGGCGCGCGACCGGCACGCGGTCGGCCCGGGGGCTGCGTCGGCCACTCGCGGCGTCCGAGCGCGAGAACTCCGATACGTCAACCAGGAACAGCCTAGGTTCAGGGAGTTTGGCGCGTCTCCGTAGTCATAGTCGGAAGCTTGCGGCGTAGCTCGGGGGGCAACTCGTCGAAGGTGAGCGATCTTCCGGAGCCGATGTTCGCGACAGCGCCGTCCCCTTCCGGCAAGGCGTTGTCCATCGCTACTATCCCCTCGTTTTGGATCTGAGCCACGATGGCTCCCTGCAGGACAGCCACGCCGCCGGGGGATACAGAGACAGTGCCTGCAATCGCCCCCTCGGCTACGAGGACCCGAGCGTTGACCTGTCCAGGCGAGGCAGGCTCACCGTCGCCTTTGATGTAGAGCCCTCTCCGCTCGATCTCGTCAGCCAGTTCACGCGCGCTCATGCCAGCGGGCCTGTCGGCTAGCACGGCGTCTATGGCTTCGTGCAGCTTCATCGGCACATCCTACGGCCCAGAGGATTGCTACCAAATTGCTACCAAATCCGCTCTCTGGGGCCGGATAATCCGTGCCCTAGAGCCATCTGACGATGGGCGATACTGGGCTCGAACCAGTGACCTCCGCCTTGTCGAGGCGGCGCTCTC
>ODAK010000058.1_pt1 | contig 122457 bp, 115 predicted proteins | sample 1539591 | NCBI WGS metagenome assembly ODAK01 (sample SAMEA3539303, study PRJEB22396) | soil metagenome | biome: tundra; feature: field; material: soil | place: USA | collected 2010-05 | depth 0.15 m | reverse complement strand
CGGGCGCGTGTGAATCCGCCCGCCAAATCCGCTGGGTAAGCTGATCGGCTATGCGAGAGGCGCTGATCTGCGAGCCGCTGCGCACGCCCGTTGGCCGCTTTGGCGGGATGTTCCGTGACGTCTCGGTGACCGACCTGGCCACGACCGTGATCAAGGCGCTGATCCAGCGCACCGGACTTCCGCCGGAGCGGATCGATGACGTGCTGCTCGGACAGGGCTACGCCAACGGCGAGGCGCCGGCGCTGGGCCGAGTGGCGGCGCTTGATGCCGGGTTGGGGGTCCGGGTGCCGGGATTGCAGATCGACCGGCGCTGCGGATCAGGGCTGCAGGCCGTGATCGAGGCAAGCATGCAGGTGCAGACCGGCGCGGCCGACCTCGTGCTGGCCGGCGGCGCGGAGAGCATGAGCCAAACCGAGCTCTACTCCACCACGTTGCGCTGGGGGGCCAGATCGGGCGGCGCGATGCTCGAGGACCGCCTGGCGAGGGGTCGGGTGACGGCCGGCGGCGCCAGCCACCCGGTTCGCGGCGGCATGCTGGAGACCGCCGAGAATCTCCGCCGCGAATACGCCATCCCGCGCCACGAGCAAGATGAGCTGGCTCTGCTCTCCCATCAGCGCGCGGTGGCCGCCCACGACCGCGGCGCGTTCGCCGAGGAGATCGTGCCGGTGGAGGTCAAGGACCGAAAGGCGGGCACGCGGCTGATCGACCGCGACGAGCACCCGCGCCCGGACACGACCCTGGAGGGCCTGGCCGCGCTGCGGCCGGTGATGGGACGTTCCGATCCGGAGGCGACCGTAACGGCGGGCAACTCCAGCGGGCAGAACGACGGCGCCGCGGTCTGCATCGTTACTCACGCCGCGCTCGCCGCCGAGCTGGGGCTGACCCCGTTCGCGCGCCTGGTCAGCTGGGCGGTGGCGGGCGTGCCGCCTGAGACGATGGGCATCGGCCCGGTGCCGGCCACAGCCAAAGCGATGGTGCGCGCTGGGCTGTCACTTGACCAGATGGACCTGATCGAGCTCAACGAGGCGTTCGCCAGCCAGGTGCTGTCGGTGCTGCGCGAATGGAAGCTCCCGGACGGGTTCGAGCGCCTGAACGTCAACGGCTCCGGGATCTCGCTGGGGCACCCGATCGGCGCCACCGGGGGCCGGATCCTCGCCACTCTGTTGCATGAGCTGCGTCGGCGCGGCGGTCGCTACGGGCTCGAGACGATGTGCATCGGCGGCGGCCAGGGTCTGGCGGCGATCTTCGAGGCCTGAGGGCCCACTCCGTTAGGCCGCCGCCCGCTCACCCGGGCTGCAGGGTTCGCCGTCAATAATCTCGCCGTGGGCCCTGACCCATACCATCAGGACGGTGTACGCCAACGCGAACAGCTCGCCTGGGTCGGCTGGCGGAGACCGCGACGAGGCGGTCCTGCGCGAGGTGATCGAGGCGCTGGCCCCGCTCGAGCGCCGCGCCGGGCGCACCGGTGAGGAACAGGCAGCACACTGGATCGCTCGCCGCCTGGACCGCGCGGCGGCGCCGGCGCAGGTCCAGGAGGAGCATTTCCTCGACGGCTACGCGAAACCGATGGGCACGCTCGCGGCGCTCGGAGCGCTGGCCGGACTGGTCTCGCTGCGAGGCGGGCGGTCCCAGAAGCTGGGCGCCGCGGCTGCCGCCGGGGTGACTGCGGCAATCGCCGACGACATCTCCAACGGGCCCCGGCTGTTCAGACGCGCCACGACGCGCCGGCGCACGACCTGGAACGTGATCGCCCGCTGCGGCGATCAGTCCGCGCCGCGGACGCTGGTGCTGCTGGCCCATCACGACGCCGCCCCGACCGGAGCGATCTTCGATGACCGCTTGCAGGTCTGGCTGGGCGAGCGGTTCCCGGGTATCCTGGAGCGGATTGATACCTCGCTGCCCCTGTGGTGGGGGATGCTGGGCGCGCCGGCGCTGACCGCGCTGGGCGCCGCCCGGGGCCGGCGCGGCATGATCGCCACCGGTGCGGCGGGTTCGTTGCTCGCCACCGCCGTGTTCGCCGACGTGGCCCGCAGCCCGATCGTCCCGGGCGCCAACGACAATCTCAGCGCCGTGGCTGTGCTCGTCGCGCTGGCCGAGCGGCTGCGGCGCCGCCCGCTGAGCTCGCTCTCCGTGCTGCTGGTGTCATGCGGGGCCGAGGAGGTGCTGCAGGGAGGCATCCATGGGTTCGCCCGCCGGCACTTCCCGACGCTGGACCGCGACCGCACCTGGTTTCTGAACCTGGAGACCGTCGGCTCGCCCAGGCTGATCATGCTCGAGGGAGAAGGGCCCGTGGTGATGGAGGACTACCACGACCGCAGCTTCCGTGATCTGATCGCTCGCGCCGCGCATGGAGAAGGCGTTCCCCTGCGACGCGGGATGCGCTCCCGCAACTCCACCGACGCGGTGATCCCCAGCCGGGCCGGCTACCCGACCGCGACGCTTGCATCGATGGACCGCTACAAGTCGCTGTCTAACTATCACCGGATGAGCGATACACCTGAGAACATCGATTACACCACCGTGATGCAGGCGCTGACCCTCACCGAGCACGTGGCCCGCGAGCTCGCCGCCAACCCGTGGATCGGACGGTAGAACGTGCCGCTGGCAGGCGAGCTGGAGCTCCCGACATTCGACCACACCGACGTTGAGCTGCGCGGGGACCGCTACCGGGCGGCGATGGCAGCGGTCCACGGTCATGACGGTTGGCTGGCCGCGGGGCCGTTCGGCTTCATCGTGCTCGACCGCGAGGCCGGCGAGTTCTTCCTGCGCACCAAGGATGCGGTGTTCCCCGGCCTGACGATCGCGCAGCTGTTCGGGATCGCCGAAGGCCCGCTGCACGAGGAGATAGTCAAGAACATCATCAACATCAACGGCGGCGATCACCGCCGGCTGCGAAACCTCGTCAACCCCGCGCTGGCGCCGAGGGCGATCGACCGCTACCGGCCCGCGATGCGCACCTTCCTGGGACAGCTGCTGGAGGAGGTCCCGCCGGACGGGCGCTGCGACTTCATCGAGACGTTCGCCAAGCCGTACCCGTCGCTGGTGATCGCGCAGGTGATGGGAGCGCCGCTGACCGACGCGCCCCGCCTTCACCACTGGTCGGCCTGGATCCAGCGCCAGTTTGACCCGACCAGCCTGATCGCGGAGCGCGCCGAGATCGAGCGGGCCGTCGCCGAGTTCTACGTCTACGCCGATGACCTGATTGCCCGGTGCCGCAATAATTCCGGCACCGACCTGATCACCGATCTGATCTCGGCCGAGCAGTCGGGCGACCGGCTGAGCCACGACGAGCTGCGAAACCTCGTGCTCAACGTTCTGGTCGGCGGCGTTGACACGAGTCAGAGCCAGCTGGCCCACGCGGTCAGGCTGCTGGCCTCCCATCCCGACCAGTGGCAGCGCCTGCGTTCCGATCCGGACGGGCTGGCGCTGGCGGCGGTGGACGAGGCGCTTCGCTACGAGCCGATCACGCCGTTCACCGCCCGGATCACCGTTGCCGAGGTGGAGCACCGCGGCGTGACCTTCCCGCCGGGCGCCATCGTGCTGATCTCCGCCTGGCACGCCAACCGCCAGGAGGTCGAGCCCGACGGGTTCGACATCGCCCGAACCGGCGAGAGCCACCGGATACTGACCTTTGGCGCGGGCATCCACTACTGTGTCGGCGCCAATCTTGCCCGCGCGGAGATGCAAGAGGGGCTGGCGATGCTGGCCCGCCGGGTCCACTCGATCAGGCTCGGCGGGGTGCCGACGTTCGGCACGCCATCAGGGATCTACGGCCTGGAGTCCCTGCCGCTGGAGCTCGAGCTCGAGCTCGACGCCGGCTAGTACTCCGGCGGGCCCGCTACCCCCGAAACGACCGCGCGGCGCGAGCCTCAGGCCGCGGTCCAGAGGGCGTCGTCGCCCAGTGGCCGGCGAACCGCCCGGCCATCGGCTAGCAGCTCGATCAGCGCCGCCTCGGCGGCGCGACGGTCCGGCAGGTCGTTGCCGTGGGTCATCAGCGCGGCAACCTCCTGGGTGGTCAGGCCGCCCGGAAAATGGGCCAGCAGGGGCGCCGGAGTCTCGGGCGGCGGCTGACGATCAAGGGTCGGATCCAGGTTGGCGATCAGCACGTCATAGGCCTCGACCGGTTGCATGCCGCCGGCCACCAGCCGCCGGCCGTCCGCCTCTAGCACCAGCGAGGGCGCGGTGAAGCGCACTGGCCCGTCGCTTGTAGAGGTCTTGCCCTGCAGCTCGGCCGCTGACCCGGCGGCCGTCCGGGTCTCGTCCTTATCGCGTTGGTAGCCGTCCGTCACCTCGGGATCCTCGAGCCGGGCGATGACCCGCGCGGGGTCGACCCCGGGCACGGTCGCCAGCACGTCACGCAGCTGGGAGGCGTCCTCCAGCACCAGCGGGCTGGTGAAGTTGGCCAGCTGCAGCGCCCGGAACACGGCCCACTCACTGCCCGGGCGCTCCAGCCGCGCCGCGACGATAGCTCGGCACGCGGGGGCGGTCGCGCTCAGCCGGGCCTTGGGGGCAGGCGAGAACGGCATTCCGTAGCGGCGGAAGGCGAGCTGACTCAGGGCGCCGCGCAGCGGCGTGTAGCCGCGGTTGGCGTACTGGTCAGAGGTCTCGGTCAGGCCTATGAGCACCAGCCGCCACTGCAGCTGATCGCCGTAGCGCCACTCGATCACGCGCAACGGGGGGCTCTCCGAATACGCCCACGGGCAGGCAGGATCGCTGAACATGGTGGCTGAGATCAATCGGTTGATGCCTCAAGTATATGCGCCAGCGAAGCTCCGCGGCCGGCGTGCCCGCCGGTGACGCTAAGCGCCGGGTGGACCGCCGCCGACGAGAACCCTGCGGCCAGCAGCGCGGCGCGCGCCGGCTCGGCGCCGGAGAAGTGCAGGTTCACCCGACCGCGCACGAAGGCCGACAGCAGGAGCACAAACGCCCTTACGGTCGGCGTCTGAACGCTGCCGAGATGCAGGTCGGAGATGTAGCGCCCGTGCGCAAAACCGGCCAGCACGCCGGCGATCCGGCGCCACAGATCCTGCATCGCGTCGGTCGGCAGATAGCCGAGCAGGCCCTCGGTGATGATCGCCAGGCCGCGCCCGGGATCCAGGTCCGCCGCCAGAGCCGCCAGGCTGGTGGGCCCCTCGGCGCTCAGCGCGTCGACCTCCTGCACGCGATGGCGCGCGCCCAGCGATCCGAACCGGTCCAGCGCACGGCGTTTGCGCGCCGCCATCTCGGCCAGGTCGGCCTCGACGTACTCGATCCGATCGCCGTAGCGCTCGGTGAAGCGCCACCCGCGTGCTGACATCCCGGCCGCCAGCTCGATCACCAGCGTGACGCCGTGATCCTCGATCGCGCGTGTCAGCAGCGCGTCGATCGCCCGGTGTCGCGCGAGCAGGTAGGACTCCAGCGAGGGGCCACCGAGCGCCGCACTGACCGCCATCAGCGGGTGCAGCGACTCGAACAGCACCCGGCCCTCGATCGTGCTCAGCTCCCTGGGCGAGAGCCCGTTGCGAGCCCACACGTAGCCGGTGTAGTGCGCGGTGGGACTGATCGCAGCCGATCCGGCCATCAGTACGGCAGCCTCTCTGAGAGCCGATCGAGCAGGGCGGCCTGCGCGGCAACGATCTTCTGGCGCGCGCGATCGAGATCGAACCACTCGGCTCGATCGACCTCGGGAAAGTTCGCCGTCTTCCCCGACCGGGGCGGCCACTCGAGCTCGAACGTGTTGCTGTGCACCCCGCTGACGTCGAGGTCGCCGGCGACCGCCCACGCTCGCACCACCTTGCCCGCACGCTGGCGGATCTCCCCAAGGTCCTCCCTGTCTCCGGCCGGCGCCGGCGACCCCAGCTCCTCCTCAAACTCGCGCAAGGCCGCCGCCAGCGGGTCCTCGCCGGAGTCGTACTCACCCTTGGGAATCGACCACGCGCCGAGATCGCGCCGCGCCCAGAACGGACCGCCCGGATGCACGAGCAGCACCTCGGTCCTGTCGGTGACTCGGCGGTGGAGCACGATCCCGGCGCTGCGAGCCCGCGCGGCGGTCGAGTCTGAGCCGGACGGCATACGGCCCATGGTGCCAGCAACCGGGAGCGGCGACCCGCTGGCCGCGCGTTGCGGACAGTCTTGGCGCCTCAGTTCAGCTTCAGCGCGTAGCCCTGCATCTGGATGCGTGGCCCCCATTGTTCTGTCTCACGCTGCCAGCGCAGCTCAAAGCCGGCAGCGCGGTAGATCTGCGCCGCGGCGGTCAGGGCGCTGAACGTCTCCAGCTCGAGCCGGGCCAACCGGGCCGAGCGGGCCTCGCTCAACAACCGTTGGACGAGTCGGCGGCCGAGGCTCTGACCGCGCAGCTCAGGCGCGAGCACGAACCAGCGCACCCGCCCGAGCCCATCGCCCTCGTCGGTGAGCGCCAGCGATCCGCCCAGCTGCGGAACTCGGTCGACCAGCCACACGGCGCCAGTGGTCTCAGGCCACCCCCGTGCCACAGCGGCCTCGACCGACCAGGAAACCGATGCGGCAAAGCGGCGGTCGAGGCCGTGCTCGGCGCCGTAGACGCGATCATGAAGCGCCACGATCGCGTCCGCGTCGCCCGCCGAAAGCGCCGTGCGGATCGCGATCGGGTACCGGTCGGGGCTCGTGGTTCCCACGACTGCAGTGTGGCTGAATCATTCAGCTGCGCAACACAGATATGCGAACGCATTGATCGTAGGACAGTATTGATGTTGATAGATGGAATTGCGGCGCGCCACATCGGCGACCCGGAGTTCGAACAGCTGATCGGGACGCCGCGCAGGGCAAGTCCAGAGTTCCGCCAAGCGTGGAAGAAGCACGAGGTGGCGCGCAGCGGCGAGGGCCGCAAGGAGATCCGCCATCCCGTGGTCGGCACGCTGCGGTTCGAGCACGCGGTCTTCCACCCCACCGACTCCCCCGAGCAGCGGCTGATCCTGTACTCGCCACTGGCCGACGAGGACACGCCGGCCAAGCTCGCGCGGCTGCTGGAAGGCTGACGTCACGGAAGACGAGCGCGTGCCAGTGCGAGACCGCGCCGCGAGCGAATAGGTCGCGGGTACATACGTACCAGTCTTTGGTACATTTGTACCGATGGCTGAAAAGACGATCTCCACCTCTGTTCTCCGCCGCGCGCGACGTCCCGCGCCCACCGAGCCTGCCGCGCGTCCGCGCGGCGCCGCGCGGCGTGAGGCGCTGCTTGAAGCGGTGCTGCGGATCGTCGCTGACACCGGCGCCGACGCCGTCACTCATCGACGCGTGGCGGAGATCGCCGGGCTGCCGCTGGCGTCCACCACGTACTGGTTTGATTCCAAGGAGCACCTGCTCACGGCGGCGCTGGAGCTGGCGGCGCAACGTGACACGGCCCGGCTGCTGGCGCGCGCGGCGCAGCTGAGCGAAGACCGCGGCGGCCCGAGCTCCATCGACGCGGCCGTGGCCGTGATCGCCGAGCCGCTCGACCGAGACCCACAGGCCAGCCGCGGATCCCTGATGGCGACCTACGCGCTGCTGCTGGAAGCTGCACGCCGGCCGGCGCTCCAGGACGTCGCCCAGCGCTGGACCGAGGTCTACCTGCTGACGCTCGGCCAGCTACTGGAGCGCGCCGGATCCGGCCATCCGCGCCAGGACGCCGAGCTGCTACTCGGCGCCGCCGACGGCCTGTTGATCGGGCAGCTGGCGTCGGGCGAGACCAGCGACCTGCGCGCGCCCCTGCGACGACTCGCGGTCGCTTTGCTGGCGGCCCCATGAGGGTGCTCCGCAGACACCGGTACTCACGGTCCGGAGGGGAGGCCGCGCCCGAGCACGGAACCGTCGTGCTGATCCGCACCCTGCTGATGTTCGAGGCCTCGCTGTACTCGGCGGTGACGCCGGTGCTGCCCCACTACGCCCACGCGTTCGGCGCCTCAAAGCCCGCGGTCGGCCTGCTGGCGGCCGCCTACCCGGCCGGGATGCTTCCGGGCGCGCTCGTCGGGGGCTGGATCGCCACCCGCGCAGGCGTGCGCCGCACGACCCTCGTCGGCCTGTTCGTGTTCGCGGTGGCGATCACGGGTTTCGGCTTCGGCGCGAACATCGCCACCCTTGACCTGCTGCGCTTCGTCCAGGGCGCCGCGTGCGGCTGCCTCTGGGGCGGCGGCCTGACCTGGGTGATCGCGGTCGCGCCCCGCGAACGGCGCGGCGAAGTGTTCGGCTCGGTGATCGGCGCCGCCATCTTCGGCACCTTGCTCGGGCCGGTGCTCGGAACGCTGGCGGTGGCGATCGGGACCCAGATCGTGTTCTCGCTCGTAGGGGCCGTCTCGCTCGGGCTGGCGGCCTGGACGCTTGAGCACCCCGAGCCGCCCAGGCCCGAACACGGAACGCGGACCCCGTTCCGAGCGCTGACCCGCAATCCGCGGATCCTGCTCGGGTTCTGGCTGATCCTGCTCGAGGCCTGCACCCTGGGCGCCACCGGCACCCTCCTACCCCTCCGCCTGGCCCGCTTCGGCGCATCAGGAATCGCCATCGGCGCCACGTTCGTGGTCGCCTCGCTGCTCAGCACGATCCTGGCACCGCTGATCGGACGACTCGTCGACCGCCGCGGGGCCGGACTGCCGCTCTGCATCGGCTTGGCGGCCACCGCCGCACTGCTGACCACGCTGTCGCTGCCACAGTCAGCGCTACCGCTCGCCGTCATGAGCGTGATCACTCTCGGCGGCCCGCTGACCGCGTACACGATTCCGGCGATGTCGATCATCACCGATTCCGCGGAGCGGTCCGGGATCCCGCTCGTCCTGGCCACGATGCTGCTGAATCTCGCCTGGGCGGCCGGCGAGACAATCGGTGCCCCGGCAGCGGCCGGCCTGTCGCAGGCAACGAGCGACGCGGTGCCGCTGGTGCTGCTGGCGGCGATCCTGATGGCGACGCTCGTGCCGGTGCTCAAAGCGCGGTTTACGGTCGCAAGCGCGCGCTCGGCCCGCTACCGGACCGGGGCGGCGCAGACCGGACAGGCGCAGACCGGGCCCGACCGGCCACACGAGTCGATCGAACCGGAGCGCATCCGGGTTGTGAGCGGATGAGCCGATGAACCGCAGCGGCGCACATCCAAACCTGCTCTCGGCGTTCGACGTCGGGCCGGTCCGACTGCGAAACCGCCTCGTCTCCACCTCGCACCAGACCAGCCTCGTCCACGATCACCTCCCCACCGACGACCTGCTCGCATACCACGAGGCCCGCGCCCGTGGCGGTGTCGGCGCGATCTTCCTGGAGGCGACCGCGGTCGACGCCGCCGGCCTTCTGACCGCGCACACGATCGGAGGGTTCCTGCCGGAGATCGTGCCCGTCTACCGGCGCCTGGGCGAGGCGCTGCGAGCCCACGGCGCGCGGCTGTTCGTCCAGCTCAACCACGGCGGGCGCGAGCAGATCTCCAGCGCACCGCGGGGGCCGACCGGCGCTCCGTCCGCGATTCCCAGCCTGCGTTTCAAGTGCGAGCCGCGGGCGCTGACACTCCGTGAGATTGATGAGCTGATCGACGGGTACGCCACCTGCACCCGGCACGCCAGGCAGGGAGGCCTGGACGGGATCGAGGTCTCGGTGTCGCATGGCTATCTGCCGGCCCAATTCCTCTCGCCAAGCAGCAACCGCCGCCGAGATCGCTACGGCGGCGCGCTGCTCGCCCGGCTGCGCTTCACCCTGGAGGTGCTGGCCGCCGTCCGCGACGCCGCCGGCCCAGGTCTGGCCGTCGGCGCCCGGCTGTCGGCCGACGAGCTGGCGCCCGGCGGGCTTGACCTGGAGGCGGGCGGGGAGATCGCTGCCGCGCTGCAGGACTCAGGGCTGGTCGACTTCATCTCGCTCGTCCTCGGCCATTCCGCCTACCCCTCGGCGTCGACCTGGATCGCGCCGCCGCCGCCGGCCCGCGCCAACGCGATCGCCGAACCGGCGGCGGCGATCCGCGCCGCCACTCCGGGCGCAACGCTGATCGCCACCACCCGGGTCGTCGACCTGGCCGACGCCGAGGCGCTGATCGCCTCCGGAACGGCCGACCTGGTCGGGATGACCCGGGCGCTGATCGCCGACCCCGAGTTGCTCGCCAAGACGGTCGCGGGACGGGAACGCGAGGTGATCGAGTGCGTCGGCTGCAACCAGTCCTGCATCGGTCATTATCACGCAGGCCTGCCGATCGGGTGCGCGGTCAACCCGCGCACCGGTCGGGAGCGGTCTATGTCCGTACCGGCCCGCGCCCCCGGGCGCCGCGGTCGGCGCGTGCTGGTGATCGGCGCCGGCCCGGCCGGAGCCGCCGCCGCGCTGCAGGCCGCGCAGGCCGGCGACACCGTAACGGTGCTCGAGCGTGAAGACGAGATCGGCGGCCAGCTGCGGATCGCCGGCCTGGCCCCCGCCCATCGAGAGCTTTGGGATCGCTACCGGCGCTCCACCGGCGCACGCCTGCGGTCGGCCGGCGTCAGCGTCGAGCTGTCGGCGCCGGCCGACGCGGGACTGGCGGCCGACTTCGATCTGGTCGTGCTGGCTACCGGCGCCCGGCCGTACGAACCGCTGCTGTCCGGGGCGCTCGGGCCGGCGATGCGCCAGGCCTGGGAGGCGATCGTCGATCCCGCGTCGCTGACGGCGCCGGTTTTGGTGGCCGATTGGGGCGGCGGCTGGGACGGCCTGGACGCCGCCGAGCGCCTCGCCGAAGCCGGCGTGGCGGTGACGCTGGCCTGCGCGGCGCCAGTCCCCGGCGAGACCCTCCATCAGTACCAGCGAAACCTCTACCTCGCGCGCCTGGACCGGCGGACGATTTCCATCCTGCACCACACCGAGCTGGCGATCGAGACCGGGCGGGTGACCCTGCGCCACGTCTTCTCCGGGCGGGAGCTGCCGATGCCCCCGGTGCAGACGCTGGTGCTGGCCCAGGGCCGGGTCCCGGACGATGGGCTGTGGGCCGAGCTGGAGCGCCATCCCGGCGCGGTCCGCGCTGGTGACGTGCTGGGGCCGCGCACGCTGGAGGAGGCGGTCCTGGAGGGAACCCTGGCGGTCTCAGCATGACCGGCTCACCGGTCGGGGCGGGCGCAACTCCGGCGGTCCCGGCGTGACCAGCCCACCGATCGGGGCGGGCGCAACTCCAGTGGGCGCGGCGTGACGCGCCGACCAGTTACCGCCCGCACCGGCGGCCACGTCGTCGTCGAGAGCCTCCGCGCGCTCGGCGCGGAGGTGGCGTTCGGCGTGCCAGGGATCCATTCGCTGGCGATCTGGGAGGCGCTACGTACGAGCCCGATCCGTGCCTATGGCGCCCGGACGGAGTGCAGCGCTGGGTTCGCCGCCGACGGCTACGCACGCAGCTGCGGGCGCGCGGCGCCGTTGCTGCTGTCCACGGGCCCGGGCGCGCTGAACTCGCTGACCGCCCTGATGGAGGCCGCTAGCTCGCACGTGCCCGTGGTGGCGCTGTCCAGTCAGGTCCCGCGCGAGCTCCTGGGCCGCGGCCGCGGCTATCTGCACGAGCTGTCCGACCAGCTGGCATCGTTTGCGCCGATCGTCAAGCACGCCGCCCGCGTCGAGAGCTCCGACGCGATCGCCGATCTGCTCGTGCAGGCGTGGACGACCACCGAGGCGGCGATGGCCAAGCTGGAGGAAATCGAAGAGGGCACGTCGGACATCCAGCGGCTGATCATCTCCCGCGGGCTGGTGTCAGTGAGCTGAGGGCGCACGGACCGAATATCGCGCTGGCTAACAACTCGGTCACATTTTCGATACCTCGCGGCGGTTAGCGTGCCGCTCCATGATCAAGAGAACACTTCTTATTTCCATTTGCACGGTGCTCGCCACGGCAGCCACCGCTGCCGCGCGACCGGTTGCGCCACCGGCTTTTGCGCTGAGCACATTCGCCGGCGCACCCAACCGGGCCACCAGTGGACCGGATGACATCACCTCCCTCGACGGGCATGTGTTCGTCGGCTGGCAGAACGGCGTAGGCACCAGGGGTGAGGCCGCGCCGAAGCATGTTGTCGACAGCCTGCTGGTCGAGTACAGCTCCCGCGGCCGGATCCTCGGCAAGTGGAGCCTGCGGGGCAAGATCGATGGCATCGGCGGCGATACCGCACTCACTGCGGTGATCGCCACGGCAAACGAGGACGGCAAGTCGAGCCTCTACACGATCAGGCCGAGCGCCCGTCCGGCCGCGCAGGTGCACCACTACACCTACTCGCCGGCGCCCGACTCCTCGCACAAGGGCGGAGTCTTCACCGGCGGCGGCACGGATTCGGTGGTCGTGCGCGGTGGCGCGATCTTCGTCAGCGCGTCCAACCCGGCCACCAAGAAGGCGACGGCCCTGTTGCACGTGAGCCTCGGCCGCAACGGGATCGCCAGGCTGTCGGCGACGTTCGCCGACAACGCCAGCGCCACCGACGGCTTCACCGGGAACCGGGTCAAGCTGGCAATCACCGATCCCGACTCCAACGCGCTGGTGCCGGGCAGCGCCGGCCAGTACGCCGGCGACCTGGTCGTCGACGGCCAGGCCGACCAGCAGTTGGTGTTCGCCAGCGGCGTGGGAAGTGGACACATTTCGCTCACGCGGCTGTTGCTGTCGCACACCAACACCACCACCGGCGTCGACACGCCGGCGGGCGTCGACGACGTGCGCTGGGTCCAGAGTGCCAGCCAGACGATGTACATCGTCGATAACGGCGCCAACCGGATCTACTCGGTCAAGGGCCCGTTCAACCCGGGCGACGCATTCGCCTCGCTTGACACCATCGGCAAGGCCAGCGCCGGAACCGAGGTCGACACGCTCAACCCCGCCAGCGGCGAGCTGACGCCGTTCATCACCGGGTTGAAGGCCAGCAAGGGACTGCTGTTCGCGCCCTAGCGCAGCGTTCCGGAAGATCTTTGATGGTCTGGCGAGTGGCTGGGCCCGTCCGACGCCAAACGACGCTACGAGAGCTGGTCGCGCGCTACACCTTCTCCTCGGTGACATCGCGCGCGACCAGCGCGGCGTAGAGCCCGCCGCGCTCGAGCAGCTCGTCGTGCGTGCCGCGCTCGACGATCCGTCCCCGGTCGAGCACCACGATCTGGTCGGCGTCACGGACGGTCGACAGGCGATGGGCGATCGTGATCGTGGTCCGACCCTCCGACAGCTTCTCCAGCTCCACCTGCAGCGCGTACTCGGTCTGGGTGTCAAGCGAGCTCGTGGCCTCGTCGAGCACCAGCACCGGCGGGTTGCGCAGCACCGTGCGGGCAATCGCCATCCTCTGCTTCTCACCGCCGGAGAAGCGGTAGCCGCGCTCGCCGACGACCGTGTCATAGCCGTCGGGCAGCGAGGCGATCAGATCATGGATCTGCGCTGCGCGGGCCGCGTCCTCGATCTCCTCACCGGTGGCCTCCGGCCGCGCGAAGCGGAGGTTCTCCCGCACGCTGGCGTGAAACAGATACGTCTCCTGCGACACGACGCCGATGGTGGCCGCGAGGGAGGCCAGTGATGCATCGCGGACGTCGACGCCGTCGATCGTAATCCGGCCCTGCTGGGGCTCATACAGCCGCGCGACCAGGTAGCCGAGCGTCGTCTTGCCCGAGCCGGTCTCCCCCACGACCGCGGTCGTCGTCCCGGCCGGAACGTCGAGATTGATGTCCTGCAGCGTCCATGTGTAATCCGCCGGCGCGGTTGTGGAATCCGCTAGCGCGGATTGAACCGATCCGCTGGCTTCGCCGTAGCTAAACGACACGTGCTCCAGGCGGACCTCGCCGAGCACCTCGGCGGGCCGCAGCTGCACCGGATTCTCCGCCTCGACGATGTCGATCGGGAGGTCTAGGTACTCGAAGATGCGGTCAAACAGCGCCAGCGACGCCTCCATGTCGGCGCCGACACCGAGCAGCGACTGGATCGGGAACAGCAGCCGGGTCTGCAGGGTCGAGAACGCGACCACGGTGCCGACCGAGATGTGACCGATGAAGCTCTGGCCCGCGAGCCAGTAGACGATCGCCGGCTGGATCGCGAACGTCATCTGGATGGTTGACATCACCCAACGGCCGGCCATCCGTGAGCGGACCTCCAGGTTGGCGATGCCCTCTGACTCGCCCGTGAAGCGGGTGGCGAGATCCTCTCCGCGCCCCATCGTCTTGCCGAGCAGGATCCCCGAGACCGACAGCGACTCGGAGACCAACGCCGACATGTCGGCCAGGCGGCGCTGCTGCTCGGTCGTGATCCTGCGGCGTACCTTGCCCACGCGCCGCGTCATCCAGACGAACAGCGGCACGAACACGAGCGAGATCGCCGCCAGGCGCCAGTTCAGCAGGCACAGGGCTACGAGGGCCGCGATCACCGTGGTCGCGTTCTGGGCGATCGTCGTGGCGGTCGTGGTGACCACGCTGTCCAGGCCGCCGATGTCGTTGGCGATCCGCGACTGGACCTCGCCGGTCCGGGTGCGGGTGAAGAAGGCCAGCGACATCCGCTGCAAGCGGCGGTAGACGGCCGCGCGCAGATCGTGCATCACCCGCTGCCCGACGACGTTGACGATGTAGGTCTGCCAGACGCTGAACGCGCTGGTGGCGATCGCAATCGCGATCATCCCGGCCACCAGCTCGGTCAGCAGCGTCGTCTCGTGCTTGAAGATGCCGTCGTCGAGTACGCCCTTGAGCAGGAACGGGGAAACCATGCTCAGCCCTGAGCTGAACACGATCAGCGTCAGCACAGCGCCGAGGCGCCACCGGTATGGCCTGAACAGCGCCAGGATCCGATGCCCGTCGCGCTCGCGGCTGGGGTCCATCAGCGCGGGGGGCTTCTTGCCGGGGCCGCGCAGCGAGCGCATGCCGCCGGACCCCCCCGCGCCGTGTGAAGCCGCAAATCCTCGTCCGCCTGAGCTCATGTCTCAGTCCATGATGCCTTACGTGTAGCACCGGACTTGCCGATCGGCTGGGTGGCTCGGGCGAGCAGCGGCCGGGCGGTCACGCTCGGCGCCGCGAGCCGGGAGGGACTGCACGCTAACTTTAGAGTGGCGCTCCGGATGCAGAAGCGCCCCCAACTGTCAAACGAGTGTCAGACAGGGGCGGTTGAATTGCTTGAGCTCGCACGCCGCCCCGCGCACGTCCCGTCCCCCAGATCAGGAACTTCGCATGAGAAAGTCGGCCAGCTGGTGCTTTACCCACCGACGCGTCGTACTCGCTGCCTGGGTCGCCGCGCTGGTCGGCCTGACCGTCATCCACAGCACTGCGGGCAGCGCGTTCAGCGACAACTTCAAGCTCTCGGGCACCCAGAGCTTCGACGTCGTGACGCTGCTCCAGCGCGCGGCGCCCAAGGCCTCCGGCGACAGCGATCAGATCGTGATCGCCGTCAAGCAGGGCCGCGTGACCGATCCCGCGGTGCGGACCAAGGTGCTGGCGATGCTCGCCCGCGTGGCGCGCGTGCCGCACGTCTCGGAGGTCGCCAAACCCTACGGTCTCCGGGGCGCCGCTCAGATCTCCGCGTCGGGCCAGATCGCGTTTGCCAACGTCACCTTCGACGTGCAGGCCAACAAGCTTTCGGCGGCCGCGTCCAAGAGCTTCGTCGACACCGTGCAGGCGGGCTTCGGCCACGGCATCGAGACCGAGGTCGAGGGCCAGGTCGCCCGGGCGGCCGCCCAAAACGGCGCCGGCGGGCTGGGCCTCGGCGCGCTGGCCGCAGGAGTGGTGCTGTTCCTGGTGTTCGGGTCGCTGCTGGCGATGGCGCTTCCGCTGCTGACGGCGGGATTTGCGCTGGGCACCGGAATCGCCGTGATCGGGCTGCTCTCCCATGTGATCCAGATGGCCTCGTTCAGCTCTGAGCTGTCGCTGCTGATCGGCCTGGGTGTGGGCGTCGACTACGCGCTGTTCATCCTCACCCGCTACCGCCAGGGTCTGTTGCGGGGGCTGACCGGCGAGCAGGCGGTGGTCGAATCCGTCGACACCTCAGGCCGAGCGGTGATGTTCGCGGGGATCATCGTCTGCATCGCGATGCTCGGGATGTTCGCGCTTGGCGTCAGCTTCCTGTACGGCGTCGCGATCGCCGCCTCGATCGCGGTGGCGTTCACCGTCGTGGCGGCTCTGACGCTGCTTCCGGCGCTACTCGGCTTCTTCGGCACCCGCGTGCTCCGCCGGCGCGAGCGCCGGGTCTTGCGCGATGGCCGGCTGAACACCACCGACGAGTCGCCCGCCTGGGCTCGCTGGGCCGGCTGGCTGCGCGGCCACCCGGCCGGCTTCGCCGTGGTGGCCGCCGCGGTCATGATGCTGCTGGCGATCCCCTTCCTGTCGATGCGGCTGGGTTCCGCCGACGCCGGCTCTGATCCCTCCGGATCGACCACGCGCAAGGCGTATGACCTGCTGGCCAAGGGCTTCGGCCCTGGCTACAACGGGCCGCTGCAGCTCGTCGCCCAGGTGCGCTCGCCTGCACAGGAAGCCGCGTTCCTGCGCATCGACCGCGCTGTCGCCGCGACGCCGGACGTGGCCAGCGCCACCCGCCCGCACGTGCTCGCCGGACGCGCGGGTCAGCCCGGTGTTGCACTGGCGCAGATCTACCCCAAGGGCTCACCGCAGGATGCCTCGACCACCGATCTGCTCAACCAGGTGCGCAACACCGTGATCCCCGCCGCCGCCCGCGGCAGCGGCGTGCACGTGCTCGTCGGCGGCCAGACGGCGATCTTCAACGACTTCAGCACGGTTCTCTCCCGCAAGCTGCCGCTGTTCTTTGGGATCGTGGTGCTGCTTAGCTTCCTGCTGCTGACGGCGGTGTTCCGCAGCCTGGTGATCCCGCTGATCGCGGCGCTGATGAACCTGCTCTCGGCCGCCGCGGCGTTCGGCGTCGTGACCACGATCTTCCAAAACGGCTTCGGCGCCTCATTGCTGGGAATCGACAAGACCGGCCCGATCGAGGCGTTCGTGCCGGTGATGATGTTCGCGATCCTGTTTGGTCTATCGATGGACTATGAGGTGTTCCTGGTGACGCGCATCTACGAGGAGTGGCACCGGCGCCAGGACAACCGTGAGGCGGTGGCGCACGGGCTCGCCGCCACCGGCCGCACGATCACCGCCGCCGCCGCGATCATGGTGCTGGTGTTCGGCGCCTTCATCCTCGGCGGCGAGCGGATCATCGAGCTGTTCGGCGTCGGTCTCGCCAGCGCGGTGCTGCTCGACGCCGTGATCGTCCGCTCGGTCCTGGTTCCGGCGCTGATGCTGATGCTCGGTGAGGCCAACTGGTGGCTGCCGGCGCGGATCTCACGAGTGCTGCCGCACCTGCGCGTGGAGGGCAGTGCGGCGCGCGAGCACCACCACCGCGGAAGCGTGGTGGCTCCGGTACCGGTACCGGTACCGGAGCCCTCGGCCGGGTGAGGGCCGAATCGCCCTCGGCCACGACGCCGCGTCCGCCCGCGCTGCCGCTCCCGCCTGAGCAATACTGACGGGCATGTCCGCGACCGAGTTCGGATTGGCCCTCTCGGTGTTCCTCGCCTGCGCGGTCGAGGCCGTTGAGGCGCTGACGATCGTGCTGGCGATGGGCGTGACCCGCGGCTGGAGGTCGGCGCTGTACGGCGTCGGCGCGGCGGTGGTGGCGCTAGCGGTCGTGATCGCCGCACTCGGGCCCGCGCTGACCTCCCTGCCGATCGGCGTCCTGCGGGTCGTCGTCGGCGGTCTGCTGCTGGTGTTCGGGCTGCAGTGGCTGCGCAAGGCGGTGCTGCGGGCCGCTGGGCTCAAGGCCCTGCACGACGAGGCCGCGACCTTCGCAGCGGAAATGGCCGCTGCGCGAGCCGCGGGCGCTCCGACCTCCGCCTTGGACGGCTACGCGTTTGTGATCTCGTTCAAGGGCGTGCTGCTGGAGGGTTTGGAGGTCGCCTTCATCGTGCTGACGTTCGGGGCCAACCAGCACCGCGTCGGCCTCGCCGCGATCGCCGCCGGCGCCGCGGTGGCGGTGGTGGTCGCTGCCGGAGCGGCAGCCCGCGCGCCGCTGGCCAGGGTGCCGGAGAACGTGATGAAGTTCGCCGTCGGCACGATGCTGACCTCGTTTGGCGCTTTCTGGAGCGCCGAGGGCGCGGGGACCTCGTGGCCGGGAGGCGACGCGGCCCTGTTGGCGATCATCCCCGGCGTCGCATTGCTGTCCCTGGCACTGGTGATCTGGCTGCGTGGCGGCGCCGGTCAGGCCAGTCTCACCGGCGAGGTGCCATGAACGCGATCGTCAGGTTCGCCGCTGCGATCTGGGATTTCGTGGTCGGCGATGACTGGGTCACGGCGATCGGCGTGGTGGGGGCGATCGGGATCACGGCGCTGGTGGCCGCCGCCGGCGGCGCCGCGTGGTGGGTGATGCCGGTGGCGATCGTCGCGCTGCTCGCGACCTCGCTGCGGCGCGCCTCGCGCTGACTCCCCGGCGCCGCGGCGTCTCCTGACCTGACGATCCTGCCGGTGTTCCTGGCGGCCACCACCGCCGGCGTGGGAGCCGCACTCGGTTCGCTGATCGCCTTCGCCACGGTGACGATCGTCACGATCGTCGGGCTGACGCTGTTCGCCACGTTCGGCGGTTACCAGATCCACGGCCGGTGGCTGGATCGCTGGAGCAACGATTTCACCGCCGCGGTGCTGATCCCGATCGGCGCGCTGGTGCTCACGGGCGTGCTCTGAGCGCCCTGCCCGTGGCCGTGCGCCCGACCGCAAGCCGCACGGACGCGCAGCGTCGATTACCCTGGCAACGCGATGAACGATGACTGGCGCCTCCAGGTGGACCTGCAGCACGCCGGCCAGGCGCGGGCCCTGAGCGAGCAGCTGCAGACACCCGAGCTCGAGCACAATCTTGAGCGCGCATACCGGGATCGCGTCGTCGTGTCCGTCGACGGACCGGTCGTGTTCTGCTACGCCGCCTCACGGGAGCAGGCCGAGCGCACCGAGGAGGTGATCCGCCGGCTCGCCGGCAACGCCGGATGGGAGCTGACCACCGAGCTGCGCCACTGGCACCCGACGGCCGAGGAGTGGGAGGATCCCGACAAGCCGCTGCCGCGCGGCGACGACGAGCTGGCCGCCGAACGGGATCAGCTGATGCAGCGCGAGCGTGCGGAGTCCGCGACCCAGGGCTACCCCGATTTCGAGGTGCGGGTTCAATTCCAATCGCACGGGGAGACCGTCGAGTTGTCCCAGCGACTTCGCGACGAAGGCCTGGAGAGCGTAACCCGCTGGCGATACCTGCTGGTCGGCGCACTGGATGAGGACAGCGCCAAAGCGCTCGCCCAGCGCCTGAGCTCTGAGGTGCCCAGCGGCGCCACCGTGACGGTGGAGGCCACCGGCAAAGTCGTGCTGGACGAGGTGGGCACCAGTCCGTTCGCCGTGCTCGGTGGTCTCGCGGGCTAACCGCGCCGCGTCCTCCCCTGCGGCCTGGGGATAAACGCGGAGTTATTCCTACAAATCCGCCAGCCACCGCTGGGTGGCGGTGCTCAGCGCTCTCGCACCCAGCCCAATGAACATTCATAATTAATCCTGTTTTTCAGGATGCGCCCAATCGCACCGGCAGCGTCTTGAGCTGATTGATGAACGCCGACTCGGCCATCACGGGCGCGCCGGCGAGCTCCATCGCCGGGAAGCGCGCCAGCGTCTCCTCAAACAGGATCCGCAGCTCCAGGCGCGCCAGCGCAGCACCGAGACAGAAGTGCCGCCCGCCCGCGCCGAAGGCCTGGTGCTCGGGATTGCGGGTCACGTCGAAGCGGTCGGGATCCTCGTAGCGCGTCTCGTCCCGGTTGGAGGAGACGTACCACATGACCACCTTCTCGCCCTGGCGAATCGGCTGGCCCGCCAGCTCGGTGTCTCGGGTGGCGGTCCGGCGGAAATGCGCGAAGGCGGGGAACATCCGCAGCGATTCCTCGACCGCGCTGGGGATCAGGCTGGGGTCCTCCAGCAGCAGCGCGCGCTGCTCTGGATGCTCGATCAGCGCCCGCATGCCGCTGCAGTAGGTCGCCTTGGTGCTGTCGTTGCCCGCCGCGACCAGCAGGAAGAAGCCCATAACGATCTCATGTTCCTCCAGCCGCTGGCCATCGACCTCGGCGTGCACCAGCACGCTGGTCAGATCGTCGGTGGGATGCTCGCGCCGCTGCGCGATCATCGCCCCGCAGCGGGCGAAGATCTCCGGGATCTCGTTGGCCACGATGCTGCCGATCCCCTGCGGATTGAGATCCGGATCTCCGGCGCCCAGCGCCGAGTTCATCAGGCTCGCCCAGACCGCATCGTCCTCCGGCGGGATCCCCATGAAGCTGCCGATCACCCGTGAGACGGCCGGCTGGGCGACGTCGGTGACCAGGTCGCAGCGATCGCCGGCGGCGGCACGGTCCAGGACGTCGGCCATGATCGCCCGGATCGCCGGCTCATGGGCGGCGATCCGCCGCGGCGTGAAACCGGCTTGGAAGAGCCTCTTCAGGCGGTCGTGCTTGGGCGGATCCATTCCGATGAACATCGCCCGCATCAGCTCGAGTGGGAACACGTCGGTGACCGCGGTCACGCCCCCCAGCTCAGAGGAGTAGGTACGCCAATCGCGACTGACGGTGTGGATGTCCTGGGCCCGGGTCACCGACCAGAAGCCGTCCTCGCCGGGGTACTCGCTCACGCGTGAGGTCCAGTGCACGGGGCACTGCGACCGCAGCTGCGCCATCAGCTCGTGCGGTGGCCCGTCCAGCCATAGCCCGCGCTCGGTGACAAGCACGTGCTCCAGGTCGGTCCCGGTAGATGTCATCTGCTCCTCCTCTGACCGCCGCTTGACCGGCCGATCCTATTGCTGACCGACCTCGCGTGGCGGGTCAGGGGCTCGCGACGAGAATTAGTGGCGAAATTGGACGGTCGACCCGTCCTGAGCGAGCGAAAGCGAGCCGGCGGTCCATTCGGGGCGGCCCGAAACCGAGCTCTGGCCCCCGTCCGGCGGGTCGGCCGGTTGCACGGCCTGATGGCGACCGCGTAAGAACGAGGCCACCGCCGCGACGAGGCAGGCGACGATCGCGAAGGCGAACGCCTCGTGCAGGCCGCTGCGAAACGGCGCCGAGATCAGCTGCGGGAAGAACGACCGGCCGCTCAGCAGCGCGTGGCTATGGAGGGTCAGGTGATCGAGCACCTTGCCACCAACCAGGTGCTGGATCGGGTTGTAGCCCAGGAACGCGGCGAACAGGATTGACACCGGCGGCAGGTTGGCAGCATGGACCGCATCGCGCACCGGAACCCCGTGGGCCTCCAGCCCACTTGCCATCGCGTGGGGCAGATGCGCCGCCAGGCCCAGAATCATCAAGGTGAAGAAGATCCCGACCGACAGGACCTGGGCCGAGTTCTGAAACGTCTGATTCATGCCACCGCCCGCCCCGCGGTCAGCTGGGGGCAGGCTGTTCATCACCGCCGCGCGGTTGGGCGACGCGAACATCCCCATCGAGACGCCGTTCATGAACAACACGGCCGCGAACAGTGGATAGGGGAAGTCGGTCGGCAGCAGGGTCAGGAACACGAAGCTGAGCGCGGCGCCGAGCATCCCGCCGGTGGCAAACAGCCGCGCGCCGAAGCGATCGGACAGATAGCCCGAGGTGGGGCCCGCCAGCAGCATCCCCAGCGTCAAGGGCAGCATGTATATGCCCGCCCACAGCGGCGTCTGGGTGAAGTCATAGCCGTGCTGGGGAAGCCAGATGCCCTGCAGCCAGATGATCAGCATGAACATCAGCCCCCCGCGCGCGACCGCCGACAGGAAGGTCGACAGAGTCCCGAAAGTGAACGCCCGGATCCGGAACAGCGGCAGCCTGAACATCGGGTTGGCCACCTGTCGCTCGATCACGGCAAAGGCGATCAGCGAGGCGACCCCGCCGAACAGCAGCGCGATCACCCGCGGACTGCCCCAGCCGGTCGGCGAATGGCCGTAGGGCCGGATCCCATAGGTGACCGAGACCATGATCAGGATCAATCCCAGCGCGAAGCTGACGTTGCCCGCCCAGTCGACCGGCGCGCGCTTGGGCTGGGAGCGCTCCTCCAGCTTCAGGTAGGCCCACACGGTCCCGAACAGACCGACCGGGACCGAGATCAGGAACACCAGCCGCCAGTTGATCGGTGCCAGCAGGCCGCCCAGCACGAGCCCGACGAACATGCCGCTGACGCCAACGATGTTGTTGATCCCCAACGCCATCCCGCGCTGGTTAACCGGGAACGCGTCGGTCAGGATCGCCGCCGAGTTGGCCAGCAGGCAGGCCGCTCCGATCCCCTGAACGACCCTGAACACGATCAGGAACGTCGCCCCGGGGCGCCCGGTCAACCAGTCGACGGTCAACAGCAGCGACGCGGCCGTGTAGATCACGAAGCCCAGGTTGTAGATCCGTACGCGTCCGTACATGTCGCCCAGGCGTCCCAGGCTGACGATCAGCACGCTGGAGACGACGAGGAAGCCGAGGATCATCCACAGCAGGTAGAAGCTGTTGCCTGGCACCAGCGGATCGAGGTGGATGCCGCGGAAGATGTCGGGCATCGCGATCAACGTGATCGACGCGTCGAGCGTGGCCAGCAGCACCCCGAGCGTCGTGTTCGAGAGCGCAATCCACTTGTAGTTGTCCCCGGGGCTGGCCCCGGACGCGCCGTTGGCGAAATTACGCAAGCCAGACGGTCCGCTCACCCTGGGCGCGGTGTCGGCTCGCCGTCGCAGGGCTATCCGGTTTCCTGCGCCGCCAGTTCTGGGTCGCTGACCAGCGCCCGCCGCGTTCGCTGGGCGCCTGGCACAAACGTGGCGGCGACCACCGCGACCACCAGGAACGACGCCTCGAGCGCGAAGGACGCGGTGAACCCGGTCACCGTCGGAAGGCCATGGGAGACGTTGTTGGCGATGAACGTCGCGACGATCTGGCCGCCGAGCGCGCCCCCGAGCGTGCGCATGACCGTGTTCATGCCAGTCGCAACGCCGGTTTGCTCCTGGGGAACCGCCTGCACGATCAGGTTGCCCAGTGCGGAGAACGCCAGCCCGATCCCGATCCCGAGCAGCGCGGCGCTGATCAGCATGTCGTAGGGGTGTCCGTGGGCGACCGCCAGCCAGCAAAACGCGCCCGCGGTCACGCCGCTGCCGACGATCACCGCGATTTTGGAGCCGAACCGGCGCGCGACGCGGCCAGCGAAGGTTCCGAGGATGCTCATCAGGATTGCCGCCGGCAACAGGTACAGGCCTGCCGTGACGACCGAGGCGCCAAAGCCGAAGCCGGTGCGCTTGGGCAGCTGAGCGAACTGCGGGTAGATCAAGAAGGAGGCATACATCCCGGCGCCGAGCAGGAACGCCACCAGGTTGGTCGTCCAGACGCCGCGAATTCGCATCATCGTCATGTCGATCAGCGGTTCCTGGCTGCGGACTTCGACCGTGATCCACGCCAAGCACAAGAGCAGGCCGACGGCCAGCAGACCGAGTGTCTTGGGCGATCCCCAGCCCCACGTGATCGTCTCGGAGATCGCGATCAGCACGCAGATGAAGCCGGCTGACATCAGCGTCGCGGCAAGCCAGTTGACCCGCCCGGGGACGCGAACCGGCGACTCAGGAACGAACCTCCAGGTGCAGAACGCAGCGACGATCGTGAAGACGAGCGGAATCCAGTACAGCCAGTGGTAGTTCAGATGCTCGATGATCAGGCCGCCGACGATGATGCCGATCCCGCCGCCGACGCCGAGGATCGAGGAGAGCAACCCGATGCTCCCGGCGACCCGGTCACGGGGAAACTCGTCCCGGACGATCCCGAACGCGAGCGGGAAGATGCCGCCGCCGGCGCCCTGGATCACACGGCCGACGATCATCAGGCCGAGCGAGCTGGAGACCGCCGCGATCAGCGTCCCGGCGCCGAGGATGATCAGCGTGATCAGCAGTAGCCGCTCCTTGCCGTACATGTCGCCGAGCCGGCCGAGAATCGAGGTCCCGACCGACGCCGACAGCAGATAGCCGGTCAGCAGCCAGGTCACACCCGTCTCGTTGGTGTGCAGGCTGTGCTCGAGCGGGGTCAGGGCGGGGATCACCGCAGAGCTCAGCATCGCGTAGGCGAGACCCGCCAGCGCGGTGACCGCCAGGATCAGGTTCGGGTGGATTCCATGGTCCCTGTGGGGGTCAGTCGCCACGGCCAGGTACTCTAACGGAATGACCATTCCGCGCTTGGTCGAAGAAGCCCCGCCGACGAGGGCCGCGGTCGAGACCGACTGGTGTTCGCTGGAGCCCGAGGCCAAGCGTGAGCGGCTGCTGGCCGCCGCCGGTGAGGTGTTCGCGCGTGAGGGCCTCGACGCGCCGATGCCGGCCGTCGCCGCCGCCGCCGGGGCGGGCGTGGCAAGCGTGTACCGCCAGTTCCCGTCCAAGCACGAGTTGCTGGCCGCGCTCGTCGCGCGTCGCTTCGAGCAGGCCGAGCAGGCGGCCGAGCAGGCGGCGTTGAGCGACGGAGACCGCTGGACGGCGTTGACCGAGATGCTCTACGCCCTGGTGGAGCGCCAGTGGGCCGACGACTTCCTCGGCGAGGCCAGGATCGCCGTCGCCGACCACCCCGACGTGATCGAGGCGGCCGCGCACGCCGCCACGTCGATCGAGGCCCTGCTGTGCGACGCTCGCGCCGAAGGGCGCCTGCGCGCCGACGCCACCACCCTCGACCTGCGGCTGGTGTTCGCGGCCACCCGGGCCGCCAAGCAGGTCGAACCCAAGGCCTGGCCGCGGATGCTGGAGCTGATGATCGACGCGCTCGACTCGCACCAGCGTGCCTGACGGCTCGCTGCTTCCGACCCGGTTGCCACGTTGCTCAGAGCCGGCCCCGCCGACCGATCGGGCGCCGGCGACCAATAGTGTTGGCCCGCACGCACATCAGAGAGGAGCTCGAAGTTGAAGATTCGCGCTGCAGTGCTGGAGGAGTTCGGCCAGCCACTGAACGTGACCGAGGTAGACCTCGCCGAGCCGCGGGCGGGCGAGGCGCTGGTTCGCCTGCAAGCGTGCGGCGTCTGCCACACGGACATGTACACCGCGTCCGGCGCGGATCCATCCGGCTACGCCCCCACGGTCCTCGGACATGAGGGGGCCGGGATCGTCGAACGTCTCGGCGAGGATGTGACCAGCGTCGCCGTCGGCGACCATGTGGTCACCCTGTTCTCGCCCCAGTGCCGCCAATGCGTCCACTGCCAGAGCCCGCACACCAACCTGTGCCTGGCCATTCGTGAGCAGCAGAACCTCGGCTACCTACCCGACGGGACCGCGCGGCTGTCGCGTGACGGCGAGCCGATCCGCCACTTCATGGGCACCAGCACCTTCGCGCAGTACACGGTGATGCCTGAGATCGCGCTGGCCAAGGTCTCACCCGAGGCCGAACCCGATCGTGCCGCCCTGTTCGCGTGCGGACTCTCCACCGGCCTCGGCGCTGCGATCAACACCGCCAAGGTGCAGGCCGGGTCGACCTGCGTCGTGTTCGGCGCGGGCATGGTCGGGCTCGGCGCCGTCGCCGGCTGCCGCCTGCAGGGGGCGCAGCGGATCATCTGCATCGATATGTCGCAGCAGCGCCTCGAGTTGGCTCGCGGCCAGGGCGCCACCGACACGTGGGTCGGCGGCCCCGAGACGGTGGCGCGAGTGCTGGAGGAAACCGGTGGCTTTGGAGCCGACTACACGTTCGAGGCCACCGGCCTGGTGGCGGTGATGCGCCAGGCGGTGGAGGCGGCCCGGATGGGCTGGGGGCTATGCACGATCGCCGGGGTCGCCGGTAAGGGCGAGACGCTCGACATCGTCCCGCGCTTTCTGATCACCGGCCGGCGCGTGTGCGGCTCGTCGTTCGGCGGCGTCAAGGGGCGTGACCAGGTGCCCGAGCTGGTCCAGCTCTACCTGGACGGAAAGCTCGATGTCGATCCGTTCATCTCGCACCGGATCGCGCTCGACGAGGTCAACCGCGGCTTTGAGCTGATGGAGCGCCAGGACGGCATTCGTAGCGTGATCGAGTTTGACTGAGTACTAAGGGCCCACGACGAAATGGCTCGACCGGCCCCTGGGGAGCCGGTCGAGCTGTGGCTACGATCAGGCGCTCGGCGCGATCACATACCCGGACAATGGTGTGAGCCATTGCGGCCCGGAGCGGGCGCGGTATGTGAGGACGTCGTACTGGTCGTGGTTGCAGCGCTCGACGGCGCTGTGGTCGTGCTCGAGGTGGCAGCGCTGGCGATTGCCGCGCCCCCGCCGCCGACTGCCGCGGTTACCGCGAGCGCCGTGAGCAAGGGTCTGATCTTTGAAGGCATTTGATCACCTCCTTTGGTGGCCTTGAGCACAAGATGGGCCATGCTCGTCTGAGCGCTGTAGGACGCAGATAAGTGTTTGCTACGAGCGGCCCGGCGGTGCTCCCACGACTCAACGTCGAATCCGCGGTAGGTTTTCCGCAACCCACAGTTCGACAACTGATCGGAGGGACGGCATGCGCGTGCAGTGGTACGGACAGTCAGCGTTCTGCCTTGATGGAGAGCAGACCACCGTCTTCATCGACCCGTTCGGTGACGTCTCCGGGCTCGCCGCTCGCGGCTTGAAGTTCGAGTACCCGCCGATCGAGAACGTGAGCGCCGAGGTGCTGCTGGTCACCCACGAACACGCCGACCACAACGGCGTCGAGGCGATCGGTGGCAATCCGGCGACCCTGCGCTCAACCGCCGGCCGGCTAGGTTCGCCGATCGGCGAGGTGCTCGCCGTCGCCTCCGAGCACGACGAGGCCGCGGGGACCGAGCGCGGACCCAACACGATCTTCGTGTTCGACCTGGAAGGCATGCGGGTGTGCCACTTTGGGGACTTCGGTCAGAGCTCGCTGCGCGAAGAGCAGGCGGCCGCGATCGGCACGCCGGAGCTGCTCTTCCTGCCGGTCGGCGGAGGCCCGACGATCGACGCAGACCACGCGGCCGAGATCGTCGAGCGACTCAACCCGCGATGGGTGGTGCCGATGCACTACCGCACGCCGCGGCTCGGTTTCCTGGACACGGCCGACGGGTTCCTGGGGCGGATGCCCAACGTGCACCGGGCCTCCGGCCCCAGCTTCGAAACCAGCGGCCTGCCCGCCTCCGACGGCCCGCTGGTCGTGGTTCCGCGGGCTCCCTGAGCCCTGCTAGCAGCGCCCGGCGACAGCACCGGACGCAGCCCTCAGGGTCTAGGCCCGCGACGCGAGGCGTTCGCGCTACCTGCGACGCGCCGCCGGCTTCAGGGCTGGGTTCTGCCAGCCGGCGTCGCCCTCGCTTAGGTTCACGCCGGGCGCGACGATCTCGTCGATCTTGTCCAGCACGTCGTCGGACAGCCCGACGTCGGCCGCGGTCAGCTGTGACTCCAGATGCTCCATCGTCCGCGGGCCGATGATCGCGGCTGTGACTGCGGGATGACGGATCACGAACGCGAGTGCCATCTCGATCAGCGTGATGCCGGCCTCGCCGGCCAGCCTGGCCAGCGCGTCGGCGGCCTCGAGCTTGCGCTGATTGCCGGGCAGCGACATGTCATAGCGGCTGGGGATGCGCTCGGCGCGGAGTGACTGCGGCAGCTCGGCGTCCTTGCGATAGCGGCCTGAGAGCCAACCACCGGCGAGCGGACTCCAGGGGATCACGCCCATCCCGTATCGCTGACAGGTCGGCAGTACGTCGTTCTCGATCTCGCGCACGAGGATCGAGTACGGAGGCTGCTCGCACACGAAGCGCTCCCGGCCGCGCTCTTCGGCGACCCACTGCGCCTCGACGATCTGGCTGGCGGGGAAGGTCGACGAGCCGATGTAGCGGACCTTGCCGGCCCGCACAAGATCGGTCAGCGCGCCGAGCGTCTCGTCGATGTCGGTGTCGGCCTCAGGACGGTGGATCTGGTAGAGGTCGATCCAGTCGGTGCCCAGCCGTCGGAGGCTGTTCTCGACCTCCTTGATGATCCAGCGGCGTGAGTTGCCGAACTCGTTGGGATCGTCGCCCATCGTCCCGTGCACTTTGGTCGCCAGCACGACGTTGTCGCGCTTACCGCCGGACAGCGCCTTGCCGACGATCTCCTCGGACTCACCGCGTGAGTAGACATCCGCGGTGTCGATGAAGTTGACTCCCGCGTCCAGTGCGCGGTGGATGATGCGGATGCTCTCGTCGTGGTCCTGGTTCCCCCAGTCCCCGAACATCATCGCGCCCAGACATAGCGGGCTTACCTTCGTTCCTGTGTGGCCTAGTGTTCGGTAGTTCATGTTCAACACCCTACCCACCCCAAATCCGCTGCCCGCGGCCCAACCGGGATCCGCATCCGGGTTGCGTGGCGAGCGCGCCGGGGTCGGCGCGCACACCTGAGGCGCCGATCGATGCGCTGGCTGGCGGTCGCCCCACGGGCGCTGACACCGCTCGCCCTGCTCGCCGCCGCGCTGGCGCTGGTGCTCCCGTCGGCGACGCTGGCCGCGCGCTCGGACCTGCTGCTGGCGCTGCTGGTGTTGGCGACCGCCCTCGGGATCTCGTTCACCGATCTGCGCGGTCTGCGCGACCACGTCAGAGAGGTGGCGATCCTGTCGCTGGCGCCGCTGCTGGTGCTCTGCCTCGTGGCCTGGGCGCTGGGCCGCCCGTTCTCGGCTCCGATTCGCGACGGCCTGCTGGCGACCGGGCTGTCGAGCTCGGAGGTGGCCTCGGTGGGTCTGGTCGCGCTAGCCGGAGCCGACGCCACAATCGCGCTGGGCGCAGTGACCGGGTCGCTGGTGTTCGCGGCGCTGCTGGGCCCGGTCGGCGTGGGCCTGCTCGCCTCGGGCGCGGGCCACGCCGGCCCGGGACGGCTGCTCGGCCGCTTTGCTCTGGTGGTGATCGTGCCGCTCGCCGCCGGGGTGGCGATCCGCAGCCAGATCGGCCTCGTGACACGGCTGACCAGGCTTGACCCCGAGCGCGAGGGCGTCGCCGCGATCACCGTCGCGGTGCTGGTCTACGCGGCACTCAGCGGCACGCACGGAGCCCACCATCTCGGCTCGGCGCTGCTGGCCAGCGTGCTGTTCCTGTTCGTCTCGGCAGCCCTCGCCGAGGTGTGGCGCCGTCGGGCCAGCGCATCCGCGGCGGTCCCGGGCGCCCTGGCGATCGCGATGCGCGATTTCGCGGTCGCAGCGGCGCTGGCGACGCAGGCGTTCGGCACCGCGGCCGGAGCGGTGCCCGGCGTCTACGGGGTGGTGATGCTGCTGGCCGGGTCGGTGGCCGCCGGTCGCCTGGCCCGCAGTCGAAGATCAAGCGCATAGAGGGCGCTCGCGCAGCGGGCTACTTGGAGCCCTCCAGCCCCGGGATCCAGGTGGTCCCGGCCAGCGGTACCTTGGCCATCGCGGCGGCCTCGATCGTCAGCGCCACCAGATCCTCGGGCTCGAGGTTGTGCACGTGGGACTTACCGCAGGCGCGCGCCAGCGTCTGGGTCTCCAGCGTCAGGGTGCGCAGATAGTTGGCCAGCCGCCGGCCGCCCTCCACCGGGTCAAGGCGCGCCGCCAGCTCGGGATCCTGGGTCGAGATGCCGGCCGGGTCCAGGCCAGCCTGCCAGTCGTCGTAATAGCCCGCCGACGAGCCGATGTCTTCGTAGTCAGATTCGTGCTCGGGAGCGTTGTCGCCCAGCGCGATTAGCGCGGCGACGCCGATCGAGACCGCGTCGGCGCCGAGCGCCAGCGCCTTGGCGACGTCGGCTCCCGTGCGTATACCGCCGGAGACGATCAGCTGCACCTCGCGGTGCAGGCCGAGATCGACCAGCGACTGCACCGCCTGGGGAATCGCGGCGAGGATCGGGATCCCGACGTGCTCGATGAACACCTCCTGGGTGGCCGCGGTGCCGCCCTGCATGCCGTCGAGCACGATCGCGTCAGCGCCGGCCTTGACCGCCAGCGCGACGTCGTAGTAGGGGCGGCTGGCGCCGACCTTGATGTAGATCGGGATCCGCCAGTCGGTGATCTCACGCAGCTCCTCGATCTTGATCTCCAGATCGTCGGGCCCGGTCCAGTCGGGGTGCCGGCAGGCGCTGCGCTGATCGATGCCCTTGGGTAGGTCTCGCATCTCGGCGACCCGATCAGAGATCTTGTGGCCCAGCAGCATCCCACCGCCGCCGGGCTTGGCGCCCTGACCGACGACCACCTCGATCGCGTCCGCGCGGCGCAGGTCGTCGGGATTCATCCCGTAACGGGAGGGCAGTAGCTGGTAGACCAGCGTACGAGAGTGCTCGCGCTCCTCCGGAGTCATCCCGCCGTCGCCGGTCGTCGTGCTCGTGCCGACCTCGGTTGCACCCCGGCCCAGCGCCTCCTTGGCCGGACCCGATAGCGCCCCGAAGCTCATCCCCGCCACCGTGATCGGGATGTCGAGCTTGATCGGCTCGCGCGCGAACCGGGTGCCGATCACGACCTCGGTGGAGCAGCGCTCGCGATAGCCCTCCAGCGGATAGCGCGACACGCTGGCGCCCAGGAACAGCAGGTCGTCGAAATGCGGCACGCGCCGCTTGGCACCGAAGCCGCGGATGTCGTACATCCCCTCACGCGCGGCCCGCTGGATCTCGGCGATGACGGTGCGATCAAAGGTCGCGGACTCGCGCAGCACCGGGCGCCAGGCGCTGCTGGCCGAAGCGCTCATGTCAGTAGCTCCCCAGGTTGTCGACATGGAAGTTGTAGAGCTGGCGCGCAGATCCGTAGCGGCGAAACTCCAAGGGGTCGGCAACGATCTCCGCGCGCGCCAGCAGCTCGCACAACTGGGCCAGATGCTCTTCACGCAGTTCCTTCTCTATGCAGTCGGCACCGAGGCCGGCCACCGCTCCGCGCACGTAAAGCCGCGCCTCATACAGGGAGTCGCCCAGTGACTCGCCCGCATCTCCGCACACCACCAGGCTGCCGCGCTGGGCCATGAACGCGCTCATGTGACCGACCGATCCGGCCACCACGATGTCCGCACCCTTGAGCGAGATCCCGCACCGCGCCGACGCGTCGCCATGGATCACCAGCAGGCCCCCGCGCGCGGTCGCGCCGGCCGACTGGCTGGCGCTGCCTTGCACCACGACGCTGCCCGACATCATGTTCTCGGCCACGCCGACGCCGCAGTTGCCGTGGATGCGAACCGTGGCGTGCTTGTTCATGCCGGCGCAGTAGTAGCCGACGTGCCCCTCGATCTCGACCTCGTAGGGGGCATCGAGCCCGACGGCGATGGCGTGGCGCCCGGCCGGGTTCAGAACCCGGACCAGACCCGCCGGCTCGCCTTCGTGCAGGCGCCGGTTTAGCTGGCGCACGCTGTCGATGCTGAGATCAAATGACAGCGCTGAGCCGCTGACTAAATCCGGAGTGGCCATCACGCCACCAGAGCCCTGCCCCAGCTGTATACCCGGCCAGGCTCAGGCTCCCAGGTGACCGCATCCTCGGCGCCCGGCAGAACCGCGATCGCCCGGTACTCAGACGCCATCGCCACCCACTCGTCGGTCTCGGCCATCACCGCCGGCTTGCAGGCGATCGGGTCACGCAGCACGGCAAAGCCCTCGCCAGTGCCAACCGCGAACGTGTAGAACCCGTCGAGGTCGTCCATGCAGCCCTCCAGCGCCTGCTCCAGCGTCGCACCCTCGCGCATGCGCCAGGTCAAATAGCCGGCCGCAACTTCGGTGTCGTTGTCGGTCTGAAAGCGGATGCCCTCCCTGGCCAGCGCGCGCCGCAGGCTGTTGTGATTCGAAAGCGAACCGTTGTGCACCAGGCACAGGTCAAGTCCGGTGGAGAACGGATGCGAGTGCTCGGTGGTGACGCGGCTTTCGGTGGCCATCCGGGTGTGGCCGAGCGCGTGACTGCCGCCGATGCTGGCCAGCTCGAATCGCTTGATGAACTCCTGCGGGGGCCCGGCGGCCTTGTAGATCTCGATCGAGCGCCCGGCACTCATCAGGGTCAGCTCGGGCCGGTGGTCCAGCAGCCAGGACTGCACCTGCTCGGCTTGCGCTTCGATCACGAACGTAGCGTGGGTGGCGCGGACCTGCGGCGGCGAAGCGGCCCCGAACTCACGGCGCAGCTGAGCTCCGACGTCATTCCAGCCCGGGTCCTGCGCCGCCGAGTGCAGCGTCACCTTGCATGAGCCCTCGGGAGCAGGATCCCGGTAGAACGCCACCCCGGCGCTGTCCGGGCCGCGAAACGAAAGCTGCTCGAGCATCTTTGACAAATGCTCACCAAGTTGGTCATGCAGCCCGTCTGACTTCGTGTACAGGCCTGCTATTCCACACATGCAAACCAGCCTAGAGCCTGCCCGCGGCCGCTCCAATGGTTCCCGCGGGCACACTTTCGTCTCCGATTGTGGTGTCTGGCGCTACAGCGTGGCCGGCGCCACCCGGCGCATGGCGTTCACACCAAGAGCCGCTTCTGCGCGCGCCGGACGACCAGCAGCGCCTCGCGCAGCTCGGTCCGGGCGATCGGCGGCAACGCCCCCGGGTCGATCAGGTTGTCGGCGGGCGTCCCGGCCGCGATCAGCTCGGCGTGATGCTCGAAGCGCAGCCGCGTGATCACCTCAAAGGCCTCGGCCAGCGCCTCCTTGAGAGCAGGCTCGAGCCCCCCAGCGCTGGCGACCGCTTCGAGCCGGTCGAGCGTCGGTGAGATCGAGACCCCGTTAGCCAACGCGTGATAGCGGACCAGGTTGACCAGCGGGATGATGGCGCCCCGCTTGATGTCCAGGCGCCCGGCCGCGTCGCCCTGGCGCTCGGTGGCCAGCTGCCCGCGGAACCCCAGCGCGACCTGGAAGCCGGATGCACTCCGGGCCAACAGGCGCATGAACTGCGGGTACTCACGGGCGGCGCGGATCCGGCCGGCGAGCTCGGCCCCCAGCTGCAGGCCGCCCGCGGTCGGCCGGAAGTCAAATGCGACGGTGGCGCGGATCAGATGCGACTCGTCGGGCTCGCGCAGGCACTCGTCGAAGGTCTTGATCCAGTCGGTCTTGGACATCCGCCAGCGGCGGTCGCCGGCCATCACGCCGTTGTTGTCGGCGCCGATCCCGCACCGTGCCAGGCCCTGGTTGATGTCGGACCCCAACCGCTGGAAGTACGCGTCCACGTCAGCCGCCTCGTTCGGCAGCGGGGTGGCGTAGGCCAGCGCGTTGTCCTGGTCGGAGGCGAGCGTGAACTCCCGTCGGGCGGCGCTGCCGAGGTCCAGCCACGCCCACGGCAGCGGCGCCTGACCGTGTTTCCAGATCGAGAAGTCGACCAGCCGCGCCACCACCGCGTCGTGTTGCAGGCTCAGCACGCGCCCAAGGTCGCGTGAGGGCACGCCGGCCCGGGCCAGCGCCACGAACAGCCGCGGCAGATGCGATGCCGCCCGGACCAGTAGCTCCTCGTCGGCGGCTCCCAGGATCGTGTGGCGCAGGGCGATCGGGCTGCGCGCGTCGAGCCCCAGCAGATCGGCGGCGGACAACAGCCCGCAGATCCGGTCGCCGTCGAGCACCGCGACCTGCTCGGTGCTCGCCGCCAGCATGTCAACGGTGGCCTCGATCGCCAGCTGGCCAACCGGCACCGTCGGCACCGGGGCCCGCGCGATCGTTGCGACCGACGCGTCGAGCGACACGCGCTCAGAGACGACCTTCAGACGCACGTCGGCGTCGGTCACGATCCCGATCTCGCCGTCCGCCAGACGCACCAGCAGCGCCGAGATCCCCTCTTCCCCCAGCCGACCCGCGGCCCTCCGCACCGACTCGTCGCCCTCGCAGAACGTCGCCGGACGCATGATCGCCGACACCGGCGTGGTGCCGACGTCAAGCAGTCCATGGGCGGTGTGGCCGATGCGCGTGAGGCGCTTTCGCATCGTCGCAGCCACATAGGCTGCCCCCGCCTGCGTCCCCAGCGCCCGGCGCCCGGTCTCGGCGCCGAACAGCGCGCAGGTGCACGGCTCACGGGCGCGCACGGTGAACGCCGGCGCCATCCCCGAAAGCAAGGACGGATGCCCGAAGCATTCCCCCGGTTCGAGCACCTGGATCACCGCCCCCTCGTGTACGAGGTCCATCGACCCGGTGAGCAGCACCCACAATCCGGTGGCCGGCAGCCCGTCCTCGACGAGCACGAGCTCGCCCGACGCCTGGCTGCGAACGTCGACCTCGGCGACCAGCGCGTTCAGCAGTTCAGGGCCGATCCCGTCGAACGGAGGGTAATGAGCGAGGAATGTGTCCAAGTGCTCCATGTCGCGGCCGCCAATTGTGTTCGCATCGCGCCTTGGTGAGCTACCGGTGACGTGTCAGCCTAACCAGCGGCAAATACAAGCGGACCAGGAGGGCTAATGGCCGGCGTTCCACCGGAGCACGACGAGCTCGTATACGAAGCTGCCGGACTTCCCAAGACCACGAACTGGTGGGGTGCGTTCGTGATCGGGCTCGCGGGGACGATCCTCGTAACGGGGATTGCGCCGGTGATGGTGACCTCGCTCGGTGCGGCGTCGATTCCGATCATCTTCGTGATCACCTTCTGCGGCTACGTCCTTTGCCTGTTCCTGGCCGAGCTCTCGGCGATGATGCCCGACCGCGCCGGCGGCTCGCCGTCCTACGCTTACCCGGCCTACAAGGACCGCTGGCCCCGCCTGGCGGAGCACATCAACGGTTTCACGGCGTGGGCTTACTGGCTTGGCTGGTTCCCCGTTGCGCCGCTGAACATGATCCTCGCCTCGTTCTACATCGTCGACCGCTTCAACCTCTCGACGGCCGGATTCACCCCGATCAACACGCCGATCGCCTGGTGGACGCTCGCGATCTCGATCGTCGGGATCCTGCTGCTGTTCATCCCCGCCCTGCTGGGACTGCGCTTCGGCACCGTGTTCGCGACCACGCTCGCGTTCCTGTCGATGATCCCGCTGACGTTCCTGGCCATCGCTTGGATCTTCCACCCCTCGGTCGTCAGCTTCGGCCAGCTGTTCCACTTCCGCCACACCGACGGGACCGGCTTCTTCGCCAGCCAGTTCCATCACGGCTGGCTCACGTTGGCGATTGCGTTCTCGTTCCTGTTGACCTGGAACGTGATCGCGATGGAGGCGGCCGCGTGCTACATCGGCGAGACGCGCAACCCGGACCGCGACGCAAAGATCGCGATGAACCTCGAGGGCGGCTACGGCCTGTTCATCTACGTGATGATCCCCGTCGCGTTCGTGATCGTGCTCGGCAACAAGGCGCTCGGCAACACGGCGCTCGTCGACCCCAAGACGATCTTCGTCCACTTCGCCTCCAAGGTGTTCGGCGCCGGGGCCGGGAGCAACCTACTCAACTGGCTGATCGCGATCATGCTGATCCTGGCGCTGGTCCTGTCGGCGCTCAATGCGATCACCGGGACCGCGCGCTCGCTGCATCAGATGTCGACCGACGGGCAGTTCCCCCGCTTCTTCCAGCACGTCAACCGGCACGGCGTTCCGGACTACTCGATGATCTTCAACGTGGCCTGCTCGATCCTGGTTGTGTTCGCGGGCGGGGCGGTCGAGATCTACACGTTCTCCAACGTCGGCTACCTGGCCTCGTTCATCCCGGTGTTGATCGGCTACTACCTGCTGCGCAAGCACCGGCCGAACCTCCGGCGACCATTCAAGCTGCCGGAATGGATGAAGTACGTCGCTCTGGCGATGGCCGCCCTGTTTGCGATCATCTACTTCTACGGCGGCCCCGTCTATGCGAGTTGCTCGTGCAACGCGGCCGGGCGCAAGACACTCCCGTACTACTTCATCGGGATCGGTGTGCTGCTGATGTACCTGCCGCTCTACTACTGGCGCAAGCACGGGGATAAGCGCAATGAGCCGACCGCGCCGGCGACCGCCGCCACGTCGGCCGCCGAGGTGGCGAGTCCGTGAGTGCGGTGGCCTCAAGGCGGCAACCTAAGGCATCGCAGACGGAATCGTTCCAGCGGATTCTGCTCGCATCCGAGGGACGGCCGATCCCCGACGCCGCGATCGCACGCGTGGTCGAGCTGGCACGGCCGGGCGGCGCCAGCGTGCACGTGTTCTCGATCGCGCGAGTGCACGGGGTCGCGTTCGGGATGCCCAACCCGGGCCTGCTGCCCACCAAGGCCGAATGGAAGGATCAGCGCGCGATCATCGCCAGCGCGGTCAAGCGGCTGCGGCGCAAGGGCATCGAAGCCGATGGCCAGGTGCTCGGCACCCGTAAGACCACCAAGCGGATCTGCGACGAGGCGGCCAAGGAGGGCTGCGATGCGATCGTGATGGCCGCCGACCCGGACCGCAACCGCCTGATCCGCGACATGCTCTGGTCCCAGGAGCCCCAGCGCGTGCGCAGACGAGCCAAGCTACCGGTGTTCCTGGTGTCAGACGAAGCTGGCGACTAACCGGCGTCGTCCGCTGCACCGCCAGTCGTCCGCGGAAACGCTTGCGCGATTGCGTGCCAATTGGCACAATTCATCGATTAGGCGAGATGCACCTTCAGCTACACCTGCCGCATCATCATTCCCCGCGGTCATCTACCGAGCAGTCGATTGCGGGGCGGACGCTGGCCGCGAAGGCGTGGTTGAACCAGTTCGAGCTTGACCGGGAGCTAACCGGCGGAGTCGACATCCACACGTCGGCCGAGCTTCAGGCTCGGGCGCGGCAGCTTCAAAGCGAGCATGTCAAGCGCCACCTCGTGGCTGCGATTGACGGCGCTCTAGAGAAGGCCGAGCATCCGCCCCAATGGCGTAGCACGCGCCTGCCCGTGCAGGCATCTGAGGTCAAACACGCGCGTGCAGCGCTCGCGGCGCTGCAGCAAGCGCTCGCCTCGCCCGAACCTTCGGTGCGCGGAATCGCCCGGCATCCTGCCTGCTCAATGACTTCGAGAGTCCGCTGTATCACCACCGGGACGGCCTCACGGTCGCCGAACTAGCGAATCTCGCCACGGCAGCGTGCACAAGGCCGTCGCAGCAGCTGTCGCAACTGCTTTGAAGTCAAGTCCGCGCTCGCATCACCACTGATTCGGAAAAGACACGCAGCCTCAAACCGCCGCCGATCAGTTCCGGCCACCTGACGGCGCAGCGGCGGCGCTATGGGCGGCAGCGAGAGATCGACAATCGCACCGTCGACCCTCGCGCCACCCAGTGCCCCGCTGCCGGAACCGCGCCCTTGACCACAGCTGTCCGATCGGAGTACAGCGACGATTGACGTGTGGACGGACATGACCACCACAACGTGCCCGGCGCCACGAAGTTTCGCGCCGGCGTCAACCGGGGTTCATGACGCGGCCGGGCGCCGGTGCAGGCGGGCCAACTTGATCGCGAGCTCCAGCGACAGAAGATCGTCCTCGTCGAGCTTGAGACCGGTCAGCTCCTCGATGCGCCCCAGACGCTGTCGCAGCGTGTTGGGATGAATGAACAGCGCTCGGGCGCTCTCGATCACGCTGCGCCGCTCCGACAGGTAGCGCTCCAGGGTGTCGAGCAGGGCGGTCCGGCGCTTGGCGTCGTAGGCGATCAGCAAATCGACGGCAGCGCGCATCCGGTCACGCGGCGCGTCGTCGGCGCCGATGTGGACCAGGTAGCGGTAGGCGCCGACCTGCGAATAGGCGATCGCGCCGCCATCTGCCAGCAGCGCTCGGCCGACCGTGGTCGCGTCGAGCGCCTCCCGGTAGGCGCGCGCGGAATCGGCGGGCGCCCGGCGCAGTTCGCTGATCCCGATCGCCGCGCCGCTGCGCCGGCCCAGCTCGCGGCAGGCGTTCACGACCGTCTCGACCTGCTGGGAGCGCGTCGTACCGAGTGCGAGCACGGCGCGCACCGGCCCTGGCCCGGCCTCGATCGCCGAGTGCGCGCAGAGCTCCGAGAGGCCGCGGCCGAGCACCTCCGCGGCGGCCCGCCATTGGCCCGATGCCTGCTCACGGCCACCCGCGGGCTCGGCGCACACCATCAGATAGGGGGTGGTCAGATCGCAGCGGACCTCCGATGCCTTGGCCGCCGCGAATTCGGTCGCGCCGGCCGCCAGCGCCTCGAACAGGTCCTTGACGATGTTGGCGTTGGTCAGTCCTTCGATCAGCTCGGCGCGCTTGATCGCGACCGCCGCGAGGTGGGCCACGGCCCGGGCGATCTCGGCGTCCTCGTCCTTGAACTCCTGAGCCGGATTCGAGCCCACGCACAGCAGCCCGACTCGCTCGCCGCCGGCCGACAGCGGCGTGACAAGCAGGTCGGCGGTGTCCATCCCGGGCCACAGCGTCGCTGCCGCCGGCCGGGAGCCGCGTCCATCGAGCGCCGCCAGCATCACACCGGCGTCCGACAGCGCCGATGGTGCCGACACCGTCTCGGGCATCGAGGCCAGCAGCACCAGCCCCTTGCCGTCGGCCTCGAGGCGGTACAGCTGGCACACCTGGGCGTGCAGCAGACGGCGAGTCCCGCGCGCGACCACGGGCGCGAGCTCAGCGGTGCTGGTGGCGGCCGCGACCTCCTGCGCGAGCGCTGACAGGCGGGTCAGACCATCGACGCGCCGGCGCTCCTGGTCATAAAGCTGCGCGTTCTCGATCGCGCCGCTGACCAGCGAGGCGATGTGCACGAGCAGCTTCAGCGTGTCCTCGCCGAACTCGTGCGGCGCCTTGGTGTGCAGCACGATCACTCCGATCGTCTCCCCCGCGCGCGACAGGATCGGCACGGCCGCCATCGACTGAAAGCGTTCTTCCTGCAGCAGCGGCACGAATTTCATCCGCGGGTCATCCATCGCGTGGTCGCGGATGAACTCGGGGGTCCGGTGGCGCGCCACCCAGCCGGTCAGCCCCTCCTGAACGGAGAACTGCACGTTACCGACCGCCTCTCCGAACACCGGCGAGGCCGCGCGGATCGTCAGCCGGCCGTCCGCCAGCAGGTAGATGAAGCACGCGTGGCAACCGGTCGCCTCGGTCGCCAGATCCACCACGCCCTGGAGCATCGGCGCCAGCTCAAGCGAAGAGGACACGAGCTTGATCACGCCGTAGAGCGTGCGGTTCTCCTCACGGAGCCCGCGAGTTTCGCCGGCGAGTCCAGCCGGCAGATCGGCGCTGATCGGCACTGAGTAAAAACGCTCCTATGTGCGGGACGCACATGCTAGCCGCAGCTAACGGGTGCTCCGGACCATTGTGCAGGACCGACCCGGGCGGATATACCTGCAGTCATGACAGAGCCAGCGCAGAACGCCGACGATGCCCGGCGAATCGTCAAGGACGGCGGCATCGAGTTCCTGTTCGCGCAGTTTGTCGACATGCACGGCAAGCCGAGCGCCAAGCTGGTCCCCGCCCATCACCTCGACGGCCTGCTCGAGGACGGGGCCGGCTTTGCCGGCTTCGCCGCCGGTGACATCGGCCAGGGGCCCGACGACCCTGACATTGCGGCAATCCCGGATCCGCGGACGCTCACGGTGCTGCCCTGGCAGCCCAACGTGGCCCGGTTCGCCTGCGATGTGACCGTCGAGGGTCAGGCCTGGCCCTTCTGCCCGCGCACGATCCTGCGCCGTGCCCTGGACCGTGCCGCCGCGATGGGCTACGAGCTGAAGATCGGCGCCGAGCTCGAGTACTTCCTGCTGCGGCGCTCGGCCGACGGCGGGATCGAGCTCGCCGATCCGCTCGACACGCTGGATCAGCCCTGCTACGACATGCGGGCGCTGACCCGCAATCTGGATTTCGTCTCCCAGGTCTCGCACGCCGTCACCGGCCTGGGCTGGGACAACTACGCCACCGACCACGAGGACGCCAACGGCCAGTTCGAGCAGAACTTCCAGTTCGCCGACGCCCTGACGACGTGCGACCGGGCTGTGTTCTTTCGCTACATGGTGGAGTCGCTGGCCCAGCAGCGCGGGCTGATCGCCACCTTCATGCCCAAGCCGTTCGCGCATCTGACCGGCAACGGCTGTCACTTCCACGTCAGCCTGTGGCGTGACGGGGAGAACGTGTTCGAGCGCGATCGCACCGAGGATCCCCGCGGACTGGGTCTGTCGGACCTCGCCTACCAGTTCATCGGGGGTCTGAAGGCCAACGCCAAGGCCTACATCGCCGTGACCGCGCCGACCGTCAACTCATATAAGCGACTGACCGTCGGCGCGCCGACCAGCGGCGCCACCTGGGCGCCGGCCTACATCAGCTACGGCTACAACAACCGCACGCAGATGCTCAGAATCCCGGCCCCCGGGCGAATCGAGGACCGGACAGTCGACGGCTCATGCAACCCGTACCTGGCCGCGACGGCGATGCTGGCGGCAGGGCTGGACGGAATCGAGCGCGGCCTTGATCCAGGCGATCCCAACTCCGCCAACCTGTACACGATGAGTGCCGCCGAGCGCGCGGCACAGGGCATCGAGCTACTACCGGAGAATCTGCTCGACGCGACGCGCGAGCTGGAGCGAAACGACGCCATGCGGGCAGCGTTCGGCCGGACGCGCGACGGCGACTACATCGACTACTTCGTCGAGGTCAAGCGCCGCGAGGTGCAAGCCGTCCACGAGCAGATCACTCAGTGGGAGCTCGACCGCTACCTGCAGCTGTTTTGAGATTTATCGATTGGGTTGGTTACGGCCGCGCGCGCGTGCGCCGGGGCGCGGTTGAGTTTGCGGTTGAGATCCCGGATACCGCGGTGAGCGAGTTTCTGGCCCCCTAGGGGCGCCGCACACTGCGCAGTGTCTCCTCGGCGCGCTGCAGGGATCCGACCGTCTGCGGTTGGCCGGCGTCCAGATGGCTCGCGAGCGCGATGAACGCCTTGGCGGTCGTGAGCGCGTCGCCGAGCGCGTGGTGGGGCGTCTCGGCCGGTTGTCCGAGCACGCTCGCGAGCCTGGCGAGCGAGAGCCTGGCCGGGGCGACACCGTCGCGCTCGCGCAGCCACAGGCGTCCCAGCAGTTCGGTGTCAGCATCGGCGGGCAGGCGAGCTCGCCGGCGTTTCAGCTCGCGGCCGAGGAACGTGCGCTCGACCATCGAGGTGTGAAAGACGGGCACCCGGCCGGCCAGCGAGTCGAGCAGCAGGTCGATCGCCTCGTCCAGCGGAGGCGCATCGGCGAGGTCGGTGAAGCGCAGCTTGTGGACCAGCACCGCCGCGTGCTGCGGGGGCCGCGAAGGCCGCGCGAGCGTGTACATCGCCCGTCCCAAGGTCAGCCGGCCGTCGTCGATCGGGACGGCGCCGATCGCGATGATCTGATCGCGGCGGTCGAGGCCGGTCAGCTCCAGATCGACCACGCACCAGCCCGCCTGGCGCCAGGGCGTGTCCGGGCTCGGCTGGCCCGCCCGCTCCAAGCGCGCGGCAGCGCCCCGCGGGGCGAGCAGCCGCCTCACGGCCGCAGCTCGCGGGTGACAGTGCTGACGGCTCGGAACACATCCCGCAGGTGACCCCGGGTGAGCGGACTCATTGCGGCCGGATCGAGCAGATCGTCGGCCGCCTCGCCGGCGGTGAGCTGCTCTAGCTGGTGGGCGATCCTCAGCTGCAGCACCAGCTCAAACGCCTCCGACAGCGTCTGCGCCTGACTGTCGCGCAGCACGCCCTCGGCGGCCGCCGCCCGGAGTCGCTCCGGCGTGGAGCCCTCCCCGGTGCCGGCCACCGCAGCCGCCCAGCGCCCGAGGGACGCAATCGGCACGATCGCCGCCAAGCGCACGTTGAGGCGATCTCGGCGGCTGCCGTCGAGGCCGAGCACGGTGTCGGCGTCAAAGCCCGAGGGCAGGTCATGGGCGAACGCTCGCGTCGCGAGCGCGTCAATCAGGCGCGAATGGACCGCCGGATCGGTGACCCGTTCGACGGCCGGCAGCGGCTCGCTCGGTGTGCCCCACAGCGCCCGGCGGTCGGCCAGCACCGACAGGGCCAGCTCGTCGTCGCCGGGCGCTGCGGCGGCGATCCAGCCCTGCCCGTCGCGGGCCACCACGGGATCGGTCAGCCCGAAGCGCGCCAGCGTCACGCCCAGGCGCTCGAGCAGCCCCGGCTCGAGTTGCACCTGGGCGCCGAGCACGAATGTCCCGCGGCGGTCCGAGGCGAGGGTCAGCTCGCGCCGGGCCTGACTGCCGAGTGCCAACCACACGATCCCCTCGGGGGGGAGCTCGGCCTGGGCCAGCGCGAGATCGAGTGCGCGCGCGGTGAGCGCGTCGACCAGCGCCGACAGCACCCGCGCCAGTTCGCGTCCAGGAACGTCGGCGCGGTGAAGGTCGAGCATCAGGTCCGGCAGGCGCTCGGCGACCTCGCTCAGCGCGTCGAGGCTCCGGGCCCGAGCGATCGTCCGCCTCGCCCAGAACCAGGAGCGCGGCTGGGCAGCGAACAGGTCGGCGTCCTCCAGCACGCCGACCAACTGGCCGCGCTCCGAGACCACCGGCACGTGCCGGATCCCGCGCTCGAGCATCTCGTAGAGCACCTCGCCCCCGAGGCGGTCCGGGGCCACGACGAATACGGGATAGGTCATCGCCGAGTCGATCCGGGCGCCGCCCGAGCGCCCGGCCGCGAGCACGCGCGTGCGAAGGTCCTGGTCGGTGATGATCCCGATACCGCCGTCTTGCAGGTGCACGATCGCCGAGCTCGCGCCCGCGGCGGTCATCCGCTCGGCGACGATCCCGATGCTCTCCGACGGTTTGCAGGTCACCGTCGGGCGGCGGATCAGCTTGGCCACCGCCTGGTGGCCGGGCTGCTGGGCGCTGACCTGCAGCTCGCGGCTGCGCGCGCGATCGAGCAGCGGCCTGGCCACCGCCACGGGGATCCGATAGCAGAGCGTGTCCTCGGCGGCACGCGCCTCAAAGCCCGGCGGCAGCCCCGAGAGCATCGCCGCGTGGCCGAACGTGTCACCGGGTCCGAGCAGGTCCAGTAAGCGGCCGTCGTGTGAGACGTCAACGCCGCCGCTGTGGATCACGCGCAGGAACGTGACCGGGCCGCCGTCCTCGGAGAGGATCACGGCGCCGGTCGGATAGAACTCGATCGCCGCCTGCGCTACCACCTCCCCCAGTTCAGCCGCGGCGAGGGTGTCAAACGGCGCCCGCTGGGCGAGAAAGCGCGCGACCTCGCTCAGGCCGGAGTCCAAGTTGGCCTCCTGCACAACCGACGGTTCATCCCAGTAACCGTAACGTTCAGCGGCAGCCGGGAGCCGTCACGCGAGCAGTCCCAGTCGCTGGGAGCGCTGCACCGCCTCGGCGCGGTTGCGCACGCCGAGCTTTCTATACAGCGAACTCGAATGCTCCTTGACGGTGTGCTTGGAGATGTGCAGCGATTCGGCGATCTCCGGGTTGGTCAGTCCGTCGGCGATCAGCTCGAGCACGGCGCGCTCGCGCTCTGAGAGGCCCAGCGCGGACTGGTGGTCGTGGCGCTCGAACACGGTCTTGCCCAGGCCGACCATGCGCACGGCGCTGGCGATCCGCCGCGCGGGCCAGTCCTTGTAGGCGAAACCCGACGCGCCCGCCGCCCGCGCCGCCTGGGGCGAGATGTCCCCCGCCCCTGAGAACAGCAGCACGCGCGTGTTGGGCTCGGTCACTCGCAGCTGCTCGCAGACCTCGGCGCCTGACTCCTCGCCGATGAACAGGTCGACCAACGCCACGTGCGGCCGGTAGCGCGCAGCCAGCGCCAGCGCCTCACGGCCGGTGTGGGCGCTCAGGCACCTCTGCACCCACGGCTGTTGGGTCAGCATCAGGCGAAAGCCCCAGTGCACCACGTCATGGTCATCGACGACCAGCACGCTGAGGCGTTCGGGGCTGCGCTCCCCGTCAGACATCCTCGACATCCTCGCCGTCGCCGTCCAGCGGCACCACGAGCCTGACCTGCCAGGTTCCTGGCTCACGCTCACCGAACTCGATCACGCCTCCGCCGTGCAACGCCTCCAGCGCCGCCAGGCGTAGGCCCATGCCCGCATGCCGGCGGCTACCGGTGACGCCGTCGTTGGCCACCTCGACCACGAACGCACCGTCCAGTTGCGCGACCTTGACGCCGACGTGGCTGGGGCTGGCGTGCTTGCTGGCGTTGCGCACCGCCTCGGCCAGCACCGACTGCGCGAGCGCCTCCAGGCTCGACGGCACCTCATGCGAGCCGCCCGCCTCGAGCCTCAGGCCGAGGCCCGGGTGCGCCCGCGCCAGGCGCTCCACCTCGGCCACGAATGTGGTCTGGGTTGCCCGCGGCGCACGCCCCAGGGGCCGCTGCAGCGCGACGCGGAGATCACGCAGCGCCGCCTGCGTCTCTGAGGCGCAGCGCTCGCGCGCTGGGGCCGGCAGGTCGCCCAAGCCGTCGAGCGCCATCGACACGCCGAACAACCGCTGAATCACGCCCTCGTGGATCTCCCGGGCCAGATCGATCCGCTGCTCGAGCTGCTGAGCGCGCTCTGACTGCGTGGAGAAGATCCGGGCCACGGACGCCAGCGCCGCCGCCTTGCCCAGCGTCCACAGGAGGTTGCGATCGGCGTCGTCCAGCGGCGGAGCGGACATCAGCCGGTCGGCGAGGATCACCCCGAACGCCCGATCGGCGGCGGTCATCGGCGCGCAGAACAGCCGCACCGGCTCTGACACCAGCGCGGCGTATTGGTCGGGCACCTGGCCGCTGACGTCGCCCTCGGCCTGGACCACCTTGTCCTCACGCAGCGCCCGGGCGGCGATCGGCGCCGAGTCGACCGTCACGTGGGCGCCGGCGAACTGATCCAGGTCCAGCCCGTGCGAGCCGGCCGCCCGCACCCGGCGCCCGGCCGCGTCGTAGCGGAAGATGATCGCCCGACGCATGCGCGCCAGCCGGCACACCGCCTCGCACAGGCGGTCATAGAAGCCATCGCCGCCAGACGAGCTCTGCTCCGATTGCGAGAGCACCTCGACGAACAGCTCCAGGGCCTCGATCCCCGAGCCGGCGGGTGAGTCGGTGGACCCGCCCGCGCTCATCGCGCCGCCGGCGTCAATGGTCGTGACGGCGTCAGTCGCCGTGAGCGTCCATCAGCCCGAGGCGCAGCGCCTGCTGAGGCGCCAGGTACACGCGCCAGTGCTCCTCGCAGGTCGGGCATCGGCATTCCACCGACGGATCGTAGCCGTCCAGCGCGGCCTCCCACTGCACCTGCTCGCTGCGCAGGCAAATGGGGCAGGCCAGCGAGGCCGTCACGAGCGCATCCGGATCGTCGGCGCGGAATCGGGCTACATCGGCGAGTTGGGGCATCCGACCAGGATCCTCGCGGACCGGCGGCCGGGCAAGGCAGCGCGGGTCACAACCCCCCGGGCGGGGGGGTTGTGACCGGTCATGCCGTCAGCGCGTCAGAGCGGGCGATGGGCCGCTTCCCCCACCGGCTCTGGGTGGCGAAGTCAAGCAGGCGCTCCAGGTACTCACGCAGCGGCGAGACGCAGATTCCGGCCGGATCCAGGCGCGCGCAGGTGGCGGCCTGGTCGAACACCGTCCCGATCGAGAAGTAGGGGAAATACGCCCGGCTGGACTCGATCGCTTTTCGTTCGCTGGACTCGGGCTCCAGCGCGCCGAACTCAGCTGGTGAGAGCACGCGCGGCAACGGGCGCCGGAAGTAGCGGCTGGCCAGCTGGGCGATCTCGCCGATCGTGCTCGCGTGCACGCCGGCGGTCAGGTGATAGGTCTCCCCAACGCCCCCGTCGGTTTCGCACAGCTCGTGTATCGCGTCGGCGACGTAGTCGATCGAGACCACGTCAACGGGCGCGCTCTCGACGGCGGGGACGACCTCGAACAGGCCGCGGGCGAACGCGCGCAGTGGCCAGTAGAGCACGTTGAAGGCGGCCGTCCAGCCGCTGTGGCGATCGCCGACGACGATGCTGGGGCGCAGGATCGTGAACGGGAGCCCCTCGTGTGAGCGGACCAGCTGTTCGGCCTCGAACTTGGACTGCTCGTAGGCGTTGTGAAAGCCCTGGCCGACGTCGAGATCGGATTCGGCGAAGCGGCCCGCGTGGGTCCCGGCCACGTAGGCGGTCGAGACGTGCCCGTAGCGCTCCAGGCCTCCGAGGCACCGAGCCAACTGGGCGAACTCCAACATCCGCCGCGTGCCTCCGACGTTGATCTCCCGCGCCTCGGCCAACGGCTGCGTGAACGAGACCGACGCGGCGCTGTGCACGATCTTGGTCACGCGCTGCGCGAGGCGTTCACGGCGCCCTTGGTCCAGGGCCAGCCCGGGGGTGGTCAGCTCGGCGGCGACCGCCTCCACCCGCGACGCGTACTTCGGGGCTCGGGCGCCGAACAGGTTGGCCAGCACGGCCTGCACGCGCGCGGCGGCCGCATGGTCGTCGTCGGCGCGCACGAGCGCGACGATCGGACGCTCGCTGCGCTCCAGATAGCGAGCCAGCAGCTCCATCCCGACAAAGCCGGTCGCCCCAGTCAACAGGACGGCTCCGTCGCCGGTGCTCATGCGCCACCCGCCAGCGAGCGCAACGCCCAACTCAGGCGCTCACGGGTTTCGCCCGGGGTGATCAGCTCATCCACGTAGCCGGCCGCCGCGGCCACCTCCGGGCTGAGCTGGGCGCTGGCGTACTCCCGGGCCAGCCGCGCCCGCTCGGCTTCCGGGTCGGCGGCGGCGGCGAGCTCGCGACGATGGATGATCCCCACCGCCGGGTGGGCTCCCATCACGCCGATCTCGGCCTGCGGCCACGCGAACACGTAGTCGGCCCCCAGGTCCTTGGAGTTCATCGCGATAAACGCGCCGCCGAACGCCTTGCGCAGGATCAGCGTGACCCGCGGCACGGTCGCCTGCGCGAACGCGTGCACGAGCGATGCGCCGAACCTGATCACGCCCGCCGACTCCTGACGGGTGCCCGGCATGTACCCGGGCGTGTCGACCAGCACCAGCAGCGGGATCCCGAACGAATCGCAGCGGGAGACGAACCGTGCACCCTTCTGCGAGCTGTCGGCGTCCAGCACGCCACCCAGATACCGGGGCTGGTTGGCGATCACCCCGACAGGCCGGCCGTCGATCCTGGCCATCCCCGTGAGCAGGTTGCGCGCCCAGCCGCTGGAGACCTCCAGCAGCTCGCCACCGTCGACCAGCGCACCGATCACGTCGCGCACGTCATACACACGACGCGATTCCCGGGGCACCGAGGCGGCCGGGTCGCGACCGGTGGCCGGCCGGGGCGCCGCCACAGGCGCTGGCTGCGTGCGATGCCCGGGCAGATAGCCGAGCAGATCCCGGGCCAGGTAGGTCGCGTCGACGTCGCTGCGCGACACGAAGTGGCAGACACCATTGCGCTCGTGCACGCGGGGGCCGCCGAGCTGCTGAGGGGTGACCCGCTCACCGAGCGCGTCGCGCAGGACACCGGGGCCCGTCAAGAACATGCTCGATTCCTCGGTCATCACGACCCAGTCGGTCAGCGCGGGCGAATAGGCGCCGCCGCCTGCTGACAGGCCGGTGATGATCGAGATCTGCGGAACCTGGCCCGAAAGCGCGACCGTGCGGCGGAAGATCCGACCGTAGCCAGCCAGTGCCGCCACGCCCTCCTGCATGCGTGCGCCACCGGATGAGACGAAGCCGACGACCGGGGCGCGCGCCCGCTCGGCCAGCTCCAGCACGCGCACGATCGTGTTCGCGTGCGCCTCCCCCAGACTGCCGCCGGCATAGCTCGAGTCCTGGGCGTAACAGAACACCGGTCGTCCATCGACCAGACCCGCACCGCCGACCACGCCGTCGCCCGCGCGGGACCGGTCGGCCATCGCATTGGAGACCACGTCGGAGCGGATCACCTGCATCGAGTCCCGGTCGCAGAGCAGCTCCAGGCGCTCGAACGGGCTCAGCGCGGTGTCGGACCGCTCGGCGAGCGCCAGGCTCATGGCCGGCCCCATTCGATCACCGTGGCACCCCAGGTGAAGCCGGCGCCGAAGGCCCCGAGCAGGACCCGGTCGCCTTCGCTGAGCAGCCCGTGACGCTCGCTGAACTCCAGTGCCAGCGGCAGCGTCGCGGCCGAGGTGTTGCCGTACTCGCCGATGCAGTCCACCACGCGCCCCGCGGACAGGCCGAGCCGCTCGCCGACGGCGGCCAGGATCCGCCCGTTGGCCTGGTGGTAGACGAACAGCTCGACGTCGGAAAGTCCCAAGCCGGCCGCCCTGACCGCGTGCAGCGTAGTGAGCGTCAGCTGCGCCACGGCCTCGCGGAAGGTTTCGTGGCCGCGCATCCTGATCATCCCGTCAGAGCGCCGAGCGATGATGTGATCCGCACCGGCGCCGTCGGCGCCCAGCACGATCGGGCTGATGCGACCGGGTGCGATGGTGTCCTGCAGCACCACTGCGCCGGCCCCGTCGGCGAACACCGCCGCGGTGACGCGATCCTGTGGATCGGTGATCCGGGACATGAAGTCCGCCCCGACCACGACGACGCAAAGGGCCCGGCCGGCTTCGATCGCCGATGCGCCGACCGCCAGCGCCGACAGGAATCCGGTGCACGCCGAACCGACGTCGAACGCGCCCGCCCGGGTCGCCCCCAGGGCGTGGGCCACCAGCGGCGCCGTCCCCGGCATCAGCTCATCCGCGGTGGTGGTGGCGACGACGATCAGATCGACGTCCTGCGCGGCGACCCCGGCGCGCTCCAGCGCTCGCCGCGCAGCGCGGGTCGCGTGGGTCTCCAGGCGCTCGTGCGGCTCAGCGATCCGTCGCGTACGGATCCCCGTGCGCCGCTCGATCCAGGCCTCGTCGACGCCCAGGCGCTGAGCGATCTCGGCGTTGGCGACGATCCGCTCGGGCACACTCACCCCCACCGAGGCGACGGCGCAGCCGACCCGCCTGGGCATCGGCGGATCGGGCAGCGCCAGCGTCTCAGGCTGGCTGGTGGTCGCAGTCACATCACACACGGTGCGTCAATTGTGCGCCGGATTCCAACCGCGGGTGGCCCAAACCCGACAGCCGGGGGGTATCAGAGCCACCCAACCCCGACGCGAAACCCCTGCATCGAGGAACCCCGGGGGTGTCGTAGCGCGCGACGCGCGCGCTAGCCCAGAGGTGCCGGAGCGTCCGACGCACCCGCCACGCCAGGGGGTGCCGGAGCGCACGACGCGCCCCGGCGACCCCCCGCCGGGACGCGTCGACCCCCGTTGCGCCTGTGCCCCACTGGTTGACTCGCCGGGCGCCAAAGGAGGAGAAATGGCGCCCGGCGAGGTCTCGCGGCGTCCTGTTACAGGCCTGGCAGAACCCGGGTGCCTTCGATGCGAACCGCGTCGAGGCTTTGGGGATCCAGGCCCAGGAGCCGCAGGATGGTGGGTGCGATCTGCTCGGTCTTCACCGTCTGGCCGATCAGGTTGGCGCCCACGGCCGCGGGTGCGTAGACCACCAGCGGGACGTCGCGATCCTCCGGATTGGCGCCCCCGTGCTCGGCGATCTTGGCGGTTGCACCCGTGTAGACCACACCCTGCTGGACCACCCCCACGATGTCGGGATGGTGGGGGTCGCTGACCGGCACGCCGAAGTACTGTGCCGCCCCGTCCCCGGCGTAAACCTGGGCCAGACCGGAGGCTTGAAGCGTCCGTGAGCCTCCCGTCGCTGTGTTGCCGGTCGCCGGATGAGTCAGCAGATAGCGCTCGACGAAGCTGGTCGCCTCGGGCGAGCGGTCGCTGAGCCAAAGCAGCATCCCATCGTCGTCGCTGGACGCCGCCACGAGCGCCCCGGCGCCCGGATGGGCCTGCGTCCAGGCGGCGTTGATCCCGGCGATGATCGGACCGTCGTCGATCCGGGTGAGTTGATTGGGGTCCTTCGGCGACTGGCCATGCTTGGCCGTGAAGATGATCGCCGTCGAGTCCGCCACTCCCTGGGCTCGCAGCTCTGAGACCATCCTGGCCATCTGGTCGTTGATGTAATCCAGCGCCTGCTGCAACAGCGGCCCCGGATCGGTGGCGCCGGGGTAGTAGCCGCCCCTCAGGCCGTCGGAGGTCGGGAGCTTCTCGGCCGTCGAGACGGTCTGGAAGTTCATCCCGAAGATGGCCGGAACGCCGACCTTCTCGCCGCGGCTGTGGTTATAGCCATCGATCTCGTTGATGACCGCCTGGACCTTGTAGGAGTCGTACTGCATCGTGGCGGCGTTGTCGCTCGTCCAGGTGGTGTCATTACCCGGGTACCGGGTCCCGTTGGGCTCCAGCGCGAGACTGTCGATCTCCGGCGTGAACAGGTCGTCGATCCCGTTGCCAGAGGGTCCGTCGAGGATCTCGTAGGCTGGGTGCTTGTCCGAGTAGGCCGTCCGCAGCCCTGCATCGTGGGCGACGTTGAAGACGGTGTTGACCCCCAGGTACTGATGCGGGTAGACCGGCGTGCATGTGTTGGGATCGACGGGCAGGCCGGACGGCACGATCAGCGATTGCGGGTGGCCGGTCATCTGCAGGATGCTGCCCGGCAGCCCCGAAAGTCCCTCGCCGGCGTCCAGCCGCCTCGAATTGATGTCGACCGGCGAGTCGTAGATCACCGGCGACCCCAGCGCCAGCCCCGGGGTGCACGTCGTCGTGCCGGGCGGCAACAGGGCATGGTTGTACTCGTCGTCGTAGTAGACCCCGGTCACGCGCGGATCCCCGCCGGTGAACATGCCGACCGTTCCGGGGAATGAGTCCGACGGGACCTGGGTCTGCGCATTGGCGTATTGGGCGCCGTGCTCTGCGAGCGCGGCCAGCTCTGAATTCGGATGGTTGCGCGCATACCACTCCAGGTCGGACTGGTGCATACCGTCGACCGAGATCACCAGCACGTGCTGTAGGCCTTGCCGAACCTCGGCTCGCCGAGCCGGTTCAGACCGTGGGTGGGCATGCCCCGCGAGCGCCGTCACCGGTGCCGAGAGGGCGCCCGCGGCGAGCGCCGCCGCCGCCAGCCCGCCGAGCTTGAAACGTCCTGACATCTGATGGCTCCTTGATCGCAACGATTACGAAGCTCGATGTATATGGACGGCGCCGAGGCGGCCTGTAGCCCCTGTGTGCAGATCATGTGTACCTCTTGTGAACATCGCCGCCGATCAGCCGGCGTGATGCGTCTTGGAATCGGGCCGGGGCCTCTTAAGCGTCGGGGCCGGCGGCGAGCTCATCGATCAGCGCCGCCAGGCGAATCAGCAGGTCCGGCGCCAGCTCGCGTTCCCCGGAGGGCAGGGCCGCGTAGAAGGCACGCTGGCGACCTCGCAACCAGGCGTCCTGGCGACGCAATGCCTCGCGCCCCAGCGCAGTCAGGGTCACCGTCACGCCGCGGCGGTCCTCCAGCGAACGCGCCCGGCGCACTATCGCCCGGCGCTCCAGCACGTCCAGGATCCGCGTCGCCGTCGACGGCGTGATCCCAGCCTCGGCCGCAAGCTCCTGCACCCGGGCGGCCTCCCGTGCCGACAGCGCCTGCAGCAGCGAGTGCTGCGAGAGCGTCAATGCGTCTTGCCTGACCTGCGCGGTGGCGCCGCGCGCCCGCCTCACCGCCTGAGCGAAGCCGTCAAACGCGAGCAGGAAGCCGTCGACGCGGCTGTCGGGCGGAGTGCTCATCTCAAGCGCCATCGCTGCTCAGAATAACAGCACTTGGCATGCTAATGTTTGGCATGCTAGGTTAATCGTTGGAGACCTCGATCCATGTTCCGGAACATCCTTGTTTGCGTTGACGGCTCCTCGCACGCCGAGCGGGCTATGACCGAGGCGATCGACATCGCGATCTCCAATCGCGCGCGGCTTTCGATCCTGACCGCGGTCTGCCGGCCTCCGTCCTGGGCCTGCACGCCACTGACGATCCCGGCGATCGGACCGCTGACCGCCGATCTGGAGCGCGAGGCGCAGAACGCCCTGCGCGACGCCGTCGATCGTGTCCCGCAGTCGGTGCCCGTGACGAAGATCCTCAGCCATGAGCCAATCCGCGACGCGCTGATGTCCCGCCTGCGCGAGGGCGACCACGACCTACTGGTAATGGGATCCCGCGGCCGGAGCCCGCTGACTGCCTCGCTGACGGGCAGCGTCAGCCAATACGCGCTTCATCACAGCCCGGTGCCCGTACTGGTCGTCCACTCCGACGAGGATCCGGGTGGCGCGCCGTCGCAGTCGCCTGAGTCGGCGACGCAAGAACGGACGCTGGCACCACCCGGAGTCACTTCGTCCGGCGGAAGTCCCGCCTGACTTGCGGTCGTCCCGCGGGGCGAGACTCGCAGGCGCGCCGGTGTCGTGATTTGACACCAGGCCGGCCCGGATAGGCTGAGCCGATGCCCGAGCTTCCAGAGGCGGAACGAGCCCGCCAGCGGCTGGCAACCGTGCTGGGCCGCCGGATCACGCACGTGGACGACCGCGACACCTATGTGTGCCGGCCCCACGCGCCGGGCGAGATCGCCGATGCGCTGGCTGGCCACCGGCTGGTCGCGGCGCATCGCCGCGGCAAGTTCCTGTGGCTGGACACGGCCGACGGGCCCACCCTGGGCCTGCACCTCGGCATGGCCGGCTCGATCGCACTCGACGGGCCCGATCACGCCTCGCGCTGGGACCGCTTGACGGTCGAGTTCGACGATGGGACCCGCTTTGCCCTGCGTGACAAGCGCCGCCTCAGCCGCGCGATCCTCAACCCCGACTTCGATCATGTCGGACCCGATGCGGCCGACGTCAGCCGCGCGGAGTTCCGTCGGCGGATCGGAGCCGGCCACACCCCGCTCAAGGCCCGGCTGCTCGATCAGCACGCGATCGCGGGAGTGGGCAACCTGCTGGCCGACCAGACGCTGTGGCAGGCCCGGCTCACCCCCACCCATTCCACCGGCGATCTGACCGAGGAAGAGCTCGACCGCCTGCGCCGTGAGTTGCGCTCGGCAATCCGCTCGGCGATCCGCAAGGGCGGGGTACACACGGGCGGGTTCGTCAAGGCCCGGCAGCGGGGCGGATCCTGCCCGCGCTGCGGGCACTCCCTGGAGCGCGCCACGGTTGCCGGCCGGACCAGCTACTGGTGCCCGGTCTGTCAGTCCTGAGGCGACGAGCCGTGGGGGTCCCAAGCATCGCCACCGCCGCATACGAGCACGAAGACGACGCGGCCCCCAGAGCGGTCGCCCGGGCGATCGAAGCCGCGCCCCCGCCGCCCAATGCGCTCGGGTTGCTCGACGACCACGCCCACCATTGCGTAACGGCAGCGCCTTCCGCCGACGAGCGCAATGCGAAGACCGACGAGCTGATGGCGGCCGTCGGCCGGCTCATGCGTCGCGGCCGCTCGTCTCTGTGGTTGCCGCTGACGGCCGCGTGGGCCGCTTTGACTGCTGGCAGATCAGAACCGGATCGCGCCGTCCGATCAGTTCCCGACCGGTGCCACCAGTCGCGCGAAGAGCTCGTCGAGCGTCTCGGCCGGGTCATCGCACAGGCCGGTATGGACCTCGGAGGCCTGGATGATCGTGCTCGACGGGGCTGCGAGCCAGCCGAAGCGCTCGGACTTCGGCAGCGTCGCGATCGGGCCGGCGCCGGCGTCGCCCTGCGCCACTCGCATCAGCGCCGCCAGATGCGCTCGAACGTCGGCTGGGCTCACCTCGGGCGCCAGCGTGGCCAGACGGGCCTCGTCCAGTGCCACGCGGGCGGCGAGGAAGTCGCGCTGACGGCAGTAGAGCACGACCCCCACGTTGAAGCGCTCGCCGCGCTCGACGCGCGGAACCAGGCGGACGATCGCATAGGCGAACGGGTCAGCGCCGAGCACGCTCGGCCTCTTGGGCAAACGCCTGGCTGGCGAGCCGGCGCGTCAGATACTCGACGTAGGTCTCCGGCGGATCGCCGACGAACCAGTCAACCGGCACCAGGCCGACGACGGCCTCGATCGACTGCTCGTCCACCCGCGCTCGCAGCCGCTCGTCGGCTTCCAGGATCGAACCCGCGAACGGGAGCAGGACGTGCTCGGCGATCAGCGGGAAGGGCCGCTGCGCCTGGGCGGCAGGATCCAGGCCCGCGTGCTGGAGGTAGAGCGCGGCGCCGTGATCGATCAGCCAAAGGCGGTCGTGCCACAGCAGCAGGTTGGGATTTCTGGCGCTGCGGTCGACGTTGGTGGTCAGCGCATCGAGCCACACGACCTCGGCCGCCAGCTCCGGGTCGGGCGTCCACGCGCCGGCGGGCGTGTAGGGCAGCGCGCCGGGCAGGAAGTCCACGCCGAGGTTGGAGCCCGGGCTGGCGGTGATCAGCTCCTGGATCTCCGGATCGGGCTCCGCCGCCCCCAACCGCGGATCGATCTGCACGGTGACCAGCTCAGGGACCAGCGGCCCAGCGCGGCGGACCAGCTCGCCGACGATCACCTCCGCCACGAGCGCGTGCAGTCCCTGGCCCGCGCCGCGGAACTTGGTCACGTAGAGACCGTCGTCGTCGGCCTCGACCAGGCCCGGCAGTGATCCTCCCTCTCGCAGTGCGGTCACATAGCGGGTCGCGACGACGGCGCGTAGCGAGGTGGCGATCGGCATCGCGTGACCGTATCGCCGTCGGGCCCGGCGCGCAGCTTGGAGCGACGCCAGGCCGGGGCGAGCGCGAGACCTTCCTAACATCAATCCCATGCGCCTTTCCGTTCTCGATCAATCGCCGATCCCCGAGGGCCTGACCGGCGCCGACGCGCTGCGCAACACGATCGACCTGGCAAGACTGGCCGACGAGCTCGGCTACCACCGTTACTGGGTCGCCGAGCACCACGGCGGCGCGATGCTGGCCGGGCCCAGCCCGGAGGTCCTGATCGGTCCGATCGCATCGGCCACCGAGTCGATCCGGGTCGGCAGCGGCGGCGTGATGCTTCCGCACTACAGCCCACTCAAGGTCGCCGAGTCATTCACGATCCTGGCTGCCCTGTATCCCGGGCGGATCGACCTCGGGATCGGGCGAGCCGCCGGCACCGATCCGCTCACCACGTTCGCGCTGCAGCGCGACCGGCGCCAGGCCGCGCCGGACGATTTCCCGCACCAGCTCGGCGAGCTGCTGGCCTACCTCGAGGACAACCTGCCAGCCGATCACCCCTTCCGCCATCTCGCCGCCGGGCTTCCCGGGCGGCCCGAACTGCCGGTTGCATGGCTGCTGGGGTCCTCACCGCAGAGCGCGATCTGGGCCGGGGAGCTGGGTCTGCGCTACGCGTTCGCGGACTTCATCAACCCGGGCGGCAGCGAGATCGCCGCGCTCTACCGCCAGCGGTTCACCCCTCTGCGAGACCTGCAGGCGCCCCAGACGGCGGTCGCGGCCTGGGTCCTGTGCGCAGCCACCGATGAGGAGGCCCAGCGTCTGGCGGCCAGCAGCCGAATGACGATGACGCTGCTGCGACGCGGCCAACTGATCCCGGTGCCAGCCCCGGAGAAGGCGCTCGCCTTCCTGGCCGCCGAGGGCAAGCCGCTCATCGGCGGCATACCCGGCCGTCGCGCGATCATCGGCTCACCGGAGAAAGTGCGGGCCGAGATCGAGGAGCTGGCTTCCCAGTACCAGGCCGACGAGGTGATCGTCGTCACGATCACCTACGACCATCAGGCGCGGCGACGCTCCTACGAGCTGGTCGCCGAGGCGATGGGCCTGTCACCTCGCGCGCTCGCCGCAGCGTCCGCCTGACGTTGGGAAACAGCTAGGGCTAGGATCGATTCCCGCCGTGGACGCAAACGAGAGAGATGCGTGATGCCTCAGTGGGTGTATGACTTCGCCGATGGCTCCCGAGAGATGCGAGACCTCCTGGGGGGTAAGGGGGCGAACGTCGCTGAGATGACGCGCGTCCTGGGGGCCGATCGCGTCCCGGCCGGATTCACGATCACCACCGAGGCATGCGTGGAGTACATGCGGGCCGATCGCCACGAGCCCGAGGGCATGGAAGATCAGGTCGCCGCCGCGGTGGCGCGGCTGGAGGCACACGCGGGCAAGAAGCTCGGCGATCGCCAGGATCCCCTGCTGGTGTCGGTGCGATCCGGTGGCCGGGTCTCGATGCCGGGAATGCTCGACACGGTGCTGAACCTGGGTCTCAACGACGATTCAGTCATCGGTTTGGCGCGGATCACCGCCAAAGAGCGCTTTGCCTGGGATTCCTACCGACGCTTCGTGCAGATGTTCGGCAACGTCTCACGGGGGATCGCCGGCGACCGGTTCGAGCAGGCAATCAAGGAGGCCAAGGAGGCACGCGGGGTACAGCAGGACACCGACCTCGACGCCGACGCGCTGCACGAGCTGACCGACACTTTCAAGGCGATCTACCGCGAGCACACCGGGGAGGACTTCCCGCAGGACACCCGCGAGCAGCTGCACCTGTCAATCCGCGCCGTGTTCGACTCGTGGGTAGGGGACCGCGCGATCGCCTACCGGCGGATGAATCGGATCCCCGACGACTGGGGCACGGCCGTCAACGTGCAGCAGATGGTGTTCGGCAACAAAGGTGACACGTCGGGGTCCGGCGTCGCGTTCTCACGCGATGAGGTCACCGGCGCGCCGGAGCCCAGCGGCGATTTCCTGCCCAACGCGCAGGGCGAGGACGTCGTCTCAGGGGTTCGCACTCCACGGGACATCGCCGACATGGAGCGGTGGCTGCCCGGAGCCCATGCGCAGCTGATGGACATTCTGCGCACGCTGGAGCGCCATTACGAGGACATGCAGGACACCGAGTTCACCGTCGAGGACGGCCGCTTGTACATGCTCCAGACGCGCAGCGCCAAGCGCCCTGCGCAGGCCGCCGTGCGGTTCGCCGTGGACGCCGTCAACGAGGGCCTGCTGTCCCGGGAGCGGGCGATCGAGACGATCGACCCCGGCTCGCTGGATGCCCTGCTGCACCCCACGTTCGACCCCAAGGCCCACTTCGAGGTGCTGGCGACCGGGGTGAACGCCTCCCCCGGGGCCGCCAAGGGCGAGGTGGTGTTCACCGCCGCCGACGCCGTCGCTGCCGCCGCCGAGGGTCGCGACGTGATCCTCGTGCGTCCGTTCACCGACGCCGAGGACGTCGCGGGCTTTCATGCAGCAAAGGGGATCCTGACCACCGAGGGGGGCAAGGCCTCCCACGCCGCACTGGTGGCGCGCGGGATGGGGCGTCCGGCGGTCGTAGGCGTCGAGGCGCTGGCGATCGACCTGGTTGCCAAGACGATACACGTCAACGGCACTGTCATCCACGAAGGCGACCGGATCGCCATCGACGGCACCAAGGGCTGCGTGACGACCGAGGACGTCCCGCTGGTCGAGGCGCTGGTGGACGAGAACTTCAGCACCGTGCTCGAGTGGGCCGACCAGATCCGCAGCCTGGGCGTGCGGGCCAACGCCGATACTCCGGAGGACGCGCGGCGGGCGCGCGGGCTCGGCGCCGAGGGCATCGGCCTGTGCCGCACCGAGCACATGTTCATGGCCGAGGACCGCCAGCCGAAGATGCGCGCGATGATCATGGCCAACACTCGTGAAGCGCGGCGCGAGGCGCTCTCGGAGCTGCTCCCGCTCCAGCAAAAGGACTTTGAGGGGCTGTTCGAGGCGATGGCGGGGCTGCCGGTCACGATCCGCCTGCTGGACCCGCCGCTGCACGAGTTCCTGCCCAGCCTGCCCGACCTCGCCGCCCACGTCGAGCGCGCCCGGATCGAGCAGTCCGATGACCTCGCGAACCTGGAGCGGATGCTCACCCGCGTGGAGGAGATCTCCGAGGAGAACCCGATGCTCGGCACGCGCGGCTGCCGGCTCGGGATCCTGTATCCCGAGATCTACGAGATGCAGATCCACGCGATCCTGCGCGCCGCCAAGACCGCGCCTGAGCCGCCCCATCCGGAGATCATGATCCCGCTGGTCAACTACGAGCACGAGATCGAGCTGATGCGCGAGCTGGTCGTGCAGATCGGCGATCAGGAGGGGCTCAAGGTGGGCACCGACTACACGGTCGGGACGATGATCGAGCTGCCCCGCGCCTGCTTCGTCGCCGACCGGATCGCCCGGTTTGCCGACTTCTTCTCGTTCGGCACCAACGACCTCACCCAGACCGCGCTGGGCTTCTCCCGCGACGACGTGGAGTCCAAGTTCGTCCCGGTCTACATGGAGCGCAAGATCATCGACCGCAGCCCGTTTGAGACGATCGACCGGCCCGGCGTGGGGTGGCTGGTCCGGCTCGGCGCCTGGGTCGGTCGCGAGGCCCATCCGGGGCTCAAGCTGGGGATCTGCGGCGAGCACGGCGGCGATCCCGAATCGATCGCCTTCTTCCACGAGGCCGGGCTGGACTACGTCTCCTGCTCGCCGTTCCGGGTTCCGATCGCCCGGCTGGCGGCAGCTCAAGCCGAGCTCGCCCACCCGCGCATCGGCTGGGGCTACCCGGACGATGAGGATTAGCGCCCGCCGCCAGAGCTAGTCGGCCTTTGCGAGCCGGAGGAGTCCGGCGGAAATCGGCGAACGCAGAAGCCTATGGCCACTACCGGTGAGGGCGAGACGCGTTCGGTCTACGTGGTACAGCGCCACTTTCGACTGGTCCGGCGCGGCTATGACCCGGCTGGTCCAGAGCACACGCTTGGAGGCGGAGGCGACCCTGGAGGGTGCCCGGCTGCAAGCGGCCGCAATCCTTGACCAGGCGCGGCTCGACGCCGCGGAGGAGGTTCGCGCTCTGCGAGCGCAAGCGGAGCGGGACCTACGCTCCTACGTCGAGCGCCGCCACCGTGAAGTCGACCGACTGGTCGACGCGGCGCGTCATGAGCGTCGCCGCAGCGGCGACGATTCTGATGACTGACACGAGCCACCGCAGTCTTCGGATCATCGAGTTTCCATAGCGGAAGCCGGCTCGCGCAGGGAGCGATCAACCGCTCGGGCGACCTGCTCGCGGGAGCGGGCGTCAACCGCGCTACTGAGGGCGACCCGCCAGCGTTCGGGAGTCGCGGCTGACTGCTCAAGCCCCAAGTCAGCCAGTAGGGCGGTCTGATCGACGTGAGCGGCAATCTGTTCGGCGCGGCGCTGGGCGGCGATGTGTTGAGCGCGCGCCAGCGGCGTGCGCCCCCGGTCGCCCGCGAGGTTCATCAGGTCATCGGCCACCAGCGGCACAGCTCGCCGCGCGCATTTCTCCCACGGCGCGTCGGCCGCCGAGTCGACCACAACCTGGCGCACGACGCGCCAGCCCGCGTGGTGGGAATCGCAGCGCGCCACCAGAAACCGCGCGAGCGCTTCGGCCACCCCCTGCGCTCCTGGCTCTGATCCGTGGCCGTCAAGATGCTGCAAGGCGTCGCCGACGCTACGGCCGTCGTCCACCGCCCTGGCGAGCTGACGGGCAGTCCGTCGCGGTTTGCGTGATCCATCGTCGATCCATCTACCGTACTCGCCGCTTGACCCGCGGTCCGCGGAGACCTCTGCGAACGAACCGTCGTCGTCGATGCTCGCGCGGTCGAGGTGCCCCAGAGACGCCCGTCCCTGATCCCTCGACGACTCGCGGGGACGCCGTCGGTCCCTGTCGGCGCGTTGGGCGCTTGGCTTTCTGAGCCCGTCAGGCGATCAGGACAAGACCACGGGACTGAGACCGATGGGTAGGGTGCGTCAGGTGTTTGAGGGCTTCACCGAACGCGAGCTCGATACCGGCCGCGGAACGATCCACGCGCGGGTGGCGGGCAGCGGGCCGCCGTTGCTGCTCTTACATGGTTACCCGCAGACCCATCTGATGTGGCACGCCGCGGCACCGCTGCTCGCCGAGCGCTTTACGGTTGTGGTCACGGATCTCTCCGGCTACGGGGCTTCGCTGCGACCCACTCCGGCGAGCGACCACGCCCCTCATTCCAAGCGCGCTCTTGCACGCGATCAGGTGCCGGCGATGGCTTCGCTTGGCCACCGGCGGTTTGCGGTGGCCGGGCACGATCGCGGGGGCCGCGTCGCCTACCGCATGGCGCTTGACCATCCAGATCGTGTGAGCGCGCTGGCGGTGCTCGACATCGTCCCCACCGCAGAGGTGTGGGGGCGCGCCGATGGCCGCCTGTCGCTCGTCTACTGGCACTGGGGGTTCCTCGCCCAGCCGGCTCCGCTCCCCGAGTGGCTGATCGCCGGGGATCCTGATGCCTACTTCGAGTACCACTTGCGCGCCATCGGGCTCGGCCGTGAACCTGGTCGTCATCCGGAGCCGGTGATGGCCGCGTACCGAAGCCAGCTGGACGACCCCGGCGCGGTGCAGGCCATCTGCGAGGACTACCGCCGGGGCGAGCATCGACCGCGAGCATGACGAGGCCGACCGCGGACGGCTCATCGACTGCCCCGTTCTCGTTCTATGGGGCGCACGCGGCGCGCTGGAGTTCCTGTACGGCGACGTGCTCGAGGTGTTGCCGCCGAACGGCACCGCCGGCTTCGCGCGGTCCAGCGTCAGCGGCGCAAGCCGCTTGCCCTCGCCGCCGGGCAAGCGATCGCGAACACCCTGGCCTGGTCGCCGACGCTCATCGCGCACCCGCTCCCGCGGTCGACAGGGCGCCCGACACGATCTTCTGCGCCTCGGCCAGGATCCGCTGAAGGTGCTCCTCGCCCTCCAGCGACTCGGCGTAGACCTTGTAGACGTCCTCCGTACCGGAAGGCCGCGCCGCGAACCAGCCGCGTGCCGTGACGACCTTCAGCCCGCCGATCGGCGCCCCGTTGGCGGGCGCAGTCGTCAGGACATCGGTGATCGGATCTCCCGCCAGCTCCGAGCTCGGCACCTGCTCGGGCGAGAGCTTCCTGAGCACGTCCTTCTCGGCCGGCGAGGCGGCGACGTCGATGCGCTTATAAGCCGCCCGGCCGAAGCGCGACGCCAGACCATCGTAGATCTCCCCCGGGTCACGCCCGGTCGTCGCCTTCATCTCCGCGGCCAGCAGGCAAGGGATCAGCCCATCCTTGTCGGTGGTCCAGACGGTCCCGTCGCGGCGCAGGAAAGAGGCGCCCGCGCTCTCCTCCCCGCCGAAGCCGAGCGTCCCCTCGAGCAGGCCGGGCACGAACCACTTGAACCCAACCGGCACCTCCTCGAGCCGCCGGCCGAGGTCATCGGCGACCCGGTCGATCACGCTCGAGCTGACGAGCGTCTTGCCGACACCGACGCCGTCCCCCCATTCACGGTGACCTCCGAAGAGGTAGGAGACGCAGGCGGCCAAGACGTGGTTGGGGTTCATCAGCCCGGCGCCCGGCGTGACGATGCCGTGGCGGTCAGCGTCCGGGTCGTTGGCAAAGGCGACGTCGAAATCCCCAGCCATGTCGCGCAGTCGGGCCATCGCCCACGGCGAGGAGCAGTCCATGCGCGTCTTGCCGTCCCAGTCCAGCGGCACGAAGCTGAACGTCGGATCGAGGGCGTCGGAGACGACCGTGAGGTCGATGGCGTGGCGCTCGGCGATCGCAAACCAGTACGCCAGCGAGGCGCCACCAAGCGGGTCGACCCCCAACCGCAGCCCGGACCCGCGGATCGCGTCAATATCGATTACCGCTGGGAGATCCTCGACGTAGGCCGACATGTAGTCGCGAGGGTGAACGTCAGCGGACTCGAACGCCAGCCGCGGCACCCCGCGCAGGTCGTCCTTGAGCAGCTGGTTGGCCTCATGCTCGATCCAGCCCGTAACGTCGGTGTCCGCCGGACCACCGTGCGTGGGGTTGTACTTGAAGCCACCATCCTCGGGCGGGTTGTGCGACGGCGTGACGACGATGCCGTCCGCGCCACCGCGCCCGCCGCCGCGGTTGTGGCCGAGGATCGCGTGCGAGATCACCGGCGTCGGCGTGGCGCCACCGGCGGCGTCAACCACCACGTCCACGTCGTGCGCCGCGAGCACCTCGACGATCGTGCGGAATGCCGGCTCCGACAGCGCGTGCGTGTCGCGCCCCAAGAACAGCGGGCCATCGACCCCGTGCGCCTCGCGGTAACGACACACCGCCTCGCTGATCGCGACAACGTGCGCCTCAGTGAAGGTGCCCGCCACCGACGACCCGCGGTGGCCGGATGTCCCGAACGCGACACGCTGCGCCGGATCCGACGCGTCCGGCCGTTGATCGTAATACGCGGCGATCAGGCGATCGATATCGATCAGATCACCCGGCTCGGGCAGCTGGCCCGCCCGCGGGTGCGTGCCCTCTGCGCTCATGTGGTCCTCCTCCCGGGTTCCAATTCCGCGCACAGTTCACCATTAAGCGGCGGCCGCGTGCGCAGATCTTGCAACGGCAGCCACTGGCATGGCGAACGGATCTGCAGCACCAGTATCCGTAATCGAGAGTCCGGCTCGACCCGAACCGAGCGCCGGCCCAACCGGATGAGGTGGAGGCATCTGCTCCGAGCAGATGCCTCCACCCCAGTCGACCCAGAACGCGACGTACTCCCGGCTGCCGTTCGTACACAGGTTGCCCGAATAGCCGCTGGAGAGCTTTACGTCGATCGTCGCGACGAGCTCGTCGGTGGTCGTGTCCAGGCCAACACACCCCAGCTGCTCGTAGGTCTCATCGCCCTGCGGGTCGAGGACGGCGCCGACACGTTCCCCTACTCATCGCCGGGCGGGGCCGGTCGCCGGGCCCAGCTCGGCCAGCCGCCGCTTGAGCAGGCGCCGCTCGGCATCGTCGTGGACCAACGCCAGGGCACGATGGAATGCATCACGAGCCTCTGCTGTGCGCCCCAGGCGACGCAGGAGCTCGCCCCGTGTCGAATGCAGGTAGCGGTAGTCCTCGAGTACGAGGCGATCGACAATCTCGAGCCCCGCCTCAGGACCCTGCTCCTCGGCGACCGCGACGGCTCTGCTCAGCTCGATGACCGGCGACCCGGTGAGACGGGCAAGCTCGCCGTAGAGGGCAGCGATCTGGGACCAGTCGCGCGGCTCCTCGGCATGCAGGGATGCAATCGCCGCCTGAAGGATGTAGACCCCACCCACCCCACCGCCGTGCAGAGCGAGCGCCCGGTCGAGCACGATCCGCCCCTCGGCGATCTGCGCCGCGTCCCAGAGCGAGCGATCCTGGTCGGCGAGCAGCACCAGGTCGCCGTTGGAAAACCGCGCGGCGCGGCGAGCATCGCCAGCAGCAGCATCGCCAGCAGGGCGTGCACCTCGGGCTCGTCGGGCATCAGCTCGGCGAGCGCCCGCGCCAGCCGCAGAGCCTCAGCCACGAGCTCGCCGCGGCCACCGTAGCCCTCGTTGAAGATCAAGTAGACGACCGCCAGCACGGCGGCCAGCCGATCGGGCAGCAGGTGGTCAGGCGGAACGCGGAACGAGATTCCGGCAGCCTTGATCTTCCGCTTTGCCCGCACCAGCCGCTGGGCCATGGTCGGCTCTCCGACCAGGAATGCGCGAGCGATCTCAGCGGTGCTCAAGCACCCGAGCGTCCGCAGGGTGAGGGCGACCTGCTGGTCGGTGGCGAGCGCCGGATGACAGCAGGTGAAAACGAGTTCGAGTCGCTCGTCTGGAAATGTCGTCGCGTCCATCGTGTCCTGCGCTGCCTCGGGCATCGCGAGCAGGCGGGTCTTGGCGGCCAGTGTGCGATCGCGGCGGATGCGATCGATCGCGCGGTTGCGCGCCGTCGCCACCAGCCAGGCACCGGCGTTGGTCGGAGTTCCGTCGCGCGGCCAGCGCTCCGCGGCGATCGTAAAGGCCTCCTGCGCGGCTTCCTCGGCGAGATCGAAGTCGCCGAGGAAGCCGATGAGCGCAGCGAGGACGCGTCCCCACTGCTCGCGGAAGGCCTGCTCCAGGATCGCTACCACTCCATGATCGGACGGACTTCAATCGCGCCGCCCATGCTGGCCGCCGGGATCCGCGCAGCCAGTTCGATCGCCGCGTCGAGGTCTTCGGCCTCGAAGAAGAGGTAGCCGCCGATCGCCTCCTTGAGCTCGGCGAACGGGCCGTCGGTGGTCAGCGTCGTGCCGTCCTGCACCCGCACGGTCGCGGCCGTCTCAGGCGGCTGCATCTGCTGGCCAGAGGTGACCCCGGGGGGCTCGTTGATCGCCTTGTAGGCGGCGTAGACCGCCCCCTTCTCCTCCTCGGAAAGGTTCTCCCACTCCTCCGACGGTGGCGTCGGGGTGGTGCCCTGATGGATGAGCAGCATGTACTTCATCGCTTCCTCCTACTTGGAATGGTCGCCGATAAGACGAACGGCGAGCGAGGAATCGACAACTACCGGAAATAAGCCGCCGACCGAGATCGTCGGGCTCGACGCGAGAGTAGTCTGCCAGTCCATGAGCGCGATAACAGAGATTCATGCCCGGCAGATCTTCGATAGCCGTGGCAATCCGACGGTTGAGGTTGATGTCAAGCTGAAGTCGGGCGCGACCGGTCGTGCGGCTGTACCGTCGGGCGCATCGACCGGCGAGCACGAAGCCGTCGAACTGCGCGACGGTGGCAAGGCATTTGGTGGGAAGGGCGTAACGCAGGCGGTCGGCCACGTCAACGGCGAGATCGCTCGCGCGGCCATCGGCCGTGACGCCGCCGATCAGAAGGCCCTGGACCGGTCGCTGATCGAGCTGGATGGAACTGACACCAAGTCACGCCTGGGCGCGAATGCGATCCTCGGAGTCTCGTTGGCGAGCGCGCGTGCGCAGGCGGCCGAGCTCGGGGTGGCGCTGTGGCGTCATCTCGGCGGCGAGCAGGCCACTCTGCTGCCGACCCCTATGTTGAACGTGCTCAATGGCGGCGTGCACGCGGACAATCCCGTGGATTTCCAGGAGTTCATGATCGTGCCGGTCGGCGCTGGGACGTTCGCTCAGGCGATGCGGATGGCCAGCGAGACCTACCACGAGCTCAAGCGTACGCTGCACTCCCGTGGCCTGGCCACCGGTGTCGGTGACGAGGGCGGCTTCGCGCCGGCGCTGGAGTCAAACGAAGCGCCCCTGGAGCTGCTGGTCTCAGCGATCGAGGCCGCCGGATACAAGCCGGGCACCGAGATCGCGATTGCGCTGGATCCGGCCAGCAGCGAGTTCTTCTCAGACGGCGCCTACCGCCTCGCCGGCGAGGGACGCACCCTGTCCTCAGGCGAGATGGTCGACTATTGGGAGCAACTGGTCGGCCGCTACCCGATCGTGCTGATCGAAGACGGTATGGCCGAGAACGACTGGGACGGATGGCGGATGCTCACCGACCGCCTAGGCCAGAAGATCCAGCTGGTCGGCGACGACGTGTTCGTCACCAATCCGGCGATCCTACGGCGCGGGATCGACGCCGGGATCGCCAACTCAATCCTGATCAAGCTAAACCAGATCGGAACGCTCACCGAGACGCTCGACACGATCGCACTCGCCCACGAGGCCGGTTATCGCGCCGTCGTGTCGCATCGGTCCGGGGAGACCGAAGACGCCCTGATCGCCGACTTCGTCGTCGCCACCGGCGTCGGGCAGATCAAGACCGGCGCCCCCGCGCGCTCCGAGCGCGTCGCCAAATACAACCAACTGCTGCGCATCGAGGAAGAGCTGGGCGACCGAGCCCGTTTCGCCGGCCGAGCGGCCGTCGAGCGCTGATCCCGTAAGTCGTTCCGAGGGCGGGTGCGGGCCGCTGCTCGGCTGAGCTTCGGCTGTTCTGATCGCGGGTCGCGTTCTCGATCCCGATCGGGCTGGCCCCCTGCCGCGGCGATGGCGATGCGATCGCCGCGGCGTGTGACCTACTTCTTGGCGCGGGTGCGCGCCGCCTTCTCGGCCGACGCGCTCCGGCGCTGGGCGTTTCGCTTGCGTGTGGCAGCCGCCTGCTTAGCTGCGGCCTTGCGCTTGGCGGAACCGCCGGAGACGCGACCTTCGGCCTCGGTGACGAGCTTGCCGAGGTCGGTGAGTGTTCGTCGCACCGACTTGGCGGGCTTACGGCGTCCGTCGCCGATGTCGGAGATGAGCTTGGCGGTGCGCTTGCGCAACCCCTGGGCTCGCAGGCGCTGGAACAGGTCCTGGTCTCGCTTGGTCTTGGCCATCGGTTTCTCTCCTGTGTGAATGCTTGCTGAGGTTTGCTACCCGGTTCGGGCCTCCGGCTACCGGGGTGACCTTGGGGGATCTTGACCGCATAGTGTGATTTGACGCCAAGGCCCCCGCGGCCCGCGTGATCGGTGTGGCGATCAGATAGCGGAGTGGTTCAGCGGTCGACGACCCGGAGCGCACCCGGCGGCCGCGCGGCCGGCGAGGGACAGCCGCTCGGAGATGCTCCCGGCGCATTCGGGCGCATCGCCAACGCGCGGGGGCGGAGCGGAAGCTGGTTGACGGTCTCCGCGGCCTCGGCGGCGACGCGCTGCGAGCGCTCGGGTGCGACGTAATACCGGCACGGAGTCAACGAGCACGCGGTAGCGCCTACGTAGCACACGCCGGGCAACAAGGGCGGGGCGGCGACGGTCGGGCGCTGAGGGGATTTGGCGGGCATCGAGCGGACGAGTCGATGAAGCCGGCCGAGCAGTTGGGCCCGCACCGGTCCCACCAGGCTTGAGCGGTAATGTTGGCTGCGCGCGCCGGCGAGGGTGGGCGCGACGATGATCGCGGCGCCGATGGCCAAGCCGAGGCTCGTGACGACGAGCGCGCGTCTCACGCCCGCCAGTATGCGGCCGATCGACCCCAAGTGCAAGCGCCTTCGGCATCGATGCAGATCCCGTCCGGAGCGCCTTCGCCGAGGTCGGCCTCGACCCGACTCCGGCGACGGCTCTCGTGCAGCTTGTTCTGAGCGATCCCCCGCACCCACGGAACCGCCGAGCTGAGAAACGGTGGTCTTCCTTCGCCGATCAGAGCCCGGAAACGGGCTCCGGACGCGGATTTCAGCCCCTGGTGAACCCAACGATCAGCTGGGCGGTCTCTAGCGGCGCGTCGAGCTGTGGACAGTGGCCGATGCCCTCGAGCTCCACCCAGTCGGCGTTAGGAAGCCATTCGTTGCGGTAGCGCGTAGCGCCGGCCGGCCAGAGCAGCAGTTTGTCCTCGGTGCCCCACACGATCCGCACCGGACACGTGATCTTCTCCGCCTCCAGGTGGTAGCCCTCGCGGACCGCGTACTCGATCAGCGGGAAGACCGCCTCGCAGTTCGCGGCGCCGCGCATCTGGTGGGCGAGCAGCGCGGGCGGGATGTGCTCGAAGTTCGTGGCCGTCATCTGGGTCGCGCGCCGCCGGCCCTCGGCTGTCGCCATGATCGCCTCGGCGTGTGGTGCGGCCGCCTTGAGCACCTCCTGCATCTCACCGAAGAACTCCAGCGTCTGCCTGAACGACCGGTCTCCCCGGGGCCAGCCGCCGGCGGGGGCCAGCGCTACGACCGACCGCGCCCGCCCGCGTGCGGCCAGCTGTAAGGAGACATAGCCGCCGAGCGAGTTGCCGACGATGTGCGCGGTCTCAAATCCCGCCTCGTCCATGGCGCGCTCGATCGCATCGACGATCAGCGAGTCGCTGACCACCTGACCCTCCAGAGCGGGGCCGCCCGCGTGACCAAGCAGCGTCGGGGCGAGAACATCATGATGGCGTTCGAGCGCGGGCAGCACCAGCTCCCAGGTCCGCCAGGTGTCGGTGAAACCGTGCAGGCAGACCAGCGGCGGCCCGGAGCCACCGCGGTGCGACGGGGAGAAGGCGGAGTCCACACGGCGAAGGCTAAGCCCTTGCGTGATCGCGGGCCCAGGCGATGATGTTCGCGCTGCGGTTGATCGTCGCGCCGTCTGGCAGGCGCAGGACGGGCAGCTTCTCCTGACCGCTCAGGCGCTTGAGCTCGGGCCGCCGGCCGGTGGTGAACAGCCCGAACGGGATACCCCGCGCGGCGATCACCTTTTCGAAGTCATGGCCGCTGTCACGCAGCGCCCGCTGCGCGCGTTTGCATGCATGGGGCGGGGCCCGCCATCGTCGATGTTGCATACGAACAACGTCAGCTTCTCGCTCATCCGTTCTCTCCTGGGTAACCGCGACGGCGTCTGGTCAGATCCGGTTGATGTAGCTGTCGGCCAGCGCGGCCGCAGACTCGGCCAGGTCGCCGATCCCGATGTGATCGTTGAGGATCTGTGCCGCCGAGGGCAGCTCGTCGGGTCCCGGCCAGCTCTCGACACTCCACAGCCCGGAGCGCAAGATCGACTTGGCGCAGTGCAGGTACGCCTGCGCGACGGTAACGACCAGCGCAAGCGCCGACGGGCGCCCGCCGGTCTGGAGCCCGTCCAGCAGCGCCGGGTCACGGGTGAGGACGACCCGCCCGTTGACCCGCAGCGTCTCGCCCAGACCGGGGATCAGGAACAGGAGGCCGACGCTGGGGTTCTGGAGCATGTTCTGCAGCGAATCGAGCCTTCGGTTCCCGGCAGCATCGGGGATCAGCAATCGCTGGTCTTCCAGGACGCGAACAAACCCCGCCGGTCCGCCCTTGGGTGAAACGTCGCAGGCGCCCTGCGCGTCAGAACTGGCGACCAGGACGAACGGGCAGAGCGCAATGAACTGGCGGCAGTGCCGATCGAGGTGGTCAAGCTCCTTCCTGACGGCACGCTCAGCAGGAGGCGGATACAGCTCGCGAAGCTGCTGGAGCGTTGAGATCTCGTGCTGGGACACAAGCCAATCTTGACATGTGAGGCCGCCGGCGCCAGCCCTGTTCACCGACTGTGGAGCGCCGATCACCCCCCGGACCGGGTCGCGCTAAGCGCGCCGGCCGCCCCCCGGACCGGGTCGTCGTTAAGACGACTCTCACGCCCACCGCACCTCGCCCGGGCAAAGCCCGCCGGCGGTGCCGCGATAGCCTGAGCGCGATGCGAACCGAGACACAGCGCCGGGCTCCGGCGCCCGCCGACTCCGAGCCACTGTTGCGGATCGCACTCGCGTGAGCGCCGTCTGGCTGGCCGACCCCGGCGAGGCCGCCACGGTGGCCGGACTGCTGGTGAAGTTCCGTGACCATTACGAGCGCTCCTCGCCGTCTGAGGACTCGGTTCTGGCTTCCGTCCAGCAGCTGATCGGGCGCTCCGATACCGAGTTCTGGCTCGCGGCTGCGGATGATCACGCGCCCGCCACCGGCATCTGCCAGCTCCGTTTTCGCCACAGCGTCTGGACCGCGGCCGAGGACTGCTGGCTGGAGGACCTGTACGTCGCGCCCCAGGCCCGTCGGCTCGGCCTCGGCCGGGCTCTCGTGCAGCGCACACTTGCCCGTGCCCGAGAACGCGGCTGTCACCGCGTCGAACTGGATACCAACGAGGACAACCACAGCGCGATCAGGCTGTACCGAAGCCTGGGCTTCTCCGACACGGCCAAGGGGGCAAGCCGAAGCCTGTTCTTCGGCGCCCGCGTGGCGCAGTAGGACGGCACCGGCATGGCGCGGCGCAACCGGGTCACGCCGCTCGGCGAGCTGATCGCCGATCCCGCGCGCGGCCTGGTGTACGGCAACCGCGGCTGCCTGCACGATCGCCACGGACGCATCCGCCGCCCCTATGACGGCAAGCGCTGGATCGCCTGCCGGCTGCAGTTCCGCGGCTGGCACCGCGAGCCCCTGATGGCGCCCGGGCGGTTCACCGAGCTGTTCTTCCTGGATGAGGCGACCGCGCTGGCGGCCGGACACCGGCCGTGCGCCCTATGTCGCCGAGATGACTACCGGCGTCTGGTGGCGATCTGGGCCGAGCTGCACCCTGACCAGACCGGCGCCGACGCGATCGACACTCAGCTCCACGCCGAGCGAATCTCCCCCGCGCGGCTGACCAGAGGACTACCCGACTTGACGGCATCCTCGCGTCGGCCGGCGACGATCACTCGCGAGCGCCGCTATCACCAGACGACGCTGGACGACCTGCCGGACGGGGCTTTCGTTCTGTGCGACGGCGCGCCGTGGTTAGTGCGCAGCGACGAGCTGCTGGGCTGGACACCCACCGGTTACGTCGCCCGTCGGTCGCGACCTGCCGGGCAGCGCGCACTGCTGGTCACGCCCCCCTCACTGGTGGCGGTCCTGCGTGGCGGGTGGCAGCCGCTCGTCCCGCTCCTTCACCCGTCCGCAGGATAGTGCGCCACCGATCGGTGGCCATGGGCGGCATCGGCCGTCAGCACCGCGCAGGCCGCGTTGTGACCAGGGATACCGCTCACCCCTCCGCCGCGTCGCGCGCCGGCGCCGCAGATCCACACGTTGGCCCGTGCGGTCTCGACTCCCCACCCACCGACCTCAGTCTCTGACCCGGCAAACGGCCACGCCAGGTCGCAATGGAAGATGTGGCCGCCCGGCAGCCCCAGCTCGGCCTCGAGCTCGACCGGCGTGTGCGCCTCCAGGCAGGGCCGGCCGTCCCGATCCGCCAGCAGGCAGTCCTCGATCGGCTCGGCCAGAACCGAGTCCAGCGAGCGCAACGTCGCCTGGACCGCCGCCCGCTTGGCCGCCCTGTGGTCGCCTGTGAACAGCCGCGCCGGCATGTGCAGCGAAAAGACCGCAGCGTGTGCGCGCCACGGCGGCGCAGCTCCGGCGCCAGGATGCTCGGGTCGGTCAGCGAATGGCAATAAGCCTCGCACGGCGCCAACACGGGAATCCCCCCCGCCGCGGCCTGAGCATGGGCCTGCTGGAGCTGCTCATGGCCTTCGTTGACGTGAAAGGTCCCCGCGAACGCCTCCGCCGGGGTGACGGTGGGATCACGCAGGCGCGGCAGTCGACTGAGCAGCAGGTTGAGCTTGAGCTGGGAACCCTCGGGCGCGATCGCGGGCGGGGAATCGCCGATCAACCGCGCCAGCACCGAGGGGGCCACGTTGGCCAACACGTGGCGCGCGGCGTAGGTGCTCCCGTCTGCCGTCCTCACCTCCGCGTGCTCGCCGTCGGCCTCGATCGCGACGACCGGCACGCTCACGCGCAGCTCTGCGCCCGCCTCGCGAGCGCCCGCGGCCAGTGCGCCGGTCAGCGCGCCCATGCCCCCTACCGGGACATCCCATCGGCCGGTGCCGTTGCCGATCACGTGATAGAGAAAGCAGCGGTTCTGGATCAGCCGCGGATCATCGGTGGTAGCGAACGTGCCGATCAGCGCGTCGGTCGCCACGATGCCGCGGATCAGATCGCTGGCGAAGGTGTCCTGAAGCACCTGTGACAGCGGTTGCTCAAACAGCGCCTCCCAGGCCACCTCGTCGGCCACCAGCGCCCGGATCTCAGCCCGTGAGCGCAACGGCTCGGTCAGCGTCACGAACAGCCGCTCAGCGACGCCCGCTGTCAGCGCCCCAAACCGGTCAAGCGCCTCCACCGTGCCGTCCTGGCCAACGGTCCGGGCAATCGACGCCCGCGTCCGCTCCCGGTCATCGCAGATCAGCACACCCGCGTCGCCCGACGGCGTGTAGGACGCGATCGGCCTGCGTCGCAGCTCCACGTCCACGCCGAGTTCACTGAGCAGGCCGCGGGGGAACAGGCTGACCAGATACGAGTAGCGAGAGATGCGCGCATCGACTCCAGCGAACGGCGCGGCCGAGACGGCGGCCCCGCCAAGCCGGTCGGTGCGCTCGAGCACCATTACCGAGCGGCCGGTGCGGGCGAGCATCGTCGCGGCGACGAGGCCGTTGTGTCCGGCGCCCACGACGATCGCGTCAAGCACCGGCATCTTCGGGCGTGATGGTCAGGGCAGGCGGCGGGTGTATAGGGGAAACACGTCGGCCAGCACGTAGACGCGAGCGTGGGGCGGGACCCTCGTCCCGGCGGGAAGCGTCAGCACCACGCCCGAGATGTTGCCGGCGCGATCGATTGACGTGCGCTGATCGGTGTAGTCAAGTCCGAGTGGTCGCCCGCCGCGGTCGACGAGCAGCACACCGATCCGGTGATCGGCCGCGGGGTAGCGCGCGCCGCGGGCGAGCGCCAGCCTGACCGTCACTGCTCCCGCCGTGACAGCGGTCGGCGCCTGGAGGCTCACCGAGCCGACCGACAGGCCGGGTGGGCGTCGTGCGGCCGGACCGCCGGCGGGATAGGCATTAGTGATGAACGTGCCGGCGGCCGCCAGCGTCCCGCCCGCGTTGCAGACGCCGGTCAGGAGCGTCGCCTTGCCGTAGTTGGGGACCTGATCGCACCGGGCCTCGGCGTACATGCTGGCGCCGGGCAGCGCCTGGAGCGCGCGCCCGAACGCGAAGCGCATGTCCAGCTGCGCCAGCGGCACGGTGCCGAAGCTGAAGGTGAGCGTCGCGCGCTTGACGGACAGCAGCAGCGTGTTGGCGCGGTAGGTTCCGGCCAGTGGGAACACCAGCGTCCCCCGGGGGTCGGGCTGATAGGAGCCGCCGGCGCCGCTGCGCGCCTGGGTTGCCCACAGCAGAACCGATCCGGCTCCGTCGGGACCGGGACTCCCGACGCGGATCGCTCCCACCAGCAGCACGTAGCTGTCAAACCCGATCTGGTTGACCGAGGGGAGGAACGCCGGCAGCGGCAGCGCCAGTCGCCGCAGCTCCAAGACGCTCACCCGCTCCGGCCCCGCACGGAGCGGAAACCGGCCGCGTCGCGGCGCGGTGCGAAAGCGAAATGAGCCTGAGAAGTGTCCGAAGCGCGTCCAGGTACCCGGCAGCGTCCAATCGGCCTCGCGCCGTCCGTCGGCCCCCCATCGCCCTGACACCGTGACCCGGTAGGTGGTGTCGGGGGCCAGGAGCGAGGTCGGGGTGATGAAGATGTAGCGGCCATCGCCTGACAGCTGGGCCCGGAAGGAGAAGCGCGGCTCGGGGTGGACAAGTGCCGCCGCGGTCGGCGCCGGCAGCATCGACGCGTACACGGTCCGGCCCGCGCGGCGAACGATCAGCCGCGCGGTGATCTCCGCCGAGCTCGGCACCGGACCTTCGCTGCCGCTGCGCTCGGTCGTCCCGCCGGCCGTGACCGGGTAGACGCGTGACAGCCGCGCCGGGTAGGGCTCACCCGGATCGGTGTCACAGCGCCGGTCGGCGCGGTGCAGGCAGTAGTCATACGGGACATACCACAGATGGCCGTCCTCGCTGCCGATGTACACGCCGCTGCGGCCCAGCGCCGGCGAGCTGTTCAGTTGGTGGCGGTCGCGCAGGACCGGGCCCGCGGAGACGGTCGAGAACGACCAGCGCCGGCGTCCAGTCTGGGCGTCCAGCGCGTACAGCGAACCGTCGGAGGATCCGACGTAGAGGATCTGGTGACGGTCACCGTGAGGGCCGGGGCCGGGGCCGAGCACAGGCGAGGAGCGGATCGCCTCGCCGGTGTCGTAGGTCCACAGCAACCGCCCCGAAGGGCTCAGCGCGTAGACCGAGCCGTCGGTGGAGGCGATGTAGATAACGCTCGTCGCCCCGCGGGAGTCGTGGCCGAGCGCGGGCGAACTGTAGATCGAATCGTGGGTGGCGAAGGTCCACTTCGGTACGCCGGTCATGGGGTCAAGCGCGTAGAGGTTTGAATCGAAGGAGCCGACGTAGATCGTGCCGTCGCTGCCGAGCGCCGGCGACGAGGTCACGAACCCGAGCGTCGGCGTACTCCACAGCTGTTGTCCATCAGGTCTCAGCGCGTAGATCGAGCGGTCGACCGAACCCCAGTAGGTGACAGCGCCCGGGCCGAAGGCGGGCATCGTCCAGACCGAGTTGCCGGTCCGAAACGTCCACCGCAGCCGTCCTGACGGCGTGAACGAGTAGACCACCCCACCGGTGTTGCCCGTGAACAGGTTGCCGTCGGGCCCGAAGGCCACGTCCCCCTCCCACCAGTCGACCAGTTGCCCGGCGGCCGGCTTGAGCGTCGCGTGGTAGCGCCAGATCACGCGCCGGCGACGCGACAGCGGGCGGGGATCGGTGCTCAGCTGGTATAGGTTCTCGTCGCCGGAGCCGATCGTCACCGTGCGCTGCGATCGGTCCAGCGCCGCGGCGGCGTCGATGATGTTTGCAGTCGTGAATTTCCAGCGCAGGCGGCCATCGGCGGCGAGCGCGTAGAAGCTGTGGTCGGCTGAGCCGAAGTAGACCGTGCCGTCGCCGCCGATCACCGGCGTGATGAACAGCCCGCGGCCGGTGGCAAATGACCACGGCCGGTCGCCGTGGTAGTCGGCGGGGATGGTGCCGGCACCGGTGTTGTGGCGGTCATGGCGCATCGAGGGCCAGGGCGACGGCGCCCGCGCCTGGGCGTGGGCAGGTGCCGCGCCTCCGCTAACCGCGATCGACGCCAGCACGAGCCACAACAGCTTCGACCAGCTCGAGCGCATCGGCCCTGTGCGATTTACGGCCACCGGTCGATCTCCTCCGTCGACGAGCCGCCAGCATATCGGCGCGCCGATGCGCGGGCGCTCCGCCGCACACGCCGCGATAATCCTGGGCGCATGGTTTCCGAGGCGGAACTTCAGGGCACCGGCGACGGACTGGCCCCGGTTGGGGAGGGCTGGTTCGTCGTCAACGCACGTGACGCGCGGTGGCTGGAGGGCGCCTTTGGCGCCTACACGCGGTTTGAGGGTGAAACCCGATTCCCCCAGATCGGGATCAACATCGGTGTGTTGGAGCCCGGACAGCCCGCGTGCTATTACCACGGCGAGAATGAGCAGGAGGATTTCCTGGTGCTCTCCGGCGAGTGCCTGCTGCTGATCGAGGGAGAGGAGCGCCGGCTCAGAGCCTGGGACTTCGTGCACTGCCCGGCCTGGACGCAGCACGTGTTCGTCGGCGCCGGCGACGGTCCCTGCGCGATCCTCGCCATCGGAGCTCGCTCCAGTGACGAGGTCATCTATCCGGTGTCGGAGCTCGCACAACGCCACCGAGCGGGAGTGCCAACCGAGACCCGCGACCCGCGTGAGGCCTATTCACAGCTGCCTCCCGACGTGGAAACTCGTTATCGCGAGGGCTGGCTGCCGGGCTGACCGCCGCCCGGTGTCGTGAATCACGGCACCGAGCGTAAGTGCTCGTCGAAGAAGCTCAGGATCCGCTTCCACGCGTCTTCGGCCGATGGGTGGTGATAGTCAAGCCCGGCGAGCTTGACCACAGATCCGAGCAGCGGCCCGGCGTTGATCCGGTTCATGAAGCTATGCCCGGCGTCCGGGTACTCCACGACGTCGTGGGTGACCCCAAGCTCGCTCAGCGCCTCCTCCAGCCGCTGCGCGCGCGCCCGCAGCCCTCGGTCGCGACGCCCGTAGCTGGCCACGATCGGGCAGGCCCCGCGCAGCCGCTCCACGGCGTCCGCCGGCACCTCACCGTAGTTGACCGACGCGGCCGCGAATTCGTAGCGCGGCGCGCTGAGCAGCGCGAATCCGCCGCCCATACAGAAGCCGATGATGCCGACCCGGCCACTGCAGTCCTCCCGGGCGATCAACCAGCGGCGCGCCGCCTCGATGTCACCGTAGGCGGGGCCCTCACCCGAGCGTGAGGCGCTCAGAGTCGCGATCACGCATCTGATTCCCCGGCCTGAGTACAGATCGGGGGCGAACGCCAGGTATCCGGCGGCCGCCAGGCGGTCGGCCTGCAGCTTGATGTCGTCGCCGAGCCCGAACGCATCCATGATCACCACCACGCCCGGCCAGGGGCCTGGACCTCGGGGCAGCGCCAGATAGGCCCGGAGCTCGGCAGACGAAGCGGTGTAGGTCAGGTCAGGAATCGGGCACCTCTCAGGCCGGCGTTGGCGGGCGGACGATATGGCATGCCCGCCGACCCGGCGCCGACCGGCGAGCTCAGCGCATCCGGCCAGCACGCCGACCCGGAGCTCAGCGCATCAGGTTCGGCAGCCAGGGCCCTGAGTTCAGCGCATCAGGGTCAGCACGCCGAGGCTCTGCGCGAACTGCAGGCACTGGCGGCGGGCGCCCTTTCCCTGAGCCTCGAACACCACCTGACCGTCCGGTGTCATCAACGAGCAGCGGTCACCGTCAGGACGAAGGCACAGATCCCGAGTGGCGGTGTCGTGGTCATGCGATCTCGCTTGGGCGTCGAGCGCCAACGACGGTGGGTTGCGAGCGAGTGCGGTCATCTGATCAGCAGTGTGCGCCACGCTCGTAAGAGCTATGTCAACGGACGCTCTTAATTTGCTTAAACGTAAGACTGATTGACCGGCGCCAATCAGCCTTACGAATCGGCCGGCGCCGACTCCTCGGCTGTCCGGCGGTGCTGCGGGTAAAGGCGGCGGGGGCGTTAGGGCGGGTCGGAGGAGCCCGTATTGCGGGGGACATCGCCCACCTGGTGGTCGTCCCGGCGCAGGGCATCGGTGAAGCGCCGCGGCACCGCCACGTCGTCGCCCTCCTCCCAGAGCGTGACCACGATCAGTTCGCGCCCATCAGGCCGGCACACGAACACCAAGTCGCGGCGCTTGATGTCGCGGACCAGCACGACGCCGCGCTCGCCGGCTTGCACGCGGCCGGCGGCGTGCGCCCGGGCCACCCGTGAGGCGATCTCCGTCTTCTCGTCAAGCGTGCCGCGAACCCGCTGGCGGAAGCGCTGTGCCGCGTGATCGGTGACGGCGACAAGCATCTGTGCCGGCCACGATACGCTGGCGCCACTCGCCGGACAAATCTTGATCGTGGAGGCAACTGCATTGGATGCTGTCAATCACCAGTTCCGGCTCGCCGCTCGCCCGGTCGGCCTACCGAAGGCCAGCGACTGGGACCTGACCGAGGAACCGGTCCCCGAGCCCGGCGACGGGCAGGTGCTGGTCAAGGTCAAGTACCTGTCCCTGGATCCGGCGATGCGGGGCTGGATGAACGAGGGCCGGTCCTACATCGCGCCGGTGAAGATCGGCGACGTGATGCGCGCGCTGGGCGCCGGCGAGGTGCTCGCCTCGCGCCACCCCTCCCTCTCCCCCGGCGATCACGTCACCGGGCTGCTGGGCGTGCAGGAGTACGCGCTGGTCGACGGCAATGCAGTGATGAAGGTCGATCCGCAGCTGGCGCCGCTGCCCGTTCATTGCGGCACGCTGGGCATGGCGGGAATGACCGCCTATTTCGGACTGTTGGACATCGGGCGCCCCAGCGAGGGCGAGACGGTCGTGGTGTCAGGCGCCGCGGGCGCCGTCGGCGGGATCGTCGGCCAGATCGCCAAGCTCAAGGGCGCCCGCGCAGTCGGGATCGCCGGCGGGGCGGAGAAGTGCCGGCATGTGGTCGAGCAGCTGGGCTTCGACGCGGCGGTCGACTACAAGAACCAGGACGTCGCGACCGGGCTGCGCGAGCATTGCCCGGATGGGATCGACGTGTACTTCGACAATGTCGGCGGGGAGATCCTCGACGCGGCCCTGGCCCGCCTGGCCCGCCACGCTCGCGTCGTGATCTGCGGCGCGATCTCGCAGTACAACGCCACCGGCGGGATGCGTGGCCCCGCCAACTACATGTCGCTGCTGGTCAACCACGCCAGCATGACCGGCTTCGTCGTTTCCGATTACGGCGATCGCTTCGCCGCAGGGGCCAGTGAGATGGGCGTCTGGCTGTCGCAGGGCAAACTCAAAACCTTCGAGGACGTCGCCGTCGGGTTTGAGACCTTCCCGGACACGCTGCTACGCCTGTTCCGGGGCGAGAACACCGGCAAGCTGGTGCTGCAGGTCCAGGACTGACACCAGGAAACAGCGGCCAGCGGGGTGCGTCGCGAGTAAGTCGGGTGCGTCGCGACTAAGTCGGCCGGGCTGAGTGCCGAACTATCCTGGCATGAGCCGATGGCACCGACGCTCCCGCACCGCTGGATAGAACTCGAAGGCGCCGTCAACGCTCGTGCCGTCGCGCCGGGCGTGCTGTTGCGCGCGGACAACCTCCAGGCTCTTACCGACGCGGATGTTCGTCACCTTCTGGACGAGCATCGTCTGGAGGTCGTAGTCGATCTGCGCACTGATGTTGAGATCGGCTTGGAAGGGCCCGGTCCGCTGACAGAGCAGCCTGGGGTTCGGATCGAGTACCGATCGCTGTATCCAGACTCGGGCGGCCGGACGGACGTGGACGTAAAGCTCATCCGACCTTGGGATTGCGCTTTCGCGGGCGGTTTCCCCGACGAATCTCCGGTAGTGCGTGCGTACATGAGCTATCTCGAGCAGCGGCCAGACTCCATCGTTGGCGCCGCACGCGCGATCGCGTGCGCCGAGGGCGCAGCGCTCGTGCATTGCGCGGCGGGTAAGGACCGAACCGGCGTCGTGGTTGCGCTCACTCTGGATGCGGCGGGCGTTGATCGTCCCAGGATCCTCGGTGACTACGTGGCGACCGGTGAGCGCATCGAGGCGATCATGGACCGACTGGTCCGGTCTCCGACCTACCGGACAGAGCTAGCAGGCCACGATCCCCACCAGCATGCGCCGGAGGCCGGGACGATGCAGCGAGTACTCGAGCTCGTTGGTTCGCACTTCGGAGGATCGGCAGAGTGGCTGACGGCGCACGGTCTCGAGCCTCACGTGCTTGAGCACTTGCATCGTCGAATCACGAAGCTCACGTAGGACGGTGCCGTCCGGAGCGAGCGCAGGCTAACCACCCCGAATCGCGCTGCTTCCGGACTAGCTGAGCGTGATGCAACGACCGGCGGAGCGCCATTGGGAGGGGAGAATCCCACGACGTGCTCCAGCCAGGCCGCGAACAGCGTCCGCGCCAGCCGCAAGGTCTCACGCTCGTGAGCGCGGACCTGCTCGATCAGCGCCGGCACTCCGTTGGGTCCCATCAGAGTCTGCAGGCTGTGGGCGTAGGCGGGGACCTCCGCCCACCGCTCGGCCAGCCAGACTGGAACCTCCAGGTGAAACTGCAGGCCGTAGGCGGCGTCGACGGCGAACGCCTGCTGCTCGTAGGCCGCCGAACGCGCGAGCTGCACGGCGCCGGGGGGCAGGGCATAGGTGTCGGCGTGCCACTGCAGCGCCGAGAACCGGGCGGGCGCGTGCGAAAAGACCGGATCGCGGGCCGCCGCGGCGGTCATGAGCACGGGGAGCAGGCCGACCTCGGGCTCGGCGCCGGTGAATACCTCCGCGCCGAGACTTGCGGCGAGCAGCTGAGCGCCCAGGCACACGCCCCAGTAGGGAGTCCCGGCCCGGACGGCGTCGGCGATCAGCTTCTTCTCGGCCGCCAGCCACGGCAGGCGATCGTCCTCATAGGCGCCCATCGGGCCGCCCATTGCGACGATCCCGGCGAACGCGCGCCAGTCGGGCAGCGGCTCGCCCTCGTCGAGCTGGACCCGATGCAGGCGCACACCCCACGCCAGCAGCTCGTCCTCGTAGGCCGCCGGGGGCTCGCAGGCGATGTGCTGCAGGACGAGCAGCGCCTCCGACTGGGACGTCATGCTCGCCTCACCGATTGGTGCGGTTGCCGGCCGGCATCGACAGAACTCCATCACATCTTCCCCGCGCGACCCAGCGGCGATAGGTTTAGCCGAGTAGGCCGATTTCGTCCCGGCGCAGCTTAGGAGAGTCAGATGACAGCGGCAGGTCGCGTAACCATCCCCGGTAGCGAACGGCAGGTCGATCCCGACCACACCCGCGTGGGCGAGGTCGACGGTACGTCCGAGATCGAGCTCACCGTCTATCTGCGCCCGCGGGCCCCGGTGGACTGGGTCGATCAGGAGGCCGCCCGTCCGCCCGCGCAGCGCCGCCTGCTTTCCCGCGAAGAATGGGCCGGCGCCCACGGCGCCACCGACGAGGACGTCGCCGCAGTGCGGGCGTTCGCGTCCGAGTACGGGCTCACCGTCTCAGGTGTGGACCAGGCACGGCGCACGGTGAGCCTGCGCGTAACGCTCGATCAGGCGGCACAGGCGTTCGGCGCGCAGGGGCTCGGCCTGTTCAAGCCCGCCAGCGGCGTGACGTACCGCGGTCGCCAGGGAACGCTGACGCTCCCTGCGGGGCTCGACGGCGTGGTGACCGGCGTGTTCGGGATCGACAACCGGCCCCAGGCACAGCCCCGCCTGCGACGGCATCCGACTCCCGCCGCGGCCTCCGCCTCCTACACGCCGGTCGAGGTCGCCCAGGCCTATGACTTCCCCTCGGCCTTCACCGGCAAGGGCGAAACGGTGGCGATCCTGGAGCTGGGGGGTGGCTTCTCCACCACCGATCTCGCCACCTACTTTCAGAGCCTCAGCCTGGCGACGCCCACCGTCACTGCGGTCAGCGTCGACGGCGGGATCAACTCGCCGGGGACCGACACCAACGCCGACGGCGAGGTGATGCTCGACATCGAGGTCGTCGGAGCCGTAGCCCCCGACGCGTCGATCGCGGTCTACTTCGCGCCGAACACCGACCAGGGCTTCCTCGATGCACTCTCGACCGCAGTTCACGACAGCACCAACAAGCCCTCGGTGGTCTCGATCAGCTGGGGGCAGTCCGAAGACTCGTGGACCGCGCAGGCCCGCACGCAAATGGAGCAGACCCTCACCGATGCCGCCTCCCTAGGCGTGACGGTGACCGTCGCCGCCGGGGACAACGGATCCGCCGACGGCGTCACCGACGGCCAGCAGCACGTCGATTTCCCGGCCTCCGCGCCGCATGCCCTGGCTTGCGGCGGAACCTCACTGCAGGCGGCCAACGGCCAAATCACGAGCGAGTCCGTCTGGAACGACGGCAGCGGCGGCGGTGCTACCGGTGGCGGCGTAAGCCGCCAGTTCGCCCTGCCCAGTTATCAGTCCGCGGCCCAAGTGCCCGACAACGTCGACTCCAACGCTACCGGACGCGGCGTACCCGACGTCGCGGGCAACGCCGACCCCCAAACCGGCTACCAGATCCTCGTCGACGGCAACCAAGAGACGATCGGCGGCACCAGCGCGGTCGCGCCGCTATGGGCCGGGCTGATCGCGCGGCTCAACCAGTCGCTGGGCAAGCCGGTGGGGTTTCTTCAGCCCCAGCTCTACCCGCTGCTGGGATCAGCCGCTTTCCATGACATCACCAGCGGCAACAACGGCTCCTACAGCGCCGGTCCCGGCTGGGATGCCTGCACCGGCCTCGGCTCCCCGGACGGCTCGGCGCTGAACACGCAGCTGACCGGTTCCAGCGGCTAGTGGTGGTCCCCGTAAGTACGGTCGCACCGAGAGTGGTCACCGGTGGATGCCTGGCCGGGTCTCCCCCGGCTGGTCGTGCACCTTGACGTCGGGGTCGTACTTGGCCCCGACCCGGCGGGCGAAACCGTAGTCGCCGTCGGGCTCGATCCTCGCGCGGCCCCGCACCTCCAGATAGCGGTAGGGGTTGGCCAGATCAAGCACGAACAGGCTGCACTGCGAGCGCGCGACGAGGTTCTTGGTCTTCCGGCGCGACGAATTGAGCGAGATCTTCAGCTCGCCGGCATCGTGAAGAAACCAGATCTCGGTGATCTGGGCAAGCCGTCGCTGGAGGCCCTGACCGCCGCCCGGGTCAGCCTCCGGGAGCCAGCCCGGCGGCGAACTGGGGTGGGTCGGTCGCCGGCTCAGTCTCGCGCTCGTAGCGGCGGATGAATACGTACACGCCGATCAGCACCCCGGCGATCGTCGGCAGTCCCCACGCGATCCCCTGCCCGATCTGAGTTGCGATCGGACCCGGGCAGGCATCCGAGATCCCCCAGCCAAGGCCGAACACCAGGCTGCCGACGACGTGGCGACGGGCCGGGGTCTCACGGGCCCAGCCAACCGGCGCGTCAACCAGCACGGCCCGCGTCCGGGCGCGACGCAGCAGCGCGACGCCGACCGTCCCCACCAGCACCGCCGAGGCGAAGAACTCGAACAGGTAAGGACGCTGGAACAGCAGCGCCGAGCGGATCACGTCGGGGCTGGTCATGCCGCTCCAGGACAGAACGACCCCGAACACCAGCCCGATGCCAAGCCCGGCCAACCGCGAGCGCATTACACCACCGCCTTGACAACGAAGCTGACGACGATTGCGGTCACGAAGAATGTGGCGGTCGCCACCAGGGCGGCCGGCGAAAGCGCCGACGTGCCGCTGAGGCCGTTGCCAGACGTGCAGCCGCCCGCGAGCTTGGCGCCGAAGCCGATCAGCACACCCGCGCCGAGCAGGATCATCCCGATCGCGATCGGTGAGCCGTGCAGATCGGCCGTCAGCCAGCCGTAGCCGTGAAAGTCCGGGCCGCCGGCGACAAGTGCGAACACGGTCCCGCCGAGCAGCACCCCGATCAGCAGCCAGCCCCGCCAGTCGAACACCGCGTGGCCCGCCCGCAGGCGCCCCACCACCTCCGAATAGCCGCCGGTGACGCCCAACCGTCCGTTGAACAGCGCCCGGCAGGCGACGACGCACAGCCCGAGCGCCGGACCTGCGATGTACCAAGCGAGCTGGGAATGAAGCATCTGGCCTCCGTGTTGGTGGGCGAACCCGTTGGGAATGGCCCCGGGGGGGCTATTCCCCGGAAGCATAGTCAACTACTTTGGTGCACTATTGCGCGCCTGGCGTGGCAAAGCAGGCTGGTAGACTAGTGCTTGCCAGCAAGCAACTAATTTATATAGGTCTTGCCCACTCCAGCACCAGCTCTTGACCTTGAGACCGCCGCCCGGCTGCGGGCGGTGATCGGACGGCTCTCACGCCGGCTGCGCCCCACCGAGGCGGGCATGGCCGCGGGCCTTACCCCCACCCGGTTCGCGGTCCTGATGACCGTCTGGCGCGAGGGACCGCTGCGGCTCTCGGAGCTGGCCAGTGCCGAGGGCCTGAACCCGACGATGCTCTCGCGCGTGATCTCCGATCTGGTCGACGCCGGCCTGCTGGAACGCGTCAGCGACGAGCGCGACCGCCGCTCGGCGTGGGTCAAGGCGACCCCCGCCGGGAGTCGCCTGGCGCAGCGCATGCGCCGTGAGCGCACCGATGCGCTGAGTGTCGCGCTCGAAGCGCTGAGCGACGAGGAGCGGCTACAGATCGAGCGTGCGATCGAGGCGCTGGAGGGGCTGGCCGCGCAGTTGAAGGACCGACGGCCGTGACCCGGGTGGTTCGCGCCGGCCGGGTCACCTTCGCCGCTCTCGCCGTTCCCAACTACCGCCGCTACGTCAGCGGCCAGTCGATCTCGCTGATCGGCACCTGGATGCAGATGACCGCCCAATCGTGGCTGGTGCTGACGCTGACACACTCGAGCACGGCGCTCGGCGTGATCGTGGCACTCCAGACGCTCCCGGTGCTGCTGCTGGGACCCTACGGTGGCGTGATCGCCGACCGCGTCGACAAGCGCAAGCTGATGATCGTGCTGCAGGGCGCGATGGGCTTGCAGGCGCTGGCGCTGGGGTTGCTCACCGTGACCGGCAACGTGCGGGTGTGGGAGATCGGGCTGCTGGCGGCGCTGCTGGGCCTCAACAACGCATTCGAGAATCCCTCGCGGCAGTCGTTCATGCTCGAGCTCGTCGGCCCCGAGCACTTGCGCAATGCGGTCAGCCTCAACTCCGTGCTGGTCAACGTCGCCCGGACGATCGGGCCGGCCGTGGCCGGGCTGCTGATCGCCACCGTGGGCGACGGGGTCTGCTTCCTGGTCAACGCCGCCAGCTTCGTCGCGGTCGTGGCCTCGCTGACCACGATGGACAAGCACGCTCTGAACCCGACCGAGCCGACGCCGCGGGACAGCGGACAGCTGCGCGAAGGCCTGGACTACGTACGGTCGAAGCCCGAGCTCCTGGTCCCGCTGCTGATGATGGGCGTCGCCGGCTGCCTCACCTACGAGTTCCAGGTCTCGCTGCCCGTAATGGCCAGCCGGGGCCTGCACGTCGGCGCCAGTGGCTTTGGTTTCATGACCGCCGCGATGGGGGTCGGCGCGGTGGTCGGCGGACTGCTGGTGGCCGCGCGCGGCAAGACCGGCCTGCGACCGCTGGTGATCGCCGCGTTCGGATTCGCCGTCGCGATGACGTTCGCGACGCTCGCCCCCAACCTGCTCCTGGAGCTGATCGCGCTCGGACTGGCGGGCGGCGCCAGCATCTCGTTCATGTCGACCGGCAACTCCACCCTGCAGCTGACCGCCGCGCCGGAGATGCGCGGCCGCGTGATGTCCTTGTGGTTTGTCGCCTTCCAGGGCTCCACGCCGATCGGCGGTCCGCTCATCGGAGGTGTGATGGCGGTCGCCGGTGCGCGCGCGGGACTCGGACTCGGGGCCATCACCTGTCTGCTGGTCGCACTTGCCGGCTGGCTCTCGCTGCGGCGGCTGCCCGGACGCCGCGCTGACGCCGGGCCACCGCTGGCGGCGAGGAGTAGCGTCGCCGCCCACGGGTAATTGAACGGAGTGGTCAGATCCCTGCTTGACACGGTCCTGGACCGCACCGTCGTGGTCGGCTACACCAGTCTGGGCTACCGGCTGCGCAGCAGCGGCTGGAACCCGCAGGAAGTCCAGCCGATGGACGGCAAGGTCGTGCTCGTCACCGGCGCCACGTCCGGCCTGGGGCTGGCCGCGGCCGAGGGCTTCGCGCGGCTGAGCGCCTCGGTCTGGCTGATCGCGCGCGACCAGCAACGGGGCGAGCGCGCACGGGCGCAGGTGGCGCGCAACGCTCGCGGCGGCGAGGTGCAGGTCGGCCATTGCGACCTGGGTGACCTGGCCAGCGTGCGGAAGTTCGCCGAGGGCTTCTGCGGCCAGACCGCCCGCCTGGACGTGCTGGTCAACAACGCCGGCGCGCTGGTCAACCAGCGCAAGCGGTCGGCCGACGGGATCGAGCTGACGTTTGCCACCAATGTGGTCGGGCCGTTCCTGCTCACCAAGCTGCTCGTCCCCGAGCTCGGGCGTAGCGCGCCCTCACGAATCATCAACGTGTCCTCGGGCGGCATGTATGCCCAGAAGCTGAGGGTCGACGACCTGCAGAGCGAGCACGGCGACTTCGACGGCGCCGCCGTCTACGCGCGCTCCAAGCGCGCCGAGGTGGTCCTGACCGAGCTGTGGGCACAGCGCCTGCGCGGCCAGGGCATCGTCGTGCACAGCATGCACCCCGGCTGGGCCGACACGCCTGGGGTCAAGTCCTCGCTGCCCCGCTTCTACAAGCTGACCAAGCCGCTGCTGCGATCGCCCGCCCAGGGCGCCGACACGATCGTCTGGCTCGGCGCCGCCCCGCAGGCCGCCCAGAGCTCAGGCGAGTTCTGGCACGACCGCCGGGCGCGACCCACCCACCTCTTGCCCGGGACCAGGGAGAGCGCCGAGGACCGCCAGCGACTGTGGGACGAGTGCGAGCGCCTGAGCGGCGACCATGGCAACCAGCCTTCCGGTCAAAGCCGGAGCGCTTGACGCCGCCGAGCCCACTCGCCACCGATGAACCGCCCGCGCGCAATCGAGTCTACGATCCCGAACTCGATGGCGAGCGCCATCACGCCACCCCGACACCGGCCCGCGTGCGGACGCTGGCGACGATCGCATCGGCGTCCGGCATGAAGGCGTCCTCCAGCGTCGGGCTGTAGGGAATCGGTGTCTCGTCGGTGGCGATGATCCACGCATCGTCGAGGTCGTGCAGGCCCTGCTCGGCCACCGCACCCAGCACCCCGGTCGCCCAGCCACCGGTGCGGGGCCCCTCCTCCACGGCCAGCAGCCGGTTGGTGCGGCTGACGGATTCCAGCACGGTCTCAAGGTCCAGGGGCCGCAGCGTGCGCAGGTCGATCACCTCGACCGAGACCCCGTCGCCGGCGAGCGTCTGCGCCGCGGCGAGCGCGTCGGGCACGCCCTTGCCGATGGACACGATCGTGAGATCCTCTCCGGACCGGGGGATTCCTGCGCGGCCGAGCGGGATGATCTCCTGCTCCGGCATCGGCCCCTTGACCGAGTACAGCCGCTTGTGCTCCAGGAAGATGACCGGGTTGTCGTCCCTGATCGACGCCTTCAGTAGGCCCTTGGCTTCAGCTGGCGAGGACGGGAAGACGATCTTCAGCCCGGGAATGCCCTGATACCACGTGCCGTGGATCTGGGAGTGACAGGCGCCGAAGCGGCCCCCACCCCCAACCGCGGACCGTACGACCAGCGGCACGCTGCCCTGCTCGCCTGAGATGTACCAGAACTTGGCAGCCTGGTTGACGAGACTGTCCATCGCCAGCGCCATGAAGTCGCCGAACATGACCTCGAACACCGGGCGCAACCCCGTGACGGCGGCGCCGTAGGCCGTCCCCGCCAGGGCCAGCTCGGAGATCGGGGTGTCAAAGACGCGCTCGGGGCCGAACCGCTCGAACAGTCCCGGGGTCACCTTGAAAACCCCTCCGGCGACGGCGACGTCCTCGCCGAAGAAGACGACGGCAGGGTCGCGCTCCAGCTCCTCGGCGATCGCGTCGCGAATCGCGTCACGGAATTCGAGCGTGCTCATGGGCGGAACTCCGTTGCCGCATCGGTCCGGGAATCGGGATACGGCGCCGCGCGGGCACTCAGCACCGCATGCTCCATCAACTCCTTGACGGACTCCTCGACGGCGGTTATCTCACTTTCGCCCAGCCCGTCCTCCAGCAGCCGTGCGCGCGCTATCTTCAGCGGATCTCGCTCCAGCCAATGCTCGACCTCGTCCTTGGGCCGGTAGGGGGCCGGGTCGCTCTTGGAGTGTCCGTAATGCCGGTAGGTCTGGCACTCCAGCAGCGTTGGACCGTCTCCGTGCCGCGCGCGGTCGACGGCCTGCGCGGCGGCGGCGTGCACAGCCCAGACGTCGTTGCCGTCCACCACCGCCGAGGGCAGGTCATAGGCTCGCGCCCGACCGGCGATGTCGGCCCCGGCGGTCGCCGCGGCGAGCGGCGTGAACTCGGCGTAGAAGTTGTTCTCACACACGAACACGACGGGGAGCGAGAGGACCGTGGCCATGTTCAGGCACTCGTGGAAGTAACCCTGGTTGGCTGCCCCGTCGCCGAAGAACGCGACCGAGACGCGCCCCTGGCGCTTGGCCGACAGCCCCGCCCCGAGGGCGGCGGCGATCGATCCGCCGACGATGCCGTAGCAACCGATCAGCCCATGCTCGAGGTCGACCACGTTCATCGACCCGGCGCGGCCGCCGCAAACGCCGCTGGCGCGGCCGAGCATCTCGGCGATCAGCGGGGCCGGCGCCGTGCCCTTGGCGAGCGCATGGCCGTGACCGCGGTAGGTCCCGGCGACGTAATCGTCGGGACGCAGCGCCAGGCAGATCCCAACCGCCACGGCCTCCTGGCCGGCGTAGAGGTGCGTGGTGCCGTGGACCTCGCCCTCCAGGAACAACCGGTGCATCGAGGTCTCGAACAACCTGATCAGCAACATGCGGCCGTATGCCTCGAGGAAGACCCTTGCCGCCTCGGCTTGCCGCTCGGTCTGGACGTTGGCCATTCCCCACCTCCTAGGGCTCGTGGGCCTGTAGCGCTCTACGTTGTTGCTAGGATCGTATCGCAAACGTTTGCAGTCCTAGCGTGAAAGCGAGAACGTGGCCCGCGAAATCGTCATGCCCCGGCTGTCGGACTCGATGGAAGACGGCACGGTCGTGCGCTGGCTGGTCGCCGCTGGCGACCACGTGCAGGAGGGACGGCCGCTTGTCGAAGTCGAGACCGACAAGGCCACCGTCACCTACGAGGCGGATGCCGCAGGGGTGATCCTGGCGCTGAGCGTCGGGGAGGGCGCAAGCGTGCCCGTAGGGGCGCCGATCGCCGTCATCGGCGAGGCCGGCGAGCAGCTGTCCGAACAGGGTTCTCCTGAGGCGCTGGCCGCCCTTCACGGCGTCCAGAAAGCAGGTCTGGGCGCGCACGATGAAGCGCCCGCGGTGGCGCTGCCAGGCGCCACGCCGAGATCCGCGCCACGGCCACCAGCTTTCCCGCCGCCGTCAGCCCCCTCTGATCGTGGGGGCCGCGAGGGCCGCCGAAAGGCCTCTCCCCTGGCCCGCCGGATCGCGGCACAGCTGAATGTCGACCTCGGGGCGCTGGCCGGTTCCGGGCCCCAGGGCCGCGTGATCCGGGCCGACGTCGAGCGTGCTGTCGCCACCGCCAACGGCTCCGCCTCGTCGATCCAGGCCGCGCCGGGCCGGCAAGCGCCGGCCCAAGCAGATCGCGACGAGACAACGGCTAGCAAGGGTGATCTCGCGCGACAGGAGCTCACCCGCCCACAGGCGACGGTGGCCCGGCGGATGGCGCAATCGCGCGCGACGGTGCCTGACATCGAGCTGCGCAGGGAGGTCGACATGGGCGAGGCGGTTGCCCTTCGCCAGCGCCTCCGCGAGCTCTCTGACGAGGCTCCGTCCTACAACGACTTGATCGTCAAGGCAGTGGCGCTGGCGCTGCGCGACTTCCCGCGGGTGAACGGCGCCTACCGCGACGGTCAGTTTGAAACCTACGGGCGCGTGAACGTTGGGATCGCCGTCGCCGGCGAGGACACGCTCGTGGTCCCGACGATCTTCGACGCCGACACCAAGTCACTGGGGGAGATCGGCCGGACCGCTCGTGGGCTGGCCCAGCGAGTGCGCGACGGCTCGATCGCGCCGGGAGACGTGACGGGTGGCACGTTCACCGTCTCGAACCTGGGGATGTACGGCGTCGACAGCTTCTCGGCGGTGATCAACCCGCCGCAGGCCGCGATCCTGGCGGTCGGTTCGCTGCGCCGCCGCCCCGTGGTCGACGACTCAGGCGCTGTCGTGGCGCGGGCAACGGTTCAGCTGACCCTGGCCTGCGATCATCGGATCCTCTACGGAGTCGATGGCGCCCGCTTCCTGGCGCGGGTCAGCGAGCTGCTGGAGCGCCCGCTGTCGCTGCTGATGTGACCCGGCGCGCGCCGCCGAGCCGGCGGCCTGGGGGCACCCCGCCCGCCAAGGTCAAGGTTGAACCGGGGCCGCGGGACACCGCGCCCCGTCGCCGTTATGGCTCGGCTGTAACGGGCTGAGGCCGTCGTCGACCTCGACGTTCTCCGCCTGGAGCTCGAGCCCGGAGGCCCGCGCCGTCAGCTCTAGCAGCGCCGCGAAATCGACCTCGTTGCCGCTGATGCCAACCAGCCCCTGCACGATCTGTTCGGTGGCGGCGGCCAGCGGCATCGCCACCTCCAGCTCACGCGCCGTCTCGAACCCCAGCTGGAAGTCCTTCAACAGCAGCGCCGGGGTGAAGGTCGGCTTGAAGTCCAGGTTGACGTAGGCCGGGCTCTTGTACCGGGTGAACATCGAGCCCATCACGCTGTCGTTGAGGAACTCCAGGAAGTCCGCGCGCGAGACGCCGCCCTTCTCGGCCAGGACGGTGACCTCGGACAGGCACTGGGCGACGACGCCGAGCATCAGGTTGTGGCAGATCTTCACCAGCCGCGCGCGGTCCCCCTCGCCGACGTAGGTGACGCTGCGGGCCAGGAGCTCCAGGTAGGGCCGTGCCTGCTCCCAAGCCTCGGGCGGCCCGGACGCGACGATTGTCAGCCGGCCGCTCTTGACCACCTTGGGATTGCCGCTGACCGGGGCGGCCAGCATCGCCGTGCCGCGCTGCTCCGCCGCCGCACGGACGGCGGCGGCCGCCGCCGGCGAGATCGTGGTCGAGTCGATGATCAGGCCGGGCGCCACGTCGGAGCGTGAGAGCAGCCCCTGTGGGCCGCTCACGACCTCCTCAACGTCGGCCGAGCCCGCGACCATCGTGAAGACGATGTCGCGATCAGCAAGCTCGGCGGGCGAGTCGACGATCGTCGCGCCGATCTCCGCCAGCGGCTCGCACTTGGCCCTGGTGCGGTTGTAGACGCCGACATCGTGACCCGCTTCGAGCAGCCGCGTGGCCAGGGCCAGACCCATGCGTCCGACGCCGATCCAGCCAAGCCGCACGCTTCCCTTGCCGCTCATACGGTCAACTCCTCGTCCTGCAATCGTTTGCAGAAATGTATCCCACGGCTTGAAGGCCGTCAACCCCGACGGTATGCTTTTGCAAACGTTTGCAAGAGGAGGTGGACCGGGTGGGACAGCACAGCTATGGCGTGATGAGCGTGGACTGGGAAGAGCGCGTTCGCTACGACCGGCTGCGGGATGAGCGGCTGGCCCGCATCAGCGGGCTGCTGGCCGCGTCCGAGCTCGGCGCGCTGCTGTGCTTCGACATGACCAACATCCGCTACATCACCGCCACGCACATCGGCACCTGGGCCAACGACAAGCTCAACCGGTTCTGCCTGCTCCCCCAGGGCGACAAACCGATCATGTGGGACTTCGGCTCGGCGGCGCGCCACCACCAGCTGTACAACCCGTGGCTCGGCGATGGCCGCTCGCGGGCCGGCATCTCAACTTTGAGGGGGGCGATGTCGCCGCAGTCCGGGCGCGCCGAGGACGTCGCGCGCAAGATCCGGATCGAACTCGAGGAGCGTGGGCTGCTGGGCGAGCCGGTCGGGATCGACGCGATCGAGCCCCAGGTCCTGTTCGCCCTCCAGCGCGAGGGGATCCAGATCGCCGACGGCCAGGAGCTGATGCAGCAGGCGCGCGTGATCAAGACCCAGGACGAGATCACGCTGCTCAACATGGCCTGTTCGATGGTCGACGCCGCTTACGAGGAGCTCTACCGGACGATGCGCGCGGGGATTCGGGAGAACGACTGCGTCGCCCTGGTCAACAAGGTGCTCTACGAGATGGGCTCGGAGTTCGTCGAGGGCGTGAACGCGATCTCCGGTGAGCGTTGCAGTCCGCACCCGCACGTGTTCACCGACCGAGCGCTGCGACCGGGCGACCCCGCCTACTTCGACATCCTCCACAGCTACATGGGCTACCGCACCTGCTACTACCGCACGTTTGCGGTGGGCAGCGCCTCGCGCCCGCTGATCGATGCCTACAAACGCTGCCGCTACTACCTTGACGCAGCGATCGCGCTGATCCGCCCCGGCGCCACCACGGCCGAGGTCGTCTCGGTGTGGCCTACCGCGCAGGAGTTCGGCTTCCCCGACGAGGAGGCGGCCTTTGCCCTGCAATTCGGGCACGGCGTCGGCCTATCGATCTGGGAGAAGCCGGTGTTCAGCCGGCTGGTCTCGCTCGATCATCCTGAGACGATCAGGGAGGGCATGGTGTTCGCGTTGGAGACGTTCTGGCCCGCCACCGACGGCTGGTCGGCGGCCCGGATCGAAGAGCAACTGGTGGTCACCGCTGACGGGTGCGAGGTGATCACCCGCTTCCCGGCGGAGGATCTGGTGATCGCCGGCAAGCCGTACTACACCGCGGGAGGCAGCCTCCCGCTGGAGCGCGATCCCCAATCCAACCGCAACACCGAGCTCGACCACGACACGCGCGAGGCGACGCCCCGGGGTTCGCCGGGTCTGCCCCACCCGGTACTCGACTGAGCTCAGCCCGCCTCACCGGTCTCGAGCGCTGCGCGCGCCTCGAGCGCGACCGCGGCCACCGCGGCGACGATCCCCTCGTAGCCGGTGCAGCGGCACAGGTTGCCGGCGAGCTGCTCGCGAATCTCCTCCTCACTCGGATCCGCCCGGCAGCGTAGCAGCGCCTCCGCCGAGATCAGGAAGCCGGACGTGCAGAAGCCGCATTGGAGCGCGTGATGCTCGGTGAACGCCCGCTGCAGGGCCGTCAGTTCCCCGTCGGGTCCGGCCAGCCCCTCGACGGTGAGGATCGCGCGCCCGTTGGCCTGCACGGCGAGCATCAGGCACGAGCGGATCGGCTCGCCATCGAGCTGGACCGTGCACGCCCCGCAGACCCCGTGCTCGCAGCCGACGTGCGTCCCGGTCAGCCCGGCCTGATGACGGATGAAATCCGACAGCAGCGTGCGAGGCTCGACCTCGCCGGCGTAGGCGATGCCGTTGATCTGCACCGAGATCCTCATCGGCGCGTGTACTCCAGCGCTCGCCTGACCAGCGCGGCGACGAGCGCGCCGCGATACTCGTCGCGCAGCTCGGCGCCGGCCAGCGCGGCGACCTCGGGATCGGTCGCGCCGGCCAGCAGTGCCCGCTCGGCAGCGGCGGCGCGAACCGGGGTCGCGCCGGCGCCGAGCAACGCGATCGCGGCGTGCACGCCGGGCGCCAGCACCACCGCCGCCCCGGCGACCGCGAAGTCCCCGTGCGTGCGAGCGTGCTCGACGAACGCCATCCGGGCGCCTTCGGGGGCCGGCGGGACCTCGATCTCGGTCAGCAGCTCGTCAGAGGCGATCGACGTGGTCATCGCCCCGCGGAACAGGTCGGCCGCGCCGACCGTGCGCTCCCCTGCGGCGGAGCGCAGGTGAAAGGTCGCGTCCAGTGCCGCCAGGGCAACCGGCAGTTCGGCGCTGGGGTCGGCGTGGGCGACCGAACCACCGACGGTGCCGCGGCTGCGGATCGCGGGATGTCCGACCATCCGCACGGCATGTTGCAGCAGCGGCCAGCCGCGCTGCACGACCGCGGAGCGCTCGAGCGTGGCCTGGCGGGTGAGCGCCCCGATCCGCAACCTTCCGCCTGCCCGGCGCAGGTAAGCAAGCTCGGCGATCGGATTGAGGTCGACCAGCAGGGCCGGGCGCGCGAGGCGGAAGTTCAGCAGCGGCACGAGGCTCTGGCCGCCGGCCAGGGCCTTGGCGTCCTCGTCGCCGAGCAGTGCCAGCGCCTGCGTGAGCGAGCGAGCCGCCTCGTACTGAAACGGGGCCGGCTTCATCGCCGCCAGACCAGTCGGCCCAGCCCGAGCCCCGCGATGACCCCCGCGAGCAGGATCGCCGCGCGCTCGAGCAGTGGCCGGTAGACCGCGGCACCGGCGTCGAACACGTCTTCGCCGCCGGCTCGGGGACCGCCGCCGGCACCATTTGCCTCGCTGGTGATCGCGCGCTCCAGTCGGCAGGCAAATTCCTTGAGCACGCCGGAAGCGACCTCCTCCATGATCCCTCGGCCGAGCTGGGCCTGGCGGCCGGTGACGTTGAGCTCGGTGTCAACGAGCACGCGCGTCGCGCCGGCGTCCTCGCGGGCGTTGATCGTGATCGTCGCCTCGGCAGTTCCCTGTCCGCGCGCTTCGCGTCCTTGTACGCGAAAGCTGGCCACATGCTCGTCGTCGTCAACGTCCTGGAGTGCAGCCACTCCGTCGTACTGCGCGGTCACCGGCCCCAGCTTGACCTTCATCTGACCGCGATACTCGCCCTGGACGGGATCGGCCTGCAGCGATGCTCCCGGCAGCGCCTGCGCGACCCTGGGCACGTCGAGCAGCATCGGCCAGGTCTTGTGAAGCGGGACGTTGACCCGCAGCTCGTCGGTCAGTCTCATGTGTCCTTTCGGGTTGAGTTCACAGGCCGGCCTCCCGCAGCGCGCGCCACAGCTTCTCCTCGCCGTAGGGCGGGTCGAGGTGAAGTCCGTCGAGCGCGTCGGCGACCGCGTTGGCGACTGCGGGCAGCGTGCCGACGGTCCCCCCTTCGCCGGCGCCCTTGGCACCGAGCGGATTCAGCGGCGACGGGCTTGAGACCTCGGCGGTCAGGATCGGCGGGATCTCGGCGGCGGTCAGCAGGCTGTAGTCCATGAACGAGCCGCTGCGGTTCTGCCCGCTCTCGTCGTGGATCGCCTCCTCGACCAGGCACTCGCCAAGCGCCTGGACGACGCCACCGATCACCTGCCCGTGGGCCAGCAGGGGATTGATCACCGTGCCCGCGTCGTCGACCGCGGCGATCCGCAGCACGCGCAGACGCCCGGTCGCCCGCTCGATCTGCACCACCGCCGTATGCGCGCCCGACGAGAACACCAGCGGGGAGTGAAAGCTGGCGCCGGCGCGTAGGCCGACCTCCATGCCCGGCGGGAGGCGCTCAGGCTGATAGGCCGCGCCGGCCAGCTCCGCCCAGGAGACAGCGTCGGCGCTCGCCGACGACGTGAACGCCCCGGCGGTCAGCTGCACCGGACCGGGTTCGCAGGCGAGCAGGTGTGCGGCGAGCGGGCGGGCCAGCTCCACGAGCTTCTCGATCGCGATCACGACCGCCGACCCTGCCATCGCCACCGAGCGACTGCCGAACGTGCCCACCCCTCGGGGGACGGTGGCGCTGTCGCCGAAGCGCATGACGACCTGATCGAGCCCACACCCGAGCCGGTCGGCGGCGATCTGGGCGAACGTGGTCTCGTGACCCTGGCCGTGCGGGCAGGCGCTGCTGCTGATCACGAACCGGCCGCTCGGATCGAGCTCGATCTCGGCACTCTCCCACTGGCCGCCGGCGCGCTCGACGTAGAGCGCGACGCCGATCCCGGTGACTGTGGCGGCGTCAATACGTGTCCCGGGGTCCGCGTTGCCCGCATCGTGGATGGCCTGAAGGCCCCCGAGCTCGACGGCCAGATCGAGGCAGCGCTCGTAGTCGCCCGAGTCGTACACGTACCCCAACGGCGTCCGGTGCGGGAATTGGCGAACCAGGTTCTGGCGCCGCAGCTCGATCCGGTCGATGCCCAGCTCGCGCGCCGCCTGGTCGACCAGCCGCTCGAGCATGTAGGCGGCGTCGGGCCGGCCGGCGCCGCGGTACGGACCGGTCGGGACCTTGTGCGTGCGGGCCCCGACGAGCTCCACCTGGGCAGCCGGGATCTCGTAGCAGCCGGTCATCAGCATTGCGGCTGTGTGAGGGGGAATCGCAGTGGTGGTCAGCAGGTAGGCACCGAGGTCGGCCCACAGCCAGGCGCGGACGCCGAGCATGCGCCCGCCGGCATCCAGCGCCAGCTCGATGTCGCCCTCGATCCCGCGCCCTTGGTAGGCGGCGAGGAAGTTCTCCAGCCTATCCTCGGCCCACTTGAGCGGCATCCCGAGCTTGATCGCAGCCGCCGCGACGGCCGCGACCTCGGGCGCGATCACGCCCTTGCTCCCGAACGCACCGCCGACATCGGGGACGATCACCCGCACTCCGTCGTCCGGTCTGGAGAGGATGTGGGCAAGCTGGGCGCGCGGCCGGTGCGGATCCTGGGCCGAGCACCAGACGGTGAGCAGGTCGCGGCCCGGATCGTGCTCGGCGATAGCCCCGCGCGTCTCGATCGGCGCCGCGACCAGCCGCGGCAGCGAGTAACTGCCGCAGATCACGTGGCGGGCGGCCGCAAACGCGCCGTCGATGTCCCCCCCCCGGCGCGACCATCGCATAAGGGCAAGGTCGGAGTCACGCGCGTTGACGACCGCGTCGCGCGGCTCGTAGTCGACTCGCACCAGTTCGGCGGCGTCCTCGGCCAGCGCCCGCGTCCGCGCGATCACCGCCGCGACCGGCTGTCCGGCGTAGCGGACCTCGTCACGCGCCAGTACAGGGTGTGGCTCGTCCGCCAGCTCGGCGCCGTCGAGCGGCGGCACCGGGAATGGACGCACGAGGCCGTCGAGGTCGGCGGCGGTCACCACCGCCAGGAGTCCGTCGGCCGCCGCGGGTGCTTCGATCGCGGTGATCGAGGCGCGGGCGTGGGGGCTGCGGACGAAGGCGACGTGAGCCAGTCCGGCGAGCTCGAGGTCATCCAGGTATCGTGTCTGGCCGAGCAGGACGCGGGCGTCCTCCCGCCGCGTGACGGCTGCCCCGATCATCGCAGCCGGTCGGCAATCCAGTCCGAGACCAGCGGGCGGTACTTGAACGGGATGTTGTTGCACACATGGGTACCGTCGTCATACAGGACCCACTCGGAGTTCTGCGCTGCATCGGCGATGCGCTTGGTCTGCTCCCAGGCGATCACACGGTCGAGCTTGCCGGTGACAACGAGGCAGGGCTGCCACACGCGCTCCGCTACCCCTTCGAGGTTGAGCTCGAGGGCTCGCCGGCGGGCGTCGGCTTCGCCGTCGGCTCCGGTGTGGTGCGCGATCGTGTCCCGCGTCAGCTCAGGCATCGACTCCCAGTTGGCCGCGAAGTCGTACGGACCGCTGATGCCCGCTACCGCCTTCACCCGCGGCTCGAACGCCGCCGCCCGGATTACATAGTGTCCGCCGAGGCTCACGCCCACGGCCGCGATCCTGTCGCCGTCCAGCGTCGACCGGTCGGCGACCGCGTCGAGGATCGCCGTCACTGCCACGTCGTAGTCGGCACGGATGTTCATGTGAAATCCGGTCTCCCCCTGACCGGGGCCATCGAGCGACAGCGTCGCCATGCCGCGATCGAGGAACACCGACTCCCAGTGAAAGAACTCCTCCTTGGTCGAATCGAGCCCCGGGATCAGGACGACGAGCGGAGCTCGTGCCGTCCCGGGAGGCCGGCGCAGGTTGGCCACCACGGTGCCGCCGTCGATCTGCGCTTCGATCCGCTCAGCGCCGGTGTCCAAGAGCTCGTGGGCCGCGTACATCGAGCGCACCGCCGCCTCCGTGTTGCCGCGGTTGCGCTCCGGATCGAGCACCCAGACGAACTTGGAGAAGTGGTAGCTCACCGCGGCGCGCAGATATGCCTCGCCGGCGCTGCGGCGGCTGCCATGCTCCAGCCAGCGCCGCGCCAGGCCGGTGTGGACCTCAGCGGTGGCGGTCCAGGCATCAAGCCACTCGTCCCAGCGTGAGATCGAAGCGGTCGTGCGGATGAAGTCGTTGTAGTCGACGCCGTTGGAGATGAACCGGCCCGCCCAGTGCTTGATCGCTGCCTCAACGCGCGCGTCAGCCATGTGGTTCTCTTCCCCCGGTCACTTCGAGGTTCAGCTCACGCACGGCGTTTCCATATCGCAAAGTTCGAAGCCGCGGGCGCCCCGCTCAGTTGGCCCGGCGCCGAGCGGACGCCGGCTTAGCGGGCGGCGGCGCGGTCGATCCCCTAACCACGAGAGTCGGCTCGAGCAGGATCTCGCGGGGGATCTGCGAGCCGTCACCGAGGCGCTGGAGCAACAGGTTGGCCGCCTCGGTTCCGATCTCGCGCTGGGGTACCCGGACCGAAGTGAGCGGCGGGCGCAGTCGCTCGACGAACGGCATGTCGTTGAAGCCGACGATCGATACGTCGTCGGGACAGCGCAGCCCGCAGGCCTCGAGGGTGTCATAGCAGCCGATGGCAAGCCGATCGTTGGCCGCCACGATCGCGGTGATGTCATCTGCCGCACCGAGCAATTCGCTGCTCACACGGGCGCCTTCTGCTTCGGTGAATGACGCGCTGAAGCGCACATGCTCGCCGAGCGTGTCCAGCCCCACGGCTCGCATGGCCTCCAGAAAGCCGAGATAGCGCCGGTGTCCGGTCGAGATGTTCTGCGGGCCGGCGACGTGGCCGATCCGCGAGTGCCCCAGCTGCGCGACGTGCTCCACCGCCAGTCGGATGCCCTGCCGGTCGTCGACGGTTACCGCCGGCACGGAGCGATCCTCGAGGCTGCGGTTGACCAGAACGAGTGGCACGCCACCGGCGGCGAGGTCGGCCAGGAATTCTTGATCGAGTCGCGCCGTGGCGGAGATGAAACCGTCGACCTGACGCGCGCGCAGCGCCTCCAGGTAGCTGCGCTCGCGCTCGGCGTCGTTGTCGGTGTTGACGATCAGCGACGTGTAGCCGGCGTCGTCGAGCCGGTCCTCGATCCCGCGCAGGATCGGCGGGAACAGCGGGTTGGTGATGTCGGGGATCAGCACGCCGATCGTGTAGGAGCGATTGGTCTTGAGCCCGCGCGCGATTGGGTTGGGCCGGTAGCCAAGCGCTTGCGCAGCGCGCATCACGCGCTCGGCGGTTTCCTGGTTGACCAGCCCCCGCGTCTCGGCGTTCAGCGCACGCGAGACAGTGCCTGGATGGACCTTCGCCACGCGGGCGACGTCCCGGATCGTGACCGAGGTCGGCACGCGGCCCATTATGCAGTCGTGTGCATTGACGAGGTGCAGCGGGACCAGCGCTCACGGGTGGCCTGCGCGAACCCGCGGGGCACGGGTCATCGCCTCCTGCGGGTCATCGCCCAGATCGGCCAGCATCACGATCGCGGCGTTGCGCCCCGGCCCACCGGTGACTGAACCACCCGGGTGCGTGGTGCCGCCGGTCTGATACAGGCCCGGAATCGGCATGCGGTGCTGCGCCCAGCCGGGCACCGGACGGAGCGAGCCGCTGTAAGCCGGCGAACGATCGCCCCCGTGGAAGGTGCCCCGCCACATGTGAGGGTTGGAGCGCTCGAGATCCACCGGAGACACGATCAGCTCGGCCAAGATCGTCTCATCGGTGAGGTTCGGCGCGACGCGGCGCAGGTGACCCAGATGCACGGCGGCGATCTCGTCTCGCAGCCGTGCCCATTGCTCGGGGCCCTCGCCGGGGTCATACGGCTGCATCCCCAGAATCTTGACCGTGTGCTGGCCGGCCGGCGCGCGCGTCGGATCGGCGACGGTCGGAGTCGGGAACAGTAGCCAGGCGCCGTCCCGGACCAGGCGCCCCTCCTTGACGTCGCGTCCCATCCGCACAACGTCCTCCGGCCAGCCGGCGACGCCGGCCGAGACCGCGGTCAGCTCGCCGCCGTCGTGACCGGTGTAAATCGGCGGCTGCGTGGTCGCGTAGTGCGCGGCGAAGGCGGCGATGCCGGCGTCGTACGTCTCGACGCCGTAGAGGAAATCCTCGCCCCAGGCAGCGGGCGGCGCCATCTTCGTCAGATCCTTGACATGGATCGTCGACAGCACCGCCTTGCCGGCAATGTGGCGCTCGCCGTCCGCGGTCTGCACCCCCACGCAACGTCCGTCCCGCAGCACGAGGCTGACGACGCGCCGATCACAGAGCACCTCGCCGCCGCCGTCCTCGATCACCTCCACGAGCGTCCGCGCGAGCTCGCCCGAGCCGCCCCGTGGCAACGTCCAGCTCCGGTGCTGGCGCCCGAACACGATCGAGTAGGCCAGGAGGCCCGAGCCGGCCGAGTCGACGGGTTGCCCAGTCTGGAAAGCCATCCAGAGCATGAACGACTGGACATGGCGACTCTCGAACTCGTAGCGCACGACGTCCCAGGCGCTTATCGCCGCGCGGCGCAGCCAGCGCGTGGCGCCCGGTCGCCCGGCGATCATCTCTTCGAAGCTGGGTCCCAGGCCCACCGGGGTGAACCGCTGCCGGGTGAAGACGTCCTTGACGGAGTCGTACTCGGCCAGCAGCCGCCGGTAGGCATGTGCGTCGGCGCGTGAGAAGCGCGCGATCTCTTCGCAGGTGCGCTCGAGATCCAGCCACATCGTCAGCGACTCACCGTCTGCAAACACCACGTGTGCCACCGGGTCTGGCTTGATATAGGTCAGACCGCGGTCGGCGATCAACCCCAGTTCGTCATCAGCCAGCAGCGGGTTGGTCTGAATCAGCGTATGGCCGGTGGAGCACGAGTCCAGCCGGAAGCCCGGCAGCAGCAGCTCCTCGGAAGCCACGCCGCCGCCCGGCACCTGCCGGACATCCAGCACGAGGCAACGATGGCCCGCCCGCGTCAGGTAAGCGGCTGCGATCAGGCTGTTATGGCCTGCGCCGGCCACGACCACGTCGGCACTCACCGAGGCCACGTGGGTCATTCGCCGGTCGTAGTCGCACCGCTGGACACGGCGCCACCCAGGTACAGCGCGCCGATCTCCGGATGCTCGAGCACCTCACGCCCGGAGCCGGTCAGGCGAACGATGCCGTTCTCCAGCACGACGCCGTGGGTGCTCAGCCTCAGTCCCGCCCGTGCGTTCTGCTCCACGAGCAGGATCGTCTTGCCCTGCTGGTTCATCAGCTCGATCATCGAGAAGACCATCTGGCGCGTCTGTGGGTCAAGGCCCATCGAAGGCTCGTCGAGCATGATCAGCGTCGGGTCGAGCATCAGGCAGCGGGCGAACTCCACCAGGCGCTGCTGGCCGCCGGACAGGCTCCCGGCCTTCTCGTCGGCCCGGTCGCGCACGATGGGGTAGAGCTCCTCCACCGCCGTGCGCCGCGTATGCACGAGCGATCGGTCCTTGACCGTGAAAGCGCCCATCTCTACGTTCTCACGCACGGTCATCTCGGGGAACAGGCTGTGCGCCTGCGGTATCTGAGCGATGCCCTTGGCCAGGATCTGCTTCGGCGTCATGCCGGAGACGACCTCGTCATCGAAGCGGATCTCGCCCTGGCGCGGGCGCAACAGGCCGCTGATCGTCGCCATCAGCGTCGACTTGCCGGCGCCGTTGGGTCCGACCACGCAGGTGATGCCACCGCGCGGCACGTTGAGCGTGACCCGCTTGAGAATGTCGCCGCCGCCGTACCCGGCGGTGATCCCCCGCAGCTGCAGCAGCGCCTGAGAATCGCCGAGCTTCTCCCGCGGCGCATTGCGCACCGGCATCACCACAACCCTGGCGCCGCCGTGATGCGTCGCCTCCTCGGCGAGCTCGAGTTGGGTGGAGGGATCGTCCTCGCCGCCGAGGTAGGCGTCAAGCACCGCCGGGCTGGTCCGCACCTCCGCAGGCGTGCCCGAGACGAGCGCCGTGCCCTGGCTGAGGACGGTGATGCGCGAGCACAGGCCCATCACGAACTCCATGTTGTGCTCGACGACGAGGATCGTCTTACCCGCCTTGTTGAGCTCCTTGATGCGGTCGCCGAGGTGGGCGATCAGGGTCGGATTGACGCCCCCGGCCGGTTCGTCGAGTAGCAGGATCGCCGGATCGGCCACCAACAGCGAAGCGAGCTCGAGCAGCTTGCGCTGACCGTAGGAAAGGTTGCCAGCCGGTTCATGGGCGAGCCGGGTGATCCCGACGAAGTCCAGCAGCTCCATCGCTCGGCGCTTCTCACTGGCCGAGCCGGCCAGCCGCATCACGCCGCGCAGCCAGCCTTCCTTTCGCTGGGTGGCGACGAGCATGTTCTCCAGCACGGTCAGCCGGGTGAACAGGCGCGTGAGCTGGAAGGTACGCCCGATCCCGAGCTTGAACACCCGGTCAGGCGGCGCGTTGGTGATCTCGGCGCCGCTGAAGTGGACCTGTCCCTGCTGAATGCGCTCGTAGCCGGTGATGATGTTGAACAGCGTCGTCTTGCCCGAGCCGTTGGGGCCGATTAGCCCGTTGATCTCACCTTCGCGGACCTCAAGGTTGCAGAGCGACAGCGCCTTGACGCCACCAAAGGACTTCGAGACGCGCTGGACGTCGATCAGGTTGCTCATCATGCCGCTCCCGCGACGCCGCTGGGGAGTTTTGCCTGACGCTCGTCTCCGGGGCTGGTGGAGCCGTTCATCCGACGCTTCTCCAGCCAGTGGGCGATGCCGGGGACGACGCCCCGCGGCAGCACCAGGATCACCGCCAAGAACAGGACGCCGTAGGCGATCAGGTAGATGCCGTTGCCCGAGAAGGTCTGGGTCAGATACTGCTGGAGGGACTCGAGCACGAACGCCCCCAGCAGCGGACCGACGATCGTGCCCAGACCGCCGAGGAAGGCCATCAGTGCGAGGGAGACGTCGAACAGCGGGTCGAATCCGAACTGGGGGAAGATCTGGCCCAGGAAGTAGAAGTACAGGCCACCGACCATGCCGACCGGGATCGCGGAGATCACGAACGCGGTCAGCTTGACGCGCCGGGTCCTGACGCCGAGGCCGAGCGCGCGATCCTCGTCGTCGCGGATCGCCAGCAGCTGCAGCCCAAAACGCGAGCGGCGTACCGCCCACGAGACGACCACGGTGAGGATCAGGATCACCAGCGCCACGTAGTAGAAAGGCTGGTTGTAGTTGGCCGCCGAAAACGGGGCGATCGGCAGCAGGATCCCGGAGGTTCCCCCCGTGAAGCCAAGGTTGGTCGCGGCTAGCTGGAAGATGAAGAAGATCGCGATCGTGACCACCACGAACGTGTGCCGGCGCGTGCGCAGCGCGATTAGCCCGACCGGGATCGCGATCAGCCCGGCGACGATGCCGCCGAACGGAAGCAGCGCGAACACCGGCCAGCCTCCGGCCACGTGCCAGTCCTGCGCGGCCAGCGCAACCGCATAGCCGCCGCAGCCGAAGAACACCGCGTGACCGAGCGCGAGATAGCCCGAGTAGCCGCTGAACATGTTCCACGACGAGGCGGCAACCATGAACACGAGGGTGAACACCGCGATTGACGTCGTCGAGGGGTCGGTGACCGCGAGCGGAAAGCCCGCGAACACCGCCAGCACGATGACGATCGCTCCGATGACCGCAATGCGCCGCCGCGGCGGCGGCGCGACGACGTCCGGTTGCGGGTCCGTCGCGACGTCCGGTTGCGAGTTGGTAACGCTCATTGGGCACGCGCCGCCGTGCGGCCGAACAGCCCCTGGGGCCTGACCGAGAGCACGATCACCAGCGCCGCGAAGTACACCAGTGGCGCCCACGTCGGCGACCAGGCGACCGCGACGACGTCATTGATCACCAGTAGGAAGATCGCCGCCGCCATCGCCCCGCCAATGCTCCCCATCCCGCCCAGGATCACGATCGCCAGCAGCCGTGAGATCAGGTCATAGCCGGTGTTGGGATTGAACGAGTTTGTGGCGCCGAACACCATCCCGCCGACCGCGGTGACCGCCACGCCGATGCCAACCGAGATCGTGCGCACACGGTTGACATCGATGCCGATCAGGTCGGCGGCGGTCCGGTTCTGCAGCGACGCGCGCACCGCCCGACCGAACTGGGTGCGGTACAGGACGTAGTACAGGCCGATCAGCAGGGCGATCGCCAGCGCGAAGCCGATCAGGTAGATGTCTGGCAGGTAGAAGCCGAACACGTGCACCGAGGAGTTGACGTAGGACGCCTGCAGCTGCTGGTAGTCGACGCCGAAGATCGCCGTCAGGATCCCCTCGATCACGATCGCCACCGCGTAGGTGATCAGGATCGACATCTGCGTCCGATCCTGGTCACGCAGCCGGCGCATGAAGCAGAACTCGATCGCCACCCCAAGCGCGAACATCAGCGGAACGGTGATCAGCAGCCCCGGCAGCAGGCCGATGCCGACGTGCACCGACAGCTCGTAGCTGAGGTACGCGCCGAGGATCACCATCACGCCCTGAGCGATGTTGATGATGTCCATGACGCCGAAGATCAGCGTCAGACCGGCGGCCATGAGCGCGTACACGCCGCCGGTCAAAACGCCATCGACGATCGCCTGCAGGAGGGCGGTTGACGACATTGGGCTCTAGCCCTGCCAGGCCGGCTTCGGGTAGAGCGGCGGGTGCGAGCCCGTGGTCGCGGTGGGAATCGACTGGACCAGCGTCCCGTTCTGCCACTGGAACGTCAGCGTCTTCTGGGACGTGTTCTCGCCGAGCGGGTCGAACTTCACCGGGCCCTGGACGCTGTTGAGCGTAACGCCGCTGTGCAGGTAGGCGATGATCTTCTGGTTGTCGAAGCCGTGCGTCGCCTGCACCGCCTGGGCGATCACCTGTCCGACCGAGTAGGCCTCGGCGACGTCGGCGTTGACGTCCGACGGCGTGCCGCCGTACTTGGCGATGTACTCCTTGACCATCTGCTGGCTGTCGGCCTTCTGGAAGCCACCGAACCAGCCGTTGGGGACGAAGATCCCGTTCTCGTTGCCGACGCCGACGGCCTTGACGAACGGAGCGCCCTGGTCCGGACCCGCGGTGGCGATGAACGCCTTGGGGTTGTAGTGCTGCTGGACGAACGCGTGCGTGAACGCCGATACGGTCGGGACATCGACCGAGCCGAGCACGACGACATCGGCGTGGGTCGAGGCCACCTGGCCGGCGATCGCCGTGTAGTCGGTGACCTCCTCGGGGAACACCTTCGAGAGCACGGTCTTGACCCCGGCCGCCTGCATGATCTTCTGTGCGAGCGGGAGCTGCGGCTGGGTGAACGGATCGTTGACGGTCGCGTAGGCGGCGGTCTTGGGCCGCTGGGAGGCCGGCAGCGAGGCCACCCACTGCGCGAATGTCACGAGGTTGTTCTTGATCGGGATCGAGACGTCGAAGACGTTCTTCAGCCCGTTGCCGAACACGGAGGGAGCACCGCCCGCCCCCTCGACGAACGCGTAGCCGTAGCGCGAGGCGATGCGCGCCGCGGGGACCGTCAGCAGGCTCGAGAACGGACCGAACACGAGTTGATCCTTGTTGGAGCCGATCAGCTTCTCGTAGTTGCTGACCACCTGCGCCGGGCTCGAGGCGTCAGACACCACGTCGAGCTTGAGCTTGTGCCCGAGCAGACCGCCGGCGCGGTTTTGGTCGGCCACCCACAGCTGATAGCCGCGCTCGAACGCCTGACCGTCAGCCGCAAAGTCGCCCGAGAGCGACAACGACGTTCCGATCGTAATCGGACCCGAACCACTCCCGCCGCCTCCCCCGCTGCTGCTGCTGCTGCTCGAACTGCCGCACGCAGCGAGCAGGGTCACGGCGGCCAGGACGCACCCAGCCCTCAAAAACTTGGGAAAGCTCCTCATCTCCGTCTCCCTCCGCTCCTACGTGATGGCAGCTGATCCGGTCTCCATCACGTTGTTGCAATCGTTTGCAGTGCAAGATACCCGCGTTGCGCTGCAGCTGTCAACCTGCAAACCCGTGCAGCGCGGGTCGATCAGCCAGAGAATGGCGATACCGCGGCGGCGCCACCAAGCCGATACGCTGCTTTGGTGGCCACCCCGGTGGTGATCCTGTTGCTCGCCTGGGCGAGCCTGCTGGCCGTGTTCCTGGCCTTCGGGCTCGGGCTGAGCCGGGTCGCCTCCCACGCCGATCACAGCGCGGGCCGCGCATGGCGGGCTCTGCTGCTCAGCCGGCTGGCGCGACGTCGCGGAGACCGCCGCCAGGATGATCGCCGGCGGCGTACCGCGCCGATCGCTCATGAGCGGCGGGACGCCGAGCGCCGACTCGCCGAGCGCCGTGCCGAACCGGTCACGGTCGACCCGCCGACCGCCGACCGCGGCCTAGCTAGAGCTCGTCGGCCCCGATCAGACCGTGCCCTGAGCCGGTTCGGGGGCCTTAACCGCGGCCGCCCGTGTCCGCAACGGCCACGGGCGGTGCTTGGGCTGCGAGGCTGGATCCCGCAGGGATCCGGCCTCGCAGGTCCGTTACGCCGAACGAGGGGTGCGCGCGATCACGAACGTGTTCTTGGGCGCGGTGAGCACGATCACCCGCTGACCGTCCTTGACGTTGGACAGCGTGCTCTTCTGACCGTTGTCGCGGACACGAGCGTTGGCCGGAATCGTAAGTGTGACGGTCTTGTAGGTGGCCTTGGCGGTCCCCTCGACCATCGTCAGCTGCTGACCGCTGATCGACTGCACCGTCCCGCGCTCGAAGGTCACCGTCTTGAACCCCTGCTTGGTGCGGATGACGATGCTGCCCTCAACGGCTCGCCGCTCCCAACGGCGCGGGCCGTGGACGCGTCCGGTATGGGCCCTGCTCGCCGTCGTAGGGCTCGTCGAGGCTCCGGCGCTCGCGATCGCGCTGGCGCCGGCTCCGATCACCGCGCAGGTGACGGCGACGATCAGGATCCTGGAGTGTCTGCTCATGAATGACATCTGATTTACCTCGGTTCGGGTTGCCTTTGCGGTGCCGGTTGCACTGTCGCTCCGGCCTGAAAGCAACGTGTCAGCCGAACGTCAGCTGCGTGTAAAGCCGGCGCTCGGGTGGGGCGCACCGCACCTACGATGTCGGCATGGGCGTAACGATCATGGTGGTCGAGGACGAGCCGAACATCGGTGCGCTGGTCCGCACCTACCTGCAGCGTGCCGGCTATGAAACGCTGTGGGTGCGCTCCGGCGAGGAGGCCCTGGCCGAACTGCGCCGCCATCCCGTGAAGCTGGTCGTGCTCGATATCGGGTTGCCCGGCATCGACGGCTTTGAGGTGTGCCGGCGGATCGGCGGCCGGGTCCCGGTGATCATGCTCACCGCGCGTGACGAGGAGCCCGACCGGGTGGCCGGCCTGGAGGTGGGCGCCGACGACTACGTCTCGAAGCCGTTCTCGCCCCGCGAACTGACCGCGCGCGTCAAGGCGGTGCTGCGCAGATCCGTCGCGCAGCCCTCCCCGGCCGACGTCAGCTCGCTGGGGCCCATCACCCTGCTGCGCGCCGCGCGGGAGGTGCGGGTCGACGGTCGTGAGGTCGAGTTGACCCAGCGTGAGTTCGACCTGCTCGAATACCTGGTCCGCCATGCCGGCCAGGTGGTCAGCCGAGACCAGTTGCTGGAGTCGGTCTGGGGGTTCCTCTCACCCGGCGAGACGCGCACCGTCGAGGTACATGTCGCCCAACTGCGTAAGAAGCTTGGGCATCCCGAGCTGATCAGAACGGTCCGCGGGCTCGGCTACAAGGCCAGCGAATGACCGTGCACGAGCGCGCGCATGGGGACAGCGCCGAGGCATGACCCTCCAGCGGCGCGTGCTCGGTTACCTGGCGCTGGCCGCGATCGCCTCCTGCGCGCTGACCGTCGGCGTCGGCGTGCTGCTGGTCAGGCACCGGATCTCCGCTCAGCGAATCTCCAACCTCGAGGCCCAGGCCGACGTGTTGGCGCTGGTCGGAGGCGCGCCGGGGGCGTTGCAGGCCGGCGATCACGTCTACCGGATTGGCACGGGGCGATCCCGTGGACTTGGTCCCCTCGGCCGAGCGGCCGTGCTGGCGGCAATCCCGGCCGGCGCGGGGCAGGGAACGATCTCGGTGCGCGGGCGGTCGCTGCTGTACGCGGCGCGCGCGACGGCGACCGGGCGCATCGTGGTGGTTCGAGCGGCCCAGCTGGCGTTCGCGGAGTGGCGGCCATTTCTGAGCAGCCTGGTGCTCGCGGGCCTGGGCGGGGCGGTGCTGGCGGTCGTGCTTTCGCTGCTGCTGGCCAGGCGACTGACGCGGCCGATCGACGAGCTGGCGCTGGCCACGCGGCGTGTCGCGGCCGGAGAGGCGGGTGTCGTGGTGCCGATCCGCGGCACCGACGAGCTGGCCGCCCTGGGTCAGACCTTCAACGAGATGGCCGCCGAGCTGGAGCGCGCCAACCAGACCCAGCGCCGGTTCTTGGAGTCAGTCAGCCATGAGCTCAAGACGCCGCTGACCTCGATCCGCGGCTACGCCGAGGCGCTCGACGAGGGTGCCGTGTCACCGGCGCAGGCCGGAAGTGTGATCGGAGCCGAGGCCGGGCGGCTGGAGCGGCTGGTGCTCGATCTGCTCGAGCTGGCTCGCTTCGGCCGGGAGGGGTTCACCGTCGCACACACGCGCCTTGATCTTGCCTTGATCGTCGCCCAGGCGCTGCAGCGCCACTCCCCCCGGGCGCGCGAGCTGGGCGTGGAGCTGACGAGCTCAGGCGCGCCGGGGGCCTGGGCGCTGGGCGACGAGGACCGCCTGCTCCAGGTCACCTCAAACCTGATCGAGAACGCGCTGCGGCTGACTCCGGCCGGCGGGGCGGTGACCGTGCGCGCCGATCGGGGCCAGATCGCCGTGCGCGACACCGGCCCCGGACTCGCGCCGGAGGACCTGCCACATGCGTTTGACCGCTTCTATCTGCACGATCGCTACCGCAGCGAGCGCGCTGTCGGCTCGGGGCTGGGACTGGCGATCGTCAAGGAGCTGATCACCGCGATGGGCGGCACGGTCGCGGCCACCAGCCCGCCTGAGGGAGGCGCCGAGTTCACGCTGTCGCTGCCGGTGGCCGAGCCGCCGATCCGGCGCTCTTAACAGGCGACAACCGGCCGAAGCTACGAGAGCGGCTTGGGCGCCTGGCCCCGCCGTGCTCGCGTCGTCTGAGCCCAGCCATAGGTCCCGCGCCCAAAGCGGCACGCGCGGGGGCAGACGCCAAGCCGTTAAGCGGGCACGTTGCGCTCGGAGAGGTGCGCTCCGACTTTGCGCTTGACACGCTGCAGAGCGTTATCGACCGTCTTGCAGTCGCATTCAAGCCGCCGGCCGACCTCCTCGTAGGAGTGCCCGTCGAGATAGAGGGCCAGGACCCGGGACTCGAGCTCTGAAAGCGCCGTCGAGATGCACGCGACCAGCGCCCGCAGCTCCTCGGAAGAGATCACCTGGTTGACCGGATCGTGCACGGTCGAGCCCGGCAGGACCTCGTCCAGCGTCGGGTCGTTGTCCGAGCTCGAGCCCGCCGGTGTGCTGGAGAACGAGATGTACTGGTTCAGCGGCGTGTGCTTGTTGCGCGTCGCGGTCTTGACCGCGGTGATGATCTGCCGCGTGATGCACAGCTCCGCGAAGTTGCGAAAGCTTGATTCGCGGTCGGTCCGGTAGTCCCGGATCGCCTTGTATAGGCCGACCAGCCCCTCCTGGATCAGATCGTCGGAGTCGCCGCCGGCGAGAAAGTATGAAGAGGCCTTCAGGCGCACGAAGCCGTAGTACCGGCGCACGAGTCTGTCGTACGCGTCGGGATGGCCCTGTTTCGCCAAGGCGATCAGGAACCCGTCATCAACCTTTGGTTGAGACTGAGAGTAAGCCGAAAGTCGAGCCACGATCTGTACCTTTCCTCGCCCCGCCCTTCCGGACCGGACATCGGATTGTCGTGACGCGTTACCTCCCCTGGCGCCGCACCATTGTTCTATTGTCAAGAAGCTGGCGTGAGCCGTGACTTCCCGTCAAGCCAAGCCCTAAGGCTCGAGTTGATCCTTATCTCCCGGCGCGACAATGACAGAGCGGTGCAAGGCTGTCAAGCGTGGCAGGTTTTCATCCGCGATCGCGCGCGGCGGCGTAGAGCAACACCGCTGCCGCGGCGCTGACGCTGAGCGACCGGATGCGCCCGCGCAGCGGAACCGAGACGAGCACATCGCACGCCGCGGCGACACGGGGGCGAAGCCCGCGGCCCTCGGATCCGAGGACGAGCGTGACCGGGCCGCCATAGTCGACGGCGTCGTAGGAGACGGTCCCGTCGGCGTCCGCGCCGTAGCACCACCCGCCCGCCGCCTTGGCGTCAGCCAGGAAGTCCGACAGGTTCCTTACCCGGGCGATCGCCAGATGCTCGACGGCCCCGGCCGATGCCTTGCAGACCGCGGGGGTGACCTCGGCCGAGCGCCGCTCGGGCAGCACGATCCCGGCCGCCCCCGAGCACTCAACGCTGCGGGCGATCGCTCCGAGGTTCTGCGGATCCTGGACCTGATCGAGCGCCACGATCAGGGCGTTGGGCATCGCCAGCAGCTCACCGGCGTCTGCGTAGCGGTATTCCGAGACCTCCGCACAGATCCCCTGATGGGCTTCGGTGCCGCAGCGCCGCTCGATCTCCTCGGCGACGACGGTAAACACGCGTCCCCCGGCCTCTTGAAGCCACGGCTCGCGCAGCGTGTTCTTGGTCGCCCAGACCCGGGTGACCGAGCGGGGGCCACGCAGCGCTTCGCGCACCGGATTGCGGCCGTAGACGATCACGCTGTGGGCCGGCGCGAGATCACCTTGTGGGCAGGAGCTCCGGCCCGTCGGGCCCGTCGCGGACCTCCCAGCCCAGCGACCGAAGCTGCTCGCGCATCCGGTCGGCCTCGGCGAAGTCACCCTCGGCGCGGGCGCGCTGGCGGGCCTCCAACAGCTCGATCGCCTGAGGCGGGGCCTGCGTCTGGTCGGCCTCGAGCAGGTTCTCCAGTGCGAATACGGACAGCATCTCACGCAGGTCGGCGTCGCCGACGCTGGCCGCTGGGGCACGGTTTGCCTCACGGACCCATTCGAACACGACCGCCAGCGCGCGGGGGGTGTTGAAGTCATTGGCCAGCGAGTGCAAGAAGCGTTCGCGCATCGGCTCAGACCAGGCCGGGCTGGGACCTTCGGTGAGCCCACGCGCGGCTTCGCGGATGCGGTTGGCGCGGGCACCCGCCTCGGTCAGGCGATCGTCATCGAACTCAATCGGCTGGTGGTAGTGGCCGCCGAGGAAGTACATCAGCAGCGCGTCGCGCCCGTGGGCGGCCAGTGCCTCGTGCAGCGCGAACACGTTGCCGACCGACTTGGACATCTTCTCGCTGTCCAGTCTCACCATCCCGTTGTGCATCCACAGGCGCGCCAGGGGGGCCCCGTGCGCCGCGCGGGTCTGAGCCGCCTCGTTCTCATGATGGGGGAAGATCAGATCAGAGCCGCCGCCGTGGATCTCGAACTCCACTCCGAGCAGCTGCTCGGCCATCGCCGAGCATTCGATGTGCCAGCCGGGTCGGCCGGGCCCCCAGGGCGATTCCCACGCGGTGTCCTCACCCTCCTTGCGCCCCTTCCAGAGCGCAAAGTCAAGCGGGTCGCGCTTGCGACCGGCCCCCTCCACCCCCTCGCCTTGATCCATCTGATCGACGTTCCGATGGGACAACTCACCGTATTCCGGGTATGAGCGGACCGAGAAGTAGACATCGCCATCCGCCGGATACGCGTGACCCAACTCGACCAGCCGCCTGATCAATTCGATGATCGGCCCCATCGTCTCGCTCGCGAGCGGCTCATGATCGGGGCGCCCGAGCCCCAACCGCTCGGTGTCGGCGAAATAGGCGGCGATCATCTCTCGCGCCAGCCGGTCACTGGCGATCCCCTGCGCCTGCGCAGCCGCGTAGATCTTGTCGTTGACGTCTGTGATGTTTGCTACAAGGGTCACGTCATACCCCTCATGAGCCAGAAATCGCTTGAGCAGCGCGAACACGACGAACGGTCGGGCGTTGCCGACGTGGATGCGCCCGTAGACGGTCGGACCGCAGGCGTAGATCCTGACCCGCCCGGAGTCGGTCGGTTCCAGCGCGCGGACCTGACCAGAACGCGTGTCGTGCAGCGAGATCGTGCGCAAGGTCCGGCAACCCTAGCGCCCATCGGCGCGTCTGCCTGGGGCGCCCGTTAGCGTGCCCGCGATGTCCAGCCCCCCTGACAACCGTCGGCCGCTCGCCGCCGTCGATGCGGCTTTTCGGTCGCTCCCGGATCGCTATCTGGGGGCCAATCCCGGCTTCGACGCCACGTACCACATCAGACTCGGCGATCTCGGCCACATCTGGGAGGTGCGCTGCACCGGCCACGCGGCCCGAGTGCGCAAGGGCGGGACCCGCCGCCAGCCCGATGTCACCATCTCGACTGACTCTGACACGTGGATGCGCTTGCGCCAGGGCGAGTTCTCCGGCATCGAGGCGTTCGAGCGCCGCCTGCTCAGAGTTCGCGGCAACCTCGACTATGCGGTGGGCTTCGAAGGCATGTTCCGGCTTCCCAACGGCCGTCCGCCGCTGCTACAGATCCGCGACGTTCCGGTCGGCCGCCACCGGATCTCGACGATGACGATGGGCTACGGTCCCGACGTGCTGTTGCTGCACGGGCTGGGCAGCACACGCGCGTCGCTGTTTGAGACCGCCGCCGCGCTGAGCACAAATTACCGCGTGCACGCGCCCGATCTGCCCGGCTTCGGCTGCGGTCGGCGATCTGATCGTCGACGAGTTCCGCCGCATCTACCACTCCGCCGGCGCGCGCTACGCTTTTTTGGCCTCGGCGCGCAACATCTATCTCGAGGCACCGTTTGGACCCAACGGCTTCTCCCCGCGGCTGTCCGAGCTCCGGCCCCCGGCGCTGTTCGTATGGGGCAGCCACGATCGGCTCGTGCCGCATGCGTTCAGCCGCCATGTGCGCAAATGGCTGCCCGGCGCCGAGCGGGTAACGATCGATTCCTGTGGCCATGTTCCCCAGGTCGAGCGACCGGAGCCCACCAACGCCCTGCTGAGCCGTTTCTTTGCCGAGGCCGACGGCCGCCATCCGGCGATCGGGTCGATCGGGCTGGCTGTACCGGGCGCCGAGGCCGCCTGATCGCGCCAACGTCCCAGTGCGACGCCATTTGCCCTGGGAAGCACGTCGTGCTCGCCACCACTTAGCATCAGCACTGTGGCATCCACGCGCACGACGTCCACGCCTAGCCGCAACGGCCACATGACGGCGGCCGAGGAGCCGGTGCAGCCGCGCCAGGCGCGTCCATCGCTGATCGGCCGGGCGTTGCGTGAGATCGCTCATCAGGCTCAGCGCCGGATCCCGCGCGCCGATCTCGACGAGCGTGATCCGGACTTCATCCGTGAGCGCCTGCCGCTGATGTGGTTGATGGCCAGCCTCTGGTTTCGCGGCGAGGTCCGCGGGCTGGGCAACATCCCCGACTCCGGCCCGGTGCTGCTGGTGGGCAACCACTCCGGCGGCAACATGACGCCGGACACGATCGTCTTCACCTTGGCCTTCAACACCTACTTCGGGGTCGAACGCGCCTTCTACCAACTCGCGCACAACCTCGTCCTGTCGATGCCGGCGCTGGGATCGCTGCGGAAGTTCGGGACGGTCGCCGCGTCGCCCGCCAACGCGCGCAAGGCGCTGGAGTCAGGCGCGGCGCTGCTCGTCTACCCAGGCGGAGACTACGAGGTCCACCGGCCGAGCTGGCAGCGAAACCGGGTCGACTTCGACGGGCGCAAGGGTTTCATCCGGCTCGCCCTCCAGGAGGATGTGCCGATCGTCCCGGTGGTGTCGATCGGCGGACAGGAGACGGCCGTGTTCCTGTCCCGCGGCGAGGGCCTGGCCCACCTGCTCGCCCTCGACCGGCTGTTCAGGCTGAAGGTCCTGCCGATCTCGCTGGCACTGCCGTGGGGGATCAACATCGGCGACATGCTCGGGCATATCCCGCTCCCGTCCAAGATCACCGTCGAGACCCTGCCGGCGATCGACCTCAGGGCCGAGTTCGGCCCGAATCCGGATGTCGCTGAGATCTATGACCATCTGATCCGGCTGATGCAGGACACCCTCGACGCGCTCGCGGCCGAGAGGCGGCTGCCCGTGATCGGATGAGGGCCAGCGCACAAACCGTCGTCGCGGCGCCGATTGAGACCGTCTGGAAGCTGGTCTGCGATCCCGAGCGCGCACTCGACTTCATGTCCGGCGTGACGCGCTGGGAGGTCGCCGGAGACCAGGTCAGCGGCCTCGGCGCCCGGTATCGAATGCTGTTTCGGATCGGCTCGGCGGAGGTCGGCGGCCTGATCGAGATCGTCGAGTTCGACGCGCCGCATGAGCTGGCGTGGACGTCGGTCACCGGAATCGATCAGCGCGGGCGCTGGCGCCTGCGTCCCGCGCCCGGGGGGCGGACCAAGGTCGAGATCCGCCTTGCCTATGGGGTAGCGGGAGCCGGCCTGTCGGGCTGGATTGCCGAGCGGATCGCCGCCCCCGCCGTGAGCGGTCATCTCAAGAGCACCGTCAAGCAGCTGTCGCGGATCGTCGAGCAGGAGCGTCTGAGGGCGCTCGCGGCCAAGCGCCGCGCGGCGCGCGCGGCGTAGCGCTCGGCGCCCGTCCGTGTTCCTATGCCGTGGCCGCGTCCACCGGCGTGACGCGGTCCAGGAAGGACCGGACGCGCTCCTTATAGGGGTCGCGGTTGGTTGCCTTGAGTAGCCCGCCGGCCATCCGCACCGGATCGCCGAAGAAGTAGTACTCGTAGAGGTTCTGCCGACCGGCAAAGCCGGAAGTCGACATGTCCCAGGCCAGGCGGAACAGGCGAACACGCTCGGGGCCCGACAGCTTGGCCGACTGCAGGTAGCGCTGCACGTCGTCACGGGCGTGGCCGGCGACATCGCCTTCGGTGGGGATCGCCATGAGTCCGCTGGCGCCGAACTTGCGCACGATCTCGGGCAGGCGCTGGGAGGCTCTGGGGAACCAGTTGCGGGCTGTGTTCAGCGGCTCCCAGGCGGGCGTGAAGACACCGTAGCGATTGGGCGCCGCGTCGGCCTCAGCCGCGCGCACGAGCCCGTGCAGGGTGCCAACCATCGTGACGACCTCGGCGATGTCCTCCTGGATGTGTGAGAACTGCTCGATGCCGATCGCCTCGGTCATCAGGGAGATCAGACCTAGGAAGGCCTCCGCCTTGGCCGTCGTACGCATGGCGACCTGGTGGGTCATGTGCACGACAGCCGAGGTGTCGGTGTAGAAGCCGTTGCACAACTCAGGGTCACCGAGCATGAAGACGCGCTCCCACGCCACGTGCACGTCATCGAACACGACGACGGCGTCGATCTCGTCAAAGCGCCCGCCGAGCGGATGCTGGCGCTGATAATCGAGGTTCTCCCGGCAGATGAACCGCAGACCCGGTGCATCGCATTGGATCGCAAAGGCAAACGAGTATGGCTCGTCCTCGGGCGCGCCCTTGAGCACCGTCGAAGGGAACACGAGCAGTTCGTCGGCGATCGGCCCGATTGTCGCCAGCATCCGAGCGCCTCGCACGACGATGCCGTTGTCGTCCTGGGAGACGACGTGCGCGCCCAATGCGCGGCCGTCGACCTGCTGGCCGGGTCCGACCGCACGGTTGGCTTGCGGCGGAATGAGCGTGTGGGTGGTCAGCAGGTCCTGCTCGCGCACCTTCTCGTAGTACGCGCGGACGTTCTCGCCGAACTCAACGTCGGCCTGGGCGAACCAGTCGGTCGCTTGGCTGAGAGCCATCAACGAGGAGTTCAGGTAGTCGCCGGTGCGGCCGAGCGTGCCGAGGCTGTGATCCGCCCAGGATTTGAAAGCGGCACCACGCCGGGCCAGATCGACCTCGTTCTTGGGCACCATGAAAGAGGTCGCCACGGGCTCGCCGGTGGTAGGCGACTCATAGGTCAGAACTTCACGCAGGTCCGGGTCGTGCTGACGGTCATAGAGCTCGGCGTAGCTTCCGATCACGCCCGCGAGCGCCGGATGCTCGGTCACCGGACCTCTGATCAGCTCGCCGTTGAGCTCGACGGTTGGGCGAGTCTGTGCGAGACGCTTGATGTACTCCTGGCCGGTTCGGACTCCCATGTGGCGCTCTCCTCGGGGTGGGGCTGACCAAGCGAGGGTACCCATCGGGCGGCTGTCGACCGCCGGCTCGGCCCGCTCGGCTCGAGCGGCGCGGCTTCAGGGCGCGGAGTCGAGGATCTCGGCGTGTTGGTCCTCGGGCGGCGTGCCGTAGGCATAAAGCACGAGATCCTCGTCGCCGTGGTTGGCCGCCTGCAATGGCGTGCCCGGCTCGACGTGGATCAATCCGCCCGTGGGCACGTCGCATCGCTGGGGCGGGTCGCCGACGTACATCGACAGCGTGCCCGCCAAAACCACGAACGTCTCCTCCTGGAACGGATGCCGATGTCGACGTCCCTTGGCGCCGGGCTCATACCGCCAGACGTTTGCGCGGGTGTGGGCGAAACCCGCCAGCTCGCTCAACTCGGCGACGTGGAGTGGCGCCTCCTCGGGCTTGTGCGGGCGGGTGGTCCACTCGAGCTCATCGGGGCTGATTACGCGGAAGGTCATGCCGTCGTCTTCGCGGTGTCGTAGCCCGGAGGCATCGCATTAGCAGCTTCAGGCGAGCGAGGTCTGCTCGTGCGACTGCAGGATCGCATCGAGCTCTTGGAACTGGCGGCGCACTCCGCCGCACACTTGGTCGCATAGCTCGAACACCGCTGGGTCGCTGATCGCGTAGAGAACGCTGTTCCCTTGCTTGGTGCGGCTGACCATGCCCGCGCTGTGCAGGATCCCGAGGTGCTTTGAGACATTCTGCTGCGACGCTCCGAGCGCGTGTTGCAGTTCGCCGACGGTGGCGTCACCTTCGCGGAGACGGTCGAGCAGCTTGATCCGCATCGGTTCGCCAAGCACCCGGAAGCGCTGCGCGACGAGCTCGATCATCGGCTCGGGCAGCGGGTGCGGAACGGGTGGCAACGAGTGCATGCTTCAAGCTTAACACAGGTACACAGTTGTGCAGTTGACAGCGTTTCGGCCATGGAGTATCTTTGATCTACAAGCTACTACCGTACAGTTGTGCAGCCGTGAAAGTCGCCCGCGTAAAGGAATACGACCATGACCATAACCGCAAGCGCCCGCTCGATCGACGGCACCCTCCGCCACGAGATCGACGTCAACGGGCGCCACACCATCGCCACCGACGAACCCGAGAGCCTGGGCGGAAGCAACACCGCGCCGGCGCCACACGAGTTGCTGCCCGCGATGCTCGCATCGTGCGTCTCGACCATGATCGCCCTCTACGCCCGAAGCCGGGACTGGCAGCTCGAAGACGTGCGGGTCGATGTCGAGTACGACCCTGACTGCACCCCACGACGCGTCGACGTGGCCGTCCATCTACCGACCGGGCTGACACCCGGGCAGGTCAAGCGACTGCGACGTGTCGCCGACACCTGCCCCGTCCGGCGGGCACTCGAAGCAGGGTTTGCGTTCGAAGAGGAGCTCGTGCTCGACCTCCCCGTGACCGAGCTGGTCAGCTAGGTTACGTGCGGCGGCCCTGAGACAGTCGCCACCGCCAGCGCCGCCACGCCCTCCTCGCGGCCCACGAAGCCCATCCCCTCACCGCGTGTGGCTTTGACGCTCACGTGAGCGAGCTCTACGCCGAGTGCCTGCGCCAGCGCGGTCCTGATCTGCTGGCGCACCGGCGCGAGCTTGGGCCGCTCGATCATCACCGTCGCATCGACGTGAGCGACAGTGAAATCCGCCTCGGCCAGCAGCGCGACGGTCGCGCGCAGCAGGTCCAGCGAGTCGGCATCGCGGTAACGCTCATCGGTGTCGGGGAAGTGCTCGCCGATGTCGCCCATCGCGCACGCGCCCAGCAGCGCGTCGATGATCGCATGGGTCAGCGCGTCGGCATCCGAATGCCCGGCCAAGCCGCGGTCGTGCGCCACCTCCACCCCTCCGAGCACCAGCCGTCGCCGCTGCGCGAAGCGATGGCAGTCATAGCCGATGCCGGTGGTTATGGTCACGGTCGGCACTCCGCCAGGACTCTCACCGCAGGCGCTCCCCCATCAGCAGCTCCGCAAAGTGCAGATCCTCCGGCGTGGTGATCTTGAGGTTGCCAGGATCGGCGGCCAGAACCGCCACCACCCCGCCGACGCGCTCGATCAGCCAAGCGTCGTCGGTGGCGATGGCCAGCTCATGCGGGGAGGCCTCAAGCAGTGCTCGCTCCAGGCTGGCGCGGCGGAACACCTGAGGAGTCTGGACCGCCCACAGCCGGCTGCGGTCGAGCGTGCGCGTGACGGTCTGCCCGTCATCGCCGACCTCCTTGATCGTGTCCGACACGGGCGCGGCGGCGATCACCGCGTCGGCCCCGGATCGATCCAGGGCTTCCAGCGCGCGCACGAACAGGGCGGTCGTGGCGAGCGGGCGCGCTGCGTCGTGAACGATCACGGGATCGCCCTCAGCGCAGCTGCGCAGCGCCTCCCGCACCGACTCTGAGCGAACCGCCCCACCCGCGACGCCGATCGTACCCGGCGGCGCGGCATCGAGATGCTCAGCCGGAAGCGCGACCACGATCGTCTGCACGCCCGGCACGCTCTGCAGCGTCGCCACGCTCCACTGCAGCATCGGCTGGCCCGCAAGCGAAACGAGCGCCTTGGGCCGGCCCGACCCAAGGCGCTTGCCCCGTCCCGCGGCCACGATCAACGCGACCGCCATGAGTTTGCGGGCGGCGAGCCTACTTCGCCGCCACTGCCACCTTGCGGTTGCCGTTGCCGTTAGAGGAGTCGGTCAGGAGCCCGTACAGGTGCCCCTCGATCTCCTGCTCGTCCATCTCGAGCGCGTACATGAGCTCGGAGGCGAGGATCTTCTTGGCCCGGGTGAACATCTGCTTCTCCCCGGTGGAGAGACCCTTCTCGGCCTCCCGGATCGCCAGGTTGCGGACTACCTCGGCCAGCTCGTAGATGTCGCCCGTCTTGATCTTGTCGCGGTTGTGCTTGAACCGCCGGTTCCAATTCTTGGGCATCTCGGAGCACTCGTCCTGCAGAACGGCGAGCACCTTCTTGACGGTCTCCTCGTCGATCACGCGCCTGAGCCCCGCCAGCGCGGCGTTCTCGGTCGGAACCATGACCGTCATGTCGTTGTGCAGGATCTTGATCGTGAGGTACTCGCGGCTCTCACCCAGGATCTCCTTCTGCTCCTTGCGCAGCACCTTCCCCGCACCGTGGTGGGGATAGACGACGTTGTCGCCGATCTCGAACTCGATGTGTACAAGCGCTATTTCAGGCTCGAGATCATCCAGGTGCTCTTCCATTAGCTCTGTGATGGTGTCCTCCTTGGTCCGGGCCGGGCGGGGCGAGGGGCCCGCTCGAAGGTCGCGCTACGTCTGCAGGTATCGATCGACAAGGTTGATCTCCTGCTGGCGGCGAAGGCCCTCGCGGATGTCCTTCGCCCTGATCTCGCCGACCCCGTCGACGGTTTCCAGCTCGCCATCAGTGGCGGCGAGCAACTCCTCAAGTCCTCCGAATTCGGTCACGATCCGCTGCACGACAAGCTTGGGCAGCCTTGGTATGTGCCCCAGGATGCGGAATCCGCGCGGAGATACGGGGTAATCGAGGGTGTTCAGCTTGCGGTCATGGCCGAACAGCTCAGCCAGCCGGCCGAAGTCCAGAAGATCCTGATGTGGCAGGCGCACGAGCTGCTCGAACGCGGTCGAGAAGCTCTCGTCGGTGTCCTCGATCAGATAGTCGTGCACCAGCGCCGCCTTATCGGCCGCCACGCCGACCATCGTCTCGTCGAGCTGCATCTCGATCAGCCGGCCCTCCGTGCCGAGCTCGACGATGTAGCGCTCGATCTCAACCGCCATCCGGGTCACGAGTTCGACGCGCTGCAGCACGGTGAGGACATCGTGCAGGGTGGCGCCGCCCTCGAACTCCAGTGCGGTCAGGCGGGTGGAGACCTGATCGAGCCGGCTGCGGTACTTGTCCAGTGTCGCGAGCGCCTGGTTGGCCTTGGCCAACACGACCGGGATGTCCTCCAGGATGTACTTGCCGCCGTCGACGTACAGGGAGACGACGTCTCGCCGCTCGGACACAGCGACGACGATCGCGTCGGTCTGCTTGGAGACGCGCTCGGCCGTGCGGTGGCGGGTTCCCGTCTCCAGCGTGAGGATCGTCGGATCGGGCGTCAGCTGAACATTGACGTGGGCGATCTTGGTCGCGTTGGAGCTAAGTACGATCGCGCCGTCCATCTTGGCCAATTCGTAGAGGAACGCCGGCGAGTAGTCGATGTCGAGCTTGATCCCGCCTGAGAACAGGAACGCCAGCTCGTCCGCGTCACCGATCACGATCAGTCCGCCGGTCCGGGCGTGGACGATGTTGTCGATCCCCTCCCGCAGCGAGGTCCCTGGCGCCACCATCTCGAGCGCCCTCATGATCCGAGATTCTTGTCGAGACTCAAGCTCCTCTTTGAGCTCTTCCCCGGAACGCGGCGGCATCGATGTGAATTTTAGCCGTTCCTGCGGGGCGGGTCCCTCACGCCTGTGCGGCCCGCGAACGGCTGGGCGCCAGCGGGGCCGTCACGCTTAACTGTGGGCTCCCTCCGTCACCCAGGCCAGATCCGCTGGGGGTCCGGAGGTGACCGAGGCTACGCGGCTCTGGCCGCCGGGCGGGCTGTACCCAGGGCGCTGGTCACCCCGGCCCGCAGCGTCGGGCTCGTGTCGGGCTCGATCACCGGCGAGAGGCCGAACTTCTGGGCTTCGGCGAGCCGGCGATCGGCGTGGGCGACGGTGCGCAGCTCGCCGGTGAGACCCAGCTCGCCGAAGCAGGCCAGTGGCCGCGCACCGGTGCCGGTCAGCGCGGTGCGCTTGGCGGCACTGGCAACGGCCAGCGCGACCGCCAGGTCCGCGCCGGGCTCATCGACACGCACACCGCCGACGACGTTGACGAATACGTCGGCGCCGCCAAGGCCGATGCTGCCGTGGCGGCCGAGCACTGCCAGCACGAGCGCGACCCGGTTGCGGTCCAGCCCGGCGACCACACGTCGCGGCGGGACCAGCTCTGAGGCGCTGACCAGCGCCTGCACCTCCACCAGCAAAGGCCGCGAGCCCTCCATCGCGCACAGCACGACGCTGCCCGGCGCGCGCGTGGCTTCGCCGACGAACCTCGCCGAGGCGTCGAGCACCTCGACCAGCCCGTCGTCGCGCATCTCGAACACCCCCGCCTCGTTGATCGAACCGAAGCGGTTCTTCACCGCCCGCACGGTCCGGTAGGTCCGCTCGCGCTCACCCTCGAACTGGAGCACGCAGTCGACCAGGTGCTCGAGTACCCGCGGACCGGCGAGCGCGCCCTCCTTAGTCACGTGCCCGACGAGCAGCACCGCGATCCGCAGCTTCTTGGCAACCTGCATGATCTCGCCGGCCACCTCACGGACCTGGGTGACCGATCCGGCCGCACTCGAGAGCTCGTCGCTGTGCAGGGTCTGGACCGAGTCGATCACGCACACCTCGGGACGCTCCTGCTCGATCGTCGCCAGCACCGTGTGCAGATCCGTCTCGGCGATCACCGGCACCGCCAGCGCCGAGTCTCCCGGGAGCCGCTCGGCCCGCAGTCGGATCTGCGCGGCCGACTCCTCCGCCGACACGTACAGCGTTCGCCGGCCCGCTGCGCACAGGTTCGCGAGCGCCATCGTGGTGAGCGTCGACTTGCCGATGCCGGGGGCGCCGCCGATCAGGACCAGCGATCCCGGGACGATGCCGCCGCCGAGAACGTTGTCAAGCTCGCCGATCCCGGTGCTCAACCGCTCGTGGGCGACCGCCTCCACCGCGCCCAGCGCGATCGGCTTGACGGCCGGGGTCGCCCCACGCGCGCCGCCACCGCCGAGCCCGCTGCGGACGGGCGGCGATCGAACATGCTCCACGAGCGTGTTCCACTCGCCGCAGCCCGGGCAGCGACCCGCCCAGCGCGCGGTCTCATGTCCGCACTGCGAGCAGACGTGAACTGAGCTTGACTTCGGCACACGCACGAGCCTACGGCCTGGCTCCGACGGCATCTCGCCGGGGGCGCAAGTCCGCACTGATTTGTTGCATTTGCGTCGCTCTGGAGCTCCCGTCCGTCCGGTTTCTGCCAACGATTCTCGACTTCGCCCGTGGCGGTTGCCTCATCCCGCCCTGCGCAGCTTTGACGCTCGCGCGGACTCGTGGACCTTCGAGGGCGTCGCTCGCGGAGCACGCCTCGTCCTCACGGTCCCGACCCTGGGAGGGCGCATCGCGCCTACCGGCTTTGACGCACGCATCCCGGCTCGCCCGGGCGCAAAGGCGTGGCTGCGGACGCCGGCGCACTGTCCGAGCTCTGGCCATTGGACCGCGGTGGGCGAGTTTCAGGGTGTCAGTTCCACTGATCCCAACGGGCGTGCCGTCACGCGGGCGCGAACACTCGCGGACCGTGTTCCCTGCCGGTAGCGGCCAGCGCGCCGCAGGACAGACCGCAAGACCCGGCAGGACACGCAGCAGCCGGTCCTGCCCGGCTCGGGACAGGGGACAACCCGATGACGATCGTCACACCATCGTCCTCAAGGCGCCGGGCATTACGTCCAGGAAGACGCGGCCGACGAGATCGTGACTGCGATCCGCGAGTGGTGACCACTCAAACCCAGACCCGCGGCCAAGTCCGCCGAGGTCGCCGGCCAGAAGGTGGAGCTGAAGGCGACCGGGGCGTGAGCGCCCCGGGGTCGACTGGCGCGCGGGCCCAGGTGCGGAATTGCCGCCCGGCCTAGCCCGCCGCCTCTCGCTCGAGGTTGAGCGCCTCCAGGGCATAGGTGAGGCCGAAGCTTAGCTCGCCGCCGTCACACCAGCAGCCGCGGCCGCGCTCGTTGAGCACCTCAGAGCCGAGGAATCCGAGCGGCGGCTGCGAGTCGGCGCGGGTCAGCGCGGCGGTGAGCATCCGCCGCCCCAGGGCCACCCACTGGCTCGGTGCGATGCAGACGCCGGGCAGCGCTCGGCAGGCGGCGGCGAGATGGAACAGGCCGGCGGCGGTGATCACCCCGGCCGACACGTCCACCGGCGCCCCGGGGGGAGCGTCGTAATCCCAGCGCGGGATCCCGCCGGCGGGCAGATGCGCCGCGACGTAACCGGCGGTGCGCAGCGCGACGCGCAGCAGGCCGCGGTCGTGCAGGTCAGCAGCGGCCTGGGAGAACCCATACACGGCCCAGCCCTGCCCGCGTGACCAGGTGCTGGAGTTCGACAGACCCTGATGAGTGGAGATCAACAGCACCTTGCCGGTGGCGCGATCGAAGTTGACCGACTGCGCCGTGGACCCGTTGCGGCGCACCAGCAGTGATGCGACCCCGTGCGCGTGGTGCGAGGCCAGGCGCCGATAGACGGGATTCCCGGTTACCTGGCTGGCCCACGGAAGGATCGCGATGTTCATCATGCTGTCGACGATCGTGTCGCCGCTGGTGGCGTTGGTGGGGATCGTCCCCGCGCCGGGGTTGCTGGCTGCCAGCTCCAGCAGCTGGTCGGCGGCCGCCAGGACGCTGCGCTTGAGCCGGGCGCATAGCTGCGGCCCGGTGGAGCTCCAGCCCGCCCCGCACAGGGCGCGCCAGGCGGCCAGCGAGGACTCGCCGTACTCAAAGCCGACGTCGTGGGTCCCCGAGTGCTCGCGGCCGAGATGCTCGATCGTGGCGGTCAACGCCCAGCGCAGGAACAGCTTGTCCGCCGGTGCCAGCTTGGCCGCCTGCCACAGGGCGCCGGGCCAGAAGCCGCTGGTCCAGTAGGTGGAGCCGTAGTGGATCCGATCGGCGACGTCGGCGCCGATCGGGAACTGGCGCGGCGGGATCCTGGCGTGCAGCTCGGCCAGGCGGTGCAGCAGCAGCGCCCCGCGGTCGGTGGCCGCGCTGGTGATCAGCGCCGTCACGTCGGCGTGACCCTGGGTAACGCGCAGCTCGAGCTGGGGACCCCGGGGCGCGGGCACCGGATTGGAATGTCCGTCAACGGCCAGCCGGTCGCCGGCCCATTCCAGATGCCAGGCCCGCCCCAGCCACCCGCTCGGAACGCGCAGCGCAAACGACCGCCCCAGGGCCAGCAGCGTGACCGCCGTCCCGGCTCCTCGGCGCAGGACGAATGAGCCACCCCCATCGCCTCGGCTACCGTCACCGGCGCCGCTGGCCGTGCCAACGCTGAGGCGGCTGTCCGAGGCCAGGGTCACGTCAAAGGACACCAGCGGCGAGGAGGTCGGCAGCGGCGAGCTCCAGCCGGCGCTCGCACGGCCGGCAGCGGCGGTTAGCGGCACGTTGGCGACGACCCGAACGCTCGGGCCGGCGCCGGTCACCGCCGCCGCAGCGACGGCGGTGGAGGCGGCGGTGCCGCCACCGCCACAACCCGCCAGCACGAGCGCGGTCACCGCCGCGATGGCGGCGGCGACCGGCCCGGAACTTGAACGGCTACTCGGTTTCGGACGGAGCGTCGGGATCGGCCGGGGCCTGCTCAGACCCGTCCTCGCCGTCAGCGTCGACACCACCGTCGGCTCCGACTCCGACCGGCGTTGGCTTGGGCGCCGGCTGGATCACCGACAGCTTGACATCCTCGTCGTCGGTGTCGGGCACGCCGGGCTCGACCAGGACGGTCGACCCGGACGGGACCTGTGAGCGCAGCACGAAGTCCGCCAGCGGATCTTCGATGTAGCGCTGGATCGCCCGGCGCAGAGGCCGCGCACCCATTGCGGGGTCCCAGCCCTTCTCGACGAGCATGTCCTTGGCGCCTTCTGAGAGGTCGAGCTGAAGCTCGCGCTCCGCCATTGACTCGCGGATGCGCCGCAACAGCAGCTCGACGATCTCCTTGATCTCGTCCTTGGCCAGCTTGTGAAACACGATCACGTCGTCGATCCGGTTGAGGAACTCAGGCCGGAAGACCTTCTTGAGCTCACCCATGATCCGGTTCTTCATGTCGTCGTAGGTGATCCCGGTCTCGTCGTCTGAGACGGCGAAGCCCAGCGGAGTGTTACGAGCGATCTCCGAGGCTCCGATGTTGGAGGTCATGATCACGATGCAGTGACGGAAATCGACCGTCCGTCCCTGGGCATCGGTGAGCCGGCCGTCCTCCAGGATCTGCAACAGGATGT